>Ga0207868_1002455_pt1 | contig 10495 bp, 6 predicted proteins | sample Passage237B_FD_187370 | JGI IMG/M metagenome (GOLD analysis project Ga0207868, IMG submission 187370) | Cellulose adapted compost microbial communities from Newby Island Compost Facility, Milpitas, CA, USA - Passage2 37B (SPAdes) (version 3) ... | reverse complement strand
CCCCCAACGTGGAACGTACGAAGTGTCAACTGTGTACCTGGCTCACCGATAGACTGTGCGGCGATGACACCCACAGCTTCACCCAGTTGTACACGCTTGCCGGAAGCTAGGTTGCGTCCATAGCAGCTTGCACAGACACCGCGTTTCGACTCACAAGTCAATACCGAACGTATTTCTATACCTTCGATACCAGCTTGCTCTATTGCTTCTGCAATCTCTTCGGTAATATCTTCATTGGCAGCGACGATCAGTTCGTTCGTTTCTGGATGATAGACATCATTCAGTGGCGTACGACCCAGAATACGCTCGTACAATGGTTCGACAATGTCATCATTATCCTTCAATGCAGTCGTATAGATACCACGCAATGTAGCACAATCTTGCTCGACTACGATCATATCCTGTGCGACGTCATGGAGACGACGGGTCAGGTAACCCGCATCGGCCGTTTTCAACGCCGTATCGGCAAGACCTTTACGCGCACCGTGTGTAGAGATAAAGTACTCTAGTACGGACAGACCTTCTTTGAAGTTGGACAAAATCGGGTTTTCGATGATCTCCCCACCCGAAGTACCGGATTTTTGAGGTTTTGCCATCAGGCCCCGCATACCGCACAACTGACGGATCTGCTCTTTCGAACCACGGGCACCAGAATCCAACATCATATATACAGAGTTGAAGCCTTGATTGTCATTGGACAGGATATCCATCACGTGCGCCGTCAGCCGGTTGTTGATACGTGTCCAGATATCGATGATCTGATTGTAACGCTCGTTGTTCGTAATGAAACCCATGTTATAGTTGTTCATTACTTCGTCTACTTCAGCCGTAGCTTGTGCAATCAAATCTGCTTTAGCCGCAGGAATATTCAAGTCTTGCAGGTTGAACGAAAGACCACCCTTGAATGCCGTCTGAAAACCAAGTTCCTTCATGTCATCCAAGAATTTGGCTGCACGTGCCATACCTGTATTCTTTACGATTTCTCCAATGACGTTACGCAAAGATTTTTTCGTCAGAATCTCGTTGATATAACCGACTTCTTCGGGTACGATCTGGTTAAAGATAACACGGCCTACCGTAGTCTCGATGATCTGCTGTTTAAGCTGGCCATCTTTGTCAAGAACATTTGTACGTACTTTGATCCAAGAGTGAAGATCTACCTGTTGCTCGTTCAAAGCAATGATGACCTCTTCCGGAGAGTAGAATGTCGTACCTTCTCCCTTCATCTTACGGTTTTCATCGGATTTACGGCCTTTTGTAATATAATAAAGACCCAATACCATGTCTTGCGACGGTACTGTAACCGGTGAACCGTTGGCAGGGTTAAGAATATTGTGCGAAGCCAACATCAAAATTTGGGCTTCCAGGATTGCAGCATTGCCCAATGGCAAGTGAACAGCCATCTGGTCACCATCAAAATCGGCGTTGAACGCCGTACATACCAATGGGTGCAACTGGATCGCTTTACCTTCTACCAAAGTAGGTTGGAAAGCCTGGATACCCAAACGGTGGAGCGTAGGTGCACGGTTGAGCAATACAGGGTGTCCTTTCAATACATTTTCAAGGATATCCCATACCACAGGATCTTTGCGATCTACGATTTTCTTGGCTGACTTTACAGTCTTGACAATACCACGTTCAATCATCTTACGGATGATAAACGGTTTGTAAAGCTCTGCCGCCATATCCTTAGGAAGACCACACTCATGCAATTTCAAGTGAGGACCTACGACAATAACCGAACGGGCTGAATAATCCACACGTTTACCCAACAGGTTTTGACGGAAACGTCCTTGTTTACCTTTCAAGATATCGGATAGTGACTTCAGCGCACGGTTTCCTTCTGTTTTCACGGCATTCACCTTACGGGAATTGTCGAACAAAGAGTCGACAGCTTCCTGTAGCATACGCTTTTCGTTACGTAAGATAACCTCAGGTGCTTTGATTTCGATCAAACGTTTCAAACGGTTGTTACGGATGATGACACGACGGTATAGGTCGTTCAAATCCGACGTTGCAAAGCGTCCACCATCCAAAGGCACCAACGGACGCAATTCTGGTGGAATAATCGGAACGATCTTTACGATCATCCACTCGGGTTTGTTCTCGATACGATCATTCGCACCACGGAAGGCTTCTACAACATGAAGGCGTTTCAACGCTTCATTCTTACGTTGTTGCGAAGTTTCGTTGGCCGCTTGGTGGCGTAAGTCGTAAGACAACTGATCCAAGTCCAAACGCTTCAACAATTCTTCCAAGGCCTCTGCACCCATCTTGGCAATGAATTTCTGCGGATCATTGTCGTCCAGGTATTGGTTTTCTTTTGGCAAGGTATCCAAGATATCCAGATACTCTTCTTCGGTCAAGAAATCCATATAAGAGATACCATCTTCTTCTTTGATACCGGCTTGGATAACCACGTATCGTTCGTAGTAGATGATCATATCCAATTTTTTCGTCGGAAGACCCAACAGGTAACCGATCTTGTTGGGCAAAGAGCGGAAGTACCAGATATGCGCCACGGGCACCACCAGATTGATGTGGCCCATACGCTCACGACGTACTTTCTTTTCTGTGACTTCTACACCACAACGGTCACACACGATGCCTTTATAACGGATACGCTTGTATTTACCACAGTGACACTCATAGTCCTTTACAGGACCAAAGATACGCTCACAGAATAAACCATCACGTTCGGGTTTATAGGTACGATAGTTGATCGTTTCGGGTTTAGTAACTTCACCGCTCGAACGTTCCAAAATAGTCTCTGGAGACGCCAAGCTGATCGTGATCGACGTAAAGTTACTTTTGATTTTATTATCTTTTTTGTAAGACATACGTTGTATAACTTAAAGATGTATGTAAGACTTATCAGGTTTTTAAAAACCTGATAAGTCTAAAATTTTACTTTAATCTAATGTGACATCCAGACCTAAGCCGCGAAGCTCATGTACCAATACATTGAACGACTCGGGCACAGACGGTGTCGGCAGGTTGTTGCCTTTGACGATAGCCTCGTACGTTTTGGCACGGCCTACTACGTCATCCGATTTCACGGTCAAGATCTCCTGTAGGATATTGGATGCACCAAATGCTTCCAATGCCCACACCTCCATCTCTCCGAAACGCTGACCACCGAATTGGGCTTTACCACCCAAAGGCTGTTGCGTAATCAACGAGTATGGTCCGATCGAACGGGCGTGCATCTTGTCATCCACCATGTGGCCCAGTTTCAGCATATAGATCACACCTACTGTGGTCGGTTGGTCAAAACGCTCGCCTGTCAATCCGTTGTACAGGTATGTACGTCCAGATTTAGGCAATGCTGCTTTTTCTACCCACTCTTCCACTTGGTCCATTTCGGCACCATCAAAGATCGGTGTGGCAAATTTCACGCCTAATTTTTGACCAGCCCAGCCCAAGACGGTTTCGTAGATCTGACCCAGGTTCATCCGTGAAGGTACACCCAATGGGTTCAATACGATGTCCACAGGCGTTCCATCTTCCAGGAAAGGCATATCTTCATCACGTACGATACGTGCCACGATACCTTTGTTACCGTGACGACCTGCCATCTTGTCTCCCACCTTCAACTTACGTTTCTTGGCAACATACACTTTCGCCATCTGTACGATGCCGGAAGGAAGCTCATCACCCACAGAAACCGCAAATTTCTCACGTTTGAACGTACCTAGTTCCTCATTCACTTTAATATTGTAGTTGTGAAGAGTCAACTTGATCATCTCGTTCTTCTCTTCGTCTGTCGTCCAGCCGGCAGGATTGACATTCACATAATCAAGATCTGTCAAGATCTTTTGTGTGAACTTGACTCCTTTGGCAACCAACAGCTCTTTATAGACATTGTAGATACCCTGGCTGGTCTTACCATTCACGATAGCAAATAGTTTTTCGACCAAACGGTCTTTCAATGCCTTCATGTTCTTATCGTGCGTAGTTTCCAGTTTTTCCAAAGCCTTTTTCTCGACTTCCTTGGACATTTTCTTCGCACGGGAGAACAGTTTTGTATCGATAACGACACCTTTGATGGAAGGAGGAGTCTTCAAGGAAGCATCTTTGACGTCACCCGCTTTGTCACCAAAGATGGCACGCAATAGTTTTTCTTCCGGTGAAGGATCTGACTCACCTTTTGGCGTGATTTTACCGATCAAGATATCGCCTTCGCTAACCTCGGCACCGACACGGATAATACCGTTCTCGTCAAGGTCTTTCGTTGCTTCTTCCGAAACGTTAGGAATATCTGCCGTCAGCTCTTCCTCACCACGTTTGGTATCACGCACCTCCAATTCAAACTCCTCAATGTGGAGTGAAGTAAAAATATCCTGAGACACCACACGTTCGGAAATCACGATCGCATCCTCAAAGTTGTACCCCTGCCAAGGCATAAAGGCTACCTTCAAGTTACGACCCAGTGCCAATTCGCCGTCTTCGGTAGCATAACCTTCGCATAGCACCTGACCTTTGGTTACTTTCTGACCTTTCTTCACGATAGGTTTCAAGTTGATGCAGGTATTCTGGTTGGTCTTCTTAAATTTGATCAACCTGTATGTTTTCACATCGTCATCAAAAGACACCAAACGATCATTATCGTTACGTTCGTAGCGAATCTTGATTTCTTCGGCATCTACATATTCTACCACACCTTCGCCTTCGGCATTGATCAAAGTACGGGAGTCACGGGCCACACGCCCTTCCAAACCAGTACCTACGATAGGAGCCTGTGGACGCAATAGAGGAACCGCCTGACGCTGCATGTTCGATCCCATCAATGCACGGTTGGCATCATCGTGCTCCAGGAAAGGAATCAACGAAGCCGCAATAGATGTAATCTGGTTAGGCGCAACGTCCATATAGTCTAGTTTCTCCGGCTCGATAATCGGGAAGTCACCCTCGTATCTTGCCTTTACTTTCGCATCCTCGAAGTTTCCTTTATCATCGTAGATTGCATTGGCCTGAGCGATAGTCTTGCCATCCTCATCCTCAGCGGACAGATAAACTACAGGCTCGTCGACTACGACCTTACCATTTTCTACCCTACGGTAAGGTGTCTCGATAAATCCTAGATTATTGATTTTTGCATGTACGGATAGGGAAGAAATCAAACCAATGTTTGGTCCTTCCGGTGTCTCAATCGTACACAAGCGCCCGTAGTGTGTATAGTGAACGTCACGTACCTCGAAACCTGCACGTTCGCGCGAAAGACCACCTGGCCCTAACGCTGACAAACGGCGCTTATGCGTAATTTCAGCCAATGGATTCGTTTGATCCATAAACTGCGAAAGCTGATTCGTTCCGAAGAAAGAATTGATGACCGAAGACAATGTACGTGCATTGATCAGATCGGTCGGTGTGAACACCTCGTTGTCACGGATGTTCATACGCTCACGGATCGTACGCGCCATACGGGCAAGACCTACACCAAATTGAGCGTAAAGCTGCTCTCCTACGGTACGTACACGACGGTTGGACAAGTGGTCGATATCATCCACTTCGGCTTTAGAATTGATTAGGTTGATCAGATACTTCACGATAGCAATGATATCCTGACGAGTCAAAACTTTGGTCTCGGGATCGGTATCCAACTGCAATTTGCGATTGATGCGGTAACGTCCTACATCACCCAGATCATAACGTTTGTCCGAGAAGAACAAACGGTCGATAATACCACGCGCAGTCTCTTCATCTGGTGGTTCGGCGTTACGCAGTTGACGATAGATATGTTCTACCGCTTCTTTTTCCGAGTTTGAAGTATCCTTTTGTAAGGTATTATATATGATAGAATAGTCTGCATTGTTTGCATCATCGTCTTTTGCCAGGATGATAGACTTCACGCCAGCATCGATGATCAAATCAATGTGATCTTCTTCTAAAACAGTTTCACGTTCAAGGATGATCTCGTTACGATCGATAGACACCACTTCTCCGGTATCTTCATCCACGAAATCTTCTGTCCATTTGTTCAATACCCTGGCAGCCAAACGACGGCCAACGTATTTCTTCAATCCCGATTTACTGACCTTTACTTCGTCTGCCAGATCAAACAATTCCAAAATTTCCTTATCGGAATCAAAGCCAATAGCACGCAATAAAGTAGTTACAGGGAATTTCTTTTTACGATCGATGTAAGCGTACATGACGTTGTTGACGTCTGTAGCAAACTCGATCCAAGATCCTTTGAAAGGAATGACCCTGGCAGAATAAAGTTTAGTACCATTTGTGTGTCTACTCTGACCGAAGAAAACGCCTGGGGAACGATGCAACTGTGATACGATGACACGCTCGGCACCATTGATGACAAAAGTACCTTTAGGGGTCATATAAGGGATCGTACCTAAGTACACATCTTGTACGATGGTTTCGAAATCCTCATGTTCTTCATCATTACAAGACAACTTCAATTTTGCTTTTAAAGGCACGCTGTAAGTCAATCCACGTTCGATACACTCCTGTATATCATAGCGCGGAGGATCAATGAAATAATCCAAAAACTCCAGCACGAAAATGTTTCTTGAATCAGAAATAGGGAAGTTTTCTGCGAAAACCTTGTACAACCCTTCCTGATGGCGATTATCAGAAGTAGTTTCTAATTGAAAAAACTCCCTGAAAGACTCCAATTGCACATCCAAGAAATCGGGATAATCAATCACCTTCTTACTTGTAGCAAAATTTACTCTTTCGTTTTGAATATTAGTGTTTGCCAAGGGAATAAGATTTTAGTTTTAATAAAACTGAGCTCAACATTGCTGTTAAAATTTGATGGGAATGCACGACAGCAGGCATGTATTCCAATGCGAATGACAAAAAACAGGAATAGACTCTGGCAAAAATGACCAGAGTCTAATCCTAAAGGGTGCTATGAGAGATTACTTAATCTCAACTACGGCACCTGCTTCTTCTAATTGTTTTTTCAAAGCTTCAGCTTCATCTTTAGAGACACCAGCTTTCAATTCTTTTGGTGCTGCGTCTACCAAATCTTTAGCTTCTTTCAATCCTAGACCAGCCAAGTCTTTTACCAACTTAACTACTGCCAATTTTTGACCACCAGCTTCTTTCAAGATCACATCGAAAGATGTTTTCTCTTCAGCTGCAGCAGCTTCGCCACCAGCAGCAGGACCAGCAGCAACTGCAACCGCAGCAGCAGCAGGCTCGATACCGTATTCGTCTTTTAGGATATCAGCTAGTTCTTTAACTTCTTTTACTGTTAAGTTTACCAACTGTTCAGCAAGTTGTTTTAAATCTGCCATTTTATTTTGATTTTTTTAATTTACTTTTAAATATTGTTGTTAATTAATGTACGAACGTTGTTTGTTTGATGAGGTGTTCGTTAGCCTCTTTGTTCTAAAGCTTTTACTAAACCTGAAACGGTATTTCCACCCGATTGAAGCGCGGAAATAACATTCTTCGCAGGAGATTGTAATAGAGCGATAACGTCTGCAACAAGTTCTTCCTTAGATTTAAGGGTGATCAAGGCGTCAAGTTGGTTGTCACCTACGAAAGCTGTCTCTTGGATATAAGCCGCTTTCAAAACAGGTTTGTCCCCTTCCTTACGCAATTGTTTGATCAACTTTGCCGGCGCGTTGCCTGTCTCTGAGAATAGGATCGTAGAAGCACCTTTGAGCACTCCGTTGATTTCTTCCGAATCTACCCCTGCTTCGACCAAAGCTTTCTTGATCAAGGTGTTTTTGGCCACCTGGATCACAATACCTTGCTCGTAACATTTGCGACGGATTCCATTGATCTTTTCAACAGTTAAATCAGCAGTGTCTGTAATGTAGAAATTACCGTACGATTTAATCTGCTCGGCCAAAGCTTGAACAATTTCTTGTTTTTCTTCTTTTCTCATGATTAAATACCTGCTACTGATTTAGTTTCGATATGAATACCCGGACTCATTGTTGAAGAGATGTGAATACTCTTGAAGTATGTTCCTTTAGCTGCAGAAGGTTTTAGCTTGGAGATAGTTTGTAATACCTCTAAAGCATTGTCATAAATCTTCTCTGCAGGGAATGACACTTTTCCTACTGAAGTATGGATGATACCTGTCTTGTCGACTTTGAAATCGATCTTACCGCCTTTTACGTCTGTCACAGCTTTGCCTACTTCTGTAGTTACTGTACCAGTCTTAGGGTTAGGCATCAAGTTTCTAGGCCCCAGGATACGTCCCAGTTTACCCACTTTAGCCATCACCGAAGGCATCGTAATGATGATATCAATGTCAGTCCATCCACCTTCGATCTTGCTGATGTACTCATCAAGGCCGACGTAATCTGCGCCTGCGGCCTTAGCTTCTTCTTCCTTGTCAGGAGTTACCAAAGCCAATACACGCACAGTTTTACCAGTCCCGTGAGGCAATGTCGCAATACCACGCACCATTTGGTTTGCTTTACGGGGATCTACGCCCAAACGAACGTCGATGTCCACAGAAGCATCAAATTTGGTGTTCGTGATTTCCTTTACCAAAGCCGCAGCTTCTTGTAGGGAATACGCTTTACCAGCTTCAATCTTGGATAGTGCCGCTTTTTGATTTTTTGTTAATCTAGCCACTTTCTTAAACTGATTTCGTTAATTAATTTTTCCAAGGAGCGTCACCTGCAACAGTGATACCCATACTACGAGCTGTACCAGCTACCATTTTCATTGCCGATTCTACTGTAAATGCATTCAAATCCGGCATTTTATCCTTAGCGATCGTTTCCACTTGCTCCCAAGTGATGGAAGCAACTTTCTTACGGTTAGGCTCGCCAGATCCACTTTTCAACTTAGCAGCATCTTTCAGCTGTACAGCCACCGGTGGAGTCTTGATGATAAAATCAAAAGATTTGTCGGCATAAACAGTGATAACAACAGGCAATACCTGGCCTGGTTTGTCTTGCGTACGAGCGTTGAACTGCTTACAGAAATCCATGATATTCACACCCTTAGCACCCAAAGCAGGTCCTACAGGAGGAGATGGATTTGCTGCACCGCCCTTCACTTGTAATTTTACTAACGCACTGACTTCTTTTGCCATCTTTCTGTGTTAATTTAATTTGTTAAATGTTTGTTAGTAAGTTGGAAGCAATAACGTAACATTTCTTTTTCGTTCAGCACAGAGCATAACTTTGCAACAAAACGAGGTGCAAAGATAACAAGAACATTCCAAACACACAAGGGTAATGACAAAATATTTAAATTTCTTAACATCAGGGACTTTTGCATTTCAAAATACCCCCCCTTCCCCTATACAATTGATTTTTTACTTTGTAGCTTTGTTCTATTAATAATACCTTATATAGTAAAGCAAAGATTTTATCATGACAAATATCCTTATCGTTGGCATCGGAGGTGTGGGTGGCTACTTTGGCGGCCTGCTGTCCCACACATTTGAAAAAAGCAACCGAGCCACCATACACTTTATGGCAAGGGGCCAAAATCTCTCGGCTATACAGTCCAGGGGCATACACATCAAATCGCTGCAAGGAGAGTTTACAACATTTCCGACCAAGGTATCCGATGATCCTAGGGCTTTCGGGCAGGTGGACTATATCATCCTCTGTACCAAAAGTTACGATATTGAAGAGACTATTCAGCAGCTGCGTCCCACAGTCAGTAAGAACACTGTTTTCCTTCCCCTGCTCAATGGTGTAGACAGTAGTGCACGTATCCAAAGCATTTTTCCAGACAACCTAGTAGCAGAGGGCTGCGCCAATATCATCTCCCGTCTGACCGCACCGGGCGTTATTGAAAATTTCAGCACCTTTCAGACCATTCGCTTTGGCGTACAAGGATCAGTACCGCCACAATTGAAGGTACTCGGCGATCTGTTTGAAGAAGCGGGCATCGATGTACATTTGACCGATCGGATCTGGTCAGCGATATGGGAGAAATTTATTTTTATTTCTTCGGCCGCAACGGCGACGTCCTATCACAACAAAACTTTTGGTCAGATAAAAGAAAATACCGCCTATAGAGCCGATCTGGAAAAACTGACCGATGAAATCTGTCTGCTGGCGCAGGCTAAGCTCATAGATGTCCCGGAAAATATAAAGGAAAGGGTTTTACAACTGTTCGACAATGCTCCGCCCGAATCCACGACATCTATGCACGCTGATTTTCTACGTCAAAAAGGCAAGACCGAAGTGGAATCACTGACAGGATATGTCGTCAAAGAAGGGGAACGATATGGATTGGATCTGCCTACTTATCGGAAGATGTATATTTACTTGTCCAACCCCAATCTCGCCCATACGTATACGGGATATAGAAAGGCGTAGACAGGCTTATTTATACGGCCTCTCCAATATAGCCGACTGAATAACAGCCTGCCGAAGATCAAATTGGAAATTTTCGACAACAGATTGGTGTTCAGTCTCCTGCTGTATACGTTTTTTATCCCGTTCTACCCTGGCTTGTTGAACTTTTTTTACTTCCTTGGGAACTTCGTATGGCACAACAGGGGGAACTTTTTTGACAGGCATAGGCTTGGAAGATACAA
>Ga0207868_1002453_pt1 | contig 10502 bp, 16 predicted proteins | sample Passage237B_FD_187370 | JGI IMG/M metagenome (GOLD analysis project Ga0207868, IMG submission 187370) | Cellulose adapted compost microbial communities from Newby Island Compost Facility, Milpitas, CA, USA - Passage2 37B (SPAdes) (version 3) ... | reverse complement strand
ATCGGCTAGCATCTCTATTATCCCTGAATTTATCGATAAAATTGAGCGTGAAGGCTTCCAGAACTTTTTTACAGTAACAAAATCGGATATTGTCAATAATGTGTCCGGCTCGCAGATACTATTTAGAGGGATTAAGACTTCCTCAGGCAACCAGACAGCTAAACTTAAAGGGATTGAAGGCTTAACAACCTTCGTGGGTGATGAGATGGAGGAATGGCAGAGTGAGGAGGATTTCGACACACTTGTTTTGTCTATTCGTAAGAGAGGCATCCAAAACCGCGTTATTCTTATCCTTAATCCTACCGATAGTGAGCACTTTCTTTATAAACGGTACATTGAAAATTCCCACAAACTTGTAAATATTGATGGTGTCGATGTGCAGATAAGCACTCATCCGGATGTATGCCACATACACACAACTTATTTTGATAACATCGAGAACCTATCCGACCAGTTTATTGATGTTATTCAGAAGATAAAGCAGGAGAGTATTGAAGCTGCGACGGTTAACGGCGAGCTTGATCACATTAGGTTTCAGCAAACGAAATACGCAACAAAGGTAATTGGTCGGTGGGCAGATATCCCAGAAGGGGTAATCTTCACAAATTGGCGCGAAGGGGCGTTTGATGAATCGTTGCCGTATGCTTACGGGCAGGATTACGGCTTTAATGTTGATCCCGATACACTTATTCGCGTTGCTGTTGACAATAAGCGAATGAAGATATATGTGCATGAGGAGTACTACAATAGGGGGCAATTAGGTTTACAAGACCTGTACAGGTTAAACAAAAGCCTTATTAAGAAACCAAACGACCTTATCGTTGCCGATAGCGCCGAGCCTCGATTAATTAGCGACTTGCGCAAGATGGGATTAAACATTGTAGAGTGTGAGAAAGGTCAAGGGAGTGTTACGTCGGGCATTGCGCAGATGCAGGACTACGAAATTATAGTGACACCAGAAAGCCACAACATTAAAAAGGAGTTAAGAAATTACAAATGGAGCGATAAGAAAGCCGGCATACCTGTAGATAATCACAACCACTCAATAGACTCGATACGCTATGTTGTTAGGAAGTTAGGCAAAAAGATCGGCAACGCCGCTCAATATCTAATGGGCTGGTAGTTTGTGTATAATTACACCAAACACTATATAAATACATTTGCCAACGTATTATTCATTCCGTTAATTGCACGAAAAGCTTAACGCATGACGGCAGCCGAACTAATCAAACAACAACCAGAGGAAATAATAGCCACTCTTGAAGCACAACGGCCTAAAGATTATAAGAACAATATAAGCAACTACAAAGCGCAATTAGATCCTTGTCAGCATGATATTGTCGTTAATAAGATTGATCGCAAAGACCGCTACAGGAGAGTTGTGCATATTGACGCCGACGGTGTAAGGCGCGAGTCAACGGAAATTGATCGAGTTAACCGTATTGCCTTGCCATTGCAGCAAATCATCATTGAACGTGCTGTTGCGTTTCTTTTTGGTAACGATGTTAAGGTTACGGCAATTGGCGATGATGAAGCGTTGGCGCAAGCTGTCACCGATGCTTTTATGGGTATCGGGAAGGATAATAAACTTGATTCGTTTAATCGGAAGTTAGCGAGAAGCACTTTTTCTGTTGCGGAATCTGCTGAATATTGGTATATCCCGGAGGGCAAGAATGTGATGCACAATAGATATGGGTTTAATACCAAATCGCGCTTTCGCTGTCAGTTGTTTTCGCCGCTGAAAGGAGATTATTTGTACCCGTACTTTGACGACTACGGCGACATGACTGCTTTCGGTCGCGAGTTTACGATAAAGGATGATAGGGGTAATGATTTGCGTTCGTTTGAGTTGTGGACGGATAATAAGTATTGCCGTTGGGTGAATGACGGAGGATGGGTCCCGCAGGAGGAGAGAGAGAATAAATTAGGTGCAATACCGATCGTTTATTACTCGCAAGAGAACCCCGAATATTACGGCGTTCAGATATTGATTGAGCGCGTAGAAAAGTTATTGTCGAATACAGGAGATACTAATGACAGACACGCGCGCCCGATACTTGCTGCGAAAGGTAGAGTTGAAAACATGATCGGCGATTTTGTGCAGCTGGATGAAGGAGCAGACGTGCATTACGTAAGTTGGGATCAAGGCACATCGTCGGTAAGAGAAGAGATTGAAGTATTGCTTAATCTAATTTATTCACTTTCGCAAACGCCTAATATTTCCTTTGAGTCTGTAAAAGGTGTTGGCAACCTTAGTGGCGTATCGCTGAAAATGCTGTTTTTGGACGCCCATTTGAAAGTTAGGAACAAGCAGGAGTTGTTTGAAGAGGGTTTAATAAGACGATACAATATTCTTAAGCGTTTCTTAGCGCAAATCAACCCTGCATGGGGAGAGAAGGTTAACCATCTCGAAGTAGACATCAAGATAACACCATACATCGTTGGGAATGAAACTGAAACTATCGATAACATTACAACGCTTTATAGCTCTAAGCAAATAAGCCTACAAAGGGCGTTGGAGTTAAGTCCCTACGTCGACAATCCCGACATAGAATTGCAACGTATTAAAGATGAAGCAGCAGAAAGGGAAGAAAGCGCAGAGGGGCTGGATGACGCCATGAATGAGGAGGAATAATTTAAAACCATATACCATGAACGCTAGAGTTAGATATATGCCGTACGACAAGTACGAGCTTTTAAAAACGCCAATAAGCCATAGCGAATTTGTACGTAAGGTTGATTATAGAAATTACTTCAACCTTGTAGGAGTGCCGCAAGAGGACAGCGTGATATTTCATCAGCGGGTTTTCATGTTTGATATAGAAGGGGCTATTGAGGCGATAAGGGACTTTTTTTTCGCTAACAGGATGACCCGTAATGTAAACTTAATACGCTTACACATCGAGAATGCGGTGGAAAGGTTGAAAATGAGTACTGTTCAATTTGCGGGATAATGATAAACATCGCGATTTGCATATCGACAAGGAATCGGGGGGACACCTTTTATGAGGCGTTATACTTCCATCACCTTTACCGCCCTGATGGTTCTCGAATATTCATTGTAGACGATGCCAGTAATGAGCCTTACGCTCCTGCTGATTATAGATTCGTTGAACGCGTCGGTATTCCAAAAGTGAAAAACAAATGCTTAGAACTTGCGATGGATAGCGGCGCGGAGCATATTTTTTTATTTGACGACGACTGTTTCCCGATTAAAGATCGGTGGCATATGCCGTATATAAATTCAGGCAAACATCATTTATGCTTTTGCTTTACTGATGCTTACGGCGATGTTATAGAGCGACCAAAGCCAATAATAAAGGGCAATATTGCTGTATACACCATTGGTAATGGTTGTATGCTGTATTTTTCCCGGCAGTGCATTGAAAAGGTAGGAGGATTTAGAGAGGATTTCGGGTTGGGAACGTATGAGCACGTGGAACTTTCTAGAAGGATAAAGAACGCGGGGATTACAGATTATGAGTTTATGGACGTTGTAGATTCACATAAATTGCTAATGAGTTTAGATCAGGCAGGAGCTATTGAAAGAACATTTACACCCGAAGAGAGGCTGAGACTATTAAAACAAAACGATAGCTTATTTTTCGCTACTCGAAACGATAAAAACTTTGTCCCGTACCGATGACGCAGCAGGAATTCGAGTTAATCATAAGGAGTTTTGATAAGAAGGTTAGCAGGCGTATTAACCGCCTGATAGCGCGCATCATGCGTTTGTATAACAGTAATACTGTAGATATTAAACTTATCTACAATCACGCAAAACTAATTAACAGTAAAAGATTAGACGACTACACAAAGAAGCGTATTGAGGAAGCCGTAAAGGAGTTGTACGACACAATAAAGCAGGAAATTGAAAAGGCGGCGGGTGAAGTAGCAACGATGACAGGTGAGCAAAATTTTACTCTATCTAAGAGTATTTACGGCAAAGCCAAAATACCTGCGAAATCATTGTTTATCAAAGGCAGTATTAACGCTGTTCGTTCGTTTCTAAATAGAAAGGATTACGGCATCCCGTTTTCAAAAAGAATATGGCGTCAACGCCGGGAGTATAGGCGCAGGATTGAACAGGCGATGATTGAAGGGCTGAAGAAGGGCACGCCTGCTAAAACTATTGCTAAAGAAATATTATCCTCGCATAAGATCAACGCACACGGTAAAGGCATTTATAATGACCCACGTAAAAACGCCGAAAGGTTAGCTGCTACCGAAGTAAATAAAGCCTACCAATACGCAAACTGGAAGGCGTGGAAGGATGACCCGCGTATTAAGGGTATAAAGGTGCAGTTAAGTAATAACCACCCGATATACGACATATGCGACGAATTAGAGGGGGTGTATCCTAAGGATTTCTTATTTGCCGGATGGCATCCTAATTGTCGCTGCGTTGCTGTTCCAGTGCTTATATCTGAGCGAGAGAGGAGCCTACATGAAGACTACCTATTGGGGTTACGTAAAGAGCCGCCCCAAATAAAATATGTTACGCAACCGCCTAAGAAGTTTAACGAATGGCTCGAGAAGCATTCAGAAAGGATAAAGGGGTGGAAGAATACGCCAGACTGGATAATCAATAACGCTAAATATGTTAACCTATGATAAACCTTGTCGATACTAAATACAAGATAGGAGACACGGTGTATGTTAGGACTGATACAGATGCTATACCGTGCATTGTTATTGCGATAGTTGTTTATGATGGAGTAGTGAAGTACAAAATATCGACAGGTTTTAGCGAGGTATTTGAGTTTTTCGAATTTGAGCTTACAGAAGATAAACCGTTCCTATAAAAATGTGCGTTCATGATTGGTTATTATCCCCGTGTTTCTACGCGGGGTTTTTGCATTAAAAAACCCCCTGTATCGACATACAGGGGGTAAACTATGCAAAATGAAACAAAAACCTAATGGTACATGAAAATCAAGAAAACAATTGCTTGCTCGCTTAGGCTAAGATACACCATAAAACCCCCGTACTCAAAATTTGATTTTATAATAATAACAATCGTTATACACAATCAATTTAAAGGGGGGCTCCGAATTCATAAATTAGTATATAAAACCAAAACTAACTGCATTTATAAATGCGTAACTTCTTTAAAAGTTAATTAACCTATGAAAGAAAAAATCCTTGAATCGCTTAAAACTAAGTACAAGCACTTAGGGTTAGGTCAAAAGGTCTTAGAAGGGTTTGCGACACGCCTCGCAAAAACTATCACTGAGGAAGACCAAATCGAAAAGGCTGTGGATGACGTTGAACCTGAACTCCAAACTTGGCAATCGTTAATTGATTCACATCGCCGAGAAATCTCTGAGCTAAAGCGCGTGATCGATTCGTTAAAGCCAAAGGGTGGAGAGGTTAACGAAGCAAAACCAGAAGCTACTCCTGAAAAACCTTCAAACGATGAAAGTAAAGATGCCGGTGTGCCTTCATGGGCAGAGGCTCTTATGAATGAAATTAAATCGTTGAAGCAGGATAAAATCATCAACAGTCGTAAAGCTGCTTATGAATCGCTTTTTAAAGAAGTGAAGGATGAGCGAATCAAACAGCGTGAGCTGGCAAACTTCGACCGTCTGCAATTCAAAGACGACGACGATTTCAATTCGTTCCTCGAATCGCAGAAGGAGTTTGTAAAAGAGCTTGTCCAGGCTCAAGCAGCAGAAGAATTAAAGTCTCCGCGTCCTTTCATGTCACAGCCTTCGACAGGCAAAGTGTCGGAAAAAGAAGTGGAAGCCATCGTGGAGAATCTGCCTATTTAACCAAAACATTTTAAACCTAAATTAACTTAACAACATGGCATACGTAACAGTAACAGAAAGTGAAGACTTGTTTACTGGCAATGACGGTATCGTCATTGTTTCAGCACACGATGAAATCACCGGTGGGGTTGTGTTGGATACTACTGGCTGGAATCTTGACTACATTCCTGCCGGGCATCCTATCATTCAAGACCAAGTATCCGGCGATTACAAGCCGTTCCCTCTTGCTTCGGGAGATGCGGCTTTAGGTACTCTTCCAGCATCCCATCAATACGTGGGAGTATTAAGGGCTTCAATTCTCAAAAAGAAGCCTTTTGGTAGTGTAGTGTATCACGGAACTATCAACCCTAAAGCTATGAAGTTTAACCCGTCAAGCATTTTAAGTGCTTTGAAATCGGCTTGTCCTCACCTGCACTTTGCAAGTGATGTATGGACATCCTAATCCAAACCCTAACTAACCTAACCTAAACTAAAACTAACTGAAGAATGGCAAGTTTATATCAGACCTGGGTTGATAAATATTTTCAGCCCATCACCCTTAAAGTTGTTGAAAAATTAAACGACGATAAACGTTTGCCCTCTTATCGCTTTCGCCAGCTCTTGCGCGAAAGATACTCTGTCTCCGGTAAATGGGATAGCGTAGGCATTAACAACCGTTTGGTTGCTGCTGACTACGTATCTCTTGACTCCCCTCTGCCTTTGAAGTCTCGCCCGACCTTTGGTCGTGTTGTAGGCGACATCGGAAAGATGGGATTAGAGTTTAGAATGAATGAACAGGAGCTGACAGACCTTGATAAGATGGTTGCAACCGGTATCCCCGGACAACAAATCGTTAACGCTCTTTTCCAAGATGTACCCCGCGCTCTTGGTGGTATTTACGAGCAAATCGAAAAGATGACGCTCGAGGCTATCTCTACCGGAGAGGCTCTTGGTAAATACGTTGACGATAAAAATGGCATTCGCTTAGACTATGGATTTTACAGCGACCATAAGTTTGGCGTAAGCACCGTATGGAGCAATGTAGCTTCCGCTAAGCCTATCGATGATATCGTTCGCATTCTTAATGAAGCTTCTAACAAGGGAGATTCGTTTGTGAAGATGATGATTGACAGAAAGACTGCCGGCTATCTGTTGAGCAATGACCAAATTAAAGGTCAATTTGCGTTCAATGCTGGCTTTGTTGGCTCTAACATTCCTACTCTTTCTGAAACCAACTTATCTAACCTATTCCGCGACAGATTCGGAGTAGAGGTTGATATTGTTGACAGAGTGGTAAAAGAAGAAAGAGATGGACAGATTGCAAACGTTAAACCTTGGAAGGAAGGCGTTGTAGCATTCTTAACAGATAATCAAGTAGGAGACTTGGTATACGCTACACTTGCTGAAGAAAACCACCCTGCAAAAGATGTTACTTATGTGAAAGCAAATAGTTACATCTTGCTTGCTCGTGGTGTTGAAACCCGTCCATCGCTGATGGAGTTCACACGTTCGCAAGCTCGTGTAGTTCCTGTTATCAATGCTGATTCTGTTTACCTGTTAGACACAACACAAGTGCAAGCGTAATGGCTAAAGCAAAGAAACAGAAAGAAACGACAGTAACGGCGGACTTAAAGAAGTACGTTGTTGTGAGTGCGTTTAGAGATATTAAAGACTTCTCAATTGTGTACAATGCAGGCGATGAATTGCCCGAAGGGTTTTCTGAGGAGCGCATTCAAAACCTGCTAAATTTAAAACTAATCGAACTTAAGCAATGACGAACCTTGAAGCAGTAAGGGCTATCATCTCGGATACGAGCGTAAGTGATGCGAGTATCACGGCTAATCTAGAGCTGCACGGGATTAGCCCTACCGCTCCTTGGGATGCCAGCATGAGCAATCCCGACCGATGCAAGATTTACGATATAGCCATAAAACTTGGGTTGCAATCGCGCGGCGTAGGTGGTATTAAATCAATATCCGAAGGAGGATATTCGATCACTTATGACGATGCGGATAAAACCGTTAAGAATTGGGCTTTGAGTAAAGCTAAGGAGTCGGGATGTAGTTCTTTGATCAGCGAGTATACACCGAATAAGATTCGCGACATCTCTTATCTGTTAAACCGATAGTTAATGTATTACCCTGATACAGCGACATACAATAAGGAGAGCGGCGGTGGTTATGTTGATGGTGTATTTGTGCCACCAACTACACAGCAGGTAACGCTTATTGGACGTTATGATACGAATGTGCAGCGTTTCAGGCAGGTAACAACTGGGGGAGATGTAACCATCCCTACGTTTGTGTTTTATATGCCTAAGGGGCAGGGCTCAATTCCGTTGGGTGTTGAGTTAACTGTAAACGATGCAAGCAGCGGGATGACGTATAAAGGGAAGGTGCAGCAGTTCAATGAAGGTGATTTCAACGCTTATGTACTATGCCAATAAAACCGATGTTTAATGATACTACGGTAAAAGCCTACGCAAAGAAGAAGCAGGAGGCTTACGAGGCGGCACTTGTTGCAAACATTAGAGATTGCGGCAATGATTTCATAAGAAATGCGCGGACGCGTGGTAATTACACGGATAGGACAGCTAACCTTCGGAACTCTATCGGATATGTGATCTTTAAAGACGGGCAAGTTTTAGAAAGTGTATATCCAAACGACGCACAACCCAACCCGCTATATGTAGCAGAGGAGGGATTTAGCGGTAAGTATCCCCCGGGTGTTGGGGCAAAGTTTGGATACGATTTAGCTATCGAGGTAGGGGAAAATTTCGCTCCTGAACGCGGTTTCTTACTCGTTGTTACTGCTGGCATGGAATACGCGGCGTTTGTTGAAGCTGGGGCATCAGAAGGCAGACCAAACAAAAGACCGTATGACGTAATAAGTGGGAGTGCTGTACTGGCGGAGGAATTCATAAAGAAAGCAATGGCAAGGCTACATAGTAAACTATGATAACACCAAAGCAAGCGATAGAGGAGGTAAGAACGTTAATAAACGTTCCATCTGTGAAAGCTCTCGTGGCGAACGTATACGCAGATAAAGTTCGTCAGGCAGAGTTTGATAGGGCTGTGAGTAACAGCGAGTCCTTTATCGTTATCCTTTACCGTTCCAATACATATAGGCAGGTTCAATCTTGTGACGTGATTGTGAACATTTACGTAAAGGATTTTTACGGAGGTGCTGACCTTGACAAACTTGATACTATCCTTAATGCTGTGAAGCCACTACTTGAAAACGGTTATACGGATAAATGCCATACGCAATTAAGCGGAGGCACAACGATAGTCGAGTTCGATTCAATAGGTTACACAATGTACTCACAAGACGTAAGGCTAACGTCCGTTAATGAAAACTTATTGTATTAACCTAACCTAAAACAAATACTAACAATGGCAATTCAATTTCAATTCTCGGTTGAGAAGCTAACGCTATTTGACCCCGGAGCAGATGGAGCAATGGGAAGTGCTAATCCCGTTGTTATTACTCCTATTGCAGAGGATAGTGTGACGCTCTCTATCCCAGAGCGTACCACCACCGACATTAACGCGGAAGACTGGGACGGTGTTGTTGCAAGTTTGCCCGCTGAGCAGGAGGCTATCAGCCTGAATTTCCAGACACTGGATTTTAGCAACGAAATGCTGGTAACTCTGTTTGGTGGCTCTAACGTTGGCGGTGTTTATTCTTTCCCCGCAACAGGAGTTCCTATTATTCAGAGATCGCTGGAACTTATCACTCGCCCTTATGGTGGTGTAAAATCTAAGTTTCAGTTTCCATTGGTTCAGCTGACGCCGTCAGGAGATATTCAATTCTCTAAGAACGATGTGTCAAAGATTTCAGTAACTGCAAAAGTGCTGACGCCGATGGATTCGACTGGAACACCTTTGAGCCAGTTCCAGAAATCTACAATTCCGGCTGCAAGCTAATGTGCATTAATCCTTAACCAAACCCATCCGGGCGGTGATACTATCGCCGCCCTTTTTAATATATGACAAAGAAAGAAATCACACAACTGGAAGCAGAAATATTACTTGAGCGTTCAGCAGTACTACGCATACCAATGAAAAGCACTCCTAAATGGTGGGAGTTCTGGAAGAAGCCTAAGCAATACGTCCGAGAGTTTGAAATCCATCCGATGACGCTGGCACAGCAACACAGAATCGTATCGAGAATATCTCAAATCGACGATGAAATATTGAAAGGCGATGTTAACGTTATGCAGGTTTACAGCAAGCTAATTAAAGAGAATCTGGATGATGTTATCTATTGCGTTGGGGTGCTGTTAACAGAACCGCGAAAAGAGCCATCTGAGGAGCTGTTAAAGTTTATAAAAGAACGGTTTAACAACGAAGATTTAAGGTCTTGCTGGAACGTTATGAGCCAGCAGCTACGAGTAGTCCCTTTTTTGAGTGGTATAATCTCGATAAAAGGGATCGAGATGAACCCCACAACAGCCTAAGGGAGATAAATAGCCCTTGGGGTAGAATTGGCGGCATTATGAAGTACTTCCGCATGAGCTGGGATGAAATAGTGTATCAAAGAAGTGTTGCCAATATTATAATGCTGCTTGCGACTATACCTGACTATTCGGAGGAGAAGAAAGATAATAATATTATTAAGCTCGAAAACCCGAACGATTTAGATAAGATTATTAACGCTCATACAAAGTGAGAGCTAACCTAAACACCAAAACTAACTACACATGGCAAAAGATGTTTCAGACGGCAGGCTAATGTGGAAGATGGG
>Ga0207868_1002448_pt1 | contig 10532 bp, 9 predicted proteins | sample Passage237B_FD_187370 | JGI IMG/M metagenome (GOLD analysis project Ga0207868, IMG submission 187370) | Cellulose adapted compost microbial communities from Newby Island Compost Facility, Milpitas, CA, USA - Passage2 37B (SPAdes) (version 3) ... | reverse complement strand
ATGCGCTCTATCATCAGCCGGAAAACGAGATGGTTGCCGCCTTCATCTCGCAAGGCATGGTGCTCCCTGCCGAGGTCGCGTCTGCGGCCGCGGCCGGCCGCTGCCGCGTGCGCGTGCTCGGCCAGGAGGTCGTCGTGCGCTGCGCGCCGGGCGAGGCGCCGCGGGCGGGCGCGGCCATTTGCTGCCGGTCCTCGCAACTTGCCCCGGCCGCCGATGGCGAACCCGGCTTCGACGGGCGGATCGCGCGCGTCGTCTATCGCGGCGGCGCGGCCCGCATCGAGTTCGTGCCGGATGCGCAGCCCGGCCTTGCGCTGCATTTCGACCAGCCGGACCCGATCACCTTCGCACCCGGCGACCGCGCCCGGCTGAGGCTCGCGGACGGCTGGCTGATCCCGCGCGGGGCCGGCGCCTGATGCTGACCCTGCATCTTCAGGGCGGGTTCGGCGAAAAGGGCAGGACCAGCCTCGCCGTCGACGACGGCCGCACCCGCATCATGCTCGATGCCGGCATCAAGGTCGGCGCCGCTGGCGACGATTATTACCCGCGCCCCGGCCTGCCGCCCGGCGAGATCGACGCGCTTTTCATCTCGCACGCGCACGAGGACCATGTCGGCGCCCTTTGCCGGCTGCTGCGGCAAGGCTATGCCGGCCCGATCCTGATGACGGCCGAGACCCGGGCGGACATGCCGGCGACGCTCGCCCAATATGCCGACGCCGACGACCTCGCCCGCTTCATGCCGCCGGAGAGCCGGATCGAGCTGTTTCGTCCCGGCGACGCCGTCACCATCGGCTCGCTGCATGTCGAGACGGGCGCTTCCGGCCATGTCGCCGGCGGCGTGTGGTTCGCCGTCGCGGGCGGCGGTCGTCGCGTCGTCTATGCCGCGGACATGGTGTCCGCCAGCCGGGTCTTCGCGATGCAGATGCCGCCGGCTTGCGATCTCGTCGTCCTCGACGCCTCCTATGGCGTGGACCCGGTGACGGCCGAAACGCGCGCGGCGGAGATTGCCGCCTGGCTCGACCGCCATCCCGGCGGCTGCCTGATGCCGACGCCGCTGGCCGGCCGTTCGCTGGAGCTGATGGCGGTGCTCGCCGGTCCGTTTGCGATAGAGGCCGGCATGCGGGCGGCGCTGGCCGCGCAGATCCGGCCCGACGTGCTTCGGCCCGGCGTGGAGGAGCTGCTGGGCGGCCGGCTGGCCAAGGCCGTCGACTGGCAGGTCGGCGCGCCGTTTCCGCCCATGCCGCTGCTCGTCCATGACGGCATGGGCGTGGCGGGCCCCGCGCGGCCCGCGCTGGCGGCGGCCGAGGCGGCGGGCCTGCCGATCCTGCTCTCGGGCCACCTGCCCGACGGTTCGCCGGGCGCGCGGCTCGCCGCGCAGGGCCGCGCGGACTGGATCCGCATGCCCACCCATCCGACCCTCGACGAGAACGTCGCCCTGTGGGAGGCCCTGGGCCGGCCGCGCGCGCTCGGCCATTCCTGCGATGCCGCGACGCTGGCCGCGCTGCGCGGCGTCCTGCCGGCGCTGGAGGCGGATGCGCGCACAGGCCAGAGCGTACGGATCGGCGAGGATGGATAGGGCGATGCGCATCCTCATCGCCAACGACGACGGCATCGACGCTCCCGGGCTGGAGATGGCCGCGCAGGCGGCGTCCCGATTGAGCGACGACGTCTGGATCGTGGCGCCGTCGGCCAAGCGCACGGCCGCGAGCTCCTCGCTGACGATCGCGGCTCCGGTGGTCATGGCCCGTGTCGGCGCGCGGCGTTTCTCGTGCTCGGGCACGCCGGCCGATTGCGTCGTCGCGGCGATGGCCTGGCTGTTTGCCGACGGGGCGAAGCCGGACCTGGTGATCGGCGGCGTCAATGACGGCCGCAACGTCGCCGAGGACCTCGCCTATTCGGGCACGCTCGGCATCGCCCGCGAGGCGACCTTCTGGGGCGTGCCGGCCATCGCGCTGTCGCGGGTCAAGAAGCCGAACATCCGTGCCGGCGACGTCGACTGGCTGGCCGGCCTGCTCGGTGCGCTCTGGCAGCGCCGCGCCGCGTGGGCTCTCGAGGCGCACTGGCTGAGCGTCAACCTGCCGGCCGATCTGCCGGCGCCGCTGGCCCAGCCCATGATCGGCCGCGACAAGATCGGCCGCGAGGCGGAGGTCGTCCGCGAGCAGGGCGACGTGGTGGAGCTCGTCTTCCCGCGCGGCCGTGCGCACGCCTCGACGCCCGGGGACGAGAACGCGCATATCGATGCGGGCAGGGCCACCGTCAGCCGGCTCGGCTGGGCCGGCGGCACCGCGCTCGACGACGCGTTCGTGGCGGCGCTGAACGCTTCCTGAGGCGGCCGGCCGGCCCGCGCCTGTCCCGATTGTTGCGGCCGGTTTCCAAACGTGACCGGCGCGCGCTTGCCTTGTCGCATGCCTGCCGGATTCATTTCCATAGAGCGTTTCCAGAATAAGTGGACACCACCTATTCGGTTCGGAAACGCGATAAACCGAGCACCTGGAGCGTCTGTCTTGATTCCATCAAAACGGAGAACGCTCCAGTGCGGCGGCTGACAGTCCTGACGGAGCTTCCATGACCCGCACCCTTCCGGCGCTCGCTGTTCTTGCCGCCACCTTTTCCTTCGCAGCGCCGGCCGAGGCCGGGAACCAGTGCGGGACCGCATCCTGGTACGCGCTGCATTCGAAGACGGCCTCCGGCGAGCGCATGAACCCGGCTGCCATGACGGCCGCGCACCGCTCGCTTCCCTTCGGCACCAGGCTCAGGGTCACCAACCAGCGCAACGGCAAGGCCGTCGTCGTGCGCATCAACGACCGGGGGCCGTTCGTGAAGGGCCGCGTGCTCGACCTGTCGAAGGCCGCCGCCGCCGCGCTCGGCTTCGTCCGCGCCGGCCACACCAGGATTTGCATGGAGCGCCACTGAGCGCCGGCCCGGCCGCGCCGCAGCGGCCCGCAGCTACAGGACGACGTGCGGCTCGAACCGGCCGCGCACGGGCAAGTTGACGAGAAAGGTCTTGCCGCCGTCGGGATCGGCGGCCCGCTCCGCCGGGCTCATGTTTTGCAGCGCCGACGTGACCGCGAGCCGCTCTGCCGTGCGCCCGACGAAAGCGGGGCAGGACGTCTGCCGGGCGGGAACAGCGATCGAGCGCAGGTGCCGCGCGTCGGGCGCATAGGCGTCGAGCCGCCCGGCGCCCCAGCGTGCGTTCCAGATCACGCCGTCGGCGTCGCAGACCGAGCCGTCGATGCCGCCCGGCTGGCGGCGCTGGTCGAGAAAAAGGGCGGGCTCGCCCGTCGGCAGGCCGGACGCAGGGTCGATGGTCACCCGGTAGAGCAGGTTGCGGCCGGTATCGGCGAAATAGGCGATGTCGCCGGCCGGCGAGAAGCAGATCGAATTGGGGATGGAAATTTCATCGAACAGCCGCGTCACGGTGCCTGCGCGGTAGTGGTAGATCGCGCCTGCCCGTGCCCGTGCCTTCTTGTCCATCGTGCTGATCCAGAAGGCGCCGCTGGCATGCACGCGCGCATCGTTGGAGCGGGTCGCGGCGTCGTCGGCCTCGATGCGCGCCAACGTCTCCAGCCGCCCGGTGACGGCGTCGCGCCGTTCCACCCCGCGCTCGGTCGCCAGGATCTGCCCTCCGTCGCGGGTGAAGGCGATGGCGCTGGCCATGACCGGCAGCGCGTGGATCCGTGTCGGGCCGCCGGGGAACCGATGCTCGAGCAGCCTGCGGCTGACGATGTCGAACCACCACAGCGTATCCGCCGCGGGCTCGTAGCGCGGCCCTTCGCCGAGTTCGCAGGCGACATTCGACAGGATGCTGACTTCCGGTGCCACGCGCTCCCTCCGTTCGAACCGAAGCCGAGACCAGGGCCTTTCCTCGATCCCATGAAGAAGGAAAGCGGCGCCGCGAGAGGGCGGTGCAGCGGTGCGCGGGGAAGGCGAGCGCGGCGGTTCAGGCGCTGCGTACGCGCAGGGCGCCCCTGAGGCTGTCGCGCAGATAGCCGAGGGTCGCCTCGGCATTGGCCGGCTTGCCGAAGAAATAGCCCTGGCCGCCGCCGCATCCGAACTGGACGAGCCGGTTGGCCTGCCCCTCCTCCTCGATGCCCTCGGCCACAACGTCCATGCCCAGGCCCTCGCACATGGCGAGGATGGCGCGGATGATGTGCTCCGAAGGCTTGTCCTCCAGGATCGAGGAGACGAAGGCGCGATCGATCTTCAGCTTGTCGAAATTGAACTCCCGCAGCCGCCCGAGCGAGGACTGGCCGGTGCCGAAATCGTCGAGCGAAACGCGGATGCCGACGCGCTTCAGGTCGGCGACGATCTTCTCGGCGGAGGCCGGATCGGTCATCAGGCCGGTCTCGGTGATCTCGATCTCCAGCCGGCGCGGATCGAAGCCGGTCTTGCTCAGGATCGACAGGATCTGCAGGCCGGTGTTCTGGTCGACGAGCTGCGAGGGCGACAGGTTGAACGACAGGAACAGATCCTGCGGCCAGCCGCGGGCGGCCTCCGTCGCCTTGCGCAGCACGAGCTGGGCGAGCGGGCCGATGATGCCGCGCTCCTCGGCGATCGGGATGAAGGTCGCGGGCGAGACGAAGCCGAGGTCGCGGTCGGTCCACCGCGCCAGCGCCTCGAAGCCGATGGTGCGCCGTGTCTTCAGGTCGACGATCGGCTGAAAGTGCGGCTCGACCTCGCCGGCGGCGACGGCGCGCCGCAACGATTGCTCGATGCGGGTGACGCGCTTGGCCGCCTGCTCCATCTCGCGCGTGAAGACGACGACGCGGCCGCGGCCGGACCGCTTGGCCTGGTAGAGCGCGGTTTCGGCCTTGTTGAACAGGATCTCGGTGGTCTCGTCGCCGGAAAAGAACAGGGAGCAGCCGACGGATGCCGACAGCCGCGCCGTGCGCTCGCCCACATCGTAGGGCGCCGACAGGATCTCGATCAGCATGCGCGCCTTGGCCGCGACGGCTTCCTCGCTGAACACCATCGGATAGAGGAAGGCGAATTCGTCGGCGCCGACGCGCGTCACCGTCGCGTTGCCGTCCATCGCGGCCGAAAGCCTCAGCGCGACCTGCTGCAGGATGTAGTCGCCCGCCCTGCGCCCGAACAGGTCGTTGATCGGCTTGAACCCGTCGAGGTCGAGCAGCCCGACCGCGAACGGCGCGGGATCTTCCGCTCGCTCCCGGATGAGCCGGTCGACCTTGTCGAAAAAACGCCTCTGGTTGCCGAGCCCGGTCAGCGGGTCGGTGAAGGCCAGATCCGGCTGCTCGCGCCCCGCCAGCCCGTTCGCCATCAGGTCATGCATCCGCATCCCCGCTTTCTTCTTCGTACCCCGCCGTCCAGCCTCGCATCAATTGGTTGAGGATTCGTGTCATCTTCGACACTTCTAATAGATGAATCCGGTTGTTGGCGGCGTTTGCGCCCTGATGCTTCCGCGCCTCACCGAACGCGGCGGTAGACCGCAAGGCCGGTCCCGGTTCCGCCGGCGGCCGGCTCCAGCCAATCGGGCGTCTCGCCTTCGGCCAGCCGCGCCAGAAGCCCGTCCGGCGCCTGGCCGGCGAGGAACAGGCTTTCGGGGTTTCCGGGACAGACGGCGACATAGTCGATGCCATGGCGGGCGGCGATGTCGCGGGCGGCTGCGGGGACGGCCGTCGCCAGGTCGAGAACGGCCGCGTTGCCGGCGACGTTGCGATGATAGGGGCCTGCAAGCGCCCTATGGCCGGTGAATGCGAGGATGGGGGCGCCGAGGTTCGAGACGGCGGCCACCGTGCCCGGCGCCAGTTCGGCGAGCGCCTTATAGGACAGCGCCGTCTCGCATCGCTCGGCGTCGATCGTCCCGGTGGGGGCGGCGGCGGTGATGGCGGCGATCTGTGCGGCGGCCAGCCCCCACACCACGTTGAAGCTGGCGAGCCAGGCACCGGCGAGCCGCAGGCTGCCCGCAGCCGACGGCCGTGCCGCGTGGCGGGAACGAAGGCCGCCGACCCAGGCGGCCAGCGGCAGGGTCGCTAGCGCCACCGAGAAGCTCGCGCCGCGGAGCTGCCACAGCGAGACCGCGAAGGCGGCGAGGAGCATCAGGCCGACGATGGCGCGCGCGGGGTCGAGGCCCTCCCGCGCGATCCGTGCGGCCGTCAGCGCCAGCGCGATGAGCGGGGTGACGTAATAAAGGGCCGCTGCGGCGGGATTGTCGAAGACGAGGGCCCACAGCGGCTGCGCCTCGCTCACCCGGTCGAGCCACAGCGTTCGCAGGCGCGCGTCGAGATCCGGATAGGGCGGTGCGAGGCACTGCGGATAGACGATCGCGAGATAGAGCGCGCTGGCCGCCGCCAGCCCGGCAAGCGCGCCGAGGCGCCGCCATCGGCCCGCTTCGCCATAAAGATGGGCTACCGCCGCAAGGCCGAGCCCGCCGAGCATCGCCTGCCCCGCCTGCGCCCCGGAAAAGGCGTCGCAGGCGGCGGCCGGCCATTGCGACGGCCGGATGGTGATCAGCAACAGCAGCGCGGCCGCACCGGCGAACCCGGCCCCGAATCCGCTCGCCACCGGCACATCCGCTGCCCCGCGCCACGCCAGCAGAAGCACGACGGCCGCCGCGGCCGCGGCGACGTAGGGTATGGTCTCCATGCCGATGGCGAGGCTGGCCGCGGCGGCCGCGCCGGCACCCAGCCCGGCGGCAAACGAGCCCGCCGCAAGCCCGGCGGCGACCGCGAGGATCAGCGCGAGCTGGACATTGTGATGGTCGAGCGAGCCCGGCACGAAGATCGAGAGGAAATGCAACGCCGTCGCGCCGAGCGCGAGCGCGGGAAGGCGCGCGGCGTCGCCGCCCAGGCGCCGGGCGGCCTTGACGATGAACCAGAGCGCGGCCGCCATCGTCGATGCGGGCCATATGAACTTCGCGGCGAGTTCCGCCTGCGGTTGCCCCACGAGCGGCTTGAAGACGAGGATCAGGCCGGCAATCGGCGCGTCGACCAGTCGCGACCAGTGCATGGCAAGGCCGCCTTCCGCGCCCATCCGATACTGGTGGAGGTCGAACCAGCCCTGGCCGGCGAGCAGGTCGCGCACCTCGACCAGCCGCATCAGGCTGTCATTGTCGCTGCCGGGGAAGGCGAGCTTGGGAAAGCCGGCAATGGCCGATATGCCGAGCGCCGCCAGCGTGGCGAGCAGCACCGGCAGCGCGTCGCGCCCCGCGCGTTGCCGTTCGGCCGCGCCGGATGCGGCCTGCCGATGGCGCGCGTGCGCCACCGCTCAGCCCGGCTCTTGCCCGGCCCGTGCCGGGAATACCCACAATAGCGACAGTAGCAGGCTGACCGTGCTGGCGGCGACGGTCGCGGCCGCCGCGGCGACCGGGGCCTCGAGGCCGTAGCGGGACGCTATGTGCGCCACCGCGCCGGAGGCCAGGGCGGCGAGCGCTTGCGCGGCCAGATAGCGCGGCAGCGCCTGCACATGGGCATGGCGCCGCCTGAACGACCAGTCGCGCTGGATCAGGTAGGCGACGGCGAGCGAAATGGCATAGGCGACGACGCCCGCCGTGAACGGCCCCAGGCCGGCGGCCGTCAGCCCCCAGGTCAGAGCGAACAGCAGCAGGGCCGCGCCGATGCCGACGCCTGCGAAGCGCGCCAGCGTGGCGGCGTCGTGCGTGGCCCCGGCCGGCCTCATGGCGCCGGCGGCTGCCCGCGACGGCGGGCCAGGGGAATCTCGATCACGCCGAGCAGGAAGGCCGAGAAGAAGAGCTGCAGCCCGATGACCGCCAGCGTCAGCCCGAGCGTGACGACGCGCGGGATCGCAGGGTCGGCGAGCGGGCCGAAGCCGAGGCTTGCCCAGGCTGCGACGGCATAGCCGAACAGCGCCAGCCCGCAGGCAAGCGCAAGCCCGGCGCCGAGCGCCAGCCGGTCCGTCGACAGGTTGCGCTGCAGCCAGTCGGCGGCGGGCGTGGGCGGCAGCATGCCGGTGCGCGCGGCATAGTGGCGCGACAGCGCCCCGAAGGTGGCGAGCTGGGTTCCGGTGACCACCATGAAGCAGGCAGCGACGAAGCTGTTGAAGTCAAGAGTCAGGTCGCCGGTGACCCGCAGCGGGCCTAGGAACAACGCTGCTGCCAACAGCACGCCCGCCGCCGCGAGCAGGCCGCCGGGGATGAAGAACAGCCACCGCGGATTGTACATCAGCAGGAATTTCAGGTGCCGCCAGCCGTCGCGCCAGGTCTTGAGGTGCGGCGGCCGGCTGCGGCCGTCGGGCTTCAGCGTCGTCGGCACCTCCTCGATGGCCAGGCCCGAAAGCGCCGAGCGCACCACCATCTCGGAGGCGAACTCCATGCCGGTTGTCTGCAGCCCGAGCGCGCGGATCGCCTCTGTGCGGAAGCCGCGCAATCCGCAATGGAAGTCGCGTGCCCCGGTCGCGAAGAACAGCCGCCCGATGAAGGAGAGCACCGGATTGCCGAGCCAGCGGTGCAGGAAGGGCATGGCGCCCTTCTCGATGCCGCCGGCGAACCGGTTGCCCATGACGAGGTCGGCGCCGCCGCGCAGCTTCTCGACGAAGCCGTCGAGGGCGGAGAAATCGTAGGAATCGTCGGCGTCGCCCATGATGACGTAGCGGCCGCTTGCGGCCGCGATGCCGCCCTGGAGGGCGGCGCCGTAGCCCCGCTCGGGGACCGGCACGACGCGGGCGCCAAGCCCCTCGGCGATCGTCTGCGAGCCGTCCGTGGAGCCGTTGTCGGCGATGAGCACTTCCCCGGAAATGCCGGCGCCGGCCAGATAGCGCATTGCCTTCCATACGCAGATGCCGATCGTCTCGGCCTCGTTGAGGCACGGCATCAGGATGGTCAGTTCGACCGCGTCGGCCTGCGCCTGCGGCGCGGCGGAACCTGATCGGCGGGCTGCTGTCATCTGCGGGCGTCCCCCGGAGCTGCTGGCGCGCGGTGCGCGCGGGCCTGCCGGACCTTAGGCGTGAATGCTTGGCGCGCGGTTAATGGCGCGCCGGCGCGGCCACCCGCCGCGTGCGCCGGTTTCGCACTCGACGGGTCCCCGGCGATGGGTTAACTCGCCTGCATCCGTGTTTGCGAGGGAGCATCTCCATGTCGCTCAAGGTCGCCGTCCAGATGGACCACGTCTCGACCGTCAACATCATGGGCGACACGACGTTTGCCCTGTCGCTCGAGGCGCAGCGGCGCGGCCACCGGCTCTACCACTACACACCCGACCGGCTGACCCAGGAGGACGGCCGCGTCTTCGCCCGCATCGAGGAGATGACAGTCCGCGACGAGAAGGGCAACCACTTCTCGCTCGGCGAGCCGGTGCGCACCGACCTTGCCGGGATGGACGTCGTCCTGCTCAGGCAGGATCCGCCCTTCGACATGAACTACATCACCACCACGCATCTTCTGGAGCGCATCCATCCGAAGACGCTGGTGGTCAACGATCCCGCCTGGGTGAGGAACAGCCCGGAAAAGATCTTCGTCACCGAGTTTCCCGACCTGATGCCGCCGACGCTGATCACGCGCGACGCGGCCGAGGTCGCCGCGTTCCGCCGCGCCCATGGCGACATCATCATCAAGCCGCTCTACGGCAATGGCGGCGCCGGCATCTTCCACATGCGCCGGGACGACCGCAATCTGGCCTCCCTCATCGAGATGTTCTCGCTGATGTTCCGCGAACCCTTCATCGTCCAGCGCTACCTGCCCGAGGTGCGCAAGGGCGACAAGCGCATCATCCTGATCGACGGCAGGCCGGTGGGCGCGGTCAACCGCGTCCCGGCCGAGCACGATTCGCGCTCCAACATGCATGTGGGCGGCCGTGCCGAGGCGGCGGAGCTGACCGCGCGCGAGCAGGAGATCTGCGTGCGGATCGGGCCGTCGCTGAGGGAACGCGGCTTCATCCTCGTCGGCATCGACGTGATCGGCGACTTCATGACCGAGATCAACGTGACCTCGCCGACCGGCATCCGCGAGATCGAGCGCTTCGGCGGCGCCGATATCGCCGCCCTGTTCTGGGACGTCGTCGAGGCGAGGCGGGCCTGACGCTTTTTGTTCTCAATATGTTCTTGCTATGGCGGGCAAGCTGTGCAAGTCTGGCGTTACTTCACGTCAGGCTGGAGCTTTGGAAATGGCAAAGCAGTTCGCAGATCACGGCAAGTCGTGGGCTCTGTTCGAGACAGAACAGTTGCGTAAGCCTGCCCGGGAAAGCATGCGAGCGCGGACGATCGGTCTGACGCGCCGGCGTGTGTCGTGCGTCGCTCGGGCAAGGGCGTCGTCAGAAGGCGCTTGCTTCGGGCCCGTCAGCCGGTCTGTCTTCAATCGCAGGCCCTAGGGCAGTCGAACCGGGGGGCGGATTCATGGTTTCGCGCGTACGCACGGTCGCATTCCAGGGCATAGAGGCGGTGCCGGTCGACGTGCAGGTGATGGTGGCGCCGGGCAAGGTCGGCATGCAGATCGTCGGCCTGCCGGACAAGGCGGTGGCCGAGAGCCGCGAGCGGGTGCAGGCGGCGCTGCATGCGTCAGGCCTGTCGATGCCGGCGAAGAAGGTCACCGTCAATCTCGCGCCGGCCGACCTGCCCAAGGAGGGCAG
>Ga0207868_1002446_pt1 | contig 10538 bp, 10 predicted proteins | sample Passage237B_FD_187370 | JGI IMG/M metagenome (GOLD analysis project Ga0207868, IMG submission 187370) | Cellulose adapted compost microbial communities from Newby Island Compost Facility, Milpitas, CA, USA - Passage2 37B (SPAdes) (version 3) ... | reverse complement strand
TTTCACACCAGCATGCGCTGCCTGTTCTCGGTTAGCAAGTGCCTGATAATCTGACCGATGATCCAATGCGTTGGTTTCCCATTCATCGACCGACTGGGCCAACGGAATCGTTATCAGCGCCGTAGTATCCAACGCTAAGAGTGTTTGCCCATCTAATCCAAGCATCAGATTGAAATTATAATTACAAATGGCCGCATTGTTTTCTGCATTGATCAGTGCGAGTTCCAGGTTGCTTTCCTGCAATTGCACTTTCAGCAGGTCATTCCGGGCAACCAGTCCATTTGCTTCCAGGTTTTGAAAGTCCTTGACGCGCTGCTGGGATGATTTCAGGTTTTCTTTTACCAGTGCAACCGCAGCCTGGGCTTTGTAGAGATTATAATAAGCGGATACGGTATTCTGGATGATATGCTGCCTGTCGTATTGAGCATCCAGCCGCGCAGCTGTCTCAAGAAACTTGGCGGAAGCGATGCTTTGATTGATCTTTCCGCCGGTAAACAATGGTAACGAAGCCGTGGCCATGCCAAACATGACCTGATTTACCGCTGGAAAAGATCCCCCTGCGCTTTCTTGTTCCCCCTCATTTTCACCGGAGTCAAATTTCAAACCGATATTCGGTTCATTAACCCGGAGGTATTGCCCGGAAATATCAATGTCTGGCAGTCGGCTGTTTTTTGCATCCTGTACTGCGGCAGTCGACGCGTTGATTTTGCTTTTGTCAATTTTGAGTTCATTGCTATGTGCCAAGCTTGCGACAACAGCATCTCCCAATGATAGGGGATGGGACTCCTGCCCACTCGCGAATCCGAAAATGAGTAGAGCTCCTATTACTGATCCTGTTCTTATAAAACGTATCGTTGTGTCCATGTTTATTTTATGGGGTATTGGTATCGGTTAAGTAAGCAATAAACATGCGTTTAAGATGTGTTCGTAAGGTCTCCGTCCGTTCATGTTTTATTATTTCCCGTTGTTCTTTGGTTATGTTGCGGTGTTCCAATTCGTACCGTGTATTAGCCATATTTTGGTTTACGCTGCCTATCAGTACGGAAGACATGAAAAACACATCCACATCTTTACGGAAAACGCCCAATTGCTGTCCGTTTTTTACCGCCTTTTCTACCAACCGCCTGTTTGCTGTTTTCATCTCATTGATCATATCAAACAGAGGACCCTGCTTAAGGATACCCGATTCACGGATCATCAACCGGTGAAAAAGCTGACGGTTTGCCAGCATATCGATAAACATATCAATGATTTTGCTCACTTTGTCCGTGGCGGAATCGCCCCGATGATTGAGAATCAGCTTAAATGATGCCCGTATGGATTTGAAATGGTTGATGAAAACTGCTTCGAGCAATTTGTCCTTGGAACCAAAGTAGTAGGATACCATGGCTACATTTACCTCCGCCTCCCTTGCGATGTCCCGGATGGATGTTTTATCGTATCCGTTTTCAGCAAAAAGACGGAGCGCAACCGCCATAATCTGTTGTTGCTTTTCGTTGTATTGCACCTTTTCCGACATAACGGCGCAAAATTAAACAAACGTTTAATTAAAACAATCGTTTAAAAACGAAAAAAGTCGCTACCTGTCAAGGCTAATAGTTTAATTAATTGTATGATAATTAATTATGTTTTGTCATCTGTGCGTAAAACCGGATCGGTATTCAAATATTTAATTCCTGTCGTTTTCCAGATGCACATGCTGCGTAGATTGCATCGATAATTTTTAAATCTTTTACGCCTTCTGCGCCGTCAACGGGTACAGTAGGTGCATGGCCATCGAGGATGATTCCGGCCATGGCATCCATCTGTAAAGTTTGATGGGTGATGTGGGGCTGCGTGAGCTCCCCCTTGTTCGTCCGTCCTTTGATAGGGCCATATCCGGTGGAGGGTTGCAGTTCTGCAAAACCTTTTTCGCCGTTTAAGTAAAAGCGGTCCAGGTAATTCATATTGTAGGTAGATAGACAAGATGCCACGGCACCACTTGGGAAGCCCATCTGAAACTGGATGGTTTCGTCGACTCCTTCTTTAAATTTGACGGTATCCGTTTTCGTTTCCTGAGCTGTCACCCAAATCGGTTCTTCGCCTACCATATAACGTGCGCCGTTGATTGCGTAGATGCCGATGTCCATGAGCGATCCACCACCAGCCAATGCTTTATTTAGTCGCCACTGGTTTGGATCACCGATCCGGAAACCGCTTTGTCCCTGAAAAAACATGATTTTTCCGAACTCGCCCTCGCTACGCATCCGTATTACTTCAAGCGTTTTGGGCTCAAAATGCATCCGGTAACCTACCAACAGTTTAACCCCGGCTTCCGAACAAGCGTCTACCATTTCCTGTGCATCTTTCGCATTGAGAGCCATCGGTTTTTCACTGATTGCGTGTTTCCCGGCACGGGCCACGCGGATGACCTGGTCGTGATGCAATGCATTCGGTGTAGTTACGTAGACGACATCGATATCAGGATTGTTCTTAATATCATCGAAGGTTTCATAGTTATAGCGGTTTTTCTCCGGTACGTTGTATTTCGTGCCCCACTCATTGAGTTTAGCAGGAGTACCGCTAATCAGACCGCTTATTTTTGCCCGCTTACATTTTTGCATAGCCTCAGCCACTATGGAAGCATATCCACCCAGCCCCATCAATGCGACTCGCAACACAGAACCTTGAGGGTTGTCGGCTGAATGGATGGGTTCATTCCATGCCCTGACAGACGATAGAAAGGGAATGGCAATAGCGGAAGCGGTTAATTTCTGCAGGAAGTCGCGACGTGAATTCATACACTAGCATTTAATGGTTTTAATTAGTAAGCCAACACAGAAATGGCCAAATAGTTTGGCACCCTGTAACTTAGCGAATATACAAAGAATTTTTAAGTGTAATGTCGGATACGGGATTGGGAGCGGTTTTGTTATTTTTTTCACGACAAAAATTATCTTGCAACGGCAGCCTGGTAGACCGATAACTGTGGAGTAACCATGCGCACGGATGAAAGCAGACCGTTGCTTATAAAAGTGAATTTATTTAAGTTTGTTATCTATCTTATAAAAAAACAAATAATTCTTTATCAAATTTTATAGCATGGTATCAGGCCAATTAAAAGCTAAAATCAATTTTCTGATCGCTTACACGATTGTATGTACGGTTGCGTTGCTTGCAACCCTTGCTTATATTATTTTGAGCCATGACAAACCGGATCTGCACGACGAACTTTCCATTAAAAGAATTAACATCGTAGGAGATGACGGTAGTCTGCGCATGGTAATAAGCAACGAAAACCTTCAACATCCCGGACGGGTAGCCGGACGCGATATTCCAGCCCGTGAGCGTCCACCAGGAATTATTTTCTTCGACAATAATGGGAATGAATGCGGTGGATTGATCTACGAGGAAAAAAATGAGGGCAATAAGATCGAAAAAACCATGTCATTTACCATGGATAATCTGAATAACGACCAAGTGTTACAATTACTGAATATCGAACAATACGAGCACGGCATACCCGATATAAAGCGGGGTATTCATATACGCGAATATCCCGTTGGCGCAAATCTGATGCGTTGGGTGGACGAGCATGCCGAAATAGAAAAGATGACGGATTCTGTGGAGAAGAAAAGACGATTGGAGGAATTAACGGAACGAGAAGGACCAAGAAGTCGCCTCTACCTTGGGTTGAGGGATCAAAAGAATGGTCTTTATCTGTACGATAAAAAAGGGAGGCCAAGGCTAAATATTTATATCGATCAAAGTGATAACCCACAGATCGAATTATTGGATTCGTTGGGAAATATAAGGAATCTGAAATAAGGAAATTCTGTTATTTGACCGCATAAAACATCGCATGGTACCGTCCGAATTGTTTGTGGGAACTTAAAAAAACAAAATCCCATCAACCTAATGACAGAGTTTCTTTTTCGGTTAAAAATTACAGCTTCACGGCTATGATCCAAAGTTCCTGAATTATCGACGGAAACGGGTATACCTCAACAAACCGACAACGGAAAATGAAAAAAAGGCGCGAGAAATCGCGCCTTAAGTGATCCCGCTGGTACAAAACTCGAACTCTTTTTTAGAAGATTTGAGGCGATTAGATAAATTGAAAGACAATTATTGTCAATCTGATACATTCGTGAATAATAATAATCAACCCAAAAATAAAAAACGTTTGCAGTAAGCATATATTTAACTTGAAACATAAAGGTTTCGAGCAAGGCTTATCAATTGATGATAGATAAAGCGTATTTTCGAAAAAACTTTTGTTGCACTTTAGGCATTCCTTTGCCTACTACCAACAACATCCCATAGTTTCACTTTCATCGAAAGTATTTAGCGATGAAGGCAGGTATAGCAATTGAGCAATCAGTCTAAATAGTTGGCATATAATGTTAGACTAAAGCAGCCCATATTCTTTCGCTTTACGGATAGCCACTACGATTGTACCGGTCCGGAATTTCTGTAACAAGGTAGCTCGATGTGTTTTTACGGTCAGCGGGCTGATGAATAGTTTCCTGGCGATATCTGCCGATTTCTCACCTTCTGAAAGCAATTTTAGGATTTGTTTTTCCCGTTTTGTCAGTTCGGGGATTTCGCTGGGCTCCTTTAGTATCGCTAGATCAAAAACATCCTTCACTTCTTTGCTAAGTGCGATATTACCCAATAAGGCTTCCCGTATGCAGCTGGAAATATCCTGTGCATCTGCTGTTTTTAGCATATAACCATTTGCACCGCCTTGCAGCATCTGCTTAATGATACTACGCTCGCTCAAGTTACTGATGGCAAGAACAATCATTTCGGGATAAGTATTTTTCAGTTCTTTACAAATCTGTATGCCATTTCCGTCGGGGAGTGTAATATCCAGCAAAACTAGGTCGACCTCATTCATTCCTGTAAAATCTGAGAATGCTTTTGCCGTGCTAAATTGTCCACATAGTTCCAAACGATCATTCCCTTTAATAACGTTTTTGAGCCCTTCGATCACAAGTGGGTGGTCATCAACAATCACCACCCGCACTTTTTTGCTATTGTCCCACATACAATTCTATATTAATATTTGTTCCCTCTTTTGAGGTTTCTATATCCATTTTCCCTTTTAACAGTTCCACACGACTTCGAATATTTTTAAGTCCTTGACTGGTGTTGGGGACACAATCCGGTGAAAAACCTTTTCCGTTATCTTCTACGGTGATGAAGAAATAATTATCCGACTGACTGCATTGTACCATGACTTTAGAGGCTTCGGCATGTTTCACTACATTGTAAACCAGCTCCTGGATAATCCGGTAGATCATTACCTTTATTTGGGGCTTAAATCCTTCAAAAAGATCAAAAGCATTAAAACTTACTTTAAGTCCCGGGATTGCGGCTTCATCACAGAGATCTTTTACTGCCACTTGTAATCCCGATTGTAATAGCGATTCGGGCATCATATTTCGTGAAATCCGGCGCAGTTCGTTCACTGACTGGCCTAGGCGGTTAATGGTCTGATCCAAGTCATGGCTTTCCAATTGTTGTTTTGTTGCTACCATCTGTGAAAGATTGAGTTTGATGCCTGCCAGCATACCACCCAACCCATCATGAAGGTCTCTAGCCAAGCGGCTGCGCTCACGTTCTTCGCCTTTCAACAATGCTTTTCCAAGTTCTATTTGCTGTTTTTGCTTTAATTGTTGAATGGCTCTTGCCCTTTTGTTCTTATACCAAAAATATAGTCCTATTAAAGCGATGGCAGCCGTTAAAGCAGTTAACCAGATAATCTGTTTTTGTTGATCAGCGTTGGCTGTTGCCAGTATCAATTCATTCTCCTTCTGTGCATAATTATATTTGGCTTCCAGTTCGATAATCTTGGCTTTTGTTTCCAGTTGATATATTTCTTCGGAGATCTCGGCATGTTTTACCATCCAGTTGTAGGCCTGTTGATTATTTCCTAAATGATTTTCTATCCTTGCCAGATCCTGAAACAATTGCCGTTTATCGGTAGCCAATTCCACATATCCTTCGTTGTACATTTTAAGGAGTACTTCTTTTGCACCTGGCCAATCTTGTTGTGCATCGAGAATTCTTGCCTTTTGATAAAGTAGTTGGCGTATCTCATAACGGTTTTTTATTTTCTCAGCGATGGTAAGCCCTTCTGCTACTGTTTGTATTGCCGCCGCCCATTGTTTAAGCTTGGCGAGATACATGGCCTCGATGGTATGAAAATTTGGTGCATATAGGGAGGTTGGATCTTGTTTGAGCACCGCTGCCGCCAACTGCAGTTGACCTCCTGCTTCGGTTATTTCATTTTGTAAAATATAATTTTTAGCCAGATGGCAATATACATCTACAAGACGTAGATCATTTGGAGCGAGTCTTTGAAAAAGTGCTGCCGATTTATGGAGATAAAAAATAGCTTTATCATATTCGCCATAATTCGTAAAGGGAAGTGAAATATTGGTGTAATTATCTGCTACCCGAAGGCTGTCGCCACCTTTAGCCGCTAAAGGAATTGCTTTTTCCAAAAACAGGTGGATAAAAGTTTTGTTATCCCCACTCAATTGGCTCATAGTCGCTTTGTTCGCCCATGTGCGGCTTTGGTAGATGTAGGATTCGGGAGTTGTAATGGCCTGGAAATACTGTAAGGCAACATCAAAGGCTTTTTCCGCTTTTTGATGGGAAAAATCCATATATACACGCCCAAGGTAAAAATATCCTACACCCTCATAAAACGGATTGTCTTTTGCACATTGGATGCCTTTTTGGATATAGGCGACTGCTTTTACTGTATCCTGAATAGCAATGTCATCGCCTGCCTGATAATATACTTCCGCTTTTTCGGATGATAAACGGACAGTTGCGAGCTTTTTTGTCAGGCTATCATCCATAACAGTTTGCGCCCGAACCGTTAGCGAACAACACATGATAAAAACCAAAAAAATTAGTCTGCAAAAACTCATTCTATAATATTAGTAAAAATTAAGGTCGGTTGTATACCGCGGCCTCAAAAATACTCCTTTGGGAGTATTGTGCTACTATATAATACTGTGGAACTTTGGAATACAAATACTCCGCAGTATGAAAAATATAGTATTTCTAAGTATCGTTGGTCCCAAAGGTACGGGCGATATGCTGTGGGACTATTAAACAGGTGTAAATATTAACAGATGAAACCATCACGAACTGGAAAGACTCAAAAACTGAAATAGATAACCCACTCATGATCGCTTCATTATCACTTTTAAACGAATTATTTCAATGAAAAAAACTTATCACTTCAGTAACTGCAGCAATATGTATTATTTTAGGAATGTACAGCAGCAATGCCCATGCACAGAATTGACTTTTAGTGTTTAACTGTAAATACCAACAACGTAAAATTTCAAATTATGAAAAAGATACTATTTGCCCTCTCCATTTTTTTATTGTTTTCCGGAACATCCTTTGCCCAGTTCTACGTAGGAACGGATCTTAGCTTTATGACATTGCAACATAGCACTTATATGAGCAATGTTAATCTGATTAACAGCAATTCGGATTACTATGCCAGTCAGCGCCGCCACGAAAAAAATAAAAGATCATCAAAAGGCAGCAACGAATATGATGCTCCTGCAAACCCCAAATCCTTTTTGTTTGTACCACAAGCCCAAACTTCGGCAAAGATAAAGCAATCGATTATAGCTAATAATAAAAAGAAAAATCCAAATTCAAAGTTAGGAGAAGCCTTGAACGACAGGAACAATCCCTATCCCAATTATGTAAAGCTTTTAAAATCATTGGGGTTGGATGTGGAACACGATTACGCCGATGCCTTCACCGCCTATCTATTGGGCATGTGGCGGATTGCCAATAAAATGAGTGCAAACCCTTCTAAACAGCAGATACAATATGTACGCAATCAGGTGCTTTCGGTAACCGATGTGCGCCAATGGACGAACACCCAAAAGCAGGAAGCTACAGAGTACCTCATGTACAATTTGATTTTCGCCAACGAACCTTACGAGGGTTCTCGTCTTTCCAGAAATCAAAAACAATGGCAGGAAGATGCGGATGCTGTGCAGCAACGCTTTCTCCGTGAAAACAATATGGATCTTAGGAAGATGACGATTTCAGAAAACGGATTGACACAAAGAAGGTGAAAAATTTTTAAAATATACAAACAATGAAAATAAAGCAATTTATAATATGTCTTACCACCATCTTATTGCTGGCAGGATGTAGTAAAGATAACAACAACGACCCGTCATCGCCAGGCAATGGCGGAACCACTTTTCCTAAGGGTTACTCTCCGGGTGTACTATTCATAAAACAGGGAAGAGAAGGAATTCTCAAATTCGATCTGTCTTCAGGAATTTACACCAATGTATTGCCGAATTGGATTGGTGTAGGTTGGGACATCAGTTGGGAAGGTAGCAAGGGCGTAAAACAGACCAATCCATCAAGCTATGATACCCGTTATATTATCTTTAATACCCAAAACGGATCAACAATTAAAGAGGTCCGCTATGAACCAAGTGATGATGATGGCGGCCTGCCCTATTTTTCTCCAGACGGAACCAAACTTGCGCTTCGGCCCACGTTTGATGATGGGTTGGTTGTTTTGGACATGAACGGAAATGTATTGCGCAATATTTCAGGATATGGCACGACCCATAATTTTAAGTATTTAGATCCTATTTGCTGGGAAGCCGCGGAACCATTCTTTTTAAAAAAGATGGTGGCTTATGGCGTACTTCTACCGATTTTTCGAGAGCGACCAAGGTACGTGACATTCCATTTGATGACTGGAATGGTCAGGCTGATGCAAGCCCTGATGGAAAGAAGATCGCCATCCCCGCCGGAAACCATATCTGGTTAATGAATGCCGATGGTAGCGACTTTCACGCTGTAACCCAAAGCGATCAAAAAGAGTTTATGCCTTGTTTTTCGCCAGACAGCAAATATATTGCCATGAAAGCGAACACCCGCGCTCCAATGGAAGGAGATAATGTCGCAGGTGCTCCACATGTTTGTATCATCCCTGCTGACGGCCAGGTGTACAAGGTATGGCCCGGTGAAGACAATCGTGTTATTCACCCTATGGCAAAAGGAGATCCCGATTCCCGTGGTTTGGGAATTGCTATGGTTTGGGACTTTTTATGGCGATGAATGTAGAGTTTAAATATATTAGGTTATGAATAAGCTAAGCTATTTAGGGGTTGCACTCCTTGTCCTTTTTCTGGGCGGATGCCACAAGAAGGACGATACCACTCCAAACGGAAAAGGAAATAATTACGGAACAGGCTATATTTTCAATAAGCAGGGCCTTCAGGGAATACAAAAACTCAACCTGAGTAATGGGGAAATCACAGAAGTGATACCTCCATGGTCTTATGCGGGATGGGATATTGGCTGGGATGGCAAATTCGGCGTAAGAAAGGAAGAGCCTGCCAGTTATGATACTCGCTATATCATCTTTAATGTATCCAACGGATCTACGATTCGTGAAATCAGGTACGAACCCAACGGCGCGAGAGGCGGAATGCCTTATCTTTCTCCCGATGGTTCTTTATTGGCTTTAAGACCTACAAGTGAAGACGGGTTGGTCATTTTGGATATGAACGGAAATGTACTGCAAAATATTTCAGGTTACGGAACATCCCATACATTCGAATATCTAGATCCTATTGCCTGGGAATCTTCAGGGACGGTTCTTTTCAAGAAAGACGGCGGCTTATGGCGCACCTCTACCGATTTTTCAAGAGCAACTAAAGTACGGGATATCCCATTTGCTGATTGGAAAGGCGAAGCCACCCCCAGCCCTGACGGAAAAAAAATTGCCATTACGGCAGGCAACCATATTTGGTTGATGAATGTCGATGGCAGTGATTTTCATGCTATAACAGCAAGCAACCAAAAAGAGCATTCTCCTGCTTTCTCTCCAGATAGCAAATACCTCGCGATTGCTGCCAATGCAAGAGCTCCCGAAATTTCGGGCAGTACAGACAATGCTTACCATCTTTGCCTGATACCGGCAGATGGACAGGTTTACAAGGTGGGGCCGAGGGAAGACAACCGAGTCGTCCATCCATTGGTAAAAGGCACATCAGATTCAAGAGGACTTGGGATGACCATTGTCGGCGATTTTGTGTGGCGACCTTAAATCATTAATTTGATACTCTTTGTGAACTTACTGGTACGAAACTCGAACTCTTTTTTGGAAGATTAATAGTTATTAAACGTACTGAAAGATTATTTATCGTGGTGGATAACGAAAAGGTGTCTGCCGAAACCAAAGCGTACAAAAAGATACCGCAGATATTATCCTTTACCGATGAAAACGGAGCGGATAATATGAAACAGGAAATAGAAGCCAATTACAAACAGGTAAAGCAAGATGTTATGACCGTTGTTGAAAGCGAAATGGAGCGTATTAAGAATGACCCGGATTTGCAACACTTGGTGCAGTAGAAGAAAATTAGAACGTGCTACGAGAGTGTAACTTAAACTGTGTCACTGGATAGAACGAATAAATAGTTAAATTCGAAATATCAAGTGACATGTTAATGAAAGAGAAAACCCCATTTGAT
>Ga0207868_1002444_pt1 | contig 10542 bp, 10 predicted proteins | sample Passage237B_FD_187370 | JGI IMG/M metagenome (GOLD analysis project Ga0207868, IMG submission 187370) | Cellulose adapted compost microbial communities from Newby Island Compost Facility, Milpitas, CA, USA - Passage2 37B (SPAdes) (version 3) ... | reverse complement strand
CATATCGTGATGAATCTAGTATCCAATGCGATTAAGTTCTCACCGGAAAATAGCTGCATTACAGTACATACGAAGTGTACAAAACAAGAGCTGATATTATCTGTTGCCGATCAGGGTGTTGGCATTTCGAAAGAAGATCAGCAGCATCTTTTCGAAAGATTCTTCAGAGGTGGTAATGTAACCAACATACAGGGCACAGGACTGGGATTGCACATTGTAGCTAAATACGCTGAATTGATGAATGGCACCATCGGATGCAGGAGCGAACTCGAAGAAGGCACTGAATTCATTATTAATTTTAAAGAAAAAACCGAATCTGAATGAAAACCGTTCTGCTCATAGAAGACAACGAGGATATCCGTGAAAACATGGCTGAGATCATGGAGCTTGCCAACTATAAAGTGCTTACTGCACCTGATGGTAAGCAGGGCATAGAAATGGCAGTAAAGCACAAACCGGATGTGATCGTGTGCGATATTATGATGCCTGTGCTGGATGGATATGGGGTAATTCATATGCTTCAAAAAAATGAAGAAACACGGAATATTCCTTTCATCTTCCTTACCGCCAAAGCAGAACGCGCCGAGATCCGAAAAGGGATGGAACTGGGAGCGGACGATTATATCACCAAACCTTTCAACGGTACAGAATTACTCAATGCCATTGAAAGCAGAATTCGCAAGGCAGAAATTCTAAAACAGGATATTCAGCCAAATATGGACGGGCTGAACCAGATCATCAGTTCCGCTGGGGGGAAAGATCTTTTGAAAGAACTGGCTCAAGACAGAACTGTAAATAAGTACAAGAAAAAACATATCATCTACTCGGAAGGCAATCATGCGCTTCGATTGTTCTATATCGAAAAGGGAAAGGTAAAGACTTACAAAACCAATGATGATGGAAAGGAGTTGGTAGTGGGATTGTATAATGAGGGTGATTTCTTCGGCTACATAGCGCTGCTGGAAGGCACTACTTACAAAGAAACCGCTGAAGCGATAGAAGAATGTGAGATTGCCTCCATACCCAAAGAGGAGTTTGACCAGTTGGTGAACAGCAATCGGGAAGTGATGCAGAAGTTCATTCAGCTACTGGCAAAAAATGTAACCGAGAAAGAACAACAGCTACTAAGCATCGCTTATAACTCACTGCGCAAAAAAGTAGCGGATGCACTTATTACACTCAACCGGAAATACAAAGGCGACAACGAAAATTTTGTGATTGATATAAGCCGTGAAAATCTTGCCACCATTGCAGGTACTGCCAAAGAAAGCCTGATCCGCACGCTGAGCGATTTTAAAGATGAAAAGCTGATTGATATCGTGTCGGGAGATATAGTGATCCTGAACGAGCGTAAGCTGGAGAATATGCTCAACTAAGCAGCAGGCGTAAGTTCAGCTACGTAATTACTGAAGTCGGTTTTGAGTTTGTAAAATTCAAACTCCATCTGGGCTATGTCTTTCTGAAGGCTTTCCATCTTTTTTTCAAGCGCACCTTCAGCTTCTGCCTTTGCATAACCGGCAACTTTCAATTCATCTGCTACCTCTTTTCGCAACAAAGCCAGCACAGCATCTTTTTCAATGAAACATGCCAGGTAATGCTCCAGGCGATCTACTGTAAGCCTATCAATATCGTGTTTGAGAATTTCAGCAACTTTATTCTTTAGCAACACATTTTCCTGCTGAAGAATTTCCAATTTTCGAAGCCACGATTTCAATTCTGTCTGATAGTTACTCGGCATAGATAAACGCTGTTCTCACGAAGTAGGTAAAGGTAATTTTATCAACATTGTCTACTGACGTACGGTGGTCAGTTCACTATATGATTATTGTCACTTTCACGGCTTAATCTTTATGACAACAAGCCGCCTTCACGGTTTCCTGCTCTACCGTAATCTTGGGACTCAGATAGGGTATCCCCAAGTTCATGCCTCTCACAATGAATACACTTCCAAAAACAAACATAAGCACGGGCACCAGTTTACGAACATGACCGGAGCGAAGGAAAGAAGCCTTGCTTTTTAAAACCGTAAGCGCCACCAATGCAGGAACCGTACCAAGTCCGAACGCATACATCAGCAACACCGACTGTATCGCTGTTGCCGAGGTTGTCGTCATCGACAATGCCATATATACCAGTCCACAGGGTAAAAGTCCATTGAGCATTCCTGCCAGCATCAGCGTACCAGGGTTAGCAGAACCGATAAATCTGCCCAGCTGCTTTTTCACAAAATCGGTCCACGGCAGTCGGACCGAGATCTTTTGTTGCGGCAAAAAGCTTACGATACCGACCATAAGCAACAGCACACCCAAAACAATAGAAACATATTGTTGCCATTGCGGATCGAATACTGATCTGAAGGAGTGCAAAATGAACCCGAGCACTGCGTAGATGCTAATTCGTCCGAAATGGTAGAGTCCTATTCCCAGCCACCGTCTAAAACCGGACATAGTTTGAAAGGGCATTACCCAAATAATGGGACCGCACATACCTGCACAATGCAGACTTCCTGTAAGCCCCATCAACAGTGCCATGGTAATGCTGAAACTGCCCATTAGTTAAAAAGCTTTAAGACTGTTTCCTGGTAATATCTTTTGCCTTCAGCCTCCCAGTTGATCTTTACCTCATATCGTGTAGGATGCAACTTTGAACGGGGAATCTCCATGCGATTGTTCTCCAGTTGAAGATCAAAATGAGCATCCCAGGCAGCCTGCGTAGGCGCATAAAACTCAACACTTCCTTTCACCTCTTTCCCTTCAAACTCCTGAGGCAGAGCAATCGTTACTGTTTGCTCATTTGCACGAAACTGCACCGGAGCGCTAAGCATTGATTGGTTCTTTCCTGCATCAATCACTTCCTGATATTGGAGTTCCTTCTGATAATAGTCGCTGGATACCAACTGAAAATCTTCCTTCATTGCCAATGTTACGAGCGTCACCATCAATACTACGAATCCGCCATACAGAAAGGCTATTCTTGTGCCCCATCCTATTTTCATTGTTGACATAGTTGGTCGTTTTAATTGCCCCCTCCAAACGGTCCGAGGAAGGAGGTGGTTATTGTTTTAATCTTTTTATCACCATCATACACTCCGATTTTCAGAGGAGTTTTTCTATTATGAATCTGAGATTTATCTACATACACAAACATAGACCCTGATGCATAAGCTTCTTTCGGCACCTTGAGTTCTGCCTCGCCCACCAGTTGGATTTCTCCCTTGAAATTTTCAGGCTTTAGCGACAGCACTTTATCCTTATAGGTCTTGTTTAAAAACTTATAATTGTAAAGATTACTCAATTGGTTATTGGGTTGCTCCTGATACAATTGACCGGGTGTACGCAATATGGAAATCCCGACTTCAGTTCTGCTCATGAGCAAATAAGTTTCCACTCCGAGTAACAATATCATAACAGCTGTATAAGCCTTCATTCTTCCGGTAAAACGCGTAGGCTTTTTGTCGGAAATGTTGGCTTCAGATGCATAACGAATCAGATTTGGTTCCAAACCTACCGCCGTCATCATACTGTTGCAAACATCAATGCAGGCAGTACAGTTGATACACTCCAGCTGCGTGCCATTGCGAATATCAATTCCGGTAGGACAAACCTTCACACATTGCATACAGTCAATACAATCTCCGGCAGTACGCACTTCGTTCTTTTTAAACTTAGCTCGATTCTCTCCGCGTACATGGTCGTAAGCAACTACAATGGAATTGCGATCCAGTAGTACGCCCTGCATCCGACCATAAGGGCAAATAGTAGTACAGACCTGTTCTCTCAGCCAGGCAAAAACAAAGAAGAAAATAGTAGTGAAGACAATCAAAGCAACCAAGCCACCAACATGGTTTGCCGGATTATCGGAAACAATCTTCTGCAACTCATCAACACCAATGATATACGCCAGGAAGGTATTGGCAATAAGGAAGGAGATCGTCCAGAATATAAACCACTTAGTACCCTTGCGCAGGATTTTGTCAGTATTCCATGGCGCTTTGTTCAGCATCTTTTGTTGCGCAGCATCGCCTTCTATCCAGTATTCAATCTTTCGGAATACCATTTCCATAAAGATTGTCTGGGGACATGCCCAACCGCAAAACACCCTTCCAAAAACTACCGTAAACAGCGCGATGAATACGATGAACAAGACCATTCCCAATCCGAAGATGAAGAAATCCTGCGGCCAGAATATTTGCCCGAACAAAATAAAGCGTCGTTCAAGCACATTGATCAGGAATAGCGGATGCCCGTTTACTTTAATAAAGGGAAGTGCAAAAAAGATCACCAGATAAGCAAGCGTTGCCCATGTTCTTGCAGTGTACAATTTACCTTTCGGTTTGGTAGGGTAAACCCATACGCGCTTGCCGTCTTTATCTACCGTTGCTACCTTATCACGAAAAGAAGGTTGCACATTTTCATTCTTCTTCTGAGTCCTTAAATTCCTGTCTTCTACAGTGTCCATAGCGATCTTTTTTGTTTCTTCCTATTTACTTCTTCAACTAATTGTTTATTGTACGGCTATTGATTCTGTTTGGGATGTTGTATCAGCAGGAGCAGTTGTTCCTTCCACATAAAGCTCGCCCTGAGCTTCTTTTGGCGCAGCCGGCTTCGTACCCTGCAGCGACTTTACATAGCTTGCAAGTGAAGCAAGTTGCCTGGGCGAAAAGTCATCTTTCCAGGGTTTCATACCCTTGTCCTGCCAGCCATATTTAATAGACTTAAAGACATCAACCAGACTACCGCCATGCAACCAATACTCATCTGCGAGGTTGGGTCCTACGGAACCGCCACCATCCGCCGCATGACAAGCGGCGCAGTTTTTCGCATACAAGGTCTTTCCTTCTTCGATGCCTGCAGCGTCTGCCATCTTCACATTGGTTTCATCGATATTGCCCGCGGTTTTGGCGAGATACGCAGCTTTTTCCTCTTCACCTTTCTGCACAGCAGCGATATATTCCTGTTCTGAACTTGGACCGTTACCGCCACCATGATAATACCATATATAAACAACAGCCACGAGAATGGAAAAATAAAACCCGTACTTCCACCAGGGTGGCAGGCTGTTATCGAGCTCTTTAATACCATCGTAATCGTGTTCGAGCATGATATCCTGCTCTTTCTCGATAGGAACTACTTTGTTGAACCTGTCCCAGAACGGAACACGCTTTGCAATCTTCGCCGCTTCTTCTGCCAGCTCCGGTTTTGCGCTGATCGCTTTCAACAATACTCTCATGTAGAGTAACATTGAAAACAGGATCAGCAATTCAAGAGCGATGATGAACATCAGCGCATAGAAATCGAACTGAGGAATGCCGCCAATAAAAGGAGCGGTTTTCACTGCCTGAGCTGCCTCTTCGGCAGCTTCCTGTGCCCATGAGCTAACAGAAGGTGCAAGCAGCGCTATCAGCAACAGGACGGTAGTGATAACCTTACTGCCATTCCGTTCGCTACGCATTTTATCTCTGTACACAATAGCCAGTTGACGAAGTACATTTCCGAGTACGGCTATTGCAAAAAGCAGAATGACGATCACTGTTGCCAATCCTATCAATACGGGATTGAAAGATGATGCTTTTTCAGCCGCGGCAGGCACAGCATCAGCAGCATTGGCGGCCATGGCAGAGCAGAGCAGCGCCAATGAAAGGAGGGATCTTTTAAGATATGGTCGCATGAGGAAAGTGCTTTAGATTTTATTGATCGTTTTATTCTTGTTCATCGCCGGGAAACGGAAGGCGTTTCATAGTATTGATGTAGGTCTTATCTGCCCTGAATGCCCATACGGACAACGCTGTGAAAAAGACAAAGAAGACGATCAGGGAGGTGAGCGGATAAATACCCACCCCCGTGATTCCTTCCAGATAATTGATGAATTTCATAACTGTCGTTTTTGTTTGTTTTAATTAGAAGCGGTCTTTTGTTCCAGCTTGATATCTTTTCCTACGCGCTGCAAATAGGCTATCAACGCTACGATTTCCTTGCTCGCTTCCGTCTTGATACCATCTTTTGCCAGTCGTTCTTTGATCTCCTTTTGCTGTTGCTGCACGTCTTTATTGGCTATCTTATCGTAACCTGGCTCGTAAGGAACACCCAATGTTTGCATAGCGCGGATTTTCGCACCTGTCAGCGCAGTATCCAATTCGTTTTCAATCAACCATGGATAGTTAGGCATAATGGATCCGGGAGACATACTTGTAGGCTCATACATGTGGTTGTAGTGCCAGCTATCAGGATATTTGCCTCCAATACGAGCCAGATCCGGCCCTGTACGCTTACTACCCCATTGGAAAGGATGGTCGTAGATAAATTCTCCTGCCTTGGAATATTCACCGTAACGTGCCACCTCGTCGCGGAAAGGTCGTATCATCTGAGAGTGACAGGTGTAGCATCCTTCACGCACATAAATGTCACGTCCATGGAGTTCAAGCGGAGTGTAAGGTTTTACGCTTGTGATGGTAGGTATGTTGGATTTAACAAGGAATGTCGGGATGATCTCTATCGCACCACCAATAGCCACTACAATAAGACTTCCCACCAACATCTGAACAGGGCGACGCTCGATCCAGCGGTGCCAGTGATGTTTACCATGTTCAACATAAATCTTGCTCAATGGTGCAGCTTCCGCAGCTTCATCATTCACCATTTTACCACTCTTAATGGTCTTAACCAGATTGTACAGCATCATAAACACGCCCACTAGATAGAGGGATCCGCCGATACCGCGCATGATGTAGAAAGGACGCATCTGAGTCACGGTCTCCATGAACTGATACTTAAGCTGTCCTTCCGGAGTAAATTCTTTCCAGGCAAGGCTTTGCATAAATCCACCCCAGTATAGCGGTACCGCATAGAACACAATACCAAGCGTTCCGATCCAGAAGTGCCAGTTGGCAAGTTTTTGTGAATGCAGATTCGTTTTGAACATTCGTGGAATCAGCCAGTAGAGCATACCAAACGTCAGGAAGCCATTCCAACCCAGTGCCCCGATGTGTACGTGTGCAATCGTCCAGTCGGTAAAATGGCTGATTGCGTTTACATTCTTCAGCGACAGCATCGGACCTTCAAAGGTTGCCATACCATAAGCGGTTACTGCCACTACCATAAATTTCAACACTGCATCCTCGCGCACCTTATCCCATGCACCACGAAGCGTCAGCAAACCATTCAGCATACCACCCCATGAAGGCGCAATGAGCATTACTGAAAACACAGTTCCAAGCGACTGTGCCCAGTCGGGAAGCGCAGTATATAACAAGTGGTGCGGACCAGCCCAGATGTAGATGAAGATCAGCGCCCAGAAGTGAATGATAGAGAGGCGATATGAGTACACCGGACGATTAGCTGCCTTCGGCAGGAAGTAATACATGATACCCAGATACGGTGTGGTAAGGAAAAATGCCACCGCATTGTGACCGTACCACCATTGCACCAGCGCATCCTGCACGCCTGCATACCACGAGTAAGATTTCAGCCAGGTAAAAGGAATTTCCACTGAGTTGACAATATGCAGCATCGCAACAGTAACGAAGGTGGCTATGTAAAACCAGATAGCCACATACATATGGCGTTCACGGCGTTTCAGGATGGTACCGAACATGTTCCATCCGAAGATCACCCAAACCAGTGTGATGAGAATGTCTATCGGCCATTCCAGTTCTGCATATTCTTTACCGGTAGTATAACCTGCCAGCAAGGTGACTGCCGCCAGCACAATGATTAGCTGCCAGCCCCAGAAGTGTAGTTTGCTCAACGTGTCACTGAACATACGTGCTTTGGTAAGCCGCTGCAGCGAGTAGTACACACCCATGAAAATACCGTTACCCACAAATGCGAAAATCACCGCATTGGTGTGCACCGGTCTTACACGTCCGAATGATGTTTCTGCCAACCCGAAGTTGAGTCCGGGATAAACTAACTGAAAGGCTGCCAGCAATCCCGCCAGCATACCGACAATGCCCCAGAGGATTGTGGCATAGGCAAACATCTTTACGATCTTGTTATCGTAATAAAATTTGTCGAGCTGCCCCGTGCCTGAAGGGATCTTTACTTCTCCTGTCTGCTCATGCAGACCCTGCTGCGAAGTGGTACTCATATTCTGTCTTTAAGGATTATGATTGAAGGTTTTCTCTTGTTTCGTCATCGTAAAGCATCCTCATGGCCGAACCCTGCTGGTCTTCAAACTGGTTTGATTTTACGCTCCAGATAAAGGCTGCCAGGAAACAGGCTGCCACTATGATACTTGCGATAACCAGGACATACAAAGCACTCATGGGCTGATTTTGCCGTACAAAACTAGATGGAGCCCAAAGGGGGTTTTATGACTGAGCGCAGGCTAAAGAATGATTGTCGTCATGATAATCGGGAATGACGAAAGTTTTACAAGGCGTGTTTTAAGAGAAATATGCGTGAAGAAGGGATAAACAAAAAAGTCTGCTCGAAATCGAACAGCCAGATAAGATTTTGGAGAATGCTTCCGTAAGTGCCCCAAAGGATATGCCGATGCAATAAAGCACGCGTAAAGCATAGAGAAAAAGCACTCAACCAGTGCTATAAAGACGACATTCATAGGAAACAGGCATTTATCAAGCTGGTGTTCGATAACAAACTATACTACTCCGATGGTGTCTATCGAACACCTTATATACTACCAATGTTCCTTTCTAAGGCATTGATTTTGAAGGAAAAAAGGCTGCTCGAAATCGAGCAGCCAGACCGAATTTTTGAGCAAAATCCCGCTAGTGCCCCAGGCGGGACTTGAACCCGCACTCCCATTGCTGGGAACAGGATTTTAAGTCCTGCGTGTCTACCAATTTCACCACCAGGGCAGCCGTTTGTCACTGTCATTAACCAGTGCAAACAAAAAATTCCATCGCAAGGGATGGAATTGTAAAGAGCGGAAGACGAGACTCGAACCCGCGACCCTCACCTTGGCAAGGTGATGCTCTACCAACTGAGCTACTTCCGCTTGTTTTAAAGAACTTTCCCGTTTGGGATGGCAAAGATAGAGCTACAAAACAATTTTACAAATCCTGTTTCAAAAATTTTTTTCTTTCAAACGAATATCCGTGCTAAATGCAGGCTTTGACAGCAGACAGATAAAATTTTCACAGTGCAGAAATCCTGCGTCTATCTTTGCAGTCAATGGCGTCTCCCCTATTTTCTCTGGTAAAAAAAGACCTGCTTATAGAATGGCGGCAAAAGCATACGCTGTTCGGGGTGTTGCTGTATGTAGGTTCTACGGTCTTTGCCGTATATATGATGAGCGGTCAGCCGGAGACTAAGGTGTGGAATGCTTTGTTCTGGATTACACAGTTATTTGTGGCGATCAATTCGGTCGCGAAAAGCTTTCTGCAGGAACATCCCAACCGGTTTCGGTATTATTTCACATTGGTGAACCCGGCAAGCTTTCTGCTGGCGAAGATGATCTATAGTATCACACTGATGCTGGTGGTGAGTTTGCTCAGCCTTGCATTGTTTTCTGTGCTGCTCGGTTTTCCCATAGTACAAACAGGACTTTTCATACTCATTACGGCTACGGGGAGCATTAGTCTGTCGGCAGTGTTTACCTTTCTTTCTGCTATTGCGGCCCGTGCCAATCAGAATGCCGCATTGATGGCAATACTTGGGTTTCCCATCGCCACACCGGTGTTGATGATGCTCAGCAACCTGGCGCTCAAAGCAATTGCACCGGTATATCAGCCAGGCTGGTGGACACTGGCAGGCGTGTTGCTGATGCTCGACTTGCTTATTGTCGTGCTCGGTATCATTCTCTTCCCTTTCCTCTGGCAGGAATAGCTTATACGCAAATAGCGTTTTTTTACTGACGATCATTCTCTCACATTTGCGCATTATTATTTTACTTTGCCGAAATTTTCAAAAACAGCTTATGCGCCAGTCGTGGTGGAAAGTAGTGTGTGTGCTTCTGTTAGGTTATACCGTCACCGGAGGTATACTGCTCCCTGTCCCCGCTCTGGATATCATCAATGAGACAATCCGTAACCTGTACTTCCATGTACCCATGTGGTTTACGATGATCATTCTGTTTCTCGTTTCTTTCATCTATGCCATTCGTTATCTGCGCAGCGGCGATCTGAAACATGATATTTATTCTGCAGAATTTACCAAAGTCGGAATCTTCTTTAGCATCCTCGGTATGCTCACCGGCATGGAATGGGCAAAATATACCTGGGGCGCAGCCTGGAGCAATGATCCCAAACAACTCGGCACTGCCATCTGCATGCTGATTTATTTTGCGTATCTGGTATTGCGGGGCGGTATGAAAGACGAAGAAAAGCGGGCGAAGATCAGCTCGGTGTACAATGTATTTGCTTTCGCACTGATGATCCCACTGTTGTGGATACTGCCAAGGATGGTAGATTCTCTGCATCCCGGAAGCGGTGGAAATCCCGGCTTTAACACCTACGACCTTGATGCAGACATGCGAATGGTTTTTTATCCCGCAGTAATCGGATGGATACTGTTGGGAGTATGGATTTCTACCCTGAGAATTCGCCTTTCCATCATCACCCACCATCGTGAAAACAGCTTT
>Ga0207868_1002442_pt1 | contig 10549 bp, 5 predicted proteins | sample Passage237B_FD_187370 | JGI IMG/M metagenome (GOLD analysis project Ga0207868, IMG submission 187370) | Cellulose adapted compost microbial communities from Newby Island Compost Facility, Milpitas, CA, USA - Passage2 37B (SPAdes) (version 3) ... | reverse complement strand
AAGCGTTATAAACGTCGTTTTGGAGTCCGATGGACAGAGCTTGGACGAGGTTGTCGTGACGGCCTTGGGCATAGAGAGGAACAGAAAGAATCTGACCTATTCTGTTCAGACGGTGTCGGGAGATGATCTGAGAGCTGCGAACCAAGGAAATATCATCAATGCACTTCAAGGTCAAGTGGCAGGTGCACAGATATCTTCGGCAGGCGGTTCGCCTGGATTGCCCACGGAAATTATTCTTCGTGGATCCACGACCTTGTCGGGTGACAACCAACCGCTGATGATAGTGGATGGTATTCGTGTCAATAACTCCTCTTCTAATTTTACGGTCAATCGTGTGGCGGATATCAACCCCGAAGATATAGAGGATATATCCATATTAAAAGGAGCAGCAGCGGCTGCACTTTATGGTATTGACGCTGCCTCGGGAGCCATTATCATTACCACGAAGAAAGGAAAGCAGGGTGTCATCCAGGTAAATGGATCGTATAAGAGCTTTATGGAGACAATGGGGCGGCTACCTCGTCAACAGGCTATATACACCACAGGCACAGGTGGTACTTACGATGAGTCGTCTGGTTCGTCCTGGGGTCGAAAGTTCCGATATGATGAGACGATATATAATAATGTAGAGCGATTTTTCCAAACAGCCTTGACGCATGACGTGAATCTGAATATCAATGGTGGAAGCGAAAATCTTCAATATTATATGTCCGGAGGTTATCGCAATGCAGGCTCTATGGTTCCGAACACTTTTCAAGACAAGCTTAGCTTCATGATGAAAGGGACTGCCAAGCTGAGTTCGAAGCTGAGTATGACGGCATCGGCCAATTATGTTCAGAATAATATACAGGAAGGTTTGGGAGGAGCCTCTGCGGGAGGTTGGATCAACAATATCTTGAGATTTCCTCTGAAATATGATATTTTACGATATGAATATCCCAATGGTGAGCCTTGGTATGCATATCTGGAGCCAGAAGACGATGGACGGAACGCCCGGATATCGCCGATGTGGGGTGTAATGCGTAACCCGCGCAACAATAATGTGGATCGATTTACAGTCAATGGATTCTTGGAATACAATCCTCTGGAGTGGTTGAGGCTGTCGTACAGGTTGGGGCAGGATTTTACGGCGTCAAAGTATAGAACGATCATAACTCCCCGAACTCCCGGAGATTTTTTCGATGGCCGTGTGGCAGAGGTCAACTCCAATTCCAAGTATATTACTTCGACCTTCAATGCAACGATCAATAAAAAACTGCATGAAGATCTTGGTTTCACACTGTTATTGGGCGCGAATAGTGACTATTTTGAGGCGAGAGGGATCAACTATACAGGAGAGGGCCTGTTGATTCCAGATATTTTTTCTCCAAACGTGGTCGATCGTACCGGCCTCACTTTTGGGGAGAGCCTTTCGCGCCGTCAGCGTTATGCTGTATATGGTGATTTGAGTGTCTCATACAAGGATATCGTCACTTTAGCCATGACAGGGCGTAACGACTGGACTTCAACTTTATCTCCACAGCATAGAAAGTATTTTTCGCCTTCTTATTCAGGAAGTCTGGCCTTTTCCGAGCTGTTTGAGGATAACGATCTTTGGTATGGAAAACTGAGGGTGAGTTATGCAAAAGTTGGGAAAGACGCACCTATTTACAAAACCAATACAAACTTAAGACAGGTTGCAACAGTAGGGGCAGGTTTTGTAGTCGATCCGACTACAGGTGGAAACCAAGATTTGAGACCCGAGCGTACTTCTGAGTTTGAGGTGGGGACAGAATTAAGTTTTTTCAAACGTCGGTTGAATATAGATCTGACCTATTATAATCGGGAGAGTATCGACATGATTTTGACCACACGGGTGCCTCCTCCTGCAGGGTATATCTTTAAGACTTTCAACTCTGGTTCATTACGTAATAAAGGTGTAGAAGCCTCGGTAAATGTCATTCCATTTAGAAATGAAAAATTTCTCTGGAGCACGACATTGAATGCCTGGAAAAATACATCCAAAATGTTGCAATTTGTGGGTGATATAGAAGTATTCCCCTATACGAATGTGCAGCTCAATGCTGGCAAAGCGGGTACGCGGTTGCATGAGCACGTGTTAGGTATTATCGGTACTGATTATAAGCGGACAGAGGAAGGGTATGTTATCGTAGGCACAGATGGTTATCCCATCGTGGATGATACGGAAAAAACGATCGGCAACAGAGAGCCTGAGTTCAATTTGGGATGGCTGAACAGATTTAACTATAAGGCTTTTAGCTTATCGTTTATGTGGGACTTCCGTTTTGGGGGAGATATTCTGAATGCCTCTCGCCAAGGGATGATGTCTACAGGTATAGCGTACGATATCGGTGAATGGCGCGATAAGGAGTTTGTGTTCAATGGCGTCGTAGCGCAGGAAGATGGTTCGTATGTCAAAAATGAAAAGCAGGTTGTATTGGACTACAGCTATTTTGCCAACAACTACTATCAAGTAGGAACCAATTTTGTGGAAAAAGTGAATTGGGCACGTATCCGATACATTACGCTAGGGTATTCTTTGCCCGATTTCATCGCCCAAAAGGTGCGTGTAAAACGGTTGGGGCTGGAGCTTTCGGCACAGAACCCATTGATTTTCACCAATTATTCGGGCGGTGACCCGGAGGTGAATAGTGCCGGACCCAATGCGGGAGGCACCGGAGCCAGTTCGATGGGAGTGGACAATGGAGCCATACCATTGCCGCGGGCATTTTCATTAGGTTTAAATATTTCATTATAGGAATTATGAAAAGATTGGTTAAGATTATATGTACACTACTAGGGATTATAGCCATTACTTCATGTAATGACTTGGACCTGAATTATAACCCGGTCCAGCCGGTGACAGCACCTTCGCCCCTACGTCTACCTGCCATTCAGGCCAATTTGGCCTATTCACTCTATTCGCAGGCTCGGTTTGCGTCGTTCCATAGTTATTACCTGACGACCAGAACAGGGAATAGCAATGCACAGACAGATACCTGGAATTATAATAATATCACCCGTATGGGAGCGTGGCGTTGGCATTATTTTGATGTAAGTGCCAACATAGCCTCCAAAGATGGAATATTGATAAGAGCCGAACAGGATGGGGACAATAACTATACGGGAGTCGGAAAGATATTGCTGGCTTTTAGTTTCCTGACCGCGACAGATGTGTTCGGAGATATGCCATTTTCCGAAGCTTTTACAGATATCATGAATCCTGTGTATGACTCGCAAGAGACGGTATATCAAGGAGTCGAAAGACTGCTGGACGAGGGGATCAACGAGCTCAGAAATGTGAACCCTACTGCACGGAGTATGAACGCTTCCTCGGATTTGATATATGCGGGAGATTACAATAAATGGATATCTTTTGCGGAGGCTGTCAGGGCCCGGTTGAAATTGCATACAGCCAGTTTTACAGCCAATGGATATACAGATTTGTTGGCCTCTGTCAATACCGCTTTGGCTGGTTTTGAAGATGCGATGTTTAGATATCCCGAAGAATCCTCTTCATTGTGGGAGAAAAATCTATGGGGAGAGACGAGGCCCAATCCGGAATGGCAGTTTGCGGATATCCGCAACGACTTGGCCAACACATTGCCAACCGACGTACTGATGAATGCACTGACTGTGGACGAAGCTACGAATACTTTCGATCCGAGACTGTACAAATTGACTACTCCCGGAGCGAACAACAAATATCTGGGAGCTCAAATGTCAGTAGGCTTGCATTCTTCAAATACAAATCTGCCAAGTGGTACGACATATCAGGATTTTGCTAACCTCTACAACGGCTACTGGACAGCGGATAACTCCCCTTATCCATACATGATCAAAGAAGAATTGTACTTTATGAAAGCCGAAGCGTTGTTCTATCTGGAACGATATGGAGAGGCTTTGATTGCTTACCAACAAGGAATTGAACACAATTGCCAAAGATTGGGTGTCGAGCCGGGATTGATTACCAACTTTATGGGATCAGCCAAAGTTGTCCAATCCGCTGAAAATCTAAAAATATCTGATATCATGATGCAAAAATGGCTGGCTTTGTATCTCCAGGCCGAGACGTGGGTAGATATGCGTCGCTATGGATATGGTACACACGCTTATCCGGACCTGTATTATCCTCGATTTGCATTGGCCGAATGGGGAGGACGGTATATCCAACGGTTTATATACGATCCGCAGACGGAATATGTGTATAATCCAAAAGAGATTGCGCGCCTTGGTGCAGGAGCTAGAGATTGGGCATTCAAAGAAGTTTGGTGGGCCGAAAAATCGACGTTGAAAAACCCTTAATTGTAGATCATATGAAAAAGTATATAAAATATATATATGGTATTGTCACCTTGCTCGTTATCGTGGCATGTGAGAAAAACGATCCGATTACAGAACTGGGCGTGACCAATGGACAGTATGCGGCACAGTTGAGGGTAACGTATAACAATACAAGACCTGCTATAGGGGATACTTTAATCATTACGGCCTCCACTTGGCAACGGGATGATAAATACAGCAAGGTAGTATTTTATGAAACCATTTTTGAAACATTTGGGCTGAAGTTTTCTTTGGAAAATGGGACAGTCATTAATACAAAAGAAGTTGAAGTCAATGATATCACATTCCCCACTTTGCTCATCACGGATACGGTCAAAAACAAATCCGTACTCCGTACGATAGATGCTTCCGAGATGGATAGCCATTGGGTGACTGTTTCGAATAGTTATGCGATTCGTGAAGAGTATATCTTCAAGAAAATAGATGGAGATTATCCCAATAATAGTGAGTTGGTCGATAAATTGACTGCCGTGGAGTTTGATATCGTAAAAAGTGTATTGGCGTATGGTATTACGCGGGATGATTATCTGGCACTGTTTCCAGATGCCCCCTCGTCGCATTTTACAACTGGAGGTACATATGTGCTCACGCAGGAAGGTATTAATAATCTGAAGGCTAATCTGTCTAAAGCTATGTTGTTGCCCCTTATCTCTCAATTGGAGAAAACAGGAAGTTATAGTATACGAATCGATGTTGATGCAATTACTCCGACAGGTGCTACTACGTCGACAACGCGAACCTTTGACAATAATATATAGGTTATGAAAAGATTAAGATTATTTTGTTTGTTTGTCACAGGTCTTTTTATCGTGGCATGCTCGAAAAATGAAATTACCGGTATAGGCCAGCAAGGTGATTATATCGCCAATTTTGACTTTCCTATATATGATATATATGCACCAGGAAAGGTGGTCATCACCAATAGGTCAAAGAACGCAGACAAGTTTTTGTGGGAATATGAAGGAGGAAAAACAATTGTCGGTCAGGACACATTAGCTATTTCTACCTCAGAAAAGATGTCGCCGGATACTATATTTTACGAATTGCCGGGACAGTATAATGTCAAATTGACGACTTGGAAAGGCAGTGAGCAAAAAACGATCTCAAAGACCATCACGGTTGAAAAACAACAGCCAACGATTGTCGTTCCGGAAAATATCGGTATTCTGCTCGAAGTAACATTTTCAGCCAGGGTATTCAAGTTTCCGGGAGGTAGCGTAACCTATTCTTGGGATTTTGGAGAAGCAGGTACTTCGACAGAGGCTACGCCGAAAGTCACTTTTATGACAGAGGGTGTCCATCTTGTCAAATTGACGATCAATGATGGTGAGGAAGAACTGTCGACAGAGGTCGAAGTGAATGTTCAAGGAGAATTGGCAAAGACGATATACTTTACAGATGCCTTTACACGACGCATTTATCGGTATAAGTTGACAACAATGACTGCATCGCAAGTCGAATGGATTGGAGCGACCACAGGCTACAATGCGTTAGGACTATCTGTGAAAGGGAATAAGTTGTACCTGTCCGAGACAGGCTTTGGTACAAGGTTCTCCAGTGGGGATGCCGCTGTTGCTGATGGGGTACTGAAATCTTATAATTTGGATGGAACAGGTGAAAATATCATAACCAGACCTGTGGCGACATCATTAGATTATCGTGATGATCCTTGGATGCATACAGTAGACAAATACGGTAATATCTGGTGGACCTGTAGAAACTGGGGAGTGAGAGTCTTGAATGCATCGTCTTCTGAGGCTGCCTATCCGGGTATAAAGTTCAATATCAATGCTACAATAGCTGGAGAGGCTATTAACACATACTTCCCTTCGGATATCAAAGAGGTAGGTGAACAAATATGGGTATCCTATGCAGGTACAACAGGCAAAGGTATTTATAGATACGATTATGATGGGACGTATAAAGACAAGTTTACCACAGCTATCCAAAGTCATGCTATCCGCACGTTTGCGGTCGATCATGTGAACGGGCATATCTACTTTGCGACAAACAGATCTGATGCAGGTAGACCGGTAGGTGTATACAGAGCAAATATAGATGGTTCGAACATTGTTGCGATTGATAACGGCTCAAGCATGCAGATAGGAGCCGGAGGATATAGCAATCAAGGTGCAGACGGCGAATATATCTATATTACAAATATGGATATAGATGTGGATGAAAATGGCCAAGGTTACCTCTACTATGGTTATAGGGCCAATACAGATATCAATGGTAGCGGAAATCCGCCAACCTTGGGAAGTTCTGCCGCAAATTCGGGCGTCAAACGGTATAAACTGGATGGCTCGGAGAGTGCAGAATTTTTATTCAAAGGTTATGCGCCTTATGGTTTGGCCATTGATCAGATTAAACGTTAGAAAATGGCTATGGGTTCTGCCTAACGCAGAACCCTTCCCAGACTTGAATGAAAAAACAAAACTTATGAAGAGATTTTTAGTTTTATGTATTTCGACCCTTGTACTATTTACTTCTTGTGAGAAAGAGGTAATATGGGTACCTGATGGGTACGGCGCCTCGGAGGTAAAGAAACCCGAGGGCGAATATGTATCGGATCAATCGTTTAAGCGCGTAGCGTATGCATATCACAATAATGCTATAGCCAATTTTGATACCACAAAGTTGGATTATGTGACACATTTGCATTTTGCGTTTCTGAATCCACATGCAGATGCCAATGGAAACTTTGCCGCACTGACGAATCAAAACAATTTTGAGGCTTTGAACAAGTTAGCTCGATCCAAGGGTGTAAAAACCGCTATTTCTTTGTCCGGCAGTGAGAATATCTTTCGGACTATTGCTGCAAATGAAAATACCAGAAAGGTGTTTGTAAAAAATATTGTTGATTTTGCCGTAAGGTATCAATTGGATGGTGTGGATATTGATTGGGAATACCCACGTTCTAACTATGGGAATGATGTTACCTTTGAAGTTTTCATGAACGAGCTTTCAGCAGAGCTTCATTCGTGGCATAAATATCTGAGTATGGCGGTCACTGCAGGATTGTTTGCCGGCACTGTAAAAGAGGGTATTACGAAAGGAGCTATCGACGCTTGTGACTTTGTGAACCTCATGGCTTATGATGGAATCGGAACAGACCCCAATAATCTGAACCATCACTCTTCGTATTATATGGCCAATCGAGTGTTAGATATTTGGTTAAATGATAAGCAGCTCCCTGCGGAGAAGGCTGTCTTGGGTATCCCCTTGTATGGGAAATCGGCCGCGAATGCTTCCGCTACATTTGCTAGTTTAATAAGCAGTGGAGCTGATCCGCATGCGGATGAATTTACAAATACCTCTGATGTCACATTCTATTATAATGGTATCAATACGATACAAGCAAAGACAGAATTGGCAAAAACCAAGGGCAACGGGGTGATGTTTTGGGAGTATAATCAAGATGTAAAGGGAGCCAACTCCTTAATGAAAGCTGCATACGAAGTGTCAAAATGAGTTTTTACCAATAGAGAGGTCGCTTTTATAGGAACAAAGGAAAGAGGCTGTTCGGAAATTGATGTCCAGCGGTTTGAATATGAGAATAGGCTATACTGGTTTTATGTATATACTGTGGATAGTAGGCATCATGCATTCGGTCGCCTTTGCCCAGCAGCCGTTTCAATTTGCTTTGGTCACGGACACGCATGTGGGGGGTGCTACGGGAGCGGAAGATCTGCGGCGTACGGTGGCAGATCTCAATCAGCGTATAGATATCGATTTTGTGGTTTTGTCGGGCGATGTGACCGAGTTTGGATCGGATGAGGAATTGCGGTTGGCCAAGCAGATTTTGGATAGTCTCCAAAAACCATTGTATATCATTCCGGGCAACCACGATAGCAATTGGTCAGAGAGCGGAGCAAATAGTTTTCGGCAGGTATTTGGCGGAGAGACTTTCTTTTTTGAACACAAGGGATACCAATTTATGGGCACGACTTCGGGCCCCAATATGCGGATGAGCCCCGGCCAGATTCCCCGGGAAAATCTGGTATGGATGGATTCAATCTTTCGGGTATATACCGATAACCCCTTGGTATTCATCAACCATTATCCCTTAGATTCCTCGCTGAACAACTGGTTTGAAGCTATCGATCGGTTGAAAACAAGAAATATACGGTTGGCTTTGTGCGGGCATGGACACCAAAACCGATTGTACGATTGGGAAGGAATTCCGGGGGTGATGAACAGATCCAATCTAAGGGCAAAGGAGGCCGTCGGGGGATACAACATTATTCATCTCACCCGTGATTCGGCATTTTTCCGGGTACGTAGGCCTCTTGAGCGTACGGAGAACGTTTGGTTGAAAATTCCCTTAGGACTGAACAATGTTATGCCGGAACAACCGAAGAGGCCCGATTATACAGTCAATTCGACTTATGGAAGGCGTGTACTTTGGGAATACCGGGATCACGGAGATATCGGCTCCGGGATGGATACAGACGGTCGTTTTATTTTTGCGGCAAATACTGTGGGGGAGATTTATGCGTTAGATATACATGACGGTAGACGCGTATGGTCTTTTAAAACTGGAGGAAAGGTTTATTCTACTCCGGCTTATGCGAAGGGTGTGGTAGTCGTGGGTTCTTCCGATCATGGGATTTATGGATTGGATGCTAAGACAGGAATGCTATTGTGGAAGGTGAAGACCAGCAAGGCAGTATTGGGTTCTCCGGTAATAGATGGAGATAAAGTGTACATCGGAGGCTCGGATGGTACTTTTCGTTGTCTTGATCTTCGGGACGGTAGATTGGTTTGGGCTTTTGACAGTGTGAAAGGATACGTTTCGGCACGCCCAACCTTAGTTGGTAATAAGGTCATTTTTGGGAGTTGGGAAAATGGTTTTTATGCATTGGACAAAAGAACGGGTAACGTAATCTGGGAGTGGGACAACGGTTATAGCAACAGGATGTTTTCTGCGGCGGCATGTTATCCGGTGGTGACCAATGGACGTGTTTTTATTGTTGCGCCGGATCGGTATATGACGGCTTTGGATTTAAAAAGTGGAAAAGTTGTCTGGAGGGAAAAGAAAGAGGGTATTCGGGTACGCGAATCGATCGGCCTTGCACCCAATGGAAAGTATGTATATGCCAAGACGATGGACGGTGAATTGATCGGCGTGTCTGTGCACAAGGATAGTATGTCCATAGATTGGCACTCGGCGTTGAAATTACCTTATGATATCTCGCCAACGGCTATTGTTAGCTCGTCCGATTTGACTTTTGTGCCCAGCCATAGTGGTTTGTTGTCCGCGGTAGACCCCAAGACAGGTCAGGTGAGATGGCAGTATAAAATAGCTGAAGGGATGGTCAATCCACCGTTGGTATGGAAGCATTCTGTGTTTGTAAGTACGATGGACGGCAAAATAGTCGCCTTGCGTATCTGATAGGATAAGTGATTAAATTCGGAGATAAAGCTGTTTGAAAAAAATATTATATTCGTGCGGTAATTTAAGGTTGCGTTTTTTTGCGTATCTGGTTTTAGAGGCGCATATTTACGTATGTTTTTAGGATTTAGATGGATGAACTGATGATCAATGCAACAAATACTACAGAGAAAGATTCCTATTACCGGGATCTGGATAAAATGTCTATTCATGAGCTGCTGACCAACATCAACAAGGAAGATAAAACGGTTCCCCATGTTGTGGAAAAGGCCATACCCCAGATTGAACAATTGGTCGAAGTGGCCGTAGACAGGATGCAAAAAGGGGGAAGGCTTTTTTATATAGGTGCCGGGACAAGTGGGCGTTTAGGTATTCTGGACGCTTCGGAATGTCCTCCTACGTATGGTGTGCCGTTTGATTGGGTGATAGGATTGATTGCCGGAGGCGATGTCGCTATTCGCAAGGCTGTAGAATTTGCGGAAGACGATGAGGAGCAGGCGTGGAAAGATCTGGAGGAATATGCCATCAATGCCGACGATATTGTCATCGGTATTGCGGCTTCGGGCACGACTCCCTATGTCATAGGAGGCCTACGGGAAGCCAATCGCCATGGTGTGGCTACAGGCTGTATCGTTTGTAATGGTGGAACGCCTGTCGCCAAGGAAGCGGCCTATCCCGTAGAAGTGATCGTAGGTCCCGAGTTTGTGACTGGATCGACCAGGATGAAAGCGGGAACAGCGCAAAAATTAGTGCTCAATATGATCAGTACCTCTGTTATGATCCAACTGGGCAGGGTTAAAGGCAATA
>Ga0207868_1002434_pt1 | contig 10594 bp, 8 predicted proteins | sample Passage237B_FD_187370 | JGI IMG/M metagenome (GOLD analysis project Ga0207868, IMG submission 187370) | Cellulose adapted compost microbial communities from Newby Island Compost Facility, Milpitas, CA, USA - Passage2 37B (SPAdes) (version 3) ... | reverse complement strand
GCTTAAAAATACCCTTGACAAAATTCCTGATTACCCAATTAATCAGATCCATAAACTACTCCCTCATAATTGCAAGATGTAGTTCGAGGAATGCTTACGTCCGACTGTATTTGAACCCGTTCCGAAAATTCTCCTTCATTGATTTTCACTGCCATTCTTATCAGCATTTCTATAGGCCGGGCAATATAATTACCCAGCATATACGCTGGAATCGTGAGAAAAATCACCAGCAACAGATTCAGTATTATAAAAATGTTTAAAAGCTCTTTTACTGGTTTTAAGGCCTCGTCCTTATCTATCTGGGTTACAAGTCCCCAACCGGTCTCCTGTATATATTTTGTGGCAGCAATTACTTTTTTTCCCCTATAATTATGTGCGTCCGATATAATGCCGGAGTTTCCCTTAAGTGCTTCCTGAATAGGAGTACCTTTTATCTGATTGCTATACTTCATTGTCGTACTCCGGTCATGACGAAGAGGTACCAGGTATACCACACCACTATCCTGTTTTACCCCCAGGATCGTCTCTCCTGTCTTTCCCAAACCGGAAGAATCATCCATGATTTCCATAAGGTCTTCTCCATTCATATGCAAAAGGAGTACACCCAACATGCTGCTGTCCTGGCCAAAAACAGGAGAGGCTATAAAAAAACTTAGTATGTTATGCACATCATAAGAAAACATATCAAAATAAATCTGATTGTTCCGAGCCGCCTCAAAAGCTTCCTGCTGAATCTCTGCTATATCTGTTTTTAACTCCCTGGATGCCGATGAAAAAAGCACCTTACCATCTTTATCCAACAAAGTAATTTCGTTGACTGTCGGAAACCTTTCTTTGAATAACTCCGCAGTGCTTTTAAAACTTTCCCCTACCTTATCCTTCTCAAAAGCCCTTCTGACAGGCTCTGCGGCGGCAATAAACTGAACCAGATAAATACGTCTGGTAATAAACTGATTGATGTCTATATATTTTGCTTCTGCTATGGCTGCAAGTTGTCTTTCGATCTGTGCGGTAAATGCTTTTCGTACGTTGATGGAGTAGATAAAATACAACAGGGTAATCAGTATAACTGAGACTAAAAAAATGATTAGAGCGAGTTTGTATTTAATTTTCATACCATATAGATGAAGCTTTCGCCTGATGAGAGGTTTTAGTTTAGCCCGAAAATGCATAAGGATGGTGTTCGTTTAATAAATTACCTCTATATCTTTTTTTTCAGCATAGAGTTTCCAGTATTCCTCTCCTATCTTGTCTGGATTATATTTTTCGTCATCAGGATGGACAATGCCATTGATTATCACTGTGCCTACATAAATCCTTTTGGCAAGCAATGCATGATGAAGTGATGCCGCAAGGTTTCTGACTCCCGCCTTTCCCATAGCCAGGGAACCATAATGTGGTAAAGGATGCAGTGATAGTCCGCCTCCGGTAAGAAGTATGCCTCCCAGGCCGGGCTGCATATCCTGGATCACAAATTTTACAGCTGTAATGATGTTGGCTACATTAATTTTGAAATCCTCGGTAAGCGATTCCGAGGTTTCATTGAGGATATTACAGGCTTTTAAGCGTGCCGCATTGTAGACAAGGACCTGGGTAGCCCCGATGAGTTCCTGTATTTTCTTTAAAGCTTCTTCGATTTCTTCCGGAACGGAGGCATCTGCCACTGCATAGCCTGCATCTATTCCTTCATAAGTTAACTCCTGAACAAGCTTTCTGAGTTTATCCTCAGTCCTGGAGATCAGCGCAACAGTAAAGCCTTCCTTACCAAACTTTCTGGCTACTCCAAAACTTACACCTTTCCCTGCACCTATAATTGTCACTACTTTTTTCATTTTACTGAAGAAGGTTTATTCCTTCAGATAATAAAAAAAACAGTATTTTGTTTAACCTGCTCCCTGCTTAGAGATTAAGAACTACAGGACAGCATGGAGCAGCCGGCTTTTCGGGTAGCCCATTCAGGTCTTTTCACAAAAAATTCGTCAAACGCTCCTGAATACGGATTTTTGATTGCTCTTTGAAGTTTCAGGAACAACTGATTGTCTCCCTGCTCCAGTTCTTCTATGGCTTTATGAAGTAAATAATTTCTTAAAATAAACCGGGGATTGCTGGAGGCCATCTTTTTTAACGAATCTTCTTTGGGCAGATTATTTTGTCCAATTCTCTCAATCCAGCGTCGGATCGTCTGTACAAAATTTACCTGAGCATCGGAAGATGGTTCTTTATAAAAAGCCTCTTTGAAATGCTGAAGAATACCTTCGTCTGTTACCTGCTTCGTGTTCAGTTCTGCCAGCAACTGATAAAAAATTGTCATATCGGGTTCTACAGAGGCTAGCATTTGTTCCAGACGATTGATCAACTCATAATCGGAATCCCGCACCTCATCTAGACCAAGCTTGTTTCCCATCATGGCATAATAATTCTCCCAAAAGAGATCCTGATAGCCTTCTACAGCCTCTACTAAAGGGTCGGTCGTTTCAAAAAGCGGCACCAGGGCATTGGCCAGACAACCCAGATTCCAATACGCTATAGCCGATTGATTTCCGAATGCATACCTTCGCCCTGGTAGATCGGTAGTATTCGGTGTAAATTCAGGGTCATAGTTATCCAGAAAGGAATACGGACCATAGTCAATTGTCAAACCGAGAATAGACATGTTATCGGTATTCATTACTCCGTGAACAAACCCCACGCGAAGCCATTCCACCATCAGTTTCGCTGTTTTTGCAACGACTTCTTTAAGCCAGCGGATAACTCTGTCTTCTCCTGTTATATGGGGATAATAGCGCTGTATGGTCCAGTCCACCAGTCTGGTTAAATTGGCGGTGTCTTTACGGGCAGCAAGCATTTCAAAGTTTCCGAAACGAAGAAAGCTTGGAGAGGCTCTCATGACAATGGCCCCCGGCTCATACTGGGGATTTCCGTTGTAAAACATATCCCGAATGACCAGCTCTCCGGTAGTAACAAGGCCTAAGGCCCTTGTGGTGGGTACTCCAAGGTGATACATTGCTTCACTCATCAAAAACTCCCTTACCGAAGATCTCAACACCGCTCTGCCATCTGCTCTGCGGGAATAAGGAGTAGGCCCGGCACCCTTTAGCTGTAGTTCCCAGCTCTCGCCCTGTGGGGTCTGCCATTCTCCCAGAGTAATCGCACGACCATCGCCCAGCTGACCGGCCCAGTTGCCAAACTGATGCCCGGCATAACAGGCCGCATAAGGGTACATGGAGGAGGTAACAAGATTACCTCCCAGTACCTGCACATCCTCCGGAGAGGGTTTTTCAATGCCTAATTGACCGGCAAGGTCGTCAGACCAGCCGATCAATTGAGGATTTTTAACAGGTGTAGGAATTGCTTTACTGTACAATACTCCGGGAGTCTGCCTGGAAGTAAGCTCTCCGCTATGATCTCCCTCAAAGGACCTTACAAAATCATTTTTATATATTTTCGAACTTAAACGTTCCATCAACACTCTCCCGCTTTACAATTACTTTTCCTGAAAACAAAATTCAGGGGAATTTCATTGATTTATTTTACTTTCTTTTCCTCTTTTTTTACAGGAAAACCTCTTTTCTTCATGAGGGCATCAATTTTAGGATCTCTGCCTCTGAAGTTGCGGTATCCGATTTCAGGATCAATAGTATTTCCTACAGAAAACACATACTTATGAAGTCTTTCTGCGACTTTTTTATCGTAAGGACCTTTTCCTTCTGTGAAGGCCTCATAAGCATCTGCCGTAAGCACATCGGACCATAAATAACTGTAATAACCAGCCGAATAGCTGTCACCACTGAAGATATGCGCAAACTGCGGAGTACGGTGACGCATTACCAGTTCACCCGGCATTCCCAGTTCTTTTAAAGTAGCGGTCTCAAACGAATCCGGATTGATTTCCGGCAACTCTGACAAATGCAGTTTCATGTCTACCAGGGCACTGGAAAGGTACTCGGTTGTTGCAAAGCCCTGATTGAACGTAGAGGCCTTCTTGATTTTCTCCGCAAGAGCAGCAGGTATTGGCTTTCCTGTCTGGTAATGAAGTGCGTAACGCTGTAATACTTCAGGAGTAGACAGCCAGTGCTCCAGCAATTGGGACGGGAACTCTACGTAGTCACGAACCACATTGGTACCGGATAGCGAAGGATAAGTTACATTGGAAGAAAGTCCGTGCAATGCATGCCCGAACTCATGGAACAAGGTCACAGCATCGTCCCAGGAGATCAGGACAGGTTCACCTTCTTTTCCTCTTACGAAATTGGAATTGTTAGAAACAATAGTTGTTACATTACCGCTCATTTTGTGCTGATCTCTGTAAGAGTTCATCCATGCACCAGAGCGTTTTCCTTCACGGGCAAAGGCATCGAAATACCAGTAGCCGACATGTGCTCCTGTTTTCTTATTTTTTACCTCCCACACCCTTACATCCGGATGGTTGACAGGAATATTGGAAACAGGGACAAAGTCAAAACCGAAGAGTTCTCCTGCCACCCAGAACATACCTTCGCGCAACTTTTCAAGTTGCAGGTATTGTTTAACCTCTGTCTGATCCAGATCGTAGCGGGCTTTTCTTACCTTTTCAGCATAGTATCTGTAATCCCAAGGTTCAATCTTAATACCAGCACCTTCCTTATCTGCCAGTGCCTGCATGTCTTTAACTTCCTCATGTACCATTGCCACAGCCGGTGTCCAGACAGCTTCCATCAGCTCAATGGTTTTCTCAGGCGTTTTTGCCATGGTATTTTCCAGTCTCCAGTGAGCGTGGGTTTTATATCCAAGCAAATGCGCTCTTCTCGCTCTCAGCTTAAGGATTTCTGTAATGATGGCATTGTTGTCGTTTTTATCTCCGTTATCCCCTCTGTTGACAAACATTTTCCAGACCTTCTCTCTCAATGCTCTGTTGTCAGAATACGTAAGGAAAGGATCTACCGAAGATCTTGTATTGGTGATCACCCATTTACCTTCTTTCTGCTTTTTAGCTGCGGCATTGGCTGCTGCATCGATCAGCGACTGAGGAAGCCCGGCCAGGTCTTCTTTCTTTTCTATCACTACAATCTGCTCCGACTCGTCGGCAAGAAGGTTTTGGCTAAATTTGGTAAATAAGCCTGCCAGCTTTTGATTAATTTCAGAAACTTCCGCCTTGGCTTCGGGAGACAAAGCTGCTCCTGCGCGGACAAAATTGGTATAGTACAGCCAGGTAAGTCTTTGTTGCTCTGGCGTTAGCTTCTTTTTTTCAGGAGCATTGTAGACCGTTTCAATGCGTTTAAACAACTGCTCATTTTGCGTGATCTTATCATAAAAGGCAGCCAGTACAGGTTCCATTTCCTGCTCTACTTCCTGAAAGGCCTCATCGCTCATCGTAGAACTCCATATCCCATAAATGGTCTGCACCTGCATGAGAGTCTGACCGGATTTTTCCAAAGCCGCAATAGTATTCTCAAAAGTTGGTTTTTCCGGATTGGAGGTAATACGATCTATTTCAGCAAGGTTTTCCGCCATGGCCGCCTCAAGGGCTGGCTTAAAATGCTCTGTTTTAACCTTATCCAAAGGTGGTACCCCACCATGAGGGCCTTCCCATTTTTTTAACAAAGGGTTATTGCTTTTAACAGTATCTACAGGATTAAAATTGGATGATGTCATAGCAGACTGATTTATAATTGTATCGGAAAGAGCAGGAATACCGCTCAGCGTTGTTCCGCAAATAAGTGACGCGTAAATTACCTTATGAATCATAATAGATTTTGAATACGTTGGGTTATACAATCGATAAAAGTACAAAATATAACAGGGAATCAACATTAAAAAAAATTATCTACACCAATCTCCTCATTAAAATTTAGTTAAAAGCATTTCTTGTCGGTTCCATCACTCCCGCATTTAATGCCAGGGTTGGAATCTAATGTGCCTCAGGGCATCTTTGTGGAAACTAGAAATCCAAAATGCGAGCAAGGTGTTGTATTTCATCCCTACAAAGAGTTTTCCGAAAGGTTGTTAAACACTACGAGAGCAACAACAAAGCTTTATCATAGTTCAATAAACAATCCCGGACTAAATCCTTTATCACTTATATACCCATGAGGGGTTACGAACAATCTGTGTTGCACCAATGGTATAAAAGGCAGGTTCATAAATGAGACCATGTATCCAATATTCCAGCTGATCGGAGGAAACGATATCCTCTCGGAACGTTTCGGGTAAAGGTTCTACAGATGGTGCATGATGACTAATTACTATATTCTTTTTGACGAGTAAACTGCAAGGATTTTTCCAGCCACATTATAGAAACCTTGTGATTTTTTCAGGTATCCAGCGTTCTTAGTTTTGAATAAGACGGATCTCTTCTGATCCATTTATAATCAATGTAACACCATTCACTTATCCAACCAGTTACGGTTTCCCTTCATCCAGATCCAGTTTCAAGAAAAATTCACCACCTGAAACAGAATTTAGCAAACAATTTCTTTATTTTTGACGCCTCCAAGGCCTTTTTTACTCTGTGGGCTATGGAACTTACTGAATCTGCTTTACCGATTTATTCTAACTCTTGGAAAGCGGACTGAACATAAGAGAAGTAAAAGATTCAAAAGAGTAATAACCATTAACATACAAATGAAAGTTTCAGGTTTTACAATTATAAGAAACGCAATCAAGTACGATTTCCCCATCGTCGAAGCCATTACCTCCATCCTGCCGATCTGTGATGAATTTGTGGTGGCCGTAGGTAAATCGGAAGACAACACACTGGAATTAATTCAGTCGATCAATTCTCCCAAAATAAAAATTGTAGAAACGGTTTGGGATGAAACCTTACGAGAAGGGGGAAAAGTTCTTGCGGTAGAAACTGAAAAAGCCTTTCATGCTATTTCTCCCGATTCCGACTGGGCTTTTTATATTCAGGGTGATGAAGTTCTTCATGAACAATACCTTCCGGAAGTAAAAGCGGCAATGGAAAAATACAAGGATGACAAAAGAGTTGAAGGACTAATCTTCGGATACATCAATTTTTACGGATCTTATAACTATATCGCTGACTCAAGAAAATGGTCCAAAAATGATATCCGCATCGTACGCCCGGACCGATCCATACGATCGTATAAAGATGCCGTAAGTTTCAGAAAAGACAATGGAGATAAGCTAAAGGTAAAAAAAGCAGGAAATGCCATTATGTACCATTATGGCTGGGTAAAACCTCCGGCTGCCCAGCTGGAAAAGCGGAAAAACTTTGAGAAACTATGGCATGGAGATGAAACCGTCAATAAAATGTTTCATGATAAAACCGAATTTGATTATTCCCAGATAGACTCTCTTGCGCATTTTAACGGAACGCATCCGGAGGTGATGAAAGAAAGGATCAATAGAGTAAACTGGACCTTTTCCTTTGATCCAACGAAAGGAATTAAACTTAGTCCAAGACTAAGGATTCTTAATTTCATATACAAAAAAACAGGTTGGAATATCGGGGAGTTTAAGAACTATATCCTGTTAAAATAACTATACCGAAAATAACAATCCCCTCCCAAAAGCATTTCCAGAAGGGGATTGTTATTTATTCAGCTTTCTTTGTAGTTAAGCATCCAGTTGATGCCGTATTTATCTTTAACCTGACCATAATAAGCTCCCCAGAACATATCCGCCAATGGATGAACAACTTCCCCTTCTTCTGACAAAGCTTTAAATATCCGCTCTGTTTCTTCTTTCGATTCCGGCTCTACATTGATGCTCATGGTATTGCCCGGAACCAGTTTGCTGGCCATGCCTTTAGGTGAATCTGAAGCCATTAGTACATGCCCTCCCAAAATAGTCAGTTCGCCATGAATGATCAGATTTTTCTCGGCATCGCTTAAAGTTGAAGTACTGGCAGGAAGCTTAACATCACCATATCTTTTTAAACCGGCTCCTGTGAAGGTACCCTTGAATACCTTCTTATAAAAATTTAAAGCCTCTTCGGCTTTGCCCGGGAACATAAGGTAGGTTGTAACTCTTGCTTTCTTTTTTGTCGTAGTTCCTTTTCTCTGACGGAATTGGGTATCAAGATAATGGTCAAGGTTTTCAAGGCCTGCAGTAAACCCCTCCTTAAAACCCATTTTCATCAAAGTTTCCAGATCTTCCGGTTTATCATAGCTTATCTCTATGGAAACAAGGGTGAAATCTTCTGTTTGCTTAAATACTGTGGACCAGGTACTCCTTGGTAAATTGTTGTTGATACGTCCATTTTCATCACAAAAAGCATCCAGAAAAACGACCTGCTTCTGAGGCTTTATCGATATAAAATCTTCTCTTGCCCAATGTTTATCTCCCTCCGGACCAGCCATGCTATAAAGCCACTTACCTCCTTCTCTGAACTCCATTGATTTCGTTTCAGCCCTGTATGGATGCGGTGCCCACCACTGATCCAGGTGTTCGCTTTCGGTCCATGCCGACCAGACCTCGTCCAAAGGTGCGTCAAACGCTCTTTCAACATTAATTTTGTTATTGACCTTATCAATGGTGAAATTCATTACTAATGTGTTCTTCATTTCTTGGGTTTTGTTTAGTGACTATAAAATTCCCTGATACACACCAACAACAAATTCCATCAAATACTGTGATCATGCTTCTTGGCATTTATCAGAGCTATAGTATAATACTTTTGGGGCTCTGTTGTTCACAGTAATGTTTTTAACTCTATTGCCTAACCCTATTGCACTTTATTGTTTAAGGCCCTGCAACACCCTCTAAGAGAAAAAAATTATTTTTTTAAAAAAACTAGTTACTTTTACTCAATCTCATACTTAAAAATCGGATGTACTGCATCTATGGTATTTTCAGCATGTATCAGTTCATGAATCTTTCCTTCTTTCATTCCATAAACCCAACCGTGTACCTTAAGCATTTTCTGCTCCAGAGCAGATTGTACCACTTTGGTCTTGCATAAATTCTTCACCTGCTCCACGACATTAATTTCAACTAGCCGGTTAAAACGTTCTTCTTCCGACGCGATCGCTTCCAGCTCTCCTATATTTTTCACATACACCTCCTTAATGTTCCTGAGCCAGTTGTCCACATAGCCATAAGCGATATTGTCCATGGAAGACTTAATACCACCACAGCCATAATGGCCACAAAGAATGATATGTTTTACTTTCAAAAACTTGACTGCATATTCCAACACACTAAGCAAATTCAGGTCTGTATGAATGACCATATTGGCAATGTTTCGATGGACAAAAATCTCACCAGGAGTAGCACCGGTAATAACCTCACAGGGCACTCTGCTATCCGAACATCCAATCCATAGATACTCAGGCTTTTGCACTTCACTCAGCTTTTCAAAATAGTCTGCATCTTTCTCTAATTGTTCGGATGCCCATTTTTTATTGCCCTCCAGTAACTTATTATAACTTTTAATCATTGCGGATAACGGGGATATATTTTGAATTCTAGATAAATTTAATCTATACCTTCCAATAAATCGCCATTACCAGCTCAACAAATAATCAACCTACTGATAACCTGAGCAATATTTTTCATATGGCCGTGCATAAAAAAGTAAATTTTATTAATTTTCCTGAATTGAAAGATCCATTTTATACATCCATTTTTATTAATTCTCATTCGTATGAAAAACACATTAGTACTTTCCCTGCTTTTATTGTTATTGACGACATTCGCATCCTGTAGTAAAAAAGGAGATCCCGGACCTAAGGGAGACAAAGGAGATTCGGGAGCGGTCAACATCATGTATTCCGACTGGTTTACCTACGCTCCTACTTTTGCAACATCAGATATTTCCTATATATCTATGGATTTGACCATACCCCAGCTTACTGATGAATTTATCAATAACGGTGGAACGGTTTTAGTCTATTTGGGTAACAAAGAAGAAGGAGCAACCTCCTTAACTGGAATAAAAGCCTTACCGACCTGGGGTAAAGAAGGCTATCAGAACGTTCCAGATCCAAAAGCTGTATACTATCAGCTGGATTATTCCTATCGCAAAAACCTTCTCAGCATTGCTTTCACCATTACACAAAACCTGGATAAACTTTCAACTGATAATTCCTATTTCTTTACCAAAGTATTTAGACCTGAAAATGTATACTTCCGGTATGTACTTATCCCCGGAGGAACTAAAATTAACCAACGGGTTGGTTCAATTGATTTAAAGAACTATCAGGAGGTAAAAGCCTTTTTTCAGATTCCTGAATAATTCGCATACTACAAACTTCTTTACCCAATGCCAGTTCACACGACTGGCATTTTTCGTTTCTGACAGATTCCCTTCATATCCCAAACACTTTTGAGTACTGCGAAAAAAAGAATAGATTGCATCCCTGCCGCCAGATCAAAACCTTCTTATTTTGATAACTTTACCTTTTCCCAACAACATGTAAACGAGTATTTTACTAGTCAAAGAACATCACTTATGAATCCTGTTAAACTACTGTTATTCCTTGCCCTACTTGCGGCCACAGATCTGTTTGCCCAGAAACAAGTCTACATTCCCCGCTTTATTACCAGTGAGCAAATGGATTTACATAATCCCAACAGTCAATGGTGTTATTGCAGGAGCAGACAGACAGATAATATAATAGTTTTCTGGGAAGCAGGATTCGGCAACGAT
>Ga0207868_1002433_pt1 | contig 10603 bp, 8 predicted proteins | sample Passage237B_FD_187370 | JGI IMG/M metagenome (GOLD analysis project Ga0207868, IMG submission 187370) | Cellulose adapted compost microbial communities from Newby Island Compost Facility, Milpitas, CA, USA - Passage2 37B (SPAdes) (version 3) ... | reverse complement strand
ACCGCCGAGCGCCTGCTCACCGCCGAGCGCCTGCCGACCGACAGGCGAGCCGCCGGTCCGCGTCACAGCACCGGGCCGTGCGTGCGCTGGGCGTTCGGCACGAGCGCAGAGGGCGCGGGCGGAAGCTCGGGAAGCTCGAGGCTCTCGGCGCGACGGTGGTGCGCGCTGAACCCGGCCGCCGAGTGGAGCACATCCGTGATGCCCTCCGCGAGCTCAGGGTCCGTCACGACACCCTCGGGCCCGAAGGACTCGGGGTGGATGACGAGCGCGAAGTCGGGGCGACGCATGACGTTGGCCCCGGCATCGGACAGGACGGTGCGCGCGTGCTGAAGGGCGAGGAAGCTCGGGCGTCGGCCCTCGCCCACGGCGACCACGACGCACGGCATGTCGCGCAAGGCGTTCGCCTGCTCGGGCTGGGATGCCCAGTCGATGCCGATCTTGAGGTGGCCGGGGACGGAGCGGGTTCGCGCCCGCACCAGGACGACGAGCGCGTCGAACTGTCCGAACTGCGCCTTCCACGCGGTGCCCGCCTGGGGCAGAGGGGCGTCGTCGTACGGGGGCTGGATGGGCACCTGGGCGAGCGGCAGTTCCACGAGCGTCACCTCCGCCGGCACGTAGCGATGGAACGCGGAGGCGAGCTGCCTGGTGGCGCGCAAGGACGCCATAGGGCTCACCAGCATGCCGATTCTCATGTCTGCTCCTGGTTCGGTCACTCCCGAACGGATCGGACAGGAGGTGCTTCTTCCATGCTCATCCTCTCCTGCTCGGCGGGAAAGCGCGCGGGGAACGGCAACGTGCCTGGTGGATGGGGGGTGGCCGATGCGAGAGGGGCGAGGCGGGGAGGCCGCCGCCGAGACCGTGAGGAGCGCCGAGAGGATCGGGCGCCGCCCAGACCGACAGGCGCCGCCCAGACCGTCAGGAGCGCCGAGACCGTCAGGAGCGCCGAGAGGCCCAGGGCCTGCACAGACGCCGACGGGCGGGGGAGTGGATCCCATCCCGTCCGCCCGTCGGCAGTGCTCAGCAGGTCTGGCTCGGCTCAGACCGTGACAGCCGCGAAGCGCGAGATGTGCGCCGCGGCGGCCTTGGCGAAGTTAGAGACGACGGCCTCGGTCGCCGGGTCGGCGATCTCGCCGTCGCCGGGGAAGGCCTCCGGGCTGAAGCGCACGAAGGTCTCCGGCTGGCCGAGCGTCAGGGTGTTGAGGTGGCCCAGGATGGCGCGCAGGTGCTGCTGCGCGGCGGCCGTGCCGATGGGGCCGCCGCTCGCGCCGGCGATCGCCACGGGCTTGCCGTTGAAGGAGTTGGTGCCCCAGGGGCGAGCCGCCCAGTCGAGGGCGTTCTTGAGCGCGCCGGGGATGGAGCGCGAGTACTCGGGGGTGACGATGATGATGCCGTCGGCGGCCTCGATCGCCTGCTTGAAGGCGCGCGCCGGGGCCGGGTAGTCGGCATCGGCATCGGGGGTGTAGAGGGGGAGGTCCGCGATCTCGATGAAGGTGGACTCGACGTCCTCGGGCAGGCGCTTGGCGATGGCCTTGGCGAGCTCACGGTTGATCGACTTCGAGCTGAGCGAGCCGACGATGATGCCGACGGTGGGCATGAAACCTCCAGGGTCACTGTGCTTAGGGGATGTGGGCGGCGGCGCCCGACGTCTGTTGAAAACACGGTGTCGACACGCTTCATTCCCATCGCGGCCTATGGCGTCGGTCACGTCCGCCGCGCCGCGCGTCGCACAGCGCCGCCCTCCCGGCGCCCGGCCCGCCGTCGCGGCGCCCGGGCTCGCTCAGCGCAGGTGCGTCTGAGCGTAGACCTCGGCCGCGTCGCGCAGGAGCTGGGCGGCGCCCGGCGCGACCTCGTCGTAGTGCGACCGGAAGCGCTCGTCGTCGACGTACATCTGGGTGAGGCCGCGGTAGGCCTCCGCATCGGGCGTCCAGATGACGCTCACCCAGGCGTGGTGCTTGGCGACGACCTCCTGCACCTCCGGGCTGTCCGGCGCAAGGCCGACGCGCACGGCGGCGCCCAGGGCCTCGACGATCTCGCGGTCCGTCTGCAGCTGACGCTGCTTCTGTTCCTCGCTGAGGCTCTGCCAGCGGGCGTTGGACTTGTCCACGGCCTCGTCGCCCCAGCGGTCGCGAGCCTCGGACTCGTAGGGGTTGTGGTCGAAGCCGTCGAACATGTCATCGGCGGTCATGGGAAGTCCTCTCTCCAGGGATTCGATGGTGCGGCTCACGGTCGTGGCGAGGCGGGCGAGGCGGTCGCGCTCGGCGGTGATGCCCTTGAGGTGCTCGCGGAGGAGCTCGGTCTGCGTGGCGCGGTCGTCGGTGTCGACGATCTGCCTGATGCGGCTCAGGTCGGTCCCGAGCTCGCGCAGGACGAGGATGTGCTGCAGGCGCAGCAGCTCCTCGTGGCCGTAGTGACGGCGCCCGTCGTGGCTGGTCCAGGCGGGCTTGAGCAGGCCGATGGCGTCGTAGTGACGCAGCGTGCGGCTCGTCAGGCCCGTGATGCGGGCCAGCTGGCGGATGTCGATGGTGTCCGTCGAAGCAGGCATGCGGCCAGCCTAGAAGTTGACGCAACGTCAACGTCAAGGCCTACTTTTCGCCAATCGCGACGCCCTCGCGGAACCCGGTTCTACACTCGCGCTTATGACTTCCGCACCGGACATCAAGCCCCGCTCTCGCCAGGTGACCGACGGCCTCGAGGCCACCGCCGCTCGCGGCATGCTCCGCGCCGTGGGCCTGGGCGACGAGGACTTCGAGAAGCCGCAGATCGGCATTGCGAGCTCGTGGAACGAGATCACGCCGTGCAACCTGTCGCTGCAGCGCCTCGCGCAGGCGGCGAAGAACGGCGTCCACGCCGCCGGCGGCTACCCGCTCGAGTTCGGCACCATCTCCGTCTCCGACGGCATCTCGATGGGCCACGAGGGCATGCACTTCTCGCTCGTCAGCCGCGACATCATCGCCGACTCCGTCGAGACCGTCATAATGGCCGAGCGCCTGGACGGGTCCGTGCTGTTGGCCGGCTGCGACAAGTCCCTGCCCGGGATGCTCATGGCCGCCGCGCGACTGGACCTCGCATCGGTGTTCCTGTACGCGGGCTCGATCATGCCCGGCCATGTCACGCTGTCCGACGGCACGGAGAAGGACGTCACGATCATCGACGCCTTCGAGGCCGTGGGCGCGTGCGCTCGCGGGCTCATGTCCGAGGAGGACCGCCTCGCGATCGAGAAGGCGATCTGCCCGGGCGAGGGGGCGTGCGGCGGCATGTACACCGCGAACACCATGGCCTCGGTGGGCGAGGCGCTCGGCATGTCGATCCCGGGCTCGGCGTCCCCGCCGTCAGCCGACCGCCGTCGCGACTACTACGCGCACAAGTCGGGCGAGGCCGTGGTCAACATGCTGCGCCGCGGCATCACCGCGCGCGACATCATGACCAAGGAGGCCTTCGAGAACGCGATCGCCGTGGTCATGGCCTTCGGCGGCTCGACCAACGCCGTGCTCCACCTGCTCGCCATCGCGAACGAGGCAGAGGTGGACCTCACGCTCGACGACTTCGCGCGCATCGCCAAGCAGGTCCCGCACCTGGGCGACCTCAAGCCCTTCGGCCGCTTCGTCATGAACGACGTGGACCGCGTGGGCGGCGTCCCCGCCGTGATGAACACGCTCCTCGAGGCGGGCCTGATGCATGGCGACGTGCTCACCGTCACCGGCAAGACGCTCGCGGAGAACATGGCCGAGCTCAAGCCCAAGAAGATCGACGGCCGCGTGGTGCGCGCGCTGAACAACCCGATCCACAAGACCGGCGGCATCACGATCCTCAAGGGCTCGCTCGCCCCCGAGGGCGCCGTGGTGAAGTCGGCCGGCTTCGACAACGACGTGTTCGAGGCGACCGCCCGCGTGTTCGACCGCGAGCGCGCCGCGCTGGACGCTCTCGAGGACGGCACCATCAGGCCCGGCGACTGCGTCGTCATCCGGTACGAGGGTCCCAAGGGCGGTCCCGGCATGCGCGAGATGCTCGCCATCACCGGCGCGATCAAGGGCGCTGGGCTGGGCAAGGACGTGCTGCTCGTCACGGACGGCCGCTTCTCCGGCGGCACCACCGGACTGTGCGTGGGCCACATCGCGCCCGAGGCTGTGGACGGCGGTCCCATCGCGTTCGTGCGCGACGGCGACAAGATCACGCTCGACGTCGCCAACGGCACGCTCGAGCTGCACGTGTCCGAGGAGGAGCTCGCCAAGCGCCGCGAGGGCTGGGAGCCGTTGCCTCCCGTGTACACGCGCGGCGTGCTCGCCAAGTACGCCAAGCTCGTGGGCTCGGCCTCCAAGGGCGCCGTCCTGGGCTAGTCCCCGCACGACCACACGCGCCGATGCCCGGGCACGCCGCCCGGGCATCGGCGTCTTGACGGCCCGATGCCGCGCACCGTCCAGCCCGAGCGCCGCGCCGCCGGCTCTCGCCCCGCGGTGCCGCGACGCGCCGCACCCCCGCCCCAGCGAAATGTGTCACTTTCAGCACTTCCTTGGCGCGATTCGCGCCGGAAGTGCGTTCGAAACTGACACATTTTGCGAAAGAGAGGGCTGGGGCGAACGCGAGGGCGGGGCCCACAGCGCCCACGCCAACAGCAGCCCTCCACCATCAGCGTCTCACTATGCAAGACCATGAACCACTATGTGAGATTCATCGCCCGGAGGTGGCGCAACGTGCCTACGAGGGCGTAGAGTCACTCCCATGCAGGCGATCCTCGTAGTAGGCGGGCGCGCGGACAGGTAGTCCACGTTCCCGGCATCGTCCGCGCGCATCCCCCGAAGGCCACCCGGCCGAGGGGGTTTTTCATGCGAGGCGGACGGACCGGCTCGCACGCAGGAGGCCCGTGGCCCACCCCGCGGGTGACACTAGAGCAGGAGAGAAGATGGCTCAGGTCGAGGCACAGAAGACGCCCGCTCCCAAGCCCCAGCCGTCGGCCCCGCGCGCCGATGCGAAGGCGTCGGGCCCGCGTCCGGTTCACGCCGCCCCCGCCGAGGGCGAGCGCATGACGGGCGCCCAGTCGCTCGTTCGCTCGCTCGAGATGGCGGGCGTCACCGACCTCTTCGGTCTGCCGGGCGGTGCGATCCTGCCCGCGTACGACCCGCTCATGGACTCCAAGCAGCTGCGCCACATCCTGGTGCGCCATGAGCAGGGAGCAGGCCACGCCGCGCAGGGCTACGCCCACGCGACGGGCAAGGTGGGCGTCTGCATGGCGACCTCCGGCCCCGGCGCGACCAACCTCGTGACGCCCATCGCCGATGCCAACATGGACTCCATCCCGCTCGTGGCCATCACGGGCCAGGTGGGTGCGTCCTTCATCGGCACGGACGCCTTCCAGGAGGCGGACATCGTCGGCATCACACAGCCCATCACGAAGCACAACATGCTCGTGACCAACCCCGACGAGATCCCCGCGGCCATCGCACAGGCCTTCTACATCGCCAGCCACGGCCGCCCGGGCCCGGTGCTCGTGGACATCGCCAAGAGCGCGTTGCAGTCCGAGGGCACGTTCCGCTGGCCCAGCCGCATCGACCTGCCCGGCTTCAACTCGGGCGCCAAGCCGCACTCGAAGACGATCCAGGAGGCCGCGCGCCTGCTCGCCACGGCTCGTCGCCCCGTCCTGTACGTGGGAGGCGGCGTGATCCGATCGGGCGCATCGGAGGGCCTGCTCAAGCTCACCAACCTGTCCGGCGCGGCCGTCGTGACGACGCTCATGGCCCGCGGCGCTCTGCCCGACAGCCACCCGCAGCACCTGGGCATGCCCGGCATGCACGGCACTGTCGCGGCCGTCGCGGCGCTTCAGAAGGCCGACCTCATCGTCGCCCTGGGCGCCCGCTTCGACGACCGCGTCACGGGCAAGCTCGACAGCTTCGCGCCGTACGCGACGATCGTCCACGCGGACATCGACCCGGCGGAGATCGGCAAGAACCGCGCCGTGGACGTGCCGATCGTGGGCGATCTCAAGGATGTCTTCGCCGAGCTCGTGCCCGCCCTCGAGGAGGAGCACCGCAAGCACGGCAAGCCCGACCTCGCGGCCTGGTGGTCGCAGCTCGACGACTGGCGCAACACCTACGGCCTGGGCTACTCGCCCACGGAGGACGGCCTGTCCAGCCCGCAGTACGTGATCCAGCGCCTGGGCGAGATCGTGGGCCCGGAGGCCATCTACGCCGCCGGCGTGGGCCAGCACCAGATGTGGGCCAGCCAGTTCATCAAGTACGAGCGCCCCAACTCGTGGATCAACTCCGGCGGCCTGGGCACCATGGGCTTCGCGATCCCGGCGGCGATGGGCGCCAAGGTGGGCGCGCCGGACCGCACCGTGTGGGCCATCGACGGCGACGGCTGCTTCCAGATGACCAACCAGGAGCTCGTCACGTGCGCGCTCAACGAGATCCCCATCAAGGTGGCGATCATCAACAACTCGTCGCTCGGCATGGTCCGCCAGTGGCAGACGCTGTTCTACGACCAGCGCTACTCGAACACCGACCTGCACACGGGCCACGGCACCAAGCGCGTGCCCGACTTCGTGAAGCTCGCGGAGGCGATGGGCTGCGTGGGCATCCGCTGTGAGTCCGATGCCGATGTGGACGCGACCATCAAGCGGGCCATGGAGATCGACGACCAGCCCGTGGTCGTGGACTTCACCGTGTCGCGTGACGCCATGGTGTGGCCGATGGTCGCGGCCGGCACGAGCAACGACGAGATCCAGTACGCGCGCGGCATCGCGCCGCAGTGGGACCGCGAGGAGTAGGACGATGCCCAAGCACACCCTGTCTGTCCTGGTCGAGAACAAGCCGGGCGTCCTGGCTCGCGTCGCGGGCCTGTTCTCCCGCCGCGCATTCAACATCCACTCGCTTGCGGTGGGCCAGACCGAGCACCCCGAGATCTCCCGCATCACCGTGGTCGTGGACGTCGACGCCCACCCGCTGGAGCAGGTCACCAAGCAGCTCAACAAGCTGGTGCACGTGCTCAAGATCGTGGAGCTCGAGCCGTCCAAGTCGGTCCAGCGCGACCTGCTGCTCGTCAAGGTCCGCTGCGACGCGCGCAACCGCGGAGACGTGCTGCAGATCGTGGAGCTGTTCCGGGCGCACGTCGTGGACGTCTCCACGGATTCGCTCGTCATCGAGGCGGTGGGCAACCCGGAGAAGCTCGACGCGCTCCTGACCGCCCTGTCGGCCCACGACATCCGCGAGATCGTCCAGTCGGGCACCGTGGCCATCGGCCGCGGCTCCCGGTCCATCACCGAGCGCGCGCTGGAGCGCGTGACCGCATAAGGCTTGTGCGGCCCCGGCCGCCACGAGATCCGTCAGCCACCAACGAAGGAAGAGACACCACCCATGGCAGAGATGTTCTACGAGGATGACGCCGACCTGTCGATCATCCAGAGCAAGAAGGTCGCGATCGTCGGCTACGGCTCGCAGGGCCACGCGCACGCGCAGAACCTTCGTGACTCGGGCGTCGACGTCCGCGTCGCGCTGCGTCCCGGCTCGCGCTCGATCGCCAAGGCGGAGGCCGACGGCCTGACCGTCACCGGCATCGCCGAGGCCGCCGAGTGGGCCGACCTCATCATGATCCTCGCGCCGGACCAGCACCAGCGCATCATCTACGCCGAGGAGATCGAGCCGCACCTCGCCCCGGGCAAGATCCTCGCCTTCGCGCACGGCTTCAATATCCGCTTCGGCTACATCACCCCGCCGGAGGGCGTGGACGTCATCCTCGTCGCCCCCAAGGCACCGGGCCACACGGTGCGCCGCGAGTTCGTCGCGGGCCGCGGCATCCCGGACATCATCGCCGTGGAGCAGGACGCCTCGGGCCAGGCGTGGGAGATCGCCAAGTCCTACGCGAAGGCCATCGGCGGCACCCGCGCCGGCGTCATCAAGACCACGTTCGCGGAGGAGACGGAGACCGACCTCTTCGGTGAGCAGACCGTCCTGTGCGGCGGCGTGTCCAAGCTCATCCAGTACGGCTTCGAGACCCTGGTCGAGGCCGGCTACCAGCCGGAGATCGCCTACTTCGAGGTGCTCCACGAGCTCAAGCTGATCGTGGACCTCATGTGGGAGGGCGGCATCACCAAGCAGCGCTGGTCGGTGTCCGACACGGCGGAGTACGGCGACTACGTCTCCGGCCCGCGCGTCATCACGCCGGACGTCAAGGCCAACATGCGCCAGGTGCTGGACGACATCCAGACCGGTGCGTTCGCCAAGCGCTTCATCGACGACCAGGAGAACGGCGCCCAGGAGTTTCTCAAGCTGCGCGAGGAGGGCCAGAACCACCCGATCGAGGCCACCGGCCGCGAGCTGCGCAAGCTCTTCGCCTGGACCAAGGCCAACGACGACGACTACGTGGAGGGCTCGGCGGCCCGATGAGCGCTGGCACGACGTACAAGCTCGCGGTCATCGCGGGCGACGGCATCGGCCCGGAGGTCGTGGCGGAAGGCCTCAAGGCGCTCGCCGCCGCGACCGAGGGGACGGACATCCGGTTCGAGCCGACGGAGTTCTCCCTGGGCGCCAAGCACTGGCACGCCACGGGCGAAGTCCTGTCCGATGCGGACCTGGAGGCCATTCGCTCCCACGACGCGATCCTGCTGGGCGCCATCGGCGACCCGTCGGTGCCGTCGGGCGTGCTCGAGCGCGGCCTGCTGCTCAAGCTGCGCTTCGAGCTCGACCAGTACGTCAACCTGCGGCCGTCGCGCCTGTACCCGGGGGAGGTGTCGCCGCTGCGTGAGCCCGGCGAGATCGACTTCGTGGTGGTGCGCGAGGGCACCGAGGGGCCGTACACGGGCAACGGCGGCGCGCTGCGCGTCGACACCCCGCACGAGATCGCGACAGAGGTCTCGGTCAACTCCCGATTCGGCGTGGAGCGGGTGGTGCGGTACGCATTCGACGTCGCGTCCAAGCGGGAGCGCAAGCACGTGACGCTCGTGCACAAGCACAACGTGCTCGTGTACGCCGGCCACCTGTGGCGCCGGACCGTCGAGGCCGTCGCCGCGGAGTACCCGGACGTGACGTGGGACTACCTGCACATCGACGCGGCGACCATCGTCATGACCACGAACCCGTCGAAGTTCGACGTCATCGTGACGGACAACCTGTTCGGCGACATCATCACGGACCAGGCTGCGGCCGTGACCGGCGGCATCGGCCTCGCGGCATCGGGCAACCTCAACCCTGACAAGACCGGTCCGTCGATGTTCGAGCCTGTCCACGGCTCCGCGCCCGACATCGCGGGCAAGGGCATCGCCGACCCGTCCGCGACGGTGCTGTCGGTGGCGCTCATGCTGGACTTCCTGGGTCACGGCGACCTCGCGACTCGCGTGGAGGAGGCAGTCGCCGCCGATGCCGCGGCGCGCGTCGCGGAGGGCGCGGCCGGGGGAGTGCGGTCCACGAGCGAGATCGGCGACGCGATCGCGGCGAGGATTCGCGGATGATGCGTGCGCGGGCAGGCGATCAGTGCTGGAATCGGATGTGCACCAGCGCTGAGCGCCTGCTCGCGCGATGACCAACGACGAGAGGAAGGACTCCATGAGCACCACGGCAGCGGGCTACGCGTCCAGCGACGCCCCCTCGAGCGCGGAGTCCTTCCGCGTCGTTCCCAACCCGACGCCCGCATCGGACGAGGCGCGCGAGGCGGCCCTGACGGACCTCAAGTTCGGCGTCCAGTTCACGGACCACATGGCCCGCATCACGTGGACGCGGGACCAGGGCTGGCACGACCGCCGGGTGGAGGCCTACGGGCCGCTCGCGCTCGACCCTGCGGCGGCGGTGCTGCACTACGGCCAGGAGATCTTCGAGGGTCTCAAGGCGTACCGCTGGGCCGACGGCTCGATCCACCTGTTCCGCCCCGAGGCGAACGCCGAGCGCCTGCAGCGCTCCGCGTGGCGGCTCGCGCTGCCGGAGCTGTCCGTGGAGGACTTCATCGGCTCCATCGAGGCGCTCGTGAAGGCCGACGCCGCGTGGGTGCCCGGCACCGAGGAGTCGAGCCTGTACCTGCGCCCCTTCATGTTCGCCCAGGAGGCGTTCCTGGGCGTGCGTCCCGCGCACCACGTCGAGTACCTCGTCATCGCCTCGCCGGTGGGCCCGTACTTCCCGGGCGGCGTGAAGCCTGTCTCCATCTGGATCGAGAAGGACTACCACCGCGCCGGCCCCGGCGGCACGGGCGCGGCCAAGTGCGGCGGCAACTACGCGGCGTCGCTCATGCCGCAGATGGCCGCCTACGACCGCGGGTACCAGCAGGTGCTGTACCTGGACGCCAAGACCGGCACGCTCCTGGAGGAGCTGGGCGGCATGAACGTGTTCATCGTGCGCCGCGACGGCTCGGTGGAGACGCCCGTCATCAACGGCAACATCCTCGAGGGCATCACGCGCTCGTCGGTCATCACGCTGTTCGACGAGGACGACACCAAGGTGGTGGAGCGCGACATCACCATCGCGGAGGTGCGCGACGGCATCGAGTCCGGTGACATCGCCGAGGTGTTCGCGTGCGGCACGGCCGCCGTGGTGACGCCCATCGGCAAGCTGGGCTCCGAGGACTTCGAGCTGACTGTGGGCAACGGCGAGCCCGGCCCCGTGACGCTGTCGATCCGCCAGCGCCTCAC
>Ga0207868_1002428_pt1 | contig 10621 bp, 9 predicted proteins | sample Passage237B_FD_187370 | JGI IMG/M metagenome (GOLD analysis project Ga0207868, IMG submission 187370) | Cellulose adapted compost microbial communities from Newby Island Compost Facility, Milpitas, CA, USA - Passage2 37B (SPAdes) (version 3) ... | reverse complement strand
CGCGATCCGGTGGTTTTCCTCCAGGGTGGGGCAGACGACGGGGCGGCTGCCATCGAGGCCAAGATCGCCGAGCGCGCCGCGGCCAAGAAGGCGCGCGACTTCGCGACCGCCGACCGCATCCGCGACGAGCTCACGGCGGCTGGCATCGTGCTCGAGGACGGGCCCGGCGGCACGACCTGGCGCCGCGCCTGATCGCGCCCGCATCCGGCGGGCAGGGGAGGGAGGATGTCCTACATCGACGAATCACTGTCCGATGGCGAGCGGGTCGAGGCCCGCTTCACGCTGCACTGGGTGTCGTGGCTGCCGATGGCGGGCTGGATCCTGCTCGGGATCGTGACCTTCGGCCTCACCTGGCTGGTGGCGATCTACGAGTTCCTGCGGCTGCGCTGCACGGAACTCGGTGTCACGAACAAGCGCGCCATCGTCAAGCGCGGCATCGTCAGCCGGCGCACGGACGAGATGAAGATCGCCTCGATCGAGACGGTCGAGATCGACCAGGGCGTGATCGGCCGGATGCTGGGCTACGGCGACGTGCGCGTGACCGGGCGCGGCATCAGCGACCTGGTGTTCAGCCGCGTCGACGACCCCATCGCGGTCAAGCGCGCGATCGAGAACGTGAGCCACCCGGCCGTCTGAGAACGGATCGCGCGAAACGAAAAGGCCCGCCGAAAGCGGGCCTTTTCGTTGGGAGATGCTGCGGGCTCAGGTGCCGAAGAAGTCGCGCACCTTGTCCATCCACGACTTGGCCTTCGGGTTGTGCTCCTCGGAGCCGCCGTGGGCCGCGCTCTCGAACTCGCGCAGCAGTTCCTTCTGGCGTTCGGTCAGGCGCACCGGCGTCTCGACGACGACATGGCACAGCAGGTCGCCCGGCGCGTGCGAGCGCACGTTGCGGATGCCCTTGCCGCGCAGGCGGAACACCTTGCCGGTCTGGGTCTCGGCCGGAATCTTCAGCCGGGCCATGCCGTCGAGCGTCGGGATCTCGATCTCGCCGCCCAGCGCCGCTGTGGCGAAGCTGATCGGCATCTCGCAGTGGAGGTCGTCGCCATCGCGCTCGAACACGGCGTGCGAGCGGATGTGGATCTCGACGTACAGGTCGCCCGGAGGACCGCCGTTGACGCCCGGCTCGCCGTGGCCGGCGTGGCGCAGGCGCATGCCTTCGTCGATGCCGGCCGGGATCTTGACCTCCAGCGTCTTGTGCGACTTCACGCGGCCCGCGCCGCCGCAGGTGCCGCACGGGTTGGGCACGATGCGGCCGCTGCCGTGGCACTTCGGGCAGGTCTGCTGGATCGAGAAGAAGCCCTGCTGCATGCGCACCTGGCCCGCGCCGCCGCAGGTGGGGCAGGTCTGGGCCTGCGTGCCGGGCTTGGCGCCGCTGCCGTTGCAGGTGCCGCAGGATTCCGTGGTCGGGATGCGGATGGTCTTCTCGGTGCCGCGTGCCGCTTCCTCGAGGCTGATCTCGAGGTTGTAGCGCAGGTCGGCGCCGCGATAGACGTTGGAGCGTCCGCCACGGGTGCCGCCGAAGATGTCGCCGAAGATGTCCGAGAACGCGTCGCCGAAGCCGTCGAAGCCGCGTCCACCCATGCCGCCTTCCATGCCGGCGTGGCCGAAGCGGTCATACGTGGCGCGTTTCTGCTCGTCCGACAGCGTCTCGTAGGCTTCGCTGATCTCCTGGAACTTGGCCGAAGCGTCCGGGTTGTCCGGATTGCGGTCCGGGTGGTGCTTCATCGCCAGCTTGCGGTAGGCCTTCTTGATCTCGTCGGCCGAAGCATCGCGATTGACGCCGAGGACTTCGTAGTAATCCCGTTTTGCCATGGTGTGTCTGGGGTCCTGGTTTTTCGGTCCGCCGAAAAGCCGAAAGCCGAGGGTGCCGCCGGTCCGGTGGCACCCCCGACTTCAGCGCATCCGCCGGAGGAGTGTGCGGAACGCCGGCGCGTGGGGGGCAGGCCGCGCGCCGGACGGCGGGATCACTTGTCGTCCTTGACCTCGGTGAACTCGGCATCGACCACGTCGGCATCGGCCGCCTTGGACGATTCGCCCGCGGCACCGCCGGCCTGGGCCTGCTGATCGGCGTACATCTTCTCGCCCAGCTTCTGGCTGGCCTGGGCCAGCGCCGCGCTCTTGGCCTCGATCTCGGCCTTGTCGGCGCCCTTGATCGCTTCCTCGGCCTCGCTGATGGCGGTCTCGATGGCCGACTTCTCGGACGCGTCGAGCTTGTCGCCGTGCTCGGAGAGCGCCTTCCGGACCGAGTGGATCAGCGCGTCGCACTGGTTGCGCGCGTCGACCAGCTCGTGCGCCTTGCGGTCTTCCTCGGCGTGCGCCTCGGCGTCCTGGATCATGCGCTGGATCTCTTCATCCGACAGACCCGAGTTGGCCTTGATGGTGATCTTGTTCTCCTTGCCGGTGGCCTTGTCACGGGCCGATACGTGCAGGATGCCGTTGGCGTCGATGTCGAACGTGACTTCGATCTGCGGCATGCCGCGCGGCGCCGGCGGGATGTCGGTCAGGTTGAACTGGCCCAGGCTCTTGTTGCCGGAGGCCATCTCGCGTTCGCCCTGCAGCACGTGGATCGTCACCGCGCTCTGGTTGTCCTCGGCGGTCGAGAACACCTGGCTTGCCTTGGTCGGGATCGTCGTGTTCTTCTGGATCAGCTTGGTCATCACGCCGCCCAGGGTCTCGATGCCCAGGCTGAGCGGGGTGACGTCGAGCAGCAGCACGTCCTTGACCTCGCCCTGCAGCACGCCGCCCTGGATGGAGGCGCCGACGGCGACGGCTTCGTCCGGGTTGACGTCACGGCGCGGATCCTTGCCGAAGAACTCCTTCACTTTCTCGATGACCTTGGGCATGCGGGTCTGGCCGCCGACCAGGATCACGTCGTCGATGTCGGAGACCTTCAGGCCGGCGTCCTTCAGCGCGACGCGGCACGGCTCGATCGAGCGCTCGATCAGGTCCTCGACGAGGGCCTCGAACTTGGCGCGCGTGATCTTCACCGCGAGGTGCTTGGGACCGCTGGCGTCGGCCGTGATGTACGGCAGGTTCACCTCGGTCTGCGTGCTCGAGGACAGCTCGATCTTGGCCTTCTCGGCCGCTTCCTTCAGGCGCTGCAGCGCGAGCACGTCCTTCTTCAGGTCGACGCCCTGTTCCTTCTTGAACTCGTCGATGATGTAGTCGATCAGGCGCTGGTCGAAGTCCTCGCCGCCCAGGAACGTGTCGCCGTTGGTGGCCAGCACCTCGAACTGGTGTTCGCCGTCGATGTCGGCGATCTCGATGATCGAGATGTCGAACGTGCCGCCACCGAGGTCATACACGGCGATCTTCGAGTCGCCCGGCTTCTTGTCCATGCCGAAGGCCAGCGCCGCCGCCGTCGGCTCGTTGATGATGCGCTTGACCTCCAGGCCGGCGATGCGGCCGGCGTCCTTGGTGGCCTGGCGCTGGCTGTCGTTGAAGTAGGCCGGTACCGTGATGACGGCTTCGGTCACTTCCTCGCCGAGGTAGTCCTCGGCGGTCTTCTTCATCTTGCGCAGCACCTCGGCCGACACCTGCGGAGGTGCCATCTTCTTGCCGCGCACCTCGACCCAGGCGTCGCCGTTGTCGGCCTTGACGATGGAGTAGGGCATCAGGTCGATGTCCTTCTGCACTTCCTTCTCGTCGAAGCGGCGCCCGATCAGGCGCTTGATCGCGAACAGCGTGTTCTTCGCGTTCGTGACGGCCTGACGCTTGGCCGGCGCGCCGACGAGAATCTCGCCGTCGTCGGTGTAGGCGACGACGGACGGCGTCGTGCGCGCGCCTTCGGAGTTCTCGATGACCTTCGGCTTGCCGCCTTCCATCACGGAAACGCAGCTGTTGGTGGTGCCGAGGTCGATGCCGATGATCTTGCCCATGTTCTGGATTCCTCTTGTTCCGGTGTTCTGTGTGGCCGCCCCGTGCGACCGTTTCGTTGCGAATATGGGGTGGAGGCGGGCGCTTTCAAGCCCGCCGGCCGGTCACGACTGCTTGGCCTGCGAAACCTGCACCAGCGCCGGACGTAGCACGCGCTCGTGCAGCAGATAGCCCTTCTGCAGCACGGTGACGACGGTGTTGGGCTCGGCGTCGGATTCGACGGTGCCGATGGCCTGGTGCCGGTTCGGGTCGAATTTCTGGCCGACCGGGTTCTCCTCGGTCACGGACGCGCTCTCGAACGCGGAGGCAAGTTGCCTGAGCGTCAGCTCCACGCCTTCGCGCAGGCTCTCCAGCGTCTGGTTCTCGATGGCCAGCGCGGCTTCCAGGCTGTCCTTGACCGGCAGCATCGCCGCGGCGAACTTCTCGGCGGCGAACTTGGAGGCCTTGGCGACGTCTTCGGCCGCACGGCGACGCACGTTCTCGGCCTCGGCCTTGGCGCGCAGCCAGGCGTCGTGGTGCTCGGCGGCCTTCAGTTCGGCCTCGCGCAGGGCCTGCTCGAGATCGGGCGTGGCTCCGGCCGTCTGCTCGGTCTGGGCGGCGCCGTCGTGTTCGGGCGCCGTCTCCGGTTGCTGGGCGTTCTCGTCCTGCTTCTGATCCTGCATTGCTGCCACTCCGGGTTGTTCAACGATCCTCGGGCAACTGGGGGCGCCGGGCGCGATTTCAAGTGCAGACGTGAAAAAGTGCGCAAGGCGGCGTCGGAACCGAGGGCGGTGTATGCTAGCGGGAATTCGCGCGCCGAGGGCGCCAGCCCGTGAAATCCATGAGTGACATCCCCGCACGCATCGGTCGTTTCGACATCATCGAGCAGGTCGGCAAGGGCGCGACCGCCACGGTGTATCGCGCCGTCAGCGAGGATCACCCCGAGGGGGTGGCGATCAAGCACGTGCGCTTCAAGGAGTCCGGCGACGGGCAGGCGCGGCGCATCCGCCGCCTGCGCAAGCTGATCCGGGCCGAGGCCGCGGTCGCGCGCCGCCTGCATCACCCGAACATCATCCGCATCCACGAGGTCGTCGTCGACGAGGACGAGGCACACGCGGTGATGGAGTATTTCCCCGGCAAGCCGCTGTCGCGCTTCTGCGCCTTCGACAACATGCTGCCGCTTCACCGGGTCATGAGCATCGTGTTCAAGTGCGCGATGGCGCTCGACCATGCCTTCCGGCAGGGCATCGTGCACCGCGACATCAAGCCCGACAACATCCTCGTCGATGACGAGGACAACGTGAAGATCACCGACTTCGGGCTGGCGCTGAACATCAGCAAGAAGACCGACAGCGACTCGACCTTCATCCTCGGCGTGGGCTCGCCGGCCTATATGAGCCCGGAGCAGATCAAGAACTACCCGCTGAACCAGAAGACCGACCTGTACTCGCTCGGCGTCGTGCTCTACCACCTGCTCACCGGGCGGCTGCCGTTCCGCGCCAGCAACCACGCGCAGCTGGTCTACCGCATCCTCAACGCGGACCCGACGCCGCCCTCCAAGCTGAACCCCGAGCTGCCCGAGGCGGTTGACCGCGTCGTGCTCAAGGCGCTGGAGAAGGACCTGTACTCGCGCTACCGCAACGGCGCCGAGTTCGCGCAGGACCTGTCCGGCATCCGCTACAAGATCGTCGACGACAACTACCGCAGCCACGACACCCGGCGCTTCGCGGCGTTGCGGCGGCTCGCCTTCTTCACGGAGTTCGAGGACATCGAGGTGTGGGAGGCGCTGCGCATCTCGTCGTGGCGCGTCGTGCCCGCGCGCACGGCGATCTTCCGCGAGGGCGACGAGGACGAGCGCTTCGGCGTGCTCGTCGAGGGGGAGGTCGAGCTCTCGGTCGACGGCCGGCGCATCGACAGCGTCGTGCCGGGCGAGATCTTCGGCGAGCTGGCGTGGCTGGACGCGCCGGTGTCGCGGCAGATGTACACGGCCATCACCGTGCGCGATTCGAGCTATCTGGAGGTCAGTCCGGCGGCGCTGGCGCTGGCCTCGGAGGAGCTGCGCGACGCCTTCCGCGCGCGCATCGGTTCGGTCGTCGCGCGCCGCTGCGCCGACGGCATGCGTGCCATCGCCCGCCAGTGCGGTACCGAGGCGATGACGCCGGACCGCACCGCGATGGGCAGTGCCGACCTGCAGCTCGTGGACGACTGAGCGCTCAGACGCTCAAGTCGATCTGGCTGACGGTGCCGATGCGGCCGTCCTCGTTCAGGTAGATTCCGCTCTGTCGCATCACGCCCTGCGTCCGTCCGGCCGCGTCGCGCAGCGTGAACGGCGTGGCGACGCTCGCCAGCGACAGCGCGCCCACGCCGGCCTCCGCCAGCGTCTGCAGTGAGCCCGAGCCTTTTCCGTCGACATCCGGTTGCCACAGGTACAGCCGCCGGAAGGCCGGGTCGGCCTCGTCGATCCAGCCATTGCCGTCCGCGTCGAGCGCGGCGAGTTCGGCGAAGCCGTTGCCGCTGGTCGGGCCGAACAGCTCGCGGCCGTCGTCGATGCGTCCGTTGCCGTTGCGGTCGAAGGCGAGGAAGCCGCGTCCGCCGACCGGAATCGGCACCTCGTCGTCGACGCCGTCCGCGTCCAGGTCGAAGGCGAAGCGCAGGTCGGACAGCGCGGCACCGGGGCCAGCGAAGTCGAGGATCAGCGGATCCTTCAGCTCGCGCCGCTCGCCGCCCGCGATGTCCAGCTCGAAGCGTTCGGCGTGGTGCCACTCCATCTCGAATGCGATGTCGAAGCGGATCTCGCGTCCGTCGGCGGTCCGCACCACGCCCGAGGCCGAAAAACCCACGTGCTCATACTCCACGCGCTCGGCACGCACGCTCAGCGACTGGCCGCCGCTGCCGCGTGGGACCGGGGGTGGAGGCGCGGCGGAGTACGTCGCGGTTTCCGGCGCCGACAGTTCCTCGGCCTGGATCACACGCAGCGTGATGCCGAGCATGCGTTCGATCATGGCGCGCAGCAGGAGCAGGCGCGGATCGTCGATCGATCCGTCATCCACGCCGAGGAGGACTTCGCCGCGGGGTGGGGCGGAGGCGGGGCGGTCGGAGGACGACGACCAGCGTTCGACGGCCAGGGTCAGCTGCTCGCGCCGGTAGGCGACGTGCTGACCCTGCATCGTGATCTGCGCGCTTTCGATCTTCATGTGGCGGCCCGTGGACGGAGTGACCCGTGACAGACCCGTTAACGGCCGCGTGCGGAAATTCTTGAATGCCGCGCCTAGTGCTCGGCGCCGAGTGCGCGCGCGCGCCGTGCGGTATCCGCCCGTTCGGCCTCGTCCGGCGGGAGAAGGTCGAGCCAGTGCCCCAGGTGCGTCCCGACCACCTGTGCCAGCGTCGTGATCCAGTCCGGCCGCTCGTTCAGGCACGGGATGTAGTGGAACTCGCGGCCGCCGGCGGACAGGAAGGCCTCGCGGCACTCCATGCCGATCTCCTCCAGCGTCTCGAGGCAGTCGGCAACGAAGCCGGGGCAGATCACGTCGGCGCGCCGGACGCCTTCCTGCGCGAAGCGCACCAGCGTCGGTTCGGTGTAGGGCTGCAGCCACTCGGCCCGGCCGAAACGCGACTGGAACGTGATCGCCCAGCGCCCGTCCGGCAGGCCCAGGGCTTCGGCCAGCAGGCGCGCGGTCTTGTGGCACTCGCAGTGGTAGGGGTCGCCCAGCTCGAGCGAGCGGCGCGGAATGCCGTGGAAACTCATCACCAGCCGCTCCGGCTCGCCATGCTCGCGCCAGTGCTCGCGCACGCTGGCGGCCAGCGCGGAGATGTAGCCGGGGTGGTCGGGAAAGCTGCGCACGAAGCGCAGTTCGGGCGGGTTGCGCCAGTGCAGCATGCAGCGCGCGACCTCGTCCATCACGCTGGCGGTGGTGCTGGCCGCGTACTGCGGATAGAGCGGCAGGACGAGGATGCGGGTGCAGCCGGCCGCGCGCATGCGCGCGAGCGTGTCGGGCACGGACGGCGTGCCGTAACGCATCGCCCAGTCGACGACGATGTGGCCGTGGCCGTCATGCGCGAGCTGACCGGCGAGCAGCTTCGCCTGCTTCTCGGTGTGCGCCTTCAGTGGCGAGCCCTCGTCGGTCCAGACCGAGGCGTACTTGGCGGCGGATTTCCTCGGCCGCAGGTTCAGGATGATGCCGTGCAGGATGGGCCACCAGACGAGCCGCGGGATCTCGACCACGCGCGGGTCGGACAGGAACTGCTTCAGGTAGCGCCGCAGCGCCGGGGCGGTGGGGGCGTCGGGCGTGCCGAGGTTGACGAGCAGCACGCCGGTCTTCGGCGCCGTGCCGTGGGTGTGTGCCGGTTCGCTCCAGTAGCGGGGCATGCGGGGTCCTTGCGGGGTGGGCCGGCGCGGGGCCGGCGTCAGTCGGTGCTCTGCGACAGCGCGCTCGAGAGCAGCTTGGCCGTGATGTCGACGATGGGGATCACGCGGTCGTAGGCCATGCGCGTGGGGCCGATCACACCGACCGAGCCGACGACCTTGCCGTCGACCTCGTAGCCGGCCGTGACGATGCTGCAGCCGTCGAGTTCCTCCATGCCCGATTCGTCGCCGATGAAGATCTGCACGCCCTCGGCGCGGTTGGACATCTCGAGCAGCTGCATCAGGCCGGTCTTGCGCTCGAAAAGCTTGAACAGCTCGCGGATGCGGGACATGTTCGACGACAGGTCCTCGACCTCGAGCAGGTTGGTCTCTCCGGACAGCACGTAGTTTTCCGCGTCGTTGGCCAGCTCGCCGCTGGCCTCGGCCGTGGCGCTCATCAGCTCCGTGATGTCGCTGCGCAGCTGCCGCAGCTCGGCCTGCAGGCGGGCGCGCATCTCGTCGAAGCCCTGGCCGGCGTAATGTGCGGTCAGGTAGTTGCCGGCCTCGGTCAGCTCGGCCGGCGTGTAGCTGCGGCGGGTGTGCAGGATGCGGTTCTGCACGTCGCCCGCGGTCGTGACGATGATGAGCAGGATGCGCGCGTCCGAGATGCGCACGAACTCGATCTGGCGGATGCGCACGGTCTCGTGCCGCGGACTCACGACGATGCCGGCGAAGTGCGTCAGCCGCGACAGCAGCTGCGAGGCCGAGCTGATCAGCCGCTGCGGCTGGTCCGGCAGCAGCTGGCCGCGCAGCTGGCGCACGCTGTTCTGGTCCAGCGGCTGCACGGTGAGCAGGGAATCGACGAAGAAGCGGTAGCCGCGTGCCGTGGGCATGCGGCCGGCCGACGTGTGCGGGCTGGTGATGAAGCCCATTTCCTCCAGGTCGCTCATGACGTTGCGGACCGTCGCCGGCGACAGCTCCAGGCCGGAGTGGCGCGACAGCGTGCGCGAGCCGACCGGTTGGCCTTCCTCGATGTAGCGTTCGATCAGCGTCTTGAGCAGGATCTGCGCGCGGGTGTCGAGCGTGGGTTGCTTCATGTCGTCATGCGGATGTCGGACAACGCGCATTATTCAGCCCCCGCGCGGGCCTGTCGAGGCCGGCCGGGCTTGAACGGCGCACGGACGATTGTGGTTTAATCCGCGCATGAAATCAGCCTTCCGCACCGTTGCCCTCGTCGGCAAGTACAAGGATCCCGGGGTCGAGGGAGCGGTTCTGGACGTGGCCGCCTTCCTGGACTCGCGCGGTCACACCGTATGGATCGAGGAAGGCACGGCCGGTTCCATGCCGGGGATGTGTCCGGGCTGCACGACGCGCGACTACGCGGCGATCGGGCGGGGCGCGGACCTCGTCGTCGTGCTCGGCGGCGACGGCACGATGCTGCATGCGGCGCGCCGGCTGCGCGAGCACGACGTGCCGCTGGTCGGGATCAACCGGGGCCGGCTCGGCTTCCTCACCGACATCAGCCGCGAGGAGGCGGTGCGCCACCTTGGCGACATCCTCGATGGGCGCTACAAGGAAGAACAGCGCTTCATGCTCGAGGCCACGGTCAGCCGCGACGGCGTCGAGCGCGTGCGCTTGCCGGCCTTCAACGACGTCGTGCTGAGCAAGGGCGAGTCGGGCCGGCTGATCGAATTCAACGTGAGCGTGGACGGGGAATACGTCTACACGCAGCGTTCGGACGGCATGATCGTGTCCACGCCGACCGGATCGACCGCGTACTCGCTGTCGGCCAACGGCCCCATCCTGCATCCCACCGTGCAGTGCATCGCGCTGGTGCCTCTCGCGCCGCACGCGCTGACGGCGCGTCCGGTGACGCTGCCCGACACCTGCCGCATCGAGATCGAGCTGCTCGCGCCGCACGAGGCCGGCATCTTCTTCGACGGCCACGAACGCTTCGAGGCCCATCCGGGCGACCGTCTCTCGATCCGCCGTGCACCCGGCACGGTCCGCCTGCTGCATCCGGAGCGTTACAGCTACTTCGCGATGCTGCGCGAGAAGCTCCACTGGAGCGCCACGCCGAGCCTGCCCTGACCCCATCATGCTGCGACGCCTGACCATCCGAGACTTCGTCATCGTCGACCGGCTCGAACTGGAGTTCGAGCCCGGCTTTGGCACGCTCACCGGCGAGACCGGCGCCGGCAAGTCCATCCTGCTCGACGCGCTGGGTCTGGCGCTCGGCGACCGGGGCGACGCCACGACCGTGCGCGGAGGTTGCGAGAAGGCGGACATCGTCGCCGAGTTCGACCTGCCGGCGGACGGCCCGCTGCCCGCCTGGCTGGTCGAATCCGACCTGCCGGCCGACGACGGGCTCGTGCTGCTGCGGCGCGTGGTCGATTCCGGCGGGCGCTCGCGCGCGTGGATCAA
>Ga0207868_1002426_pt1 | contig 10627 bp, 7 predicted proteins | sample Passage237B_FD_187370 | JGI IMG/M metagenome (GOLD analysis project Ga0207868, IMG submission 187370) | Cellulose adapted compost microbial communities from Newby Island Compost Facility, Milpitas, CA, USA - Passage2 37B (SPAdes) (version 3) ... | reverse complement strand
AAAAAGCATCGGACGGGCGGGCCGCCCGTCCCTACCTCATTTTCTGTGGGCATGAATCTTGATCAGGAATCGGCGATCTCACTCTCTCGTAGACAGTTTATAGAAACAAAAAAGCGGAGTCCCGAAGGACTCCGCTTTTGTATTACACACCAAAGTGTCTGAATTAGAACTCGAGCGTGTTCGAGAACAGCCAGTTGCGAGCCGGCGAGAGCACGAACGAACCTTCGGAGTATTTCTCGTCGGTCACGTTGTAGACGCCGAGGGAGCTGCGGATGTTAAAGCCCGCGATCTTCCACGGATAGCCGAGCGATAGGTCGAACACGACATAGTCGCCGGCTTGGTATCCGCCATTGAGCGGGTTCCAGTCTACCGAGCGGCTAACCACCGTCTCCGAGGAGTAGCGCATGCCGGCGCCGACTGAGAGACCGCGAACCGGACCGTCGGTGAACGTGTATTTACCGAAGGCGTTGAAGCGGTATTCGGGCACGTTTTCGATGCGAGCACCGTAGTAGATGTCGGACGCAACCTTGGCAGCGGCACTCAAGTTATTGTAAGCGGCGGTGCCGGGAGCAGCGCGGGTCTTGTCGTAAACCGTCTTGGCCGTCCAGAGCCAGGAACCGTTGATAACGGCCTGGAAGTTGGACAGCGGGCTCCAGATGACTTCGGCCTCAGAACCTTCGATGCGGTTCTTGAGGTCGGTTGTGCGCCAGCGGAAAACGCGGGTGTTGTAACCGACCGTGCCGGGAGCGAAGAGCGTCGTGTTGTAGTTGAGCGGCTCCTCGAGGTTCGATTGAGCGGCCGTGTCATCCAACATCTGGTTGGTGCGCTCGGCGCGGAAGAACGAGAGCGTGCCGACGATCTTGCCGTCATTCGAACTCATCTTGGCGCCGACTTCCCAGTTCATGCCGGTCTCATCTTTGAGCTGATCGTAGGCACCGCGAGAGGCCATGATCTGCGTGAATTGCGAGACGGAGGTGATGGTCTGGCCGAGGTATTGGAAGGAGCCACCGTTCTGATCGAGGGCGCTCTGCACAACCGGTTCTTCGTTGCCGACGAACACGCCGCCGACGTTGCCCACGTTGAATTGGAAGGTCTTGGACACCGAGGCGTAAACGCTCAGCTCCTTGTTCACTTCGAAGGAGGCACCAGCCATCCAAGCGTCAGCTTCCTTCTTATAAACGCGGAGGGTCTTGATGTAGTTGGCGCCGTAACCCCATTCTTCCGGAGGGAAGGCCACAGGATCGCGCCAGGCGTTTTCCGGCACAACATACCATGGGTAGTTGGACATCAGATACTGACCTTTTTCCTCGACTGATTGACGGCGCATACCGGCAATGAGGTTGAGGCGATCGTCGAAGAGCGCGGCCTGATAGTTGATGTAAGCGGCGACGTTGATGGGCTTGTAACCGTCGAGCCAAGCGCGGTCGATCGGGAACAGCTTGTCGATGGTCGGATAAACTTCGAAGCCAGGGTCGAAGTTGCTGTAAACCGCACGCACGAGCTTGATGTTGCCATTGCGGTCGCGCACGACGGCGTTGGTGGTCGGGACACCGGTATCGTGACCGCGGCCTTCGCCGACGAGATTGTCCGCGACCTGCGTGCCGCCGGTCGTGCCGTAGCCGGGATTGGCGATGGCGTTGGTCGAGCCGGGGACGTGACCGTAGAACGGCGTCAGACGGATGTCGTTCGAGAAGTAGTTCTGCGTGTATTTCGAGGTGTTAAAGCCAGTCAGCACCTTGTGTTTGATGCCGCCCGTCTCGAACTTGAAGATCAAGTCGAGCTGATGAGCCTTGGTATCGCGATAGTAACCGGCCGTGGCGGCAGCGCCGACGTTCCAGTGAATGCCATCAGCGTAAGGCGTGGTGGTGCCTTCGATGCTATCGAAGCGGCTGTTGTCGTGCTGGAACACATAGCGACCTTCGAGCCAATCGAACGGAGCAAAGTCCACGGTGGTTGTGAAGACCTTGACCTCGTTCATCGTGCGCGCACCGCGGCTGGTGTAGTTGAACGCTTCATCATGGATGAAGTTGCCGTTGGCGTTGGTGTAATAAGCACCGCGTTCCACGCTGGTGTAAGCCGGCAAGGTGTAATCGCCCGTGGCGATACGGCGATTGTTGATGTAGGTCGCGTAGGCCAGGCTCGGCGTCTGACCGCCCGAATTGGCCACAGGAGCGCTGCCAACCGCAGCGGCCTTCCAGCCTTCGAAGTCGGACCAGATCCACTCGTAGTCGTTCTTGTTGAAGCTCTCATTGAGATACTCCAGCTCGACGTTCACCTTCACCTTGCCGCTGTCAAAGGGCAGAACGGTGAGGCTCGGAGTGATGTTGTAATTGCGACGGAATTCGAAGCGGCGATCGCCTTGCGTGTCTTCCCAAGCGCCGACCATGCGGAAGGCGGCCTTGTTGTTCAGGACCAGATTAACGTCGGCGACGGCTTTCTGACCGCTGTTGTCGTTGAGCGAATATTTGAACGTGTTGGGAATCTTCGCGAAGACCGGTTGCTTCGTGATGTAGTTGATCACGCCACCGGGATAACCTTGGCCGAAGAACACGGCGGCGGGGCCTTTGACGATTTCGATGCGCTCCACGTTGTCCGTGTTGTAAGAGATGTAGCGGAAGACGCCGTTGCGCATCAGGGTATTGACCGCAAAACCGCGCATCGTGAAGGCACCTTGCGGGGTGGCTTCGTTACCAGGACGACGCATCGGATAACGATTATCACCCGAAGCCGCCGCAGTGTAGCGCAGCAGGTCCATCAACGAATTGGTGTTGGTGTCGTCGAGGAACTCGCGCGACACAACCGAGACGTTCATCGGCACTTTTTGAATTTCCATGCCGATGCGGGTGGCCGTGGCGGCATTGGTCTTCAGGTAGCCGTTGTCCTTCTCGCTCGAGACTTCGAAGGCAGACATCACCACGATATCGGAATCGGCAGGCGTCTGACCGGCCAAGGTCGAGGTCGGCGTCGATCTCACGGGGGTGGAACTCGCAACTCCTGTCTCAGTTGAACTGGAGGGAGCGGGAGCCGTTTGCAGGCGTGCCTCGATTTCCGCCAACCGGCGTTGCAGCTCGGCATTCTGGGCGCGCAATGAGGCATTTTCCTGCTGCAATGTGCTGAGGCTGTCACTCGCCGCAGCCGGAATGGCGGCGATGGCAGACAACAACACTGCGAAGCAGAGGGACAGGCTGAGCCTGATCCCGTATTTGGATGGGGTGTTTGTTGGGCTCATGGTCAAAAAATCGAGCTAAGTCGAAAAGGGGTAATTATTTGATAAGCAGGGGGTAAAACGGGGCAGACCGGCAATGTAGCCGTTATCAATCCCCAGGGGTATCAGGTGAGAATCGATAGTTATAATAGGCTTGGGGAGCCGTATTACGGGGCAGGTAACTTTGTGATGGTGATTTGTTATGGGCTTGCCGAAGACCTGTCCCGCCTGCTCTTTTGCAAGCGTTGCAAACGAAACCGAGATCCACCTTGCGCCGTTTGGCGGAGAGCTGCGGCGTTTCCACAGCCACGGTATCCCGCGCCCTTTCGGGTCACCCCAACGTCCGAGCTGACGTCAGGGAGCGCATTTTGACCGAGGCCAAAAATCACGGCTACACACGCAACCACTTGGTGAGTAGCTTGATGGCTCACGTTCGCAAAGATCGAACGCTGCATTTTACCGGCAACTTGGCCATGGTGCACATTCCTTCCGCCAAGCAGCCGAATATTCTGCCGATGCAGCAACTCATCATCGGCGGGGCCACTCAACGCGCAGCGGAGCTGGGTTTCCACCTCGATGTCTTCAGCTTGGGCGGCAAAGAAAACCTGAAGCCGCAATCCCTCGGGCGCATCCTGCAGGCTCGAGGCACATCCGGGGCTATCTTTTTACATCCCAACTCCAACGATGCCACCGCTGGGTTCCCTTGGGAACATTTCTCGTCGCTGCACATCGACTACCCTTCCATCGAGCTGTATCACCACACGGTCTCGCTAGATCATCACTTCACCCTGACCACCGCATTAAAGCGGCTACGCGGTTTAGGGTATAAACGCGCCGGACTGTTCATCGCCCGCCACAAAGACGAACGCTTAATCTACAAATGGTCGGCGGCCTTCCGCTCCTTCCAAGAAAATCAAGGCGGCATCGGCCATGTGCCGGTCTTCACGCGTGATGAAATCAAGAAGCCCGAGTTGCTCGAATGGTGGCGCGAACACCGACCCGATTTGATCATCGGTCATGTGGACCAAGCAGTGACTTGGTTTCGCGAGGAAGGCGTTTCAGTCCCCGACGATCTGGCCTACTTCAACCTGAATTGGAATGAGCGCACGCAGCCTTGCGCTGGTCTCGATTTGCGCCCCGAACTCCACGGGATGGTGGCCGTCGAAACACTCGCTGCGCAAATTCACCGCAACGAGCGCGGTCTGCCACAAGATCCCCGCACCGTGATGATCAGCGGCAAGTGGGTGGACGGTCCCACGCTGAAATCGACTGCATCGGCCAACGACCAGACCGCGTAAACACGCCACCTCTCGTCAGCCTTTGACGCCGCCGATCTGAATGCCGCTGATCAGCTGGCGTTGCAGCAGCACAAACACGATGACCAACGGTATGACGGACATCGTCACGCCCGCCATCAGCAGGTGCGTCGCCTGACCGCGCTCGGTGTCGAAAAACAGCAGACCCACCGGCAGCGTGTATTTGTCCACACTCTTGGTCATGACCAAGGGCCAGAAGAAGCTCTGGAAATTTCCCACGAACGTGAAGATCGCGAGCGTAATCAAACCGGGACGGCTGAGCGGCAGAATCACCTCCCAGAAAATCCGCCACTTGCTCGCGCCGTCGATCTCAGCCGCTTCATCAAGCGCCTTCGGAATGCCCAACATGAATTGTCGCAGCAGGAATGTGCCGAACGCGCTGAACGCTGCGGGAAGAACCAATCCCGCATAGGTGTCCACCAAGCCGAACCTCACCATGATTTCGAAATTCGGAATCAGCATCACGAGCCCGGGCAGCATCATCGTTCCGAGATAGAGGAAAAACACGCGATCACGTCCCGGCCACTCCAAGCGCGCAAAGCTGTAGGCCGCCATCGCACTCGTGAGCACTTGCAGAGCCGTCACCCACCCCGCCACCACAAGGCTGTTCGCCATGAAGCGCAGAAACGGAATCACGAAAAACACCTCGGGATAATTGCCCCATTGAAACTTCGCGGGCATCCAACCCGGCTCACCCAATTCAGGCAGCGTCTTCAAACTTGTGAGCACCATCCAGATGAACGGCGCCACCATGATCAGGCTCAGCACGCCGAGCAACACGTGCAGCCACAAGCCAGAGCGTTGGCGGGAAAGGTCAGTCGTTGACGTGCCGGTTGCCATAACGGAAGTTGAAAACGGAGAGCACAAACACGAGCAGGAAGAGAATCCAAGCCGCCGCCGAGGCATAGCCCATGCTGCCGTTTTGGAAACCCTCACTGTAGATGAAATACGCCAGCGTGGTGGTCGATCCCGCGGGGCCGCCTTGCGTCATCGCCCGCGCCATTTCGAAGCCGCCTTGCAAGCCGCCGATCACACTCATGATCGCGATGAAAAACGTCACCGGCGCGAGCTGCGGCCAAGTGATGTTCCAGAAGCGCTGCGTGGATGAGGCGCCATCCATGTCCGCCGCTTCGTAGAGTTCTGGCGGGATGTTGCTCAATCCCGCGAGATACAGGATCATGTTATTCGAACCGATCGCAGCCCACAGCATCATGATCATCAGCGCGGGCTTAGCCCAGTTGTAATCCGCCAGCCAGTCCGGCGCAGGAATTCCCACTGCAGCCGCTGCGGGCAATCCGGGCCCCGCGACAATTCCCGCGGCCAGCAACATGAACAGCGGAATCAAAACCATGCCCACGGCCACTTCGGTGCCGAGGCCTTTGTCGGTCGCTTTGGGTTTGCCCCATGGACGAGGACGACGCGCCAAGCTCAACACCCACACGAGCAACACGACGGCGGCGCCACTCCACGCATACAGGCCGCCCATGCCTTCCCACGACAGCAGGAAGAAAGCCGCCACGGCCAAAGAAACTCCGCCGCCAATAATCGCCGCGACGCCCGCCTCGCTGTCATCCCACAAACGGCGCAAACGACGCCAGTGCCAGATCGACAGAGTCGCGATGAGCAGCGCGCAAACGACCGGCACGCCGTGCGCGAAAACCGCAGGCATCGCATTGATCGCGCTGGCCACGCCATCAAGCAACCAGCCGAGTCCCACGTTAATCGGACCGGTGTCGGGATTGTAGAGTTTCTTCCACAAAACGAAGGTCGCCACGCCCGCGGTGAAGTTGGGCAGATAAAACAGCGTGCGATACAACGTGCCGCCGCTGAACACACCCGCCACCAGCACGCTCGCAAACAACAGTGCGAACAGCATCCACATCGCGCGCGCCGAAGCGCCGAGCCAAACCATGCCCAGCGCACTCGCGATCAACACAACCGTCGCGGCGATCATCGCCGGCAGAATCAGTCGCCGACCTCTCTCCACGCGCGAGAGCAGCAGCGCCGCGACGAGACTTCCCGCCATCGCGAATGGCAGCCCCAGCATCAGGTAGAACGTATTGCCGAGATAGAGCCAGAAATCCGCGCTGCGCAGGAGCCGCAGGAAATTATCGATGCCCATGAAGTGCAACGGCACGTCGCGAAACATGTTGTGCTTCAGAAAGTCCCAATTCGTAAACGCCATGCCGAAGCTCATCGCGAGCGGCACGAGGGTGAACGCGAGGAAACCCAGAATGTTAGGCAGCAAAAACAACAGTCCGGCCAGCAAGCCCTTTGAACGCGCAGTCGTCTTCATTGATCCTCCTCCACCCAGCCCTTGGCTTTGTAATACTCGCGATGGAAAGGATTCGTGATCCACGAGAGCGGGATTTTTTTGCCGGCCGCGCGCAACTCATCGATCTTCTCCTGCACCTTGATCAATCGCTCATACTCCGCGCGCAGCTCCTCGTCGTGCGCAATGTTGAGCTGAATGACCTCATTGATGCGGGCGGCCTCGATGCGTCCGGCGTCTTCTGGTGCAATGCGTCCTGCGACCACGCTGTCACATATCGCCGTGTCGATACCCGTGCCCGGACGAATGATCATATCCAACGGAATAAACGGGCTGCGGCAGGAAGCGATACCGTAGGTCGCAGCGGCGGTTGAAAACACATCCTGCGCTTCCCACTCCTCAGGATGATCCGGGGGGCGCAGGAAATCCGGCGTGTGCACATACTCCGGCACCGGTGGCAGCGAATCGCCACTCTCGGCCACCAGTCGATTGAAAGGCTCGCTGGTGAGGAATTGCAGGAAGCGGTGCACGTGCTCCGGATATTTCGTCTTTGTGTAACCGGAGATGATACCACAGGCGAATTCCATGTTCGGAAACTCCGCCGTCGGCGGCAGCACAACGCGCAAGTTCATCTTTCCGAGCGGGCGGATACGAATGAGCGCGTAACGCGCCATGCAGAGCGTCGCGTAGCGGCCGTGTTGGAAGAGATAAAACACCGCATCCCCTTCACGCGCGGCATCGGCGGACATCGCATTCTGCTCCGCCAGTGTGGGAATTAGCCGCAATTCGGTCGTCCAGCGATAAAGACGGCGCATGACTTCAGTGTTGCGCGGATCATCGAGAATGCTGCGCGTCATCGTCTCGTTGAAAATCGAGAGACCGAGGCTGCGGCGCATTTGAATGGCCGAAAGCGTCTGCGTGAAATACGAGCGCTGCCGCGTGCCCGGCGGATTGGTCGCCTCCACATACGCTTTGCCGATGCGTTCGAAGTCATCCCACGTCCACATATAATCCGGCTCTGACAAACCGTGGCGGGCAAAAGCGTCGCGATTGATCCACATCACCGGTGCGGCCGCGTTGCGGGGATAACCGTATTGCCGGCCGTTAACGACCAAGTCGCTGTAAAGCGCGGGATAGGTTTTTTCGGGGCCGAAACCCATTTCCTGCGCGGCCTCGGTCACGTCCATCAGCATGCCGGAGATTGCGAACTGCTCCGTCTGCGTATTGTAAATGTCCATGATGTCCGCGCCGACACCGGCGAGTCCCTGCGCCAGTTTCTTCGTGGGGTCCTGATTGACGTTGTCGATCCGCACTTCGCAAAGCGGCAGGTTGTTGTCCTTCAGCCATTGTTCGAAGCGCGCGATGGTCTCGCGCTTCACGGGATCGTCCTGAGTGATCCAATAGAGGACCGGCACCGGGCTGCCCCGATCGGGTTGGGTCAAATACAGCCCCAAGCTCGCACCACACAGCAGCAGAAAAATAAGCAAAAAAACCCGCTTCATACTGCCTGCTCAAAACAACGGGGATACTGGGGTGAACACGAATTAGGGGTAATCATTCGTAACGGGGTGACGCGTTGTAGTTGAAGCCGACCGCGCTTGGCTAGGTTTTTTCTGCAGAAAGCGATGCATGGATTGCATCAACGGAAGGGATTTCTAGCTTTGTCCCCTATGCAATTAGTGAAGCACTGGGCCGCCACTCTCGACGATTACGCCATCGACCTCGCTTGGTCGCCCGACGGCACGCAACTCGCCGCCGCTTCCGCCGCGGGACCGATCACGCTGTTCGATGCCAAAGACGGTGCGGTGCGTCACGCCCTCCCCGGCCATGACGACGGCGCCAATTGCCTCGCTTGGCACCCTGCCAGCGAATCGCTCGCAACCGGCGGACAGGATGGCTTGGTCAAAATTTGGGACGCGCGCACCGGTCAGCACGTAGTTTCCGCCGAAACCGGCGGCGCATGGGTGGAACATCTCGGCTGGCGACCCAACTCCGAAAAAACGTGGCTCGCCGCCTCCGCCGGTCGTCAACTACTCGCGCTGCGTCCCGATGGTTCGGTGCTGCACACGTTCAAGCCCGCGCCCAAATCCATTTCTGCCGTCGCGTGGCATCCGCAAGGCGGCTGCGTGGCGGTGTCGTATTTCGGCGGCGTGTGTTTGTGGGATGCTGACGATTTCATTCCGCAGAAAGAATTCCCCTACAACAACGGCATCCAAGCGCTCGTGTGGTCGCCGGACGCGCGCTGGCTGGTTTCTGGCAATCAGGATCCGAGCGTGCACCTTTGGGTGCCGGAGGAAGACATCGAGCTCCAGATGAGCGGCTACGAAAGCAAGGTGAAGGATCTCTCCTTCGATCACACCTCGCGTTGGCTCGCGACCGGCGGCAGTAACGAATGCTGCATTTGGGATTGCTCCGGCGCCGGCCCCGAGGGTCGCGAACCGGCCATGTTGCCGCACCAAGCAAAAATCTGCGCGGTCGCATTTCAAAATTCGCACGGACTGCTCGCCTCCGCCTCGCAAGACGGTGCGTTGATGATCTGGAGCCCCGATCGCGCCAAGCCGCTGCGCGCCACCGTCAAAATGCCCGCTGCTGCCACCAAGCTCGCGTGGTCGCCGGACGACTCGCTGCTCGCCATCGGTTCGGAGCAAGGCGTGGTTTACGTGCTCAAATGTGAAAACTGATTCCGCGCCCGAATCGTCGGCGCGGAACCAGTCTTTCAATAGACCAGTCGTAATTTGACAGCGGTGTTACCCTCGCATCACGCGAGGACTTTGGTCCGCTGTTCTCATGTTTTCCTCACGCCGCCAGTTTTTGCAGCATACGCTGCTCGCCTCCGCCGTAATGCTTCTCGGCGGACCGGCCTTGCTGGGCGCCAGTAACAGCGAGATCACCTACAAAGTCAAAAAGGGCGACACCCTCTCAGGCATCGCTTCGCATCACGGCATAAGCGTGGCCGACCTTAAGCGCCGCAACAATCTCAAGAGCGATCGCATCCTCGTCGGCCAGTCACTCGTCATTCCCGTTCGCGGCGCAGGCGCCACCCAACCATCTTTCCTCACGCCTGTGATTGCGGCCACCAAACAGATTCGCGTCGATCGAGATCGCTGGCGCTACATCGTGCTACATCACAGCGGCATCGAGAATGGCAACGCGAAGATCTACGGCTCCGCGCATCTGCGCCGCGGCATGGAACACGGTCTCGCTTATCACTTCGTCATCGGCAACGGTCGCGATTCCGGCGAAGGAGAGATCGAAATCGGACCACGCTGGACCAGACAATTGCGCGGCGGCCACGTGCGCAGCACGGAGGTCAACGATGCCGGCATCGGCATCTGTCTCGTCGGCAATTTCGAAAAACGCCGGCCCAGCGCACGCCAGCTCGAGTCGGCCTTCGCCTTGGTCGATTGGCTGCGCGCCGGTCACGTCAATCCAAAGCACAAGATCACCGTGCATCGTTGGGTGGATCGCAATCACACCGTCTGCCCGGGTCGAAATTTTCCGTTCACGACGCTCAAGCGTCGCTACAACTTGGCATAGGCTTTAGTTTTTCAAACACGCCGCCAATTCCGCACGCAGGGTGGTCGCATCGAAGCCCACGCCGATAAATACGAGTTCCTGCCGACGATCGCCGTGCGGCTCGGCCCAATACGCCCGTGCCGACGCTGGTATCTCTTCGCGGCTGATCACACCGCGTTCGAGTAGCGCCGCCGCCCAAGTGCCGACATCCTCGCGCCGCACCACGCCACCCGCGAGCGAGAGATAACTCATATCGCTCGGTCGTTCCGCTACCCAATAAAATCCCTTGGCCCGCACCACGCCGGGGTGCGATTGCGC
>Ga0207868_1002425_pt1 | contig 10636 bp, 6 predicted proteins | sample Passage237B_FD_187370 | JGI IMG/M metagenome (GOLD analysis project Ga0207868, IMG submission 187370) | Cellulose adapted compost microbial communities from Newby Island Compost Facility, Milpitas, CA, USA - Passage2 37B (SPAdes) (version 3) ... | reverse complement strand
GCTGCATGTAGGCCCGGCGTTCGGCCCGGCGATTGGCGTAAGAAAGCACAGCGGGGTCATACGGTGTCGGGCTGCTGGAATACGTACGTTCTTGCTGACTTGCAAATCCACTGCCCGAATAACCCAAGCCATACGTGGGTGAAGTGCTCAATGCCCGGGCAAAATAGTCGTGAAACGTAAATACGACATTTGGCTCCTGCAGCACCGACAAGTCCATTCCTGCCAACGAAATATCACCATGCAAAGCTGTAACAATCAATATTTTGTCGGCATTTACAGCCCGGAGCGACTTCGAACCCGAAGGGGCCAACCAATCTTCATACACCGAAAGTATTTTGCTAAACTGTGCTTGGGCCGTAGCCCCATCGGCGCGAGGCTCGTTAACCAAGTCGACAGCAATAACTTGCTGACCACGCGCCGTGGAAGCATTGTAGCGCGTGAGGATATACTGTAAGTAATCAGCGGTAGCCTGTAAGGCCAACACATCGTCCATTAACTCGGAAGTCGCTGTAGTACCCGAACAACTCCCACCTGGATTGGCTGGCGCACCAACAGCCGTCCATGCCCAAGCAGGGATATTCCAGCGTGCTCCTGCCATTACCGCATTCTCACTACAAGCGCCTCCTGGCTCCCGTACATGGATGGGGTCCAAGATTACATACAGCCCTTGCTCAATCGCATTGTCGATGAGGATATCCAACTGTCCGAATGCAACGGAATCAAACACCCCGGCAGCCGTGTTGAAATATGGCCAATCCATGGCAATACGAATCACATTAAAATCCGGAGCATCCGATTGGCCAATTGCTGTAATTTCCTCATTGATATACGGTGTTTCCCACGATCCGCCGGAATTTTTATGCGGCCCGCGTTTGATGTTCACACCGTTAATAAGCACTGGTTCATCCGTATCATAAGAAATAAAAGCATGCGGGTAGTCGCTGTAAAACAACTCCTGGCCACTTGACAGCAGCATAGCACCTTCTTGACTGTTTTCCTTCATCAAGGCCAACCTTTCACAAGATAGTGTCATTGAAATGGATAGACCGATGACTACGGCCTGGATGGGTTTAAATTTAAACGTTTTCATGATATGGTGTTATTTGGTTTTTTCTATTTTTATGAAATGCCGATATCGTATGGGTGGTATATCACTGATGAGCATTCGCTGCTGTCATAATGTTTAGCATTGTTTCGGCGTGTTGGCGGATATTTACTTTAACCAAGACCGCGGTCATCTCTCCGTCAGCAGTATCGTATTGGGCAAGCAGCTCTCCTCCAATCACTGCGTATTTTCCCTTTTTCATCACAAAGCGTATCCGCCCGTCATAGAAATCATGCGGGAGGTTATTGGCAATGGTCACGGAATTGGACGACGCTGTCCCATCATTCGGCAGCTTGTACACCGCCGATACCGTAGGCGTTCCAAAATCGCCCAATAGCCGGTGCACGTTCACGTCGTCGGCATGTGCCATGGGTTGCTCGGTTTTCCACCCATCTGCTGTGCGCCGAAAGTTGAAGAAAGCCGCACGCTGATAGTCTTGAGCCGTACCTACGGAAAGTACCTTGTAAGGTTCATGCTGCAATATCCGTGTACGGTGATTGTGCCCCACCAACAGCAGATCGCAGGGCTGCGCGGCCGTTGCTACCGTGGTCCACCCGTCGAGCCCGTCATAAAAATGGCTGATTAGCAGCCGGTAGTTGATGCTCGAATCCTGCCATGTTGCCGCATAATCCTTCCGCGCCCAGTCCAGCAGCTCTTCGGCCGTCCACTCACTGCTTAATACATACATCGATCCCATACGGAATGAAAAAGCCCGTTGACCTACATAATCCGTATAAAATTTCCGCCAATCGCTGATTTGTACATAGTCCGACCATCCCATATCGTGATTGCCCGTGGCTAACACCGTGGGGACGGTAAACGTAGACAATCCTTCAAAAAAACGGTCCACCCGGCTCCTCGCTTCTTCCATCCCGCACCAGTCATCACGTTCGTTATAAAGGTGCACATTATCCCCTGTCTGGAAAACCAGCCGGGGATTGATGAGGTTGACTACCGCTGCTGCCCACTCCAACGCCTGCTTGCTTCCTAGCCCCCACTTCGTACTGGACTTGCCTCCGGGCTCCACCGCTTTATTTTCGGTGAGGTGTTGGTCGGATTGGTGGAGAATATAGAAATCCTTTTCCAGATCAGGAACGATATGTACAGACCGGGGCGAGCGTACCTGCTGTTTCGACGGACTCACAACACGCAATTCCATCAATTCCGGAGGCGCATCATCCGGCAACCGCAGCGTAAGCTGCCATCCGATTCGATTGCCATGATCTATAGGTTCATATGATGCGTTTACCACCTCGCATACCCAGCTATTCAAATCATTGCCGACTTCGGCCGCCCAGCCGGAAGCCGACAGTTCTTCTCCGGCTGCCACTTCAACGGAGAATACCTTACCCGGTTCAACAAACACCGGTTGATGTTTACGAGGGTACCATACCTCAAAGGCTACATCCGGCAGACGATCAAGGTGCGACGCGGACAACAAGCCAATTTGGGTGAATGTCACCCAACACATGAGTATAAGATTTTTCAGCTGTATCATCGGCCGTCAGGATAAATGGTCATGGAATCAATGTGTTCTCCGTTGGGGCCGCACACCTCGATTTGAAGCCGGAGGCTATCGGCCTTAGCGCGTATAATCGCTTGGTTTGAGTTGACCAGCACCGGAAACACATGCCCTTCGTTTCCAGGCAATCTTTTCAGATGGCGATGCAGATGCCCACTCAACATAACCTGTGCATTAGCTTCATTCAGTACAGGCACAAATTTCGTTGCCACCTCCTGCTCCCCATGCCAACCGCCAAACGGCGGCATGTGGCAGATAATCACCTTATACGGTGCTTCACGGTATTCGGCCAGTTGCACAATTTCCTTCAACCAGGCAGCTTGGACCGTACGGTAATCGTCAAAAGCAGCTACGTTACTGTATTCGATATCGGAATCTGGCTTATCCTCACCGCTGTCCAATACGACGAAACATACAGGACCCCGACGCAGCAGGTAATATGGTTTGCCGGAAACCGTGGGGAAATACGAGGCGTATTTTCCGGCGAATGGACCACGGGTTTCATGATTTCCCCTTACATAGTACATGGGGTGTTCCGCCGCAAACCGTTTGACACTGGTATCCATAAAGTCCGCAAACAGCTGAGTCTCATCCAAGAAAAAGCTCGCCATATCACCGTTGAAGAAGATGAGATCATTTTCTGCGAAATCCACCTGGTCCAATAGGCGCTCCATGAGTTCATTATTGCCATGAATATCGTTGATCACAGCAAACGACACGGTTTCTGCTACTGGATCAGACGTCTTAAAGAACAACGGCTTCGCCCGGTAAACCTGGGTGGCGGCTATACGGCCGTACTCGATCGTACCCCAGCGGTGGCTTTTCACCTCGTGCGAGTAGACACGGTAACGATAACCAGTACCCGGTTGGAGCCCCTCCAAACGTACATGATGCAACGTATCGATTACCTTAATGCCATCACTCACGGCAAAAAACCGGCGACGCTCCTCCCGATAAAAGTGGGTGCTGTCGTCGGGAGCCAGCTCCACCCAACTGATGCCCGGCTTATTCGTGGTCCATAGGATGCTCACGCTGGATTCATCCAACGCTTGTATATATGGCCCGTGTGTAATGAAAAAGCCATCTTGAGCAACGCTGAAAAACGGGATTGCCCAAAACATCAAAAGCAGGGCTTCTGCATTCCTCATATAGGACTTTAGAAACGTGTATATCATTGTGTTGCCTCCTCCCTAAACAGATCCGTACTGAACACCACGATCGTCGTCTCCAATTTGGGATTGGTGGCACGTTCCTTGCTGGAAATGCCCACCGCCAAGGCGAACACCTGTCCCGGCCGATCCAAGACGAATTGCAGATCAACCGTCAGGTCAAAGGAAGCGATATCGTTTCCGTCCGCCAAGGTGACCGTTGCAGGGATAGCGTAGGCGGCTGCCGGAAGAAGTTCAGCCTGCAACTGGTGCTGGTCGATAAGCCTATTCACGGTGTCCGGCCTGCTGCGCAGGTCAATCGAAACAGACCCCTTCTTGGAAATCCCTCCGCGGACCACACCCAAAGGAATGGTCACCTTACCTGCAGATCGGTCAATCCGGAAACGGTACGGGTGCCCGGGGGTAGGCACGTCGTGAACATTGCCCGGACCTGAAAGGTGGTAAATACTCGCCGCAGCCGGCATATACACCACTTGATCGGGGTATGCTGCGTCGGCTATCTCCTGATACTTGCCGCACGATCCCAATGCTGCGACCACAGTAAACAATGCAACTGTGCGCAAAATGTTATCGATTAATGTCTTCATATTGCCTTTTTCAAAACATGAACAATTACCATAATGGATTCTGAATCAGCCCCGGCACTTTAAGCAACTCTTGCTGTGGAAGGGGATAGAAATACATCTTGGGATGGAACACCCTGTTCTCGACCGTTGCAGGGAAATAAGTAAATTGACCATCGCCGGCACGACTGACGTTTACACCTCTCAGCGCACCGCCAAGCGTGCTTGGGGCAATCATCCACCGCCGGACATCCCAATGCCGGTGACCCTCGAACGCGAGCTCGACCTGCCGCTCCTGACGTATCCGCTCACGCGCCTCCGCCTGGGACATCCCATCGGGCAATGGGGGCATATTCACGCCGTTTCTTGCCCTTACCAAATTCACATAATGCACGATATCCGGGTTTCCCGGATCGTATTCGTTCAACGCCTCCGCGTAGTTGAGGTAAATTTCCGCTAAGCGGATAAAAATCCACGAGTGTACGCTCGTAGTGCCCGTCAGTAGATTGATATTTGGATCTACATATTTGAGCAGATAATATCCCGTACGCGATGCGCGCTCCTGTCCGCTGCCGTCCCGCCCACCGCGCCACAATTCGACTGGACGTCCCTTAAACGGTGCATTGTTGGTTAGTATACTCATAGCCAATCGAGGATCTCTATCGGCATAGGGGGCAGCGGCGTGCGAGGGATTGTCCCAATCGAAGGCAGTGGCCGTGTTGTCGTCTTGCTTCACTTCATAAGCATCCACCAGATTCTGCGATGGCGTGGTACCGCTTTGTCCGAGGTCGTAACCCACCGGATACGTTGCCCGTTCAAAGCTATTGCTTGCTCCGGCGCGCCTTATAAAGATGATCTCCGGACTGTTGAATGTCCGGAACAGTCCCTGGTAATCACCATGCAATGCATAGTTTGTGCCGGTCAGATCAATCACGCTTTTTGCGGCCTCGGCAGCGGCCTGCCACCGGGCCAAACGGTCTCCGCCTGGCAACGCGATCAACCCGGCATTAGCGTATCCACCCACCCATGAAACATTATTATACAATTCACTCGCCGCAAAAAGCAATATGCGGCTCTTCAGCGACAGGGCAGCGCCTTTGGTTGCACGACCGAGGTCTACAGACGCATGGACAGCGGGCAATCCCTCGGCTACGGCGTCGCACTCGCCTACCATGAATCTCAGGCACGAATCCAGCGAATGACGCACGATCTCATCCGGGGCGTCTTCCAGGGAATGTACTGCCGTTACAATGGGCACGCCGCCGTAGCGCTTAACAAGTTCGAAGAAAAAAAATGCCCGAAGGAAACGCACTTCCATCTTCCATCGCTCAATTTCCGCAAGCCTTGCCCGATAGGTCTCCTGTTGGGCCGGATTGGGGTCAAGCCGGAAGTGATCAAGGTTGATGCTATCGCTGGTAGCCAGAAACTGGTTGGCGATACGAATCCCTTTATAATAATATCCCCAAACGTCATCCGGATTATTTATGGCATCCCAGTCACCGGTGTTGAAACGATGTACGGCTGACGTCTCCAACGTGTGTTCCGCCTCATCACTGGCTGATGCCAGCATCGCCCCATCGATTTCGTCAAACCCGGCCCTGAGTACGTTGTATACAGCCGAAACCCGTGATCGCGCGAAATCATAGGAATAAATCACATCTTTTTCGGAAAGATCGGTAATGATATCCCGTTCGAGGTAGTCCGTGCACGCCCCTGACAGCAACAGGGAAACCAAGGCGGTGCATAAAATACGTATCTTGTTCATTGCTATTTTACTTATTTGTATGGCCATATCAAAAGTTAACTTTTACGCCGAGGCTGAATGTGCGCATGGCAGGATAGCCCGACAACGTTTCCGGATCGGTATATTTCACCCTATCCAGCGAAAACAGGTTTGTGCCATTGGCGAAAATCCGTAAATTCCCGACTCCCCATTTGTCCAACACATGGCTTCCCAGGACATATCCGACTTCTGCACTGCGCAATTTGATGAAACTGCCATCAACTTGCCAAAACGACGATGGTTGGAAATTATTCAGGTTGTTTACCGATGAGAGCCTCGGATAAGAAGCGCTTTCCACCGTTTCCGGTGTCCATCGGTTCAGTGCGATAGCCGAGATTTTTCCGTCATTTTGAAAAGCGTAGAAATAATGGCCCGATAAATAAACCGTACGGTTGGTGACTGCCTGAAAAAACAGCTCCACATCGAACCCTTTCCAGGTGAATCCCGGATTAAACCCGATGGTGATTTCCGGTTCATTGGTATAACCTGAAGCCACGTAATCTTCTCCGTTGATGACGTTATCGCCGTTCCGGTCTATATACCGCACATCACCCGGGCGGACCGTCGCAAACCGCTGCTGTGCGGCTGCGTCAATCTCGGCCTCATCGCGGAATAGTCCAGCGGCCTCAAGAACGAATGGCTGTCCAATCCGATGCCCTGTCCGTCGGAGGTAGTCGTACCGCAAGACATCTTCCGACATGTCCAGAATCTTGTTCCGGGCATACCAAAGGTTTACCCCGGCAAAAAAACGGAACGGCCGTATCGGTTCGCTTTGGTACCGAGCCATGAGCTCAACTCCCTTGTTCTGCACGCTGCCCCGATTCAGCAACGGCGATTCGATACCATACAGGTCCGGCAGAATGCGATTCGCTGTGGTCACAATATCGTATCGGCGGTTGAAAAATACATCGGCTGCCAAATCAACCCGCCTGAAGAGCTGTGCTTCCAATCCGACATTGAATTTCCGGTCCTTTTCCCACGAAATATCCGGATTCGCGGCACGCCCTTCCTGTAACGAACTGGAAGACGAATTATCCGTCCCGAAATAGTAGGATGCCGGGTAACGGTAATAGGAGTCAAACAGGAATCGTTCTTCGGCGATGCGGTCGTTGCCAGTGAGACCGAAAGACGCCCTTACCTTCAGGAAATCGACCATTTTGCTTGTCCTGAGAAATGGTTCTTCTGACAGCACCCAACCGACGGACAATGCGGGAAAAAAGCCGAATCGCCTTGCTTGCGCGAAGTTCTCCGATCCCATATATCCGAAAGTGAACTCACCGATATACTTCCCACGGTTGGCATAGGTAAACCGGCCGCTCAATCCCATATGCTTAAATGGATGTTGCTCGCCCAGGACGGAATAATTGTCCACGTTGTACCGTAGCATCCCCTGTACCCCATGCATGCCAACGGTGCGCTCATAATCGAGGAATGTCTGAAAAACGAAATTCCGCCACTGCTCGGAATCGCCTTCATCACCGACCAGAGAGGTCCGCTCGCCGTATCGCGAGTAGTTAATTTCTCCCCCGTCATCCGCGATCAAGTATCGTTCATACTGCCTTAACTTGTTGGAATAGTTACGGAAAAAATTATTAAATGCCACCGAGGTGCCGATACGCAACCCTTCGGTGATCATATCCAGTTTGTGCTGAAGCTGAAATGCCGATTGCAGCGTCCTGCCATTTGACGTGTAGTGCCCGGTTTCCAGCACATCGCCCAATGGATTGGAAAAAAATGCGTTGCCGCCGTATGTTCCGTTGGGGTTATACACAGGGAACGCATTGGGTGGGATGACAGCGAGCGTATTGAAAATTGTCGAAGCATCATTGGCGACTGGATTGGCCTTGTCTTCCACCGCGCCCGACAACGTGAGGCTCGCCATGATGTTCTTCGTGATGTCCACATCAATATTGGTACGGAAATTATACCGTACCAGTCGGCTGTTCTTGCTGTTTTCGGACTGCGACCCCGATTTGATAAGCAACCCCTGTTCGTTGAGCAGATTCAGCAAGCCAAAATACCGTACTGTAGCACTTCCCCCGGTGAAGCTCAAATTATAACTCGTCACGGGTGCTGCCCTACGGAGCACCTGGTCGTACCAGTTGACATCGGGGTGAAAATAGGGATCGGTACGGTTGCGATAGGCCTCCAGATCGGATGCGCTGTACACCGGTTCCAGTCCATCGTTGATCCGCGCTTCGTTGTAAAGGCGGGCATAATCGTATGAACCCAGGAACTCAGGCAGCCGCAACGGGCTCCTGAAACCGCTTTGGACCGCAAACTGTAGTTTCAGCGCACCTTCGTACCCCCTTTTTGTGGTCACCAACAGCACACCGTTAGCGCCCCTGCTGCCGTATACCGCTGTGGCAGCGGCATCTTTCAGCAAGGTGATGGATTCGATTTCGTAGGGGCTTAAATGTTCAAATGCCCCTTCATAGCCATCTACCATCACCAGCACGTCGCGTCCCGGACCGAACGTAGCAAGCCCCCTTCCCAGCAGGATTGGGCTTTCCAATCCGGGCTCTGCACCTTGCTGTAGGATGGTTAGTCCTCCCACTCGTCCATACAACGCAGTGGCCAGGTTACTTGAGAATGATTTTTCGAGCGCCGCACCCGATACACTGGATTGTGCGGCGGTTATGAGCCATTGCGGCTGGCGGCCGTAGCCGACGGAAACAGGCTGATCATCGACGGTTGATATGGTGTCAGCCGACGAGACGACTCCAGCTCCGGCGTTCGATGCCGATGCCATTCCCAGCAGCAAAGCCAAGAATATTATGTTGTGATATCGCATTACCATGAATTAAAACGTTGAATAACTGAAATAAACCTCTATCCATTACCATCCGGGATTTTGCACCAGCACCCCCTTATCGACCTCATTCCTGTGAAAGCCATGCAGGTACATGTGACGATGGAAAACGCGCTCTTCAAATACGTAGGGCTGGTAACTGAATTCCCCTGCAACACCGGTTGGGGTGATCCGGAGCCCCCACATATTGCCATTCATCACACCATCTTCTTCGGCGATCATCCACCTGGTGATGTCCCAAAACCGGTTTTCTTCGAAAGCCAGTTCGATGGCCCGTTCATTGCGCACCCGTTCCCTGAACTGCTCCTTGCTCAAGCCTTCCGGCAAGCCGGGCATCCCTGAACGGCTACGGATATTGTTTACAGCTTCATAGGCCTCCGACACAGGGCCTTGAGCCTCATTCAGTGCTTCAGCATAGATCAGGTAAGCGTCTGCCAGCCGATAAATGTAGTTGTGCGGTATCGCCGGTGTAGATTGGGTGAGCGCATCGGGGATAAACTTCCGTTGCCAATGCCCCCCAAAACAATCTTGCGCATGTTCGTGCCCTTGATAAAGATGCACAACGGGGATTTCTTCGTTCCAGTGTGCACCATTGTAAGCGACCGTTTGTGAAAACCGGGGATCCAATGCTGCGTATTTCTCTGCGAGGTCATCGCCACCGTCCATATCCCAGGTTTGCGGCGTACCATCTTTTCTTTCATATTTCTGTACGAAATTGAACGAGATGGTCATTCCATAGCCACTGTAAATCCTCGGAGGCAGTATACCTATCCAGGGATAGGCACTCCGCGCCGTACTTCCCCTGCGCTTATTAGCAAGGATAATCTCCGGATTATCATGGGTTTCCCACATGTACTTGTAGTTCTTTTCAGCACCAAATTCGGTGATCAACCGCACACCCGCCGTGGGCGCCCAGTCCAATACCGCTTTAGCTGCGTCGGCTGCCAGTTGCCACCGGTTATTATCGCTATTGCCATAGCAGATCAGCCTGTTGTGTTCGCCGAATGGTAAATAAGGGGTAGCTGTATTGAAAAGCGGGCTGGCTGCGTGGAGCAGCGTTTTCGCCTTGACCATCAGGGGTACACCCTTGGTCACCCGGCCAGCCATATTTGACGGATAATTGTTTGGAAGCAACGATGAAGCCCGGTCACAGTCAGCCACAATGAAATTCACAACTTCTTCCACGGTGTTACGGACAGTCGGATTTTCCAGTATATCTTCCGTGGTCAGCCGTTTATCGATGATTGGGACGCCACCGTACCGCTTCAGCATATCATAGTAATTCATGGCCCGGATTGCCAATGCTTCGCCGGTCACCTGATCGATGTAGGACTGGCTGACGCCAGGCACGTCGGCAATACGTTCAAGCAGGATATTCGCCCGGCGTATCACCGCCCATCGCAAGTATTGCCTTAAATCAGTATAATGAATGTTTCCAGAATTGATGCTTCCGTTGTTCCAATGCCGGTTTTCACCCCATGTAGCACTCAGTTCCCCCTCGTCAGTTATGCCTACGAATGAAAAACGGTCGCTACCGGAGTGCCCTGTAATCGCTGTCGGCCCCCCGGTTCCTTCGTTCAGGCCAAGCATGGAATGGATACCTTCCCGATAAAGGCCGGCGATGAACGTTTCAACCTGCGTCTGCGAGGAAAAGATGGTGTCTTCGTTGACATCCACCCCCG
>Ga0207868_1002422_pt1 | contig 10660 bp, 8 predicted proteins | sample Passage237B_FD_187370 | JGI IMG/M metagenome (GOLD analysis project Ga0207868, IMG submission 187370) | Cellulose adapted compost microbial communities from Newby Island Compost Facility, Milpitas, CA, USA - Passage2 37B (SPAdes) (version 3) ... | reverse complement strand
TGGACACTTCTGTTCTCGATCGCATACTGGTGGCCGGGTACGACCCTTGAACCCCGCCATGAGTAGGTCTGTTAGTAGTATGGAACTCCACTTCTCGGCGTGGACACATTTGCGTGAGCGGGCGCAGCGGCAGCTTGCCGAAGCACCGGCCCGGCAGCGCACGCAGCGAGGAGGCTGCGACGAAGGAGCAGACCCCGGAGCGCGATGCGATGCAGGAGGGGGCGAGGCAACTACAGCGGAGCACGCGACCCGTGCGTGGGATGTGCGGAGGAAGGGACACACCCAAAACAGCATTGGAACGGAACATCACGCGATCCCGGGTCAAGCCCGGAATGACAATGCGGAAGCCGGAATGACAAGCAACAAGAAAAAGGTGAGGTGTGAAATGTCATTTGTGAAGTGTGAGATCGCGCTCACTTCACACCCCACACCTCCGCACTCACACATCACACTTCGATAGCCCATGTGGATCACCCGATACGCCGTCAAGAACAGCCCGTTCACGCTGGTCATCTTCCTGATGATCGTGGTGGTGGGCATCAGCACGCTGTTGAACATGCCCCGCGCGGAGGACCCGGAGATGAACGCGCCGATCTATCCGATCATCGCCGTGTATCCCGGCACCAGCCCGGAGGACATGGAGCACCTGGTGGTGGACCCGATCGAGAAGCGGATCATGGAGCTGGGCGACATCAAACGCCTGTACAGCACGATCAAGGACGGCGTGGCGGTGATCCGCGTGGACGCGCTGTACGGCGTGGATGTGGACCGCAAGCACCAGGAGCTGGTGCAGGAGATCAACGCGCTGCGCGCCGAGCTGCCGGCCGACCTGCACAGCATCAAGGTGGAGAAGGCGACGCCCAGCAGCGTGAACGTGCTGCAGGTGGCGCTGGTGAGCGAGAACGCGCCGCGGCGCCTGCTGAAGGAGCAGGCCGACCGGCTGCAGGAAGCCCTGGAGGCCATCCCCATGCTGAAGAAGGTGGAGGTGAACGGCCTGCCCGATGCCACCGTGCGGGTGGACCTGCAGCTGGAGAAGCTGGCCCGACTGAACATTCCGCTGGCCCAGGTGATCGGTGCCGTGCAGAGCGAATTGGCCAACATTCCCGGCGGCAGCGTGGACGTGGGCACGAAGACGCTGAACGTGAAGACCAGCGGCAGCATCATCGATGCGGCCGACCTGGCGCGCACCGTGATCGCCACCAGCGACGGCCGCAACACCCTGCTGCGCGACGTGGCCCACGTGAGCGATGCGTACCACGAGGACCGGCACATCACGCGGCTGAACGGCCACCGCAGCGTGATCGTGAACGCGGCGATGAAGAGCGGGATGAACATCAGCGCGGCGCGGAAGGCCTACATGCCCGTGCTGGAACGCTTCCGCGAACAGCTGCCGCCCAGCATCGATCTGGTGCACCACTTCGATCAGGCCGATGCCGTGAACTACCGTCTGGGCGTGCTGGGCCGCGACTTCATCATCGCCATCCTGCTCGTGTTGATCACCCTGCTGCCGCTGGGCAACCGCGCCTCGTTGGTGGTGATGATCTCGATCCCGCTGAGCCTGGCCATGGCCGTGATCATGCTCAACGCCTTCGGGTATTCATTGAACCAGCTCAGCATCGTGGGGCTGGTGGTGGCGCTGGGGCTGCTGGTGGACGACAGCATCGTGGTGGTGGAGAACATCGAGCGGTGGCTGCGCGCGGGCCGCGCCCCGTTGGACGCCGTGCTGGGCGCGGTGAAGGAGATCGGCGTGGCGGTGATCGGCTGCACGGTGACGCTGTGCATCGCCTTCATGCCGCTGGCGCTGATGCCCGAGGCGAGCGGCGAGTTCATCCGCAGCCTGCCGTTGGCGGTGATCTTCGCGGTGATCTCGAGCATGTTCGTGTCGCTCACGATCGTGCCCTTCATCTCGATCCACCTGCTGCGGCCCCATGCCAACGCCGAAGGGAACCGGATCCTGCGCGGCCTGAAGCAGGCCATCCACCTGACGTACGCACCGCTGCTGGAGCGCTCCCTGCGCAACCCGCGCACGACGTTGCTGGTGGCGCTGGCGATCTTCCTCGGTTCGCTCGGGCTGATGAAGGCCATCGGCTTCAGCCTGTTCCCCGCCTCGGAAAAGCCCCAGTTCATGGTGAACGTGGTGGCCCCGTTGCAGAGCAACCTCGCACATACCGACAGCCTGGCGCGCGTGGTGGAGGCCGAGCTCGCGGCGCGGCCCGAGGTGCAGTACTACACCACCAACGTGGGAAAGGGCAACCCGCAGGTGTACTACAACGTGCAGCCCGAGAACGAGCGCACCGACTTCGCGCAGATCTTCGTGCAGCTGCACCAGCGCACGGGCACCAAGGAGAAGGTGCGGGTGATCGAGGACCTGCGCGGCACCTTCGCCGCCATACCGGGCGTGCAGATCGAGGTGAAGGACTTCGAGCAGGGGCCGCCCCAGCTGGCTCCGGTGGAGGTGCGGATCTTCGGCGAGGACCTGGACACCCTGCGCCGCCTCAGCGCCGAGGTGGCCGCCATGCTCAAGGCCATGCCCGGCAGCCTGTACGTGGACGACCCGATGGCCAACCTGAAGAGCGACCTGCGCGTGCGCATCGACCGCGACAAGGCCAGCATGCTGGGGATCCCCACCGTGGACATCGACCGCACCGTGCGCCTGGCCGTGGCCGGGCTGGGCCTGGGCACCTTCAACGACCCGCTCGGCGTGGAGCGCGAAGTGGTGATCACCGTGCCCAAGGGCCAGCGCGCCGACCTGCGCGTGTTCGACGACCTGTACGTGACCAGCCGCAGCGGCGAGAGCATCCCCCTGCGCCACGTGGCCGACCTGCACCTGGAAGCCTCGCCGCAAAGCATCAAGCACCTGGGCAAACGCCGCTATGTGTCGGTGAGCAGCTTCGTGCAGCAGGGCCACCTCGTGGACGATGCCCTGAACGCCACCATCAAGGCCATGGATGAGATGGAACTACCCGAGGGCTACAGCTACAGCATGGGCGGCGAGATCGAGACGCGGCAGGACAGCTTCGGCGGCTTCGGCACGGTGATCCTGGCCACGATCTTCCTCTTCATCGCCGTGCTGGTGCTGGAGTTCGGCACCTTCAAGAGCACCCTGATCGTGCTGAGCGTGATCCCCCTGGGCATCGTGGGGGCCGTGCTGGCCCTGTGGATGACGGGCAACACCCTGAGCTTCGTGGCGATCGTGGGGTTGATCGCGCTGGCGGGCATCGAGGTGAAGAACACGATCCTGCTGGTGGATTTCACCAACCAGTTGCGCGTAGAAGGCCGCACGCTGGAGCAGGCGATCCGCGAAGCGGGCGAGATGCGCTTCCTGCCGATCGTGCTCACGAGCCTGACGGCGATCGGTGGCCTGCTGCCCATCGCCTACAGCACCAACCCGTTGATCTCTCCGTTGGCGATCGTGCTGATCGGCGGGTTGATCAGTAGTACGCTGCTGAGCCGGCTGGTGACGCCGGTGGTGTACAAGCTGATCCCGCCGCAGGTGTGAGGGCGGCGCTCAGCGCAGCCACCGCCCACGCGGCTGCGGTGTGCTGCCTTTGCTCACGGCGATCAATGACGCCCGGCCCACCAGGTGGTCGGCGGGGACGAAGCCCCAATAGCGCGAATCGGCGCTGTAGTGGCGGTTGTCGCCCAGCACGAAGTAGTGGTCCTGTTCCACCACGTAGGTGTCCAAGGGGCGGCCGTCGATGGTGAGCTCGTTGCCGTCCACGGCGAGGGTATGCCCCTCGTAGCGGCTGATCAGGCGGTCGTAGAGGGGCAGGTTGTCGATCGTGATGCGCAGCGTATCGCCCTTCCTCGGGATCCTCAGCGGCCCGTAGTCGTCGCTGTTCCAACGGTAGCGTGGGCTGTAGGGAAAGATGTGACGCGGTGCCCCGGTGGCGGTGCTCATGGGTTCCACGGCCGCCACATCGGACCGCTTGCGCAGCGTATCGGCCAGCACAGGGTTCAAGGGAAGCTCCACGAATGTGCGTCCCGGCCGTTCCATGGCGGGCGGGAGCCCGAGCTGCCCCGCGATCCCCTCGGCATCAGCGTCCTTCCGCAGGCGCACCAGGTGGCCGTGCGTGCCGGTGGCAGGGAAGGGCTGCTCCTCGCCGTTGATGTAGAGCACACCGTTGCGCAACTCCAGTTCATCGCCCGGCATACCGGCGATCCGCTTCACCAGCAACGGGCGCTGCCACTTCGCCTGCCTGTCCTTCAACGGATCGCGGAACACCACCACATCGCCGCGCGCGAAGCCGGTGAGCAGGGGCCAGCGCTCCACCAGCACCAGATCGCCGGGCAACAGGGTGGCGTACATGCTGGTGTTGCGCACCACCACCCAGCGGGCCACGCACACATGCAGCACCACAAGGATCAGCACCGATTCCAACACGGCCCGAAGCCAAGGGTGAAGGGAGCGCCAGCGGCGTAGCATGCAGGCCGGTATCGGTCGGTCGCCGGTGTCATCCGACCGCCGGCGGTCGACGACCTAAGCTAACCTTCAATCCACCAACGTGAACAGGCGCTTCCAGCGGATGCCCGTGTAGGGGTCCTTGGTGAACCACACCAGTACGGCCTTGCCCACCACGTGGTCGTGCGGCACGAAGCCCCAGAAGCGGCTGTCCTGCGAACGGTGTCGGTTGTCGCCCATCATCCAGTAGTAGTCCTGCCGGAAGGTGTAGCTCGTGGACGGTGCACCGTTGATCAGGATGGTGCCGTCCTTCACCTCCAGCGTGTTGTGCTCGTACACGCGGATGATGCGCTCGTACAGCGGCAGCACGTGCAGGTCGAGCTGCACGGTGGCGCCCTTCTTGGGGACCCAGAGCGGACCGAAGTTGTCCTCGCTCCAGTCGTAGTCAGGATGATTGGGGAAGAAGGGGAGGTTGGCCCCCGGGTGCTGGTAGCCTTTCGGATGCACCACGCGGGTGAGTTCGCCGAAGAAGGCGTTGCCCGGCAATTTGGCCACCTGTTCGTTGGTGAGCGCGATGTTCACAACACCCGGCTGGGCGGTGCCCGAAAGGTCGGCCAGCGCGATGTCGTACTGCTCCTTCAGCAGCTTCTCTCCACGAGAAGTGATGTTGGCCTTCAGCACGGCATCGTAGCTGCCCTGCCCTTTCTCGGGGAAGTCCTCCTTCACGCCGTTCACGTACACGTAGCCGTCGCGCACTTCCAGGGTTTCACCGGCCACGGCCACGCAACGCTTGATGTAGTTCTCGCGCTTGTCCAGCGGGCGCACCAGGATCCCGCCCGTGGGCATCATCACCTGGCGACCGTCCACCACGTTGGGCATGCGGTAGTTCGGGTCGTGGATGTTCGCCCGACCGTGGTCGCGCACCAGCTGGTAGTAGCTCTGGTTCTGGAAATTGGCCACCACGGTATCGCCCTCGGGGAAGTTGAACACCACGGCATCGCCGCGTTGCGGGGTGCCGAACCCGGGCAGGCGACGGTATTTCATGCTGAACCATTCCACGAACGAAGGCGTGCTCGTGGTGAAGGGCAGGGTGTGGTGCGTGAAGGGGAAGGTCATGGGCGTCATCGGCATGCGCGGCCCATAGCTCAACTTGCTCACGAAGAGGTAATCGCCCACCAGCAGGCTCTTCTCCATACTGGGCGTGGGGATGGTGAAGGCCTCGAAGGTGTAGGTGCGGAACACCGTGGCCACGATCACGGCGAAGAGAATGGCATCGCCCCATTGGCCCAACATGCCACGCTTGCGTTCATCGGTGGGGATCGGCCCCACGTAGGCGTCCTTCGAGAAGGCGGTCTCGGGCACTTTCCACCACGGCAGGAAGGTCATGAGCACGTGCTCTTTGAAGTCGCGGCGACCCAGCACGATGCTGATGTTCACGTTCATGATGATGAACATGAGCAGGTTCACACCAGGCACGGCGAAGAGCACCACCCACCACCGCGGCTTGCCGCTGATCTTCAGCCACACGATGATGTTGTACACCGGCACGAATGCCGCCCAGGTCGGCTTGCCCGCCTTCTGGAACAATTTCCACAAGCTGACGATCAGCACCGCCAAGTAGGCGAAAAGAAGGATGTAGGGGATCATGGTTCTGCCAGCGAAGGTGCGAACAACCGGGGAAGTGCGGCCGCAGGTGGACGTAAAATGCTGTGAACGCCGGGATGGACGGTCGAACGGGCCAACGAGCGGTCAGCCACGCAGCACATCGGCCATGGTGAACAGCCCGGTGCGCCCCTGCACCCACTCGGCGGCCACCACCGCACCGGTGGCGAAACCCTCCCGCCCGAAGGCCTCGTGGGTGATCGTGATGCGGTCTTCGGGACTTTGCCAGGTGATGCTGTGGGTGCCCGGCACTTCGCCAGTGCGTTCACTGTGGATGGGCAGCGGCCCCGGTGTCTCGGGTGGTGTGGCGGGATCGAGCACCCAGCCCGTGTAGCGTGCACTGGCCAGATCGATGTCGCGTGCCAGGGTGATGGCGGTGCCACTGGGCGCATCCAGTTTGTGGATGTGGTGGACCTCATCCAGTCGCGCCTGATAGGCCGCGTGCGGGTCCATCAGCTGGGTCAGGTACTTGTTCAGCTGGAAGAACAGGTTCACGCCGATGCTGAAATTGCTCGCCCACAACAGTGTTCCGCCTGTTTCGCCCACCAGGCTGCGTACCTCGCCAAGCCGGTCGTACCAGCCGGTGGTGCCCACCACCACGGGCACCCGGTTCCGCAGGCACAGCGCGATGTTGTCCACCGCTTGGTCGGGACGGCTGAATTCGATGGCCACATCGGTGCCGGTGGGCGGCGTGCCCGCATTGTCACGATCCACACGCAGCACCACATCATGGCCACGCGCGGTGGCGGCCGATTCGATGGCCCGGCCCATTTTGCCGTATCCGTACAGGGCGATGCGCATGGGGGAGCGGTTGTCGGGTGTTCGTTGTCAGGGGCGGGGAGGGGCGCGTCATGACGCGCCTGTGCGTGTCAGGGTTCGAAGGTAGGGGGGCACGTCATGACGCACCCGTACACGTATGATCAGTAGGGTCTGTTCGCCATTCATCGCAGGCCCAGCGATAGCGTCAATCCCGCCCCGCCCTGTGCCGCCACATCGAGCGAAGGCCCGATACCCAGCGACAGGTCGCTGCTCACATCGAACCGCGCGAAGTGGGCGTCCACCGTGGCATCCACGATGTTCAGCACGTACACTACGCCGATGGCCACGTAGCTCAGGTCGCGCCAGCGGCGGTAGGTGTCGGTCACGTTCAGCACCGACTGGGCGCTGTACCGGCCCTCGAACTCGTCCACGGTGGTGGGGTCGCCGTCCACGATGGCGATGTAGGCGTCCTTGTAGCGGCGGTATTGTTTGGTGTTCTCCTGCAGGAAGTACACGCCCACGCCCAACCCGGCCCAGGCGATCGGGGCCTTCCAGTACTTGCGGTTGTAGATCTGCCCGGCACCCGGTACCACGGCGCTCAGGATCGCGGCCTTGTGGGGCGAATGGCGCTGACGCCAATTCAATGTATCGGTGCGGGCACGATCGGCCGGGGCCGCCGCCACGGTACTGTCGGCCACGGCCATGGGATCATCGCCCTGTGCCAGTGCGAACGCACAAGGGAGCAATGCGGTCAGAAAGGCCAGCACGGTTCTGCGACGCATGGCCCAAAGGTCGCACATACAGGCGATGGGACCTCAGCCCCGCAAGGCCGCCAGCAGGCGCTGCAATTCCTCCTCGCTCTTGAAGCCGATCTCGATCTTGCCCTTGCCGTCGGCGGCCTGTTTCACCACCACACGGCTGCCCAGGTGCTCGGTGAGCTGCTTGCCCAATTCCTTGTTGGGGCGGGCGGTGGGGGCGCTGCCGCGCTGGCTTTTCGGAGCACTGGCACGGGCCAGGTCCTCCACTTGGCGTACGCTCAACTGGCTTTCCACGATCCGGTGGTACAGTTCCACCTGCTTGGCCGGATCGTTGATCGCGATCAGGGCGCGGGCGTGGCCCATGCCGATGGTGCGTTGACGCAGGCCCAGCTGCACCTCCGGCGGCAGCTTCAGCAGGCGCAGGTAGTTGGTCACCGTCGCGCGGTCCTTGCCCACCTTCTCGCTCAGTTGTTCGTGCGTCAGTTTCACTTCGTCCACCAAGCGCTGGAAGCTGATGGCCACCTCGATGGCGTCGAGTTCCTCTCGCTGGATGTTCTCCACCAGCGCCATCTCCAGCATGGCCTCGTCGTTGGCCACACGCACGTAGGCAGGGACCTCTTCGAGCCCGGCCAACTGCGACGCGCGGAAGCGCCGCTCACCGCTGATCAGCTGGTAGCGGTCGTAGCCCAACCTGCGCACGGTCACCGGCTGGATGATGCCCAGCTCCTTGATGCTCTGGGCCAGTTCGGCCAGGGCTTCTTCGCTGAAGTGCGTACGCGGCTGGAAGGGGTTGGGCTCGATCTGGCGCACGGGGATCATGGCCATGCCGCTGGTGCGCGGCGGCCCGCTGCTGATCGGCGCGGCCGGGGAGCTCGTGGAGATGTCGGTGCTCGGGTCCTCCAGCAGTGCGCTCAATCCCCGGCCCAGTCCTTTCTTCTTCATGCTTGTTCTTCTTCGATCGCGATCGTCCGCTCACTGTCGGGAATGCGCGTCATGCTGTTCTTCTGCAGGATCTCTCGCGCCAGGTTCAGGTAGTTGATCGCGCCCTTGCTGCCGGCGTCGTGCATGATGATGCTCTTGCCATGGCTCGGCGCTTCGCCCAGCGCCACGTTGCGGTGGATCACCGTGTCGAACACCAGCTGCTGGAAGTGCGTCTTCACCTCTTCCACCACCTGGTTGGCCAGGCGCAGACGGCTATCGTACATGGTCAGGAGCATGCCCTCGATCACCAGTTCGGGGTTCAGGCGTTGCTGCACGATCTTGATCGTGTTGAGCAATTTGCCCAGGCCTTCCAAGGCGAAGTACTCGCATTGCACGGGCACGATCACGCTGTCGCTGGCCGTGAGGCTGTTCACGGTGACCAGGCCCAGCGAGGGCGAGCAGTCGATGATGATGAAGTCGTACTTGTCGCGCAGCGGATGCAGCACCTGTTTCATCTGCTGCTCGCGGTCGCGCATGTCGATCATCTCGATCTCGGCGCCCACCAGGTCGATGTGGCCGGGCAGCAGGTCCAGGTTGGGGTTCTCGGTGCCCAGGATCACGTCGGCCGGATCGGCGTTGTTCACGATGCACTCATAGATGCTCGCCTTCCCGTTGCGCGGGTCGAAACCTACGCCGCTGGTGGCGTTGGCCTGCGGGTCGGCGTCCACCAGCAGGGTGCGGCGCTCGAGCACGCCCAGGCTGGCGGCCAGGTTGATGGCGGTGGTGGTCTTGCCCACGCCGCCTTTCTGGTTCACGATGGAGATGATCTTGGCCATGGGGATCTTTTCTGTGGTGGCAGGAAGGGCGCTCGCCCGATGCGTTGTTAGAGGTCGATGCTTTCGCCGATGGCGGGCAGGTGCAGGGTGAGGCCCGCCTTGCGGAAGGTCTCGCGGGCCTTGTCGTGGTCGATCACGATGGGAGGGAAGCTGTCGTAGTGGATGCCCACCACGTTCTTCACGCCCATCAACTGTGCGGCCTCCACGGCGTCGTCCACCCCCATGGTGAAGGTGTCGCCGATCGGCAGGCAGGCGAACTTCAGGTCGAAGCGCTTGAGAAGCTGCATATCAAGGGTCAATGCGGTGTCGCCGGCATGGTGGAAAGCCCCTTCGGGCCCCTGCACCACGAAACCGCCGGGATTCCCGCCGTAGCTGCCGTCGGGCAGCATGCTGCTGTGCACGGCCTTTACGTACTTGATGCGCAGGTCGCCCAAGGTGGTAGAGCCGCCCAGGTTCATGTGCACCGCGTTGGTCAGGCCCTTGGCCGCGTACCACTCCACGATCTCGTAGTTGCTAAGCAGCTTGGCGCCGGTGCGACGCAGGATCGCCTCGGCGTCGAACACGTGGTCGCCATGCCCGTGGGTCAGTAGGAGCAGGTCGGCGGGGAGGGCGTTGATGTCGACCTTGTCCTTGGCCAGCGGGTTCACGCCGATCGCGGGGTCGAAGAGCAGATCGAGCCCGACCGTGCGGACGCCAACGCAGGATTGTCCGTAGTAGGTGAGACGCATCGAATTAGCCGTTGAAAAGCGTTGACCCAACGTTTTGTCGGATGCAAGGTTAGCCCACCTGCGCCATCCCGGGCCGCCCGTGCGCGACCGACTTTTGAACAGCCGGGGCATGATCGGCAGGAGAGTGGGTGATGCAACTCCCGGGCTCCGTGGACGGAACGGGGAGGACCGGGTTGTTGAAAGAATGGTCAGGCCAGCGGGCCGACGAGGCCCCTATTCCGGCCGGTCGGCGCGGACGTGGCCGTGGCACTTCAGCGGAAGGGGCCGCTGCCGGGTGAGCACCAAAGGCACCTGCTCCACTACGGTGTCGGTATGGTCCAGACCGAAGGCCGTCTGGTCCGACAGCGCCAGGCGCTTCAGGAAGAAATAGGCGTCCAGCAGCGTGTCGTCCTGGAAGCTCAGCTCGTTCTCCACCGACAGGAAGCGGTCCATCAGCACGTAGCGGATGTCGGCGGCGAAATCGTGTTTGCGCAGCGACTCGTACTTGCTGCTGAAATCCATCCACTGCTTCTCCACCATCTCCTGCACCACCTGCTTGAAGAGCATGTTCATGCGCGGCTGGATGCGGAAGCCCAGGTCGAAGTCCACCCGCAC
>Ga0207868_1002417_pt1 | contig 10677 bp, 14 predicted proteins | sample Passage237B_FD_187370 | JGI IMG/M metagenome (GOLD analysis project Ga0207868, IMG submission 187370) | Cellulose adapted compost microbial communities from Newby Island Compost Facility, Milpitas, CA, USA - Passage2 37B (SPAdes) (version 3) ... | reverse complement strand
CGAGCCGGTCGCCGGCATGACCGATTCGGAAACGGAGGAGACGGCGCGGCTGCTCAAGGACATCGCGAAGACCCACTCGGTCATCGTCGTCGAGCACGACATGCATTTCGTGCGCGAACTGGGCGTCAAGGTCACCTGCCTGCACGATGGTTCCGTCCTGTCGGAGGGTCCGCTCGACTTCGTCGCGGCCGACGAGCGGGTGATCGAGGTCTATCTGGGGAGGTGAGGATGCTGAACGTGACCGATGCCACCCTGCACTATGGCGCGGCCCAGGCGCTGCGCGGGGTGTCGCTCGAGGCCGAGGCCGGCAGGATCACCTGCGTGCTCGGCCGCAACGGCGTGGGCAAGACCAGCCTCATGCGCGCCATCGTGGGCCACCACCGGCTGAGTTCGGGGCGTATCGAGTTCGAGGGGAAGGTGCTGGACCGGAGCGCGGCGTACGATCGCGCCCGGTCCGGCATCGCTTTCGTACCCCAGGGCCGGGAGGTATTCCCGCTGCTGACGGTGCGGGAAAACCTCGAAACCGGCTTTGCCCCGCTGAAGTGGGGCGAGCGGACGATTCCGGACTATGTCTTCGACCTGTTTCCCGTGCTCAAGGAAATGCTTGCACGCCAGGGCGGCGACCTGTCGGGCGGGCAGCAGCAGCAGCTCGCTATCGCGCGCGCTCTCACGATGCGGCCGAAGCTCCTGGTGCTGGACGAGCCGACCGAAGGCATCCAGCCATCGATCATCAAGGACATAGGCCGGGCCATTCGCTACCTGCGCGACACGGCCGGAATCGCGATCCTGCTGGTCGAGCAATATCTCGACTTCTGCCGCGAGCTCGCCGATGAGGTCTACATCATGGATCGCGGGCTGGTGGTTCACCATGGGCCGGCAGGCGATCTCGACCGGCCGGAGGTGCGGCGGCACCTGACGGTGTAGTGGCGCCGGCTCATCCTTGTTGAACAAATTGCAGCCGGGTGAGGGAACTTGCCAAAGAAATGAGCGTTACGCGGCGGATCGGTTCCGTCTGGAAGCGGTAGGCGGACCAGACTTCCAGGACGTCGGCGGGCGCGCTGCCCGCTCCGCCGGCCGACAGCAGGAGGAGCGTTGAAGGGAGGACAAACCCTGAAGGGAGCGTGATCATGCTCGCACCCAAGTCCAACCTTCTCCGCATTGCGGCTTCGGCCCTGTCTGCAATGACAGCCACAGCGATTTTTGCAACCGGCGCCTGGGCGCACGACGCACCGTCCGGCTGGAACTATCCATTGTCCTGCTGTTCCGGCTACGACTGCCGCGAGGTATCCGCCAACGCCATCGAGGAAGGCCCGAACGGCTACATCATCAAGGCGACTGGCGAGGTCATCCCGATGCAGGACTACAAGGTCCGCTTCTCGCCGGACGGACAGTTCCACTGGTGCTCCAAGCAGGGCCGAGACGATACTCCCACGATCTGCCTGTTCGTACCGCCGCGAGCCTTCTGAGTACCGGCCAGCTCGCCTCGACCGGTCCGGCACTCCGTGAGGGTGCCTCTGCCGGGCAACGGCGGGGAATGCGCGAGAGGCGTCGCGACATGAATGGACCCGTGCTAAAAGGCGGGCATGCGCACCGTCCTTTTGGCCCTCCTCGGTCTCGTGCTTGGCGCCGTTGGCAGCGTCTTCCTGCTGTTCTTCGGCTATATAGTCTTCACGCTTGTGACCGACTACCACGATTTCGAGGGCGCGACTGCGATGGGTCTATTTAGCATGTCCCCTGTCATCGCGCTCATCGGCGCAATTGCCGGCGCCGTAGTCCTCCCGCAGATCACGCGCCGCAAACCGAGCTGACCAACCTTCCGGGGCTCACCACGTTCCGGTATTCGGCATCGAGGCCCAGGGCTCCTTCGCCGGCAGCGCGTCGCCTTCCTGGAGGATTTCAATGGAGATGCCGTCCGGCGACCTGACAAAGGCCATGCGGCCATCGCGCGGCGGCCGGTTGATGGTCACGCCGCCGTCCATCAGCCGTTGGCAGGTTTCGTAGATATTGTCGACCTTGTAGGCCAGATGGCCGAAGTTGCGACCGCCCGTGTACTCCTCGGGATCCCAGTTGTAGGTAAGCTCGAGCTCGGGCGCGTGGTTCTTCTGCGAGAATTCCATGTCCTTCGGCGCGGCAAGGAAGATGAGAGTGTAGCGACCCTGCTCGTTGTCCATGCGCCGAACTTCCTGCAGGCCAAGCTTGCTGCAGTAGAAATCGAGCGACTGGTCGATGTCGGTGATGCGGACCATCGTGTGCAGATAGCGCATGGTTTTGCCTCTCGTGTTTGAGCGTGGATTTAGATAGAGTGCGCTGTAGCGCCGACGCAAGGGCGGTGCGAAACCGTACCAAGCCAGCGAACCTGCGCAGAAGCCCGGTCCGGGTGTTGAAAATCGCAAACCAGCCCTTGCTAACCCGGCGATCGCGAGTGTTATCCTGCTAGGTGAGAATCAGTCGGGTAGGTTGCTTGGGTAGCACACACGGAAGGGTGCGTTCGGATGGGGGACAAGTCCTCTTCGGAGGGGCGGCGCGAGTCCAGGGACGAAGCCCTAGTAAGCGATGACGTGGCCGACTCCGCAACCATGATCGAGCTTTCGGGCGCGATCAAGTGGTTTGACGTGGCCAAGGGCTACGGTTTCATCCTGCCAGACGATCCGCAGCACGGCGACATCCTCCTGCACGTTACCTGCCTGCGACGCGACGGATTCCAGACTGCCCTGGAGGGCGCCCGGGTCGTGGCACTTGCCCGGGCAGGCGACCGCGGTTTGCAGGCTTTCAAGGTCCTGTCGATGGACACTTCGACGGCGGTCCACCCGTCGGAGCAGCCCGGTCAGCGCACGCACGTCACGGTCATGCCCGAGAGCGGGCTCGAGCGGGCCTTGGTCAAGTGGTTCAACCGCACCAAGGGCTTTGGTTTCCTGACGCGCGGCGAGGGGACGGAAGATATCTTCGTTCACATGGAGACGCTGCGGCGCTACGGCGTCACCGAACTGCGTCCGGGCCAGGTCGTGCTGGTTCGTTACGGCCGCGGCGAAAAAGGCCTCATGGCTGCCGAAATCTACCCCGATATGGGCACTCTGCCGGTTTCTCACTGAAGCGCCGGCGTTGACGGCGTCGAGGTGGCCATGATGCGGGTACGCGGCATTGCAATCGTCATGGCGGTATTGGTGACGGCGCTGTTGGTCCAGCCTGATCGACTCTTTGCTGCCTCCGACGGCCAGCCGATGCTGCTGCAGGTCGATGCCGCTCCTCTGGTGATCGAGACAGCGGCCGGCGAGCGGCGCTTCAATATCGAGATTGCCGACGACGATATCGAGCGTGCGCGCGGGCTGATGTTCCGCACCGTGATGCCCGACGATCGCGGCATGCTGTTCGTTTTCCCGCAAGAGGGGCGCCGTTCGTTCTGGATGAAGAATACGCCGATGCCGCTCGACCTCTTGTTCATCGGCCAGGACGGCGTCATCCGCGCAATCATGCAGGGCATCCCTCATTCGGAAGCGTCCATAGCTCCGCCGGCGCAGGCCCGTTTCGTGCTTGAACTGAAAGCCGGAACCGCGCAAAAGGCCGGCATTGCCGTGGGCGACCGGGTGCTTCACCCGAGCATCGAGGCCGCGCGAGGCGACTGAAATGCAACCGGGACATCCTTCGCAGCATGCCAGTCTTTTCCAACGACGGCTTCCAGCTCGCCTATGTCGAGGAAAGCGGGGGCGAGCCGGTGCTCCTGCTCCATGGTTTTGCTTCGAGCGCCAAGGTCAACTGGATCAATCCTGGCTGGATGAAGACGCTACGCGAGGCCGGCTATCGCGCTATCGCGTTTGATCATCGCGGCCACGGACAATCCACCAAGAGCTACGAGCCGGCGGACTACACGCCGTCCAACATGGCGCGCGACGCCGTAGCCTGCCTCGACCATCTCGGCATCGCGCGGGCGCATGTGTTCGGCTACTCGATGGGCGCGCGGGTTGCGGCCTACATGGCGCTGGACCATCCCGAGCGCGTCGCGACGCTGATCTTCGGCGGGCTCGGGCTCGGCATGGTGGAAGGCGTCGGCGACTGGGATCCGATCGCCGACGCGCTGGTGGCGCCCGATCCGGCGAAGATCGAGCACCCGCGCGGAAAGATGTTCCGCGCTTTCGCCGACCAGACCAAGAGCGACCGCCGCGCGCTCGCTGCCTGTATCACTACGTCTCGCCAGGAGCTGACCCGGGAACAGGTCGGCCGAATTGCCCAGCCCACGCTCGTCGCCGTCGGCAGCAAGGACGAGATCGGCGGTCCAGCCGCGCCGCTTGCCGAATTGATGCCGAACGCGGAAGCCTTTGAAATCCCAGGCCGCGACCACATGCTCTCGGTCGGCGACCGCGCCTTCAAGGCTCGAGCGCTGGAGTTCCTGAAGGCGCATCCGCTCTCCGGCTAACGCGGGTCCACCGGCTCGCGCAGCCAGCCGTCCTCGAAGGTCACCGTTGCCACCTTCGCGAAGCGACGAATACGCTCCAGTTCCGCTTCGAGTTGGGCAAGCAACGCCTTCGAGACCCGCACCATCTGCTCCGGCCAGAACGCGCGCACGGCCAGCCGGTCCGCCTCGCGATCGGCCTTCATGTCGATACGGCCGACGATGCGGTCGCCGCGCATGACAGGGAACACGTAATAGCCGAACTTCCGCTTCGGCTCGGGCACGAACACTTCGATGCGGTAGAAGAAGCCGAACAGCCGCTCGGCGCGCTTGCGGTCGCGCAGCAGCGGGTCGAAGGGGCTGAGCACGCGCAGCCTGGCGGGGGCTTCCGGGGCGGCGGCGATGGCGTCGATCGCTCCAACAAGGGCGAAGGCCGGCTGCGGCTTGCCGCCACTGGCCGGCTCGATCCGCAGTGTCTCGACCTCATGGCGGTGCTGTCGCAGCCAGGCCTCCACCTCTTCGTGCGGGACGAGGTCCCAGAACGAGGCGATCTCGCCGCGAGTGGCGATGCCCAGCCGCTCGAGCGCGCTGCGGCAGGCCCAGTCGGCGAACTCTTCGTAAGGTACGGTGCGCGTGAAGTGCTCGCGCGGAATGACGCGCTCGGCGAGGTCGTAGACCTTCTGGAAGCCGTCGCGGCGGGTGATCGAGAGCTCGCCGGTCCGCCACAGATATTCGAGCGCGGCCTTGGACGGGTGCCAGTCCCACCATCCGGTGTTGGGCTTCTCGCCTTCGAAATCGCGCGCCCGCACCGGACCGTTGCGCGCCACCAGCGTGCGCACGCGGTCGAGGTCATCGTCGAAGCCGTCTTTGCCGAAATGGTCCTTCCAGCGCTGGCGCAACCAGCTCTTTTGCTTTTCGAAGCGGTGCCGCCAGTAGGGGAAGAATGCGCTCGGGATAATCGAGGCGTCGTGCGTCCAGTTCTCGAACAAAAGCCGGTCCTTCTCGACCAGCTGGGCGAGATGCTTCTGGCGGTAGGTCTGGTTGCGCGCGAACAGGATATGATGGTGTGCGCGCTCGACCGTATTGATCGAATCGACCTGCACGAAGCCAAGTCCCGCAATGGCCTCGTAGAGCCCGGCCTTTCCCCATTGTCGGTGCGGCGGCTCGGCAAGCCCGTGCCGGGCGATGAAGAAGCGGCGTGCCTGCTGGTTGGTGATGAGCTGCTGCATGGGCCGGTCGTGGCGTTCGGGATGAGCAGTTTCCACCCGAAATGCGGTCGCCGATCAATCGGTGAGCCGGAAGCCTGTTGACAGGGAGTGTCAGCTACCCGCCGCATTGCGCGAAGCCATTGCCGCCGCATGAGGCCGCTGCGGTCCAAGCACCGATCAATTCCCCTTGAAGCGTCGTTAAGGAAATTGCGGTTCAGCTGCGGCGCCGGTTGGAATACGCTATTTTCCTCTGGCCACATGCGTGGCAATGCCTATCTAATGCCGCGAAGTCATCGCGGCTTTGCGGGAGCACGAAATGAGCATTCACAGCGCCGTCAAGCCAGGCAATCTTCAGGCGGTCGATCCGATCTGGCATGCGGTGCGTTCGGAAGCTGCCGAGGCGGTCGAGCGCGACCCGCTGCTGGCCGCGTTCCTCTATTCCACGATCCTCAACCACGAGACGCTCGAATCGGCCGTTGTCCACCGTATCGCCGAGCGACTAGACCATCAGGATGTGAGCGCAGACCTGATTCGGCAGATGTTCCGCGCGATGATGCAGGAAATGCCGGAGTGGAGTGCGATCGTGCGGGTCGACATCCAGGCCTACTACGACCGCGATCCCGCCTGCGACCGCTTCATCATGCCGGTGCTCTACTTCAAGGGCTTCCACGCGATCCAGACGCACCGGCTGGCGCACTGGATGTGGAACAACGGCCGGCGCGATTTCGCGCTCTACCTGCAAAGCCGCTCCTCGGCTGTTTTCCAGACCGACATCCATCCTGCCGCGCGAATGGGCAAGGGCATCTTCATCGACCATGCCACCGACCTCGTGATCGGCGAGACCGCCGTGGTGGAGGACGACGTGTCGATCCTGAACGGTGTGACGCTCGGCGGTACGGGCAAGGTGACGGGCGACCGCCACCCCAAGATCAGGCACGGCGTGCTGATCGGCACGGGCGCCAAGATCCTGGGCAATATCGAGATCGGCCATTGCACGAAGGTAGCTGCGGGCTCCGTCGTGCTGCATCCCGTGCCCAACAACAAGACGGTCGCCGGCGTGCCGGCGCGCATTGTCGGCGAGGCCGGCTGCGAGGAGCCTTCGCGCGCCATGGACCAGCTTCTTTCCAGCCTTTCGGCTGATACCTGATTTGTCCGTCGCCCATGGAAATGGGCGGCGCGGGCTTTACATGACATTCCGCAGCGTGCCAGAAGCGCAGCCGACCGACAGCCGGCAATCGCGGAGTAAGAGCATTTGAAGCCCGAAGAAATCAGGAAGCTCGACGCGTATTTCAAGCGCACCTTCAAGAACCCGTCGCTTCAGGTGAAGGCGCGCCCGCGCAAGGACGATTCCTGCGAGCTCTACATCGGCGACGAGTTCCTCGGCATCATCTTCAAGGATGAGGACGAGGGCGAGTTGTCCTACAATTTCTCGATGGCGATCCTGGACGTGGACCTGGACTAGTCCGGTTCAGGCGTCCGGCCGCAGCAATTCCGCCGTCCGGGCAAGAACGGCCGCGTCGAGTGCCTGCCAGCTCTGCAGCATTCTCTCAGGGAAACGATAGGTGAGGCTGAGCTCCTTGCCGATGTGGACGTCGCGCTCGCAGCCTGCGAGCGACGTGGCGGCCGCATCGCCCGTCAGGCAGCGCGCCACGAACGGCTCGCTTCCCTGCCGTCCCCCGACGATCAGCGTTTCACCGACATAGCCGGAGTCGGGCGAGAAGGCATAGACGCGCAGTCCGGCGGCTGGGCCAGGTGCACCGGGCAACTCGATCAGTTGACGATAGATCGGTTCGAGACGGCCGCTCATGTCGTGCGACATCTGCCGCTCCTCGATCGTCATGAAGACGATCTCGCGGGTGTCGCGGCGGTTGTTGAAGGCATCGCGGTCGGCATGCGTATAGCCCGTCATCTCGGGCCACTTCACGTAAAGATCGACGCGCACCGCCTCACCGTCGCGACGCTGCTCCCCGAAGCGGATCATGTTGGCGGGAATCGCAAGCGTCGTGTCGCCGATGCGGATCGCGTGGCGCGTCATGTCCTCGGTGTGCCCGACGGTCGCGATGTAGCGGCCGAGCCACTTGCCGCCGACGCTGATTGCCAGAGACAGGACTGCAAGCGCGGCAAAGGCGCAGAAGACGCGCGTCATGAAACGCGGGCCGACTGGCGCGAAGTCCTCCGCTGCCGCCGCATTGCTCATCATGCAGAACTCCGAATGATCCGATGCGAGGTAGACCGGATCACTGGCCACCTTGCGCAATCATGGTAAACGGATGGTGAAAGCCGCCTGCGCTGCGGCATTCGGCAACTTTGAGCAGTGGAGGACCGTATGCCCCTTTATGCCATCGACGGCGTGGAGCCGGAGCTGGAAGACCCGGGCTCGACCTGGATAGCGCCGGACGCACGCGTGATCGGGCGCATTGTTCTCGGGCGGGACTGCGGCATCTGGTTCGGCGCGGTGCTGCGCGGCGACAACGAGCCGATCACCATCGGCGCCGGTACCAACGTTCAGGAGCACACGGTCATGCACACGGATCCCGGCAGTCCGGTGACGATCGGCCGGGGCTGCACGATCGGCCATCGCGCGATCATCCACGGCTGCACGATCGGCGACAACAGCCTGATCGGCATGGGCGCGATCGTGCTCAACGGCGCGCGCATCGGCGCCAATAGCCTGGTTGGCGCGGGCGCGCTGGTGACTGAGAACAAGCAGTTTCCCGACAACAGCCTGATCGTGGGCGCTCCCGCAAAGGTCGTGCGCACGCTCGATGCGCCGGCGATCGAGGGATTGCGGGCCTCCGCGCGGCACTACGTTGCCAATGCCCAGCGCTTCCTGAAAGGGCTGAAGCCGCTCTAGCGTTCCGTCCGTTCCCAAGAGAGCGGAGCCGGCCCTGGGGAAGGGCCGGCTCCTATAACCCGGTCGTTGGGGACGGGGAGGGTGGGGACTCGACCGGGTTGTCCCACGTGCCGGCGCTGTTTGCCGGCTGTTCCTCGTATCCGTCATTCGTGGCGGCGGACGCGCCCGCCGCAGCTAGTTCCCGCTGACGCTGCCCACCAGCATCTGACGGTCGTCGTCGATCGACACCCAGACCCCGGAATGGCGGTCCGACTGCCTCTTCAAGAACTGGTATCTGGTCTCGTTCCAGGCGAGCACGCGCGGCTCGAGATTGTCGAGCACGAAGTCGCCGAGGTTCGTTCGCACCGTCAGCACGGCATGGCCGTCGCCGTTGGGCTGTCGCACCACCGTCATCAGCAGGTTGCCGTAGGGAATGCCTTCCCTGGCGAGCAGCCTGCGCTTCTCCAGCGCATAGTCCTCGCAGTCGCCGTAGCCGCTGGTCGGATAGGACCAGTGTTCTTCGACGCCCCACATCTGCCTGTCGGTGCGCGGCGCGACCATCGTGTTGACCAGGTTGTTGATGTCGATGATCCGTGCCCACAGCTTGCGCGTCAGCTCGACCGGCGGTTGCTCGGCCGTCTTCTGGGCGCACTCGGCCGGCGTCGTCCGGCAGAATTCGTAGTGGCCCACGGGCTGCGTCGTCCGCGACCCTCCGGCCATGAATGTCTGGGCGTTCGCAGCGCACGTCGCCAACCCCAGCACCGCCGCAATGACAGCGGGCAGCAATCCCCTCTCAAGTCCCATTGTGATGTCTCCCCGTTTGACAGCACAATGGCAGAACCGGATTTATTCCACGCAAAAGCGCACAGTAATACTTAAGTGAAGTCTTCGAAAAACCAGAATAGAATAAGAATAAAACTCACATCACATTAGATGTGCTTTTGATTCTGATTTGGCTCGAATTTGAGGAAAATGCATGGGCTCGCCGAACGCGGCGATGCCCGGGCACGATAAAAACCCATGGCGCCAACGCGGATACCCGCGACGAGCCGGCGCACGGCGCCGGATATGACTTCCCGGCGCGATGTGGAGTGGGATGCTAGTTAGGAGGGAACGCCGGAAAGCGCGGGCCGGCAGGGCAGATGTGTCGGCGAGCGCCCGGCGAAAACCGCGCTGGCCAGGGCGCTATCAGAACCCGCTTTCGAAGGCGAATTCGGCTTGCAACGTTTCAGGCCGCTGCAAGGTCGCGAATTCGATGGCAACGCCGTCCTCGAAATGGCGGACAATCGTGCCCCGCATGCTGGCCAGCATGACCTGGGTGCCGAGATCAGGCTTTACCTCGATCTCCAGGGCCGCACCGGACAGCGAAAGGTCGATGATGCGGCACTGGTAGTGTCGGCCATCGGGCAGCTTGAGCACGGTAATCGGATTGCGCGGCGTGATGCGCTCGTGCCGGCGATCCTCTGGCAGGTCGAGTTCGTGCTTGTTGGCCAGCCATGTGAGCTGCGCGGCAAGCTTGTCGCGCTTGCGCTCCGAGGCGATGATCGTCATCGCGAATCCGTCGTCGAGACGCCGCGTGACGATGCCTTCGATGCGGCCGATATGGTCGAGATAGGCGATGACGCGCTCGCCCGGCGCGCCGAGCTGGGTGCAGCGCAGGGCGACATTGCCGGGCGACATGTCGATCACTTGGCAGGGATGCTCGGAGCGGTCCTCGAGCATGTAGCGCCCATGAACCTTGATCTTGACGCGCTGGAAATTGCGACGCTCGGCTCTCGAAAAGGCCATATCGACGGCCGCGGACGCCATAGTTACCTGTTCCTGTTTGATCTTTGACCGACCGTCAAATTTCTTTTGAGGCAAGCTATGTGGTATGGGTTAACAAGCAGTAAGCCGGCAGCACTCGCCAGGCAACTTTCCGAGCCATGCCGGCTATTTTTCTCGGCCGCCCTCCAGCACGACAAGATGGCGGATACGCCTTGCCGCGCTGCCGAAGGAAACCACCTCGCGTCCGGGGAAATACGGCGACACGGGGACGGCTGGACGATTGCGCAGGAATACCGGCTCGGCCTCGGGATCGATGATTCGCAGCGAATCGATGCGGCACTCGACGATCGGGTCGGCGCCAAGCCAGAACGGCTTTTCCGTGGCGATCAGCGAGCCGAGCGCGCGCGGGTTGTCGACGCCGCCTTCAAGCGGCAGCACCAGCATCTCGAACGGATTCGTGCGGCCGTTGCGGCTGGTCGCGGCCA
>Ga0207868_1002413_pt1 | contig 10700 bp, 10 predicted proteins | sample Passage237B_FD_187370 | JGI IMG/M metagenome (GOLD analysis project Ga0207868, IMG submission 187370) | Cellulose adapted compost microbial communities from Newby Island Compost Facility, Milpitas, CA, USA - Passage2 37B (SPAdes) (version 3) ... | reverse complement strand
GCGTCGCGCCGAGAAAGCAAACCCAGATGAACAGGAGCTGCGCCAGGTCGACCGACCAGATCAGCGGGTAACCGAAGAAGCGCATCACTGCCGCGATGAATACCAGGATGACGATGATCGCCAGCAGTGCGGCAGCGATCGCGAATTCGATGCGGGAAAGGGTCTTCAGCATGGGCGGCACCATCGGCGCGGGCCGATGCCCGCGCCGGGTTGAGACTAGCGGAAAGCTTACTGGGCGGCGATCTTCTGCAGTTCGTCGCGCAGGTCGCCGTAGCCGAGCTTGTCGTAGACGCCCGCGGTCGCTTCCCTGAACGGCGTCAGGTCGATCTCGGCGATCGTCATGCCGGCGGCCTTGAGATCGGCCTCGATCTGGGCAAGGGAATCCTCGGTGCCGTAGGAGGCGACATCGCCAGCCTTCAGCGCCTCGTCCCGCAACACCTTCTGCAGGTCGGCCGGCAGGCTGTCGAACCAGCCGCCGCTGGTCACCAGGCCGGTGATCAGGTTGATGTGGTGGGTCTTGGTCAGGTACTTGGTGACCTCAAAGAGCTTGGAGCCTTGCCCGGCCGGAAGCTGCGCCTCCACCGCATCGATCACGTTCTGCTGCAGGGCGGAATACACCTCGGCATAGGGCATCGGCGTCGGCACCGCCCCCATGGCGGTGATCGTCTCGATCCAGACTGGCGCACCGGGGGTGCGCATGCGCACGCCAGCCAGATCCGCAGGGGTCTTCACCTCCTTGTTCGTCCACAGCTCGCGCTCGCCCTGCCACCAGTTGAAGGAGAGGACCTGCAGGCTCGCGCTGTCATGCAGCTTCTTCACCCAGCCTTCGAACAAATCGGAGGTGACGACCTTTCGGATGCCGCCATACCCGGTGGCGAGATAGGGCGCGCCGAGCACGCCGAACTCGTTCTGGAACACGGCGAGCCGCCCCCCGTCGACGACAACCGCCACCGGCGCGCCGGCGCGGGCCTGCTCAAGCACGTCCTCGTCGGGGCCGAGCTGCGAGTTGGGGAACAGCTTCACCTCGATCCTGCCGCCGCTCGCCTGCGCGACGCTGTCCCGGAACGATTCCAGTCCCTTGTAGAGCGGGTCGGACGTGGCCAGCGCCGTGTTGACGCTGAGCGTATAGTCGGCAGCCCAGACGGCCGTGGCCGCAAGGCCGGCGGCGAGGGTTGCGGCCAGTGTCGTGGCAAGTCGCGACAGTTTCTTCATGTCTACCTCCCTGTGATAAGCAGGGCGCGCTCATGCGCCCCTGGTGTCGAAAAGTCCCGGCTTCGCGGCGGCGATTGCCGGCAGGTCGTTCAGGATTTCACGCAGGTGCGCACGCAGCGCCGCCTCGGAGCCTGCCGCATCGCCCGCCGCGATGCGCGCGGCGATCGCCTCGTGCTGACCGATCAGCTTCTCCATCGGAAAGCTCATCAGGCTGAGATAGCGCACGCGGTCCATCTGGGCCTTGAGGCCCTCGACCAACTCCCAGGCGCGGGACTTGCCCGCGGCTTCGGCCAGGGTCCTGTGAAACAGCTCGTCGAGCGAAATGAAACGATCCGGGTCGCTCGCCGCGGCCTTCCGCTGTTCGCGAAGCTGGCTGCGCAATTCCTTCGCGAGCGCCGGGTCCGCGCTGTGCGCCAGGAGCTTGACGATGTCGGCCTCGATCGCCTCGCGCACGAAGCGCGCATCCATCACCGCGGCCTGCGAGATCTTGCTGACGAAGGTGCCGCGCTGCGGCCGGACCTCGACGAGCCCTTCCTCCGCGAGCTTGATGAAGGCCTCTCGCACCGGTTGGCGGCTGACCGCAAAGGCGGCCGCAAATTCGGATTCGGATATGCGGGTGCCGGGCTGGAGTTGGTTGCGGATGATGCGCTCGCGAAGGATTGCATGCAGCTGCGGCCCCACGGGCACGCGTTGCTCGATATCGCGCTGCAGGCTGGCGTCCATCGTCCCTCTCTCTTGCTGGCATGTTTGCACCATACTTCCATACTAGTCAACAGCCCGAGCGAGTGATAATGAATTGCCGTGGAAGCGGCCGCTGCGGTAGAGCCGCCGAGGGGAATCTCAGGGAGCGAGGATGAGACAGACTTGGCGCTGGTTCGGCCCGAAGGACCTATGCTCCATCGACGATCTGGTACAGGCCGGCGCCGAGGGCGTGGTCACGGCGCTCCACCATGTGCCGACCGGCGCGGTGTGGACACCGGAGGAGATTGCCCGGCGCCAGAGCGAGGTTTCGGTACTGAAGGACGGCTCTCCTTCCGGAATTCGCTGGGAAGTCGTTGAAAGCCTGCCCGTCTCCGAGGACATCAAGAAGCAGAAGGGCGCGTGGCGCGAGCATGTCGCCAATTATCGCCAGAGCCTGCGCAACCTCGCCGCCGCCGGCATCGAGACGATCTGCTACAACTTCATGCCGGTGCTCGACTGGACTCGTACCGACCTCAAGTCGCGGCTGCCGAACGGCGCAACCTGCATGCGCTTCGACTATGCGGACTTCGCCGCCTTCGATATCCATATCCTCGAGCGGCACGGCGCCAGGGATGACTTTCCGGAACAGGTGGTCGAGGAGGCCGAACGTCGCTTCCGCGCGATGGACGATGCCCGCAGGCAGGCGCTGGCGCGAAACGTCGTGTTCGGCCTGCCGGGGGCGGCCGAGCACATGACGCTCTCCGACGTGCGCCGGCACCTCGCCGAGTATGACGCGATCTCGCCCGACCGGCTGCGCACCCACTTCATCGACTTCCTCAGGGAAGTGGTGCCGACCGCCGAGGAACTGGGCTTGAGGCTCTGCTGCCATCCGGACGATCCGCCCTTCCCTCTTCTCGGCCTGCCGCGCATCATGTCCACCGAGGCGGACTATCGGGCAATCATCGAGGCCGTGGACAGTCCGGCCAACGGCATCACGCTTTGCTCCGGCTCGCTCGGCGCGCGCCCCGACAACGATCTGCCCGGCATGATGGAAAGGCTCGGCCACCGCGTGCACTTCCTGCACCTGCGCAACGTCCGGCGCGAGCGTTCCGACATCGCTGGATCCTTCTGGGAGGCCGAGCATCTGGGCGGCGACACGGACATGGTGGCGCTGATCCGCGCCGTGCTCATCGAGGAACAGAAGCGCCGCAGGGCAGGACGAGCCGACGCCTCGATCCCGATGCGCCCCGATCACGGCCAGGACATCCTCGACGACCTCAACCGACAGGCGCAGCCGGGCTATCCGGCGATCGGCCGGCTCAAGGGGCTTGCCGAGCTCCGCGGCATCATCACCGCGCTTTCCCACCCGTCGGTCGGATTGGTGGCCTGATGGCACGCCTGACGTCGCTCGACCAGGTTTCGCCGGGTGTCGCGCTGCCCCGCTACCGGCTGGGCGCGCATGGCTGCGGCATTGTCCATATCGGCGTCGGCGCCTTCCACCGCGCCCACCAGGCGGTCTACACGGACGACGCCTTGGCGGCGGAAGGTGGCGACTGGCGCATCATCGGCATCAGCCTTCGCAGCACGGACATCGCTGACGCGCTCAACGCACAGAATGGCCTCTACACGCTGATCGTGCGCGATGCTGCCGGCGATCGCGCGCGCGTCATGGGCAGCATCGCGCATGTCGTCGCGGCTGCCCGCGAACCCGGTGCCGCGCTCGCCGCGCTCACGGACCCCGGAATCCGTATCGTCACCATCACGGTCACTGAGAAGGCATACGGCATCGCGCGCGGCTCGGGCGTGGACGAGTCAAACCCGGCGATCGCCGCCGACCTCGCCAGCCCCCGTGCGCCCGTGGGCGTGATCGGCCTCCTGGTCGAGGCGCTGCGGCTGCGCAGACAGGCCGGCACGCCTCCCTTCACGGTGCTCTGCTGCGACAACCTGCCGGACAACGGCACGCTGCTCGCCCAGGGAGTCACTGACTTCGCCCGGCGCCTCGAACCCGAGCTCGCGCGCTGGATCGAGGCCGAGGTGGCGTTTCCATCCTGCATGGTGGACCGCATCACGCCGGCTTCGACCAACCGCACCTATGCCGACGCCGAGCGCATGACAGGTTGCGCCGATCAGGCCGCAGTCGAAAGCGAGCCGTTCAGCCAATGGGTAATCGAGGACCGGTTTCCCACCGGGCGTCCGGCTTGGGCGGCCGGTGGTGCGCTGTTCGTGGGCGAGATCGCGCCTTACGAGCGCATGAAGCTGCGCATGCTCAACGGCACACACTCCATGCTCGCCTATTGCGGCTACCTCACCGGTTGCACCTATGTTCGCGACGTCATGCTGCGGCCCGACCTCGCCAGCTTGGTCGACCGGCACCTCGCGGCCGCGCGCTCGACCCTGCCGCCGGTCGCCGGCGTCGATCTGAAGCACTATGCGGCGGACCTGCGAGCCCGCTTCGCCAATCCCGCCATCGCCCACCAGACCTACCAGATCGCGATGGACGGCACCGAAAAGCTGCCGCAGCGCCTGTTCCAGCCCTCGCTGGAACTGCTTTCGCGCGGCGAAAGCGTACGGCCCTTCGCCTTCGCGACGTCCGCCTGGATGCGCTACTGCCTCGGCCGCACCGACGAGGGCGCGACCTACGCCCTGCGCGACCCGCGCGAGGAGCAGATCGTCCGGGCGCTCGCGGGCGCGGGCGATGCCAGGTCCATCAGCGCCGCCCTCCACACCCTCCCCGGCTTCATCCCGCCCGCTCTGGCAGCAAACGCCACCTGGCGCTCGGAAGTCGATGGCGCGCTTTCCGTCATGCTGGAAAAGGGTATGGCGGCGGCCGTTCGCGCGGAGGTCGCATCGATCGCCGAGGCAGGCTAATGGCGCGTTTTCTGGCGATCGGCGAATGCATGATCGAGATGGCCCGCGACCCGTCGGGCCTGTACCGCGCCGGCGTCGCCGGCGACACGCTCAACACGGCCTGGTATTTCCGCCGCGCGACCAGGCCAAACCACTGGCAGGTTGCCTACTTCACGCGGGTCGGCCGCGACCGCCAGTCCGATCGCATCGTCGATTTCATCGCCGGCGCCGGCATCGAGACCGAATGGATTTCACGCGATACCGAGCGCCAGCCCGGGCTTTACATGATCGACCTCGACAATGGCGAGCGCTCCTTCACCTACTGGCGCAGCCAGTCGGCGGCACGGCTGCTCGCCGACGACGAGGCACGCCTGCGCGACGCGATGGCGGCCTCCGATCTGATCTATTTTTCCGGGATCACCCTGGCGATCCTTGCGCCCGATCGCCGGGACTTCCTGATCGCGCTCGCCGGCGAGGCGCGGCGCGACGGAAAGACCGTCGCCTTCGACCCGAACATCCGTCCGCGACTGTGGGAGAACCCGGAGGAGATGCGTCGCCGCATCATGCAGGCGGCGGCTGCCGCCTCGATCTGCCTGCCGAGCTTCGACGACGAGCGCTCGGCCTTCGCCGACGAGTCGATCGAAGCGTCCGCCCGCCGCTATCTGGAGGCCGGCAGCGGCGAGGTCGTGGTTAAGAATGCCGGCGGCGATGTCTGCGTGGGCAATGCAGGCGGCATCGCCGTCATCGGCACTCTCGAGCAGGTCAAGCCGGTCGATACCACCGGCGCTGGCGATTCCTTCAACGGCGGCTATCTGGCGCGGCGCTCCGGGGGTGCCTCGATCAAGGACTCCGTCATCTTCGCCCACGAGGTGGCGAGCCAGGTCGTGCGGCACCACGGCGCGCTGGCCGACATCGCCGTGCCGTAACAGCCTACTCCTCGATCAGCACCTTGGCCTCGCGCGCGGCCTCCACGAAGGCACGGCGCGCAACGTATGGCGGCTTCTCGCCGCGGATGACGCGCAGGCACGCTTCCATGGCCCGCGCGCGCTTGGCGCTGTCCGTCAACGGCCAGTCCTTGAGCAGCACAGCCGCTGCGTCACGCGTGCTGACGACGACGCGTTCGCGGTCGAGCCGGCCCGTCTGGACCGTGACGGGACGATGGAAAAGCCTGTGCCGGCGCGTCACTACCGGACGACGGTCCGCCGACTTGCCTCGCTTGCCTGACTTCTTGCGGATGCGGCCGTCATCGCCGCTCATCTTGATGATTGCGCCCACTGCCCCTGAGCCCCCACTCATGACTCCCGATCGGGGAGCCGCTCACAACGCGCAGGGCCGCATTATGTTCCACGCATGTGAAAAAGAGGTGAGAATGTTCATTCGCAATCGCGCAACGCCGGTTACCGCTTCTTTGCGTCCGTTAACGCTGGAAGGAGGTCCGGCGCCTGCCTTGCAGCGCGAGAGTCAGCCGAGAGCGCGATCATAGTCCGAAACGAGCAGACGGAACGGCGGCTCGTCTTCCTCGACCTCCGAAAACCGCCCGATCGGATCGCGGAACCAGTTGTCCGATAGATCGTCGTTGACGGTCGAGACCTCGCCGATCAGCACGTCGCCGCCCTCGCCCCGGAAGGCGTGCCAGACGCCGGGCAGCAGCGTCACGCTCTCGCCAGGCTCGAGCGCGAGCTGCCCGCCCGCAGGCAATCGGCGGATCAGCCCGTCGACCAGAACCGACACTTCCGTCTCGGGGTCGATCCTGCCGTCGGCATCAGGCATGAACAGCTCCAGCACCAGCCTGCCGCCGCCCCGATTGATGATGTCCTCGGCCTTCGTGTAGTGCCGGTGCATCGGCGAAAGCTGATCCCTGCGCGAAATCATGATCTTCTCGGCGTAGAGCATGCCGCGGCCGCGCCTCAGGTCGTCGGCGATCCCGTTGCGCACGGTAAACAGGAACAGGCCAATCTCGTCGAACCGGCCCTGACCGTAGTCGGTGATGTCCCAGCCCATGCGTCGCTCGACGATTGGCGAAATCTCGGCGCGGCGCGCCTTCATCTCCTCGGGCGTCCAGTGGGCGAAAGGCGGCAGGACGTAACCGAACGAGCGGATGAAGGTGTCTGCCTCGCGGATGATCTCGTTGATGCGCGAGCGCTTCATGCTGCTGCCCTTGGCGGAATTGGCCGGGGAACCGCGGCGGCTTTGCCCGCATTGGTGCCGCGGAAGCGGGCCGTGTCAACCGGGCCCGACGGTATGGTGAACAGGTGGATTTTCCCGGTTTCCCCACCTGGCCGACGAAGCGGCAGACGAGCGCCTGCCCCGTCCGGCCCGCTTCCTGTTCTTCAAGCGACGCGGCCCAGCGCGCCGTCGGCCGCGTTGCGGATCGCCTCGATGTTGGCCCGGTAGGCAGCCTCTCCCTCGCCCTTGAACACGGCGGAGCCGGCGACCAGCACGTCCGCGCCGGCCGCGACCACGTGCGGCGCCGTCTCGGGCGTAATCCCGCCATCGACCTCGATGTGGATCGGCCTGCCGGCCACCATCGCCTTCAGGCGACGGATCTTTTCCACCACTGCCGGGATGAAGGCCTGCCCGCCGAAGCCGGGATTGACGCTCATCACGAGGATCAGGTCCAGCCGGTCGAGCACGTATTCGATGGCGCTTTCCGGCGTCGACGGATTGAGCGAAACGCCCGCCTTCTTTCCCAGCGCGCGTATTGCCTGCAGCGACCGGTCGAGATGCGGCCCGGCTTCGGCATGCACCGTGATGATGTCCGCACCCGCTTCGGCGAAGGCGGCCAGATACGGGTCGGCCGGCGCGATCATCAGGTGGCAGTCGAACACCTTGTCCGTGCGGCCGCGGATCGCCTTGATGACCGGCGGGCCGAAGGTGATGTTCGGCACGAAATGCCCGTCCATCACATCGAGATGGATCCAGTCGGCTCCGGCGCGCGCGACCGCCTCCACCTCCGCACCCAGCAGGGAAAAGTCGGAGGACAGGATGGACGGTGCGATCAGCGTTCTGGAAGTCATCTCGATTTCTCACCTCGCGCCGGAGCGCATATCCGGCGTGCGCCAGTTTGTCGATGCAGGTCGCGCCGATCCATCGCCGGTCCCCCTTCTGAGCGCGGCGGGCCGCCGGGAACCTGCGTCACATCCGGCCGGATAGCCGCCGGATTGCCTCGGCCTGCATGCTGTTTTCCGCCATCTGCATGAATTCGATGCGGTTTCCGTCGGGATCCTCGATCCAGCACTGCCAGTTGTTGTCGGCGCCCATCTTCGGCTCTACCGTCAGCTTCACGCCGGCGGCGCGCAACGCATCAGCAGTCGCCTGCAAGTCATTGCATTCCAGGCAGAAATGATTGACCGCCGTGCGCTCCGAACCCGGCGCGCGGTCGCCCTCTCCGCCCGGAAACAGTTCGAGAAACTGTGTGTCGGTGATGCGCAGATAGACCAGCCACAGCGCGCCGTCGTCGCGGTTGAGCCGCATCATCTCGGCAAAACCCAGCGTGTCCCGATAGAAGGCGAGCGACCGCTCGATGTCGGCCACCTTGAGGGCGACGTGCCCGATGCCCTTCAAGCCCAACGACATTCCGCGCCTCCTCTCGTTTCCGACAATGATTACACAGGCGGAAAATTCGTGCTATGGCGCCGCCCGCATTTCCCCCGGTCGTCGGAATACCGCATGAACGCACCGCGCATCAGCTTCGTCAGCCTCGGCTGCCCCAAGGCACTGGTGGACTCGGAGCGCATCATCACCCAGCTTCGCGCGGAGGGCTACGAGATCGCCCGCAAGCACGACGGCGCCGACCTGGTCGTGGTCAACACCTGCGGCTTCCTCGACTCGGCACGCGCCGAATCGCTCCAGGCAATCAGCACTGCGCTTAAGGAAAACGGCCGCGTCATCGTCACCGGCTGCATGGGGGCTACGCCGGAGCTCATCCGCGAGCAACACCCGAACGTGCTCGCGATCACCGGCCCTCAGGCCTACGAAAGCGTGATGGCGGCGGTCCGCGAAGCCGCGCCGCCCGCGCACGAGCCCTTCCTCGACCTGATCCCGCCCCAGGGCGTGAAGCTCACGCCGCGCCACTACGCCTACCTGAAGATCTCGGAGGGCTGCAACAACCGCTGCACCTTTTGCATCATTCCGGCGCTGCGCGGAAACCTCGTCTCGCGCCCTGCCGCGGATGTGCTGCGAGAGGCTGAGCGACTGGTCAAGGCCGGAGTGAAGGAACTGCTCGTTATCTCCCAGGATACAAGCGCTTACGGCATTGATTTAAAGTATCAGGCAAGTGAGTGGCAGGGCCACGAGGTGCGCGCGAAGTTCCTCGATCTCGCCCGCGAGCTGGGCGAGCTCGGCGCGTGGGTGCGGCTCCACTACGTCTACCCCTACCCGCATGTTGACGAAGTCATCCCGCTGATGGCGGAAGGCAAGGTGCTGCCCTATCTCGACATCCCCTTCCAGCACGCTTCGCCGGCAGTGCTGAAGAACATGCGCCGACCGGCGCACCAGGAAAAGACGCTGGAGCGCATCCGCCGCTGGCGGGAGGAATGCTCCGATCTCGCCTTGCGCTCGACCTTCATCGTCGGCTTTCCGGGCGAGACGGACGAGGATTTCGAGATGCTGCTCGACTGGCTCGAGGAGGCGAGGATCGATCGCGCCGGCTGCTTCAAGTACGAGCCGGTCAAGGGCGCCCGCTCGAACGATCTCGGCCTGCCGGTCGTACCCGACGAGGTCAAGGAGGCCCGCTGGCACCGCTTCATGCAGCGCCAGCAGAAGGTCTCGGCCGCCATGCTCAGGAAGAAGACGGGCAAGCGCCTGCCCGTCATCATCGACGACGCGAACGGCACCACGGGCAAGGGGCGAACGCGCTATGATGCGCCGGAGATCGACGGCGTCGTGCATGTCACGGCGCGCCGTCCGCTGCGGGCGGGCGACATCGTGACCGTGAAGATCGACAGCGCCGACGCCTACGACCTCCACGGCAGAGTGGTCTGAGCTATTTCACCCGGTGGATGCGGCCGCCGTCGCCCTGCTCGCCATCGAGGTTGAAGCCGGCGACGAGGTCTTTGGCTGATCCCCTGCCGATGATCAGGGGCGGATGCCATTCGCGCAGTCTGCCTCGCTTGCCCTCGATCAGCGGCGCCTCGAAGCGCTCGAATGGCGCCCACCCTTCGTCCTGCCTCACCAGAGCCTTGCCGCCTGCTGCGGCCACGAGCGCGAGCCCGCCGGCGATGTCCCAGATGTTCGGATGTTCGAAGCGGGCGGCATTGAGGATACCGGCCGCGACGAAAGCGCATTCGAGCGCCGCCGATCCGGTCTTGCGCGTTTCCCAGCCGCCGCGGCCCGGTATCGGCCTCGGCACACCCGCCAGCCGCCGCCTGACCGCCGGATTGTAGCGCGGCGTCACCTCGTCGTTGTTGAAGCGAAGCTTGCCGCCGGCGCAGGCGTGATAGACGCCAGGGCGGAGCGCGTGGCTCGCCCCGCACCAGAGTGCGCCGACAACAGGCCTGCCGGCATGGAGCACGCCGATCGCGGCCGCGCACAGGGGAAAGCCGTTGACGAAGTTCGTGGTGCCGTCGACCGGATCCACGGCCCAGGTGAAGCTCTCGGCGTCGCCGTCCTGGTCGGCGAATTCCTCGCCGATGATGCCATGCCTGGGAAACTTGTCCGCAAGGCGGGACCGGATGAGCTGCTCGACGCGGCGATCGACCTCGGAGACCGGGTCCTGCCACATTTGCTCGGCGGCCTTCGATCCCTTGTATTTCACGGCCAGGATGCCGCCCAGCGCGTTGGTGATCTCCGCCCCCGCAAGGCTGGCCAGTTCGACGGCAACGCGTTCGATTTCCGCCAATTGCTGCTGCAAGGCCTCCTTCCGCTTCTTCGGAGCGGCGGCTTTCCCGGTTGCCGTCTTTGAGGCGGCGCTCATGCAACCACCAGCGACTGCCGGGCGCCGCTCCTCCTCGCCTTCTTCT
>Ga0207868_1002409_pt1 | contig 10716 bp, 8 predicted proteins | sample Passage237B_FD_187370 | JGI IMG/M metagenome (GOLD analysis project Ga0207868, IMG submission 187370) | Cellulose adapted compost microbial communities from Newby Island Compost Facility, Milpitas, CA, USA - Passage2 37B (SPAdes) (version 3) ... | reverse complement strand
GATCGGTCCCGGAAAGCTAAAGTTGCCAAAGGACAATAAAATAGGGGAAATGTGATGAAATATGCGGGGAGAAAGTTAAATTTGATACAAATGAACGTTGGACAATGAACTTTAATAGCGGAAGGGAAAAAATCCGAAATACACCTGTACAGGTTAGGATACCCATCATGTTGAGTCTGGCGGTGGCCGGAGGGATTGTTATCGGCGCGACCTTACTCGGAGGTAGTTCCCGGGTAAATGATTTGTCAGAGGGTTATATCAAGTATCGGGAAGTATTGACGCGGATCGACCGCTATTACGTGGATAGTGTCAACACGAATGATCTGGTCGACTATTCCATCGCCAAAATGCTGGAAAAGCTCGATCCCCATACCTCTTACCTCAACAGGGAGGAGGCCGAGGCTGCCAGAGCCCACCTTGAGTCGGGTTTCGATGGAATAGGAGTGGAGTTTAACATTTACAACGATACGGTGGTGGTCGTTACACCGCTGTTTGGCGGTCCGTCGGAAGAGGTAGGCATTCTCAGCGGCGACCGTATTCTGACAGTGAACGACGAGCCTTTGTCAGGCCCGGGCGTGAACAACAACAAGGTTTTCAAAATGCTGAGGGGCAAGCGGGGGTCGGAGGTTAAACTCGGTATTGGCCGCGACGGTTTTGAGAAACCGCTCACCTTCCATTTAGTTCGAAACCGTATCCCTACCTATTCTGTCGACGCAGCCTATATGGTCGACCAGAAAACCGGCTATATCAAGGTTACCCGTTTTTCCGAAACCACCTATGAGGAGTTCAAGAAGGCACTTGGCACCCTGAAAGACCAGGGCCTGCAGCAGCTGATCCTCGACCTTCGCGGCAATCCCGGCGGTTATATGGAACGTGCCGTGAACATGGCTGATGAATTTATTTCAGGTGATAAACTTCTGGTATATACCAAAGGCAAGGGCAAAAGCTTCGACAAGGAAAGCAGGGCCCATATCCGCGGAATGTTTGAGGAAGGCCCCGTCATTGTCCTCGTCGATGAAGGCAGTGCCTCGGCCTCGGAAATCGTTGCCGGAGCCCTGCAGGATCATGACCGGGCGCTGATCGTCGGACGTCGGACGTTCGGAAAAGGGCTGGTGCAGATGCCTCAGAAACTCAGCGATGGTTCGGAATTACGCCTGACCGTGTCACGTTACTATACCCCTTCCGGCCGTAGTATTCAGAAACCTTATCAGCTGGGAAATGGAGAGGAATACCAGAAAGATCTGGTACGGCGCTTCGAACACGGCGAATTTTTCCATGCGGACAGCATTTTCCTCAATAAAGACCAGAAATATACGACCAGCGGCGGCCGGGAAGTATATGGCGGGGGCGGCATCATGCCCGATGTGTTCGTGCCCCGCGACAGCAGCGGACATACCCGCTTTCTGTTTGAACTGAGAGGTAAAAACATTATCCGCAATTATGCAGTGACTTACGCGGCACGGCATGAAAAAGAGCTCCAGCAGATGCCGTTTGATAAGTTCAACAAGGAATTCCATGTTACGGACCAGATGTTGCGCGATATCGTTCAGGAGAGCAAAAAGCAGGGAATTGAATACGATCAGATTGAATTCGAACGATCCCGCTCACTGATCCAGCTCGAGGTGAAGGCCTTTCTGGGAAGATACATCTGGGGAAAACAGCGCAAGGACGGACTTTCCAATGAAATTTATCAGATTCTGAATACGCAGGACAATATCTTCCAGGAAGCGTTAAGACAGTTTGACCATGCTGTCGCGCTGGAGAGAGGAGCCTTGAATAACCAGCATTGACAAAGTTTTTGCGAAAAAAAACGCACGGAATCAGAATTTTTTGCAGAATTGTGATCCCAAACAGTGTCGTTTTTGTTCACTGGTAACAAGGAACCGTCCCAACTACTGACTGTGCCAACACGTTTTATTTACTGGTTTAGAAATGATCTCCGCATCGCGGACAATGTGGCGTTCTGGAATGCTGTGCGGGACGCCGATGAAATACTGCCTGTATATGTTTTCGATCCCCGGAAATACCGGGTTAAGGATCTGGGCTTTCGCAAAACCGGGATCAAACGGGCCCTGCAGGTCATAGGGGCCGTAAATAAGCTGCGTCAGGAATTACGAAACCGTGGAGGAGATCTCATCATACGCATCGGTGAGCCGGAAATGGTCGTGTATGAACTGGCCAATAATTACAACGTTCAGGAAATAAGAGCCTCCAAGGAAATTACCCTTGAGGAAACCAATATCGAAGCTTCGCTAAGCAAGAAGCTCAAGGGGATCAATGTCGATATCTCGCTGACCTGGATGAATACCCTCACGCATCCACACGATCTCCCTTTCTATATATCCCTGCTTCCCGGCAGCTATGCGGAATTTTCCCAGGCAGTGACCGGCATTCCGGTAAGACCCCCGGTGGTGGAATCACCGGTCAGGGCGTTTTTCCAACCAGAAAACCCCGGTTTACTCCCCGAACTGCCTGATTTGGGATTCCAGCCCGACGAACTGGTATCGGTTGATCCGGATTCGGAGGAAAAAACTGAAAAAGAAATTTCTGAAAGGGTAAAGTCTGGCGAAGCCGATATAACCAAAATCGAAAACTGGATTTCAGGAGGAAGGTTATCACCACGAGGAGCATATCAGCTTGTTCAGGGGTTACCCATGGCAGAAGCGGTATATCAACGGCTCCTCAGAAGAGACTATCTGCAATATCTCGGTTTGAAATGGGGTACCCGTCTGTTCAAGCCCTCCGGAATCATTCACAACATCGACCAGACCTGGGTGGAGGATACTGAAAAATTCCTTTCATGGACCGAAGCCCGGACGGGAGATCCGGCGGTGGACAGTTTTATGAACGAACTCAACCATACAGGGATGATCAGCGAGGAAGGGTTCAAGGTACTGGCCCGTTACCTCGTGCAGGAATTGGGAGTAAATTGGACCTGGGGAGCTGCCTGGTTTGAAAGTCAGCTGAAGTATTATGATACCGTCATTGTCTGGGGCTCCTGGAACTACCTTTCGGGAGTAGGCCTTGAAACCGCCTCTACCATTTGACACGACGCTAGCCGGTACATCCGGCCCCGATTTTCCGTATATGTAAATCCAAATCGCCAAAGTCTTTATTTTATTACCTTTGAACTGAACCAATCAAAAAACCAAAACTGCTATGAACAGAATCTTAGTTCTCCTGTTGGGAATCGTCGTATTATTTGGAACCACCGGTTGTGGAACCTATAACAATATGGTAGCCAAGGACGAACGGGTAAAAGAAGCCTGGGCGGGGGTGCAAAACCAATATCAGCGCCGGGCAGACCTGATTCCTAACCTTGTGAACACCGTAAAAGGTGCGGCAGACTTCGAAAAAAGTACCCTTGAATCGGTAATAGAAGCCAGAGCCAAGGCTACCCAGACTACGATCAGTCCCGATAACCTTACCCCTGAGAACATCCAGAAATTTCAGGCAGCACAGGACGGATTGAGCAGCGCTCTCTCCCGTTTACTGGTAACGGTTGAGCGATATCCCGAACTGAAAGCCAACCAGAATTTCCTCGAACTGCAGGCTCAGCTGGAGGGTACGGAAAACCGGATTACGGTGGCACGTAACGACTTCAATGCGGCTGTAAGAGATTACAATTCGTCTGTAAGATCATTCCCTGCCAATATTCTTGCGGGCATCTTCGGTTTCGAGCCGAAAACGCCGTTTGAAGCTTCACAGGCCGCGCAGACTGCCCCAACCGTTCAATTCTGATCGGGGTACAGAAACTGGAAGACAACCGGACAGGGGGAAGGTTACTTCCCCCGCCGATATTTCTGTGCATATTCAGGATCAACCCAAATTTAAGGCCACATGTCGACAGGGTATATTCCTTTTTTTAACGCTGAAGAACAGCAGAGGATCGTAAATGCTATCGCTGAGGCGGAAATGCATACTTCCGGCGAACTGCGCGTCTTTATCGAAGCCAATTGTCCGGGCGATGTAATGGAACGGGCCAGAGCGGTGTTCGATGAGCTTGAACTGTACCGTACTACACAAAGGCACGGGGTGTTGCTTTACCTTGCCCACGAAGATCACAAATTCGCCATTCTGGGTGATAAGGGCATCAACGAAAAGGTGCCGCCCGGGTTCTGGGAAACCACCAAGGAACATCTCCGCGAACACTTCCGTAAGGGAGAATTTGTCGAAGGTTTTGTCGAAGGAATCCGCGAAGCTGGAGAACAGTTGAGAAGACACTTCCCCCGCGGTGATAGTAACGAGAATGAGCTGCCAAATGAAATAGTTTTTGGCTGATAGACGATGAAGAAATACACGATATTTTTATACGGACTGTTTTTTCTGCTGAGCTTTGCCGGAATTGCTCAGAATATTCCGCCGCGGCCTGACCCGCCCCGTCTGGTGAATGATTTCGCCGGGGAGCTGAATGCCACGGAAATAGCGGAGCTGGAGAAGAAACTGGTCGATTACAACGACTCCACTTCTACCCAGATAGCGGTGGTCATCGTTCCTACGACCGGTGACTATCCGATCGCAGATTATGCTTTTGCTTTAGGCCGTCAGTGGGGTGTCGGACAGGAGGGCAAAAACAACGGAATCGTCATTCTTTGGGCATCCAGTGACCGGAAAGTATTTATCGCCACGGGGTACGGTATGGAGGGGGCAATCCCCGACGCCATTGCCAAGCGGATTATTTCCCAGATCATTATACCTGATTTCAAAAACGGGATGTTTTACCGTGGCTTGAACAGGGGTGTCGACGCCATCATCAGCTATGCAACGGGTGAATACAAGGCCGACCCCAGAGACGGAAGTGATGAGGGTTTCCCGGTCGGGTTCATTATTTTCCTCATCATCTTTATCGTGATACTGATCGTGATATCCTCCGGGAAGGGAGGAGGCGGTAAAAACCGGGGACGAGGCTACAATGCCGGACCTGTTTTCTGGCCTTACACCACCTATTCGGGTCGTGGACGATCTGCAGGCAGCTGGGGTGGTGGCTTCGGTGGCGGAGGTGGATTTGGTGGGGGAGGTGGCTTCGGCGGTTTCGGCGGCGGAAGCTTCGGTGGTGGCGGCGCAGGTGGCAGTTACTGACCATTCAAATCTTCGATATAGAAAAAAGGTATTCCCTGGCTGAGCGTGCGGGAATACCTTTTTTTGTGCCTTGTATTTTACTTCTTTAAGGCATCAAACAGGATTTCAGCCGGATGCAGTGCCTTTCGGCCCGTTCCGTCATGGATCTGATGACGGCAGCTCGTACCCGGTGCCGCTATGATCACATCCTCTGGCTGCTGCCTAACCGTCGGGAACAGCACCAGCTCTCCTATTTTCATCGATAACTCGTAGTGCTCTGCTTCATAGCCAAAAGACCCGGCCATACCGCAGCATCCCGAAGGGATCAGCTGAACGGTATAATTTTCGGGGAATGACAGCATCTTTTTCGTATGAACCACGCTGGAAATGGCCTTCTGCTGGCAGTGCCCGTGTAGTTTGATCAGGCGTTTTTCGGTGGTAAATGCTTCTTTAGGAATACGTTTGTTTTCCATTTCCCGGGCGATAAACTCATCGAACATCAGACAGTTGATCGCCAGCGATTTGGCCGTTTCCGCCATGGATTCATCCACCAGGTCCGGATACTCGTCCCTGAAAGTCAGTATCGCCGAGGGTTCAATACCCACCAGCGGGGTCTCCCGCGTGATGAGATCCTTCAGAAGTGTGACGTTCCTTTCCGCCAGTTTCCGGGCTTCCCGTAAAAGCCCTTTCGACAGCTGAGGTCTGCCCGAAGGTGCATGCTCGGGGATTAATACCTCATATCCGAGTTTCTGCAGCGCCACAATCGCCTTCTTGCCGATTTCGACGTCATTGTAGTTGGTAAATTCATCGCAGAAGAAGTACACCCTTGGGCCCCCGGAATTGGCGGCCGGCTGCTTCTTAAACCAGCTTTTCAGGGTATAGCGCGATAGAAGTGGCATCGTGCGGTCGGGATGAAACCCTACCATCCGGTTCGCCAGCCTTCGCAATGGTGCATTTTTAAACACCATGTTATACGCCCATGGAGCTACCGACGTAAACATCGAATTGATGGTATTTACACTGGCAATCAGTCGGGAGCGCAGCGGAACTCCATGCAGATCCTGGTATTGCTGGAGGAATTCCATTTTCAGTTTGGCCACGTCCACATTCGAAGGACACTCGTTTTTGCAGCTCTTGCACAAAAGGCACAAATCGAGTACTTCCTTGATCTCCTTGTGATCGAACCGGTTTGGTTTGTCCGAATGGGTGAGCATTTCCCGGAGGATATTGGCCCTTGCCCGAGTAGTGTCTTTTTCGTCCAGAGTGGCCATGTAACTGGGGCACATGGCACCGCCGCTCAGATGGGTTTTACGGCAATCTCCCGAGCCGTTACACTGTTCGGCATGCTGGAGAACCGTTTGATTCTCGTACCGGAAAACGGTTGGGATTTCCGGAACCTGCTGGTCGGCTTCGTACCGAAGGAACTTGTCCATGGGCGGGGTATCCGTAATTTTTCCCGGATTGAAAATTCCCTTGGGGTCCCAGGTAGCCTTGATTTTGCGGAAGAGCTCATAGTTGTGCTGACCCACCATTTTGGGGATGAATTCACCCCTCAACCGGCCATCCCCGTGTTCGCCCGACAACGAGCCGTCATATTTTTTAACGAGGTCGGCAATTTCCTCGGCAATCAGGCGGAACTGCCGGTGGCCTTCACTGGTCTTCAGGTTAATGATGGGCCGGAGGTGGATTTCCCCGGATCCCGCATGGGCGTAGTGTACCGCCGACATGCCGTGTTTGTGCAGGATCAGGTTGAAATCCCGGATATAGTCGGGCAGGTCGTTAACGTCGACCGCTGTGTCTTCGATCACAGCCACGGCCTTATCGTCGCCCGGAATGTTGGCCAACAAGCCCAGGCCGGCTTTTCGCAGCGCCCAGATCTTTTTGGTATCCTCGTTGAGCAGCAGCGGGAAATGGTAGCCCATGCCGTGTGCCCGGAAGTCCTGCTCCAGGGCGGCGGCCGTCTCCTGTACCTTCTCGGGGGTGTCGGCTGAAACGTCTACGACAATGATTGCCGGGTAGTCGCCGCTCTCGGTGAATTTGACAAAAAAGGCATTTTTCCGCTGCTCCGAATTTTTCGCGGCACATTCGAGGATATAGCTGTCGATCAGTTCAACTGCCTGCGGTTTGTATTTTAGGGAAAGTACGGTAGCCCTGAGTGCCTCATCGATGGTATGAAAATGGGCACATACCAGTCCCTGGTATTTGGGTGGCTGGGGGATCAGGTTGACCTTGATTTCGGTGATGAAACATAAGGTACCTTCCGAACCCGCGATCAGCCGGCACATGTTAAATTCAGGCCCGTCGGGGGTATAGGGGCTGCAATCGAGCAGCATGTCGAGTGCATAACCCGTATTCCGTCTTTCGATAGATTTTTTCGGAAAGTTCTTCCTGATTTCCTCCTGATTGAACGGATCGGACAAGATCTGGTCCGTCGTCTGGTAAATATTTTTTAGCAGCGGAGATGACCCCGGCTCCTGCAGAAGAACTGACAGATCCCGTGGACTCAACGATTTGAACACCGTTTGGGTGCCGTCGGCCAGAAATGCTGTTACTTCGAGCAAATGTTCGCGCGTGCTGCCATAAACGACCGAATTGGAACCACAGGAGTTATTGCCGACCATTCCGCCGATCATGGCCCGGTTGGCGGTCGATGTTTCGGGACCGAAATAGAGTCCGTAGGGTTTCAGCGCCATGTTCAGTTCATCCCGAATGACCCCCGGCTGCACCCTGGCCCATTTTTCTTCCGGATTAATTTCAAGAATTTTATTGAAGTGACGCGAAACATCTACTACAATGCCCTTTCCGACTACCTGACCCGCCAGCGAGGTTCCGGCGGTTCGGGGAATCAGGGGTACCCCCTCCTCGTTGGCGAACCTGATGAGGATTTTCAGATCATTTTCCGATTTGGGTATGGCTACTGCCAGGGGTAATTCACGATAGGCTGAGGCATCGGTGGCATAGAGCCTGCGCATGACCTCATCGGTGTGCAACTCTCCCTCCAGCTGGGACCGGAGTTGACCAAATGAAACCGTTTTGTCTTTAACTAAAGAAGGCATTCCCCGTAAAATACAAATTGAGTAGTCTTACAAAGTTATAGCATGTATCGGGAATCACCTTCGAAAAAAGCGGAATTCGATGGCAGTCTGTAAAAAATGGTATTTTTATAAATAACGGGTGAAACGGTGGATTTCCCTACCTTTACGCTATGGAAAAAGAGTCAAAAACCGCATTTGAAGACCTGAAACTTAACAGACAGCTTTTAAATGCAATTTCAGAAGCCGGTTATGAAGAACCCACGCCTGTTCAGGAGCAGTGTATCCCGCTGATCATGGCCGGTCATGATGTACTGGGTATTGCCCAGACTGGTACCGGTAAAACGGCGGCGTTCATCCTTCCGCTGCTGATGAAACTGAAATATCCCCAGGGCGACCATGTCAGGGCGCTCATCCTGTCTCCCACCCGGGAACTGGTGATTCAGACCGGGGAAGTGGCGGAAAAGCTTGGGAAATACACCGGCCTTCGGCATGTCTGTCTTTATGGCGGAACCGGAACCAAAGCCCAGATTGAAAACCTGAACAAAGGGGTGGATATCATCGTCAGCACACCCGGCCGTTTTCTGGATCTTTATCTCAAGAGTGAAATCGTGGTAAAACATCTGAATACGCTCATACTGGACGAGGCCGACAAGATGATGGATATGGGTTTCATGCCGCAGATCCGGAGAATACTGGAAGTAATCCCCAGAAAACGCCAGAATCTATTGTTTTCGGCCACTTTTCCCGACAAAGTTTCCCGGTTATCGGAAGAGTTCCTTGAGTTTCCCACCCGTATTGAAATTGCACCTCAGGCCACGACCTCCGAAATGGTGGATCAGGTTTTGTACGAGGTTCCCAACTTCCGGACGAAGATATATCTGCTGGAACACCTGCTCAGGGACACTGAGGAACTGAAAAGGGTAATGATATTTACCCGGACCAAGGAAACGGCCAATAATATTTTTAAATTTCTGGAGCGTAAGGTAGTACCTGAGGAAAATATCCGGGTAATTCATGCTAATAAAGGGCAGAACACGCGTATCAATGCGATGAATGCCTTTCGGGAAGGAGATATTAGAGTACTCGTTACTACGGACGTGACAGCCCGCGGGATCGATGTGACCGAAGTGAGCCACGTAATCAATTTCGACGTACCGTTGATATACGAGGATTATGTACATCGGATAGGACGTACCGGTAGGGCGAATCACCGCGGACAGGCCATCACCTTTATGACCATGGCCGACGAATACCATATCCGGAACATCGAAAAACTGATCCGTATGGAAATACCGCGGCAGCAACTGCCGGATATTACCGTCGCTCCGACATCGTTCCAGGAAAAGCAGGATATGCTCAGGGAAATTGATGCGCAGCGCCGCCGGGAAGACCCTGATTTTAAGGGGGCTTTTCACGAGAAGCGAAAGCGTCCCGATAATAGAAAGGTGCCGTCGAAGAAAAAAACCGTGCGTAGGAACAAATAGATAAAATGTAATAATTTTGTTCCCTTTCCGTTTCATAGCTGAGATATCCCTTCTCATACGTTAAGCCAGTAAGAACTAGAGGAAAATGAAAATTCGGGTCGGTATTTGGTTTGTTTTGGGTTTGCCAGGTGTAATGTCCGCACAAGCACAGTTGGTGAGTTCGAGTCAGCCCGTTGCTTCGGAAGAAAAGAGGATTCTGTCCTATTCGGAACGAAAAGTGCTTCCGCTTTTTGGCGAACTCCGCAAATCCTCCGACCAGATCAAGGAAGAAATTCGGTTTCTGGACGACTGTGACGCCAACTTCGGCTCCCGCAAGGAAGCCAGTCAGTTTTTTGCTGCACGGGGCTGGGAGTATCTGGCCGAAGGCGAACTCGATACAGCTGCCTACCGTTTCAATCTGGCTTATCTGCTGAATGAAAAAAATGTAGACGCCTACTGGGGGCTGGGAGTGGTATGTTTTCAGCGGGACGACCTGCTCAACTCCTTCCGCATGCTCAAAAAAGGAGCGGAAGTGGAACCTCGTAATGTGCCTTTGCTGGTCGATCTGTCTTCTATTTCCATCAAACTCTACGAGTCAGACCCGGCGAGCATGGAACTGGAAGATGTGAAAAGACTGCTCGACCAGGCAGCCCAACTCGATCCGGAATACGCCCAGACCTTTTACAACCTTTCGGTTACCGAATTTTATCGCGGAGATTATACGGCCGCGTGGGAAAATCTCCACAAAGGCCGTGAGCTGAATTTCTCCCTGGTGAATCTTCAGTTTATCGAACAACTGGTTGAGAAAGCGCCCGATCCCCGTGGTTTCTTTAAAAGCACAGCCAACTGAGCAAAAAAAATCAACTATAAGGAGCCGGAGTTTTTCGAACCAGAAAGTCTCCGGCTTTCGCATTCAACAAAAGGTGATCTCAGGTGATTCGGGTGGGAAAACTTTACAAGGTGCTGTCAATCCTACTGTTACTGACAGCCCTGCTTTTTGTGTATGACAAACTGTTTCCCTATCGCATCAATATTCCGTATTCCACGCAGGTCCGGGACAGGCAGGGGGAGTTGCTGCATGCGTTTCTTTCAGCCGATGACAAATGGCGTATGTATGCCGAACTCGATGAGATTACGCCCCTCCTGCGAAAAACGATCCT
>Ga0207868_1002406_pt1 | contig 10728 bp, 11 predicted proteins | sample Passage237B_FD_187370 | JGI IMG/M metagenome (GOLD analysis project Ga0207868, IMG submission 187370) | Cellulose adapted compost microbial communities from Newby Island Compost Facility, Milpitas, CA, USA - Passage2 37B (SPAdes) (version 3) ... | reverse complement strand
CGCGACTGGCCGTACACCGGGCTGAGGTCGTGCGGCAGGTGCAGCGCGTGCAGCACCAGCTGGGTGGCCTCGTCCATGGCGTTGTCGTAGCTGTGGCCGAAGGTCAGCCCTGCTTCGTTGAAGCGGCTGCCGCCGTAGCGGATCAGGTCGATGATCGTGTGCAGCTCGGCGGCCGGGTCGGCGGTCGTCATGGCGCGGCGCCGCGCGGGCGCATCCTCGGAAAGGGCCGGCGATTATAGGCCATCGGCATGCCCGGCCCGGGCTGCCGGTATCATGGCCGGCCGAACGCCCGCTTCCGGACGCAACGCATGTTCAACCGCACCTTCGGCTACATCCTGGTCGCCGCGCTCGCCGCCGGGCTGGGCCTGCTGGCCGCCCGTCACTTCCTCGGCAGCGACGGCGCCCCGCCCGCCCCCGCGCTGCAGACCGTGACCCTGCTGCCGCAGCCGCGCGAGCTGCCGCCGTTCAACCTGCGCCAGTCGGACGGCACGCCACTGGTGCCCGGCGAGCTGGCCGGGCACTGGACGCTGGTGTTCCTGGGCTTCACCTTCTGCCCGGACGTGTGCCCCACCACCCTGGCCGAGCTGGCCCAGGCGCAGAAGCAGTGGGAGGCGCTGCCCGAATCCACGCGCCCGCGCGTGCTGTTCGTCTCGGTGGACCCCGAGCGCGACACGCCCGGCAAGGCCGGCGAGTACGCCCACGCCTTCCACGCCGACACGCTGGCCGCCACCGCCGACGTTCCGGCGCTGGAGAAGTTCGCCACCTCGCTGGGCTTCGTGTTCATGAAGGTGCCCGGCAGCAACTTCGAGCAGAACCCGCAGGACTACAGCGTGGACCATTCGGCCAACATCGCCGTGCTCGACCCGCAGGGACGGCTGGCCGGGCTGATCCGCCCGCCGTTCCGGCCGCAGGCCATCGCCGCGGACCTGTCGCGCCTGACCGCCGCGGACCGCGCGCCATGAGCCTGCTGACCACGCTCACCTGGGTCCTGCCGCACCGGCTGCTGTCCTCGCTGGCGCGGCGCGCGGCGTACTCCCGGCACCCGCGCCTGCGGCGCTGGCTGATCGACACCGTGGTCCGCCGCTTCGGCGTGGACCTGGACGAGGCGGCCGATCCCGACCCCGCCAGCTACGCCACCTTCAACGCGTTCTTTACCCGCGCCCTGCGCCCGGGCGCGCGCGTGCCGGACGCGGACCCGCGCGCGCTGCTGATGCCGGCCGACGGCCGCATCAGCCAGTGCGGCCGGGTCGAGGACGGCAGCTGCCTGCAGGCCAAGGGCCGCAGCTTCGCGGTGGGCGACCTGCTGGGCGACGCCGCCGCCGCCGATGCCTTCGCCGGCGGCCGGTTCGCCACCGTCTACCTGTCCCCGCGCGACTACCACCGCGTGCACATGCCGTGGACCGGCACCCTGCGCGAGACCGTGCACGTGCCCGGCCGGCTGTTCAGCGTGGGGCCCGCGGCGGTGGCGAAAGTGCCGCGGCTGTTCGCGCGCAACGAGCGGCTGGTGTGCCACTTCGACACCGACTTCGGGCCGATGGCCGTGGTGATGGTCGGCGCGCTGCTGGTGTCGGGCGTGGAGACGGTCTGGAGCGGCGAGGAGATCCCGCGCTACGGCGACCGCATCACCCGCAAGGACTGGCGCGGCAAGGGCATCGTCCTGGAACGCTTCGCCGAGATGGCGCGGTTCAACTACGGCTCGACCGTGATCGTGCTGCTGCCGCCGGGCGTCGCCGAACTCGCGCCGGGGCTGGCGCCGGAAACGCCGGTGCGGCTGGGCCAGGCGCTGGCCTACCGCGCCGGCTGAACCCCGCGCACCGGTCCGCGGCGCCCGCGGACTACCTCCGGCACCCCTCCAGCCGCAGCTGCTGGCCCTGGCGCAGGCTGTAGGCGGGCGCCTTGAGGCCGTTGGCGCGGGCCAGCGTCTTGACCTGGCAATCGTGCCGCTGCGCGATCCGGCCCAGGGTGTCGCCCCGGGCCACCTTGTACAGCCGCACCTGCTGCGCCTTCGGCCGGGCCGGCTGCGGGGCGCCGGTGGCGATGGTGGTGGGCACGCCCGCCGGCAGCGGGGTGACACTGCCGACGGCCACCGTGCCGGCCGGCGCGTCGCGCACGATGGCCGCGTTCACGTCCGCGGTGACCAGCGCGCGGGCCAGCTCGGCGCGGGCGCCGCCGGCGCAGTGGCGGTGGTACAGGCCGGCCACGCGGGTGGTGGCGTTGAGCGTGGTGCCGGCGGGGATGACGGTCTCGGCCGCGTAGCGCGGGTTGAGGTTGCGCAGCGTGCGCATGTAGCCGTCGCGGTTGCCGGCGTTGCCCAGGCACACGGTCAGCTCGTAGATGCTGGCCGGCCGCACCAGCTTCAGCGGCGCCGGCTGCGCGTCCACCTTGGGGAACTGCACGCCGAACTGGCGCGGGTGCAGGTAGATCCAGGCCGCTGCGATCACCATCGGCACGTAGTCGCGGGTCTCGGCCGGGAACTGGTCGTAGACCGAGGCGTTCCAGAAGCCGGTGCCGCCGCTCTGGCGGTGGACGCGCAGGGCGCGCCCCTCGCCGCCGTTGTAGCCGGCCAGGGACAGCTCGATGTCGTCGTTGAGCTCGCGAAGGCGCTCGTTGAGGTAGGTGGCGCTGGCCTCGGCGGCCGCGCGCGGGTCGTAGCGGGTGTCGAAGCCGGTGCCGTCGGGCCCCAGCCCGAAGCGGCGCCCGGTGGCCGGCATGAACTGCATCGGCCCGGCCGCGCCGGCGCGGGAAACCGCGTGCACCCGGCCGTTGGATTCCTTGGCCAGGATGCCGAACAGCAGCGCCTCGGGCAGGCCGCGCTTCTCGAACTCCGGCCACATCAGGTGGCGCATGGTGCGGTAGTTCTCGTAGCTGGTCATCAGCTGCGGGCGCATGTCGGTGAGCCAGCGGCGGATGCCGGCCTGGATGGCCGGGTTGTAGCGGACCATGCGGTCGAAGGCGTGGCGGTGGTCGCCGCCGAGCAGGCTGGCGGTGCGCGCGGCCTCGGGCACGTCGGCGGCCAGGGCCGGGTCGGCCTCGAGCAGGCCGTCCTCGCCCGGGTCCTCCAGCGCCTCGGCCTCGGCGTCCACGCCGGCCTTGAGCAGGCGCTTGTAGCTCGCCAGCAGGTCCGACAGCGGGCAGCCGCGCTGTTTCACGCAGGCGTCGACCACGTCCTCCATGTCCTCCAGCGCGGCGTTGCTCTCCTCGGTGCCCTTGGGATCGCCATTGGCGGCCAGCACCAGGGCGTCGCGGTAGCGCTGTTCGGCGGTGGCCATGCGCTGGACCAGCGCCTGCGCGGCGGCCTTGTCCCGGGCCGAGACCCGTTGCGCCAGCGCGGGCGCTGCGATGCAGCAGAGCAGCAGGACGGCCGCCAGCGGCCGGAGGATCGGGGAGCGGAAAGGCATCGACGAGGGGCGTTGGGAAGCGACCGGCAGGGTAGCGGCCGGCGCCGCCGCGCGGCAAGCCGCGCGGCGGGCCGTAGAATCGCCGGCAACTCCCGCCGCGAGGTCTCCATGGAACCGATCCTGCTGGGCAAGGGCGTCACCGACGACATCCCGGTCACCCTGCTTCCCAAGTACGGCAACCGCCACGGACTGGTGGCCGGCGCCACGGGCACCGGCAAGACGGTCACCCTGATGACCCTGGCCGAAGGCTTCTCGCGGCTGGGCGTTCCGGTGTTCATGGCCGACGTCAAGGGCGACGTGGCCGGCCTGGCCGTGCCCGGCGACGGCAACGACAGGCTGCGCGAGCGCGCCGCCGAGATCGGCGTGGCCGACTACGCGCCCGGCGCCAGCCCGGTGGTGTTCTGGGATCTCTACGGCCAGCTCGGGCATCCGGTGCGCACCACCGTGAGCGAGATGGGCCCTACCCTGCTGGCGCGCATCCTGGAACTCAACGACACCCAGTCCGGCGTGCTGGACATCGTGTTCAAGCTGGCCGACGACCGCGGCCTGCTGCTGCTGGACCTGGAAGACCTGCGCGCGCTGCTCGGCCTGGTGGCCGACGAGCGCAAGGCGGTGTCCTCCGAATACGGGCTGGTGAGCGCGCAGTCGGTGGCCGCGATCCAGCGCGCGCTGCTGCGCCTGTCGCAGGACGGCGGCGAGGGCTTCTTCGGCGAGCCTGCGCTGGACCTGAACGACATCATGCGGGTGAACCACGACGGCCGCGGCGTGATCGGCATCCTCGCCGCCGCGCAGCTGATCCTCAAGCCGCGGCTGTATTCGACCTTCCTGCTGTGGCTGCTGTCGGAGCTGTTCGAGCGCCTGCCCGAGGTCGGCGACCTGGACAAGCCCAGGCTGGCCTTCGTGTTCGACGAGGCCCACCTGCTGTTCGACGACGCGCCGCCGGCGCTGGTGCAGCGCATCGAGCAGGTGGTGCGGCTGATCCGCTCCAAGGGGGTGGGCGTGTACTTCTGCTCGCAGTTCCCCGACGACGTGCCGGACGACATCCTCGGGCAGCTCGGCAACCGCGTGCAGCACGCGCTGCGCGCCTACACCCCGCGCGACCAGAAGGCGGTGAAGACCGCGGCCGAGACCTTCGTGCCCAACCCGAAGCTGGACGTGGCACGCACCATCTCCGCCCTCGGCACGGGCGAGGCGCTGGTGTCCACCCTGCAGGACAAGGGCGTGCCCTCGCCGGTGCAGCAGACCCGGATCGCGCCGCCGCGCTGCCGCATGGGCGCCATCACCGACGCCGAGCGCGCCCAGGTGCGCGCCGGCAGCCCGGTGGGCGCCCGCTACGACACCGCGGTGGACCGCGAGTCGGCCGCCGAGCGCCTCGCGCAGCGGGTGGAGCAGGCCACCGCCGCGACCGGGGCCCCGCCCGCCCGCGACGCGCAGGCGGAGGAAGGCGGCGGCATCGGTCGCGCGGTCAAGGACGCGGTGTTCGGCACCCGGCGCCGCCAGGGGCTGCTGGAGACCATGGCCAAGCAGACCTCGCGCACCGTGGGCAACCGGATCGGCCAGCAGATCGTGCGCAGCATCCTCGGCGGCATCTTCGGCGGGCGCAAATAGCCGCCCGGCGAGGCCCCGGCGAGGCGCCCCGTGGGTCTGCCGCGGCGCAGATTGCGCGCTTCGGCGGGCTGTGGTGAAAATCGGGCCATCGACGCCCCCGGGGGATTCATGGAAGAACGTCGTACCGCGCGCGCCGCCGGCGCGCGCCGCCCAGGCCCCGCTCCCTTCTGGACCCGCCTGCCGGCCATCGCGCTGTACCCGGTCCAGGACGCGGCGTTCTGGTCGCTGATCGCGCTGACCCTTTGCACGCTGCTGGGCGTGCTGCCGGGCGTCGGCTGGGTGCTGCTGCTGGTCACCTGGCTGGCGGTGTACCGCTATGCCTTCGAGATCCTCCGCCATACCGCCCACGGCCACCCCGGCGCACCGGAACACGGCCTGGATCTGTTCGACGGCGCCGTGCTCCGCCTGTTCGGGCTGATGGTGCTGTTCTTCGCCGTGGCCCTGGCCACCCTCGTATTCACCCGCAGCACGGTGCTGGTGCTGCTGGTGGTGGCGGCGCTGGCCCTGGCCCAGCCCGGCTGCGTGATCTCGCTGGCGCTGGACGGCAGCCTGCGCCGCGCGCTGAACCCGGCGGTGCCGCTCGGGCTGGCGCGGCGCATCGGCTGGCCGTACCTGGCCGCGTTCGGGCTGCTGTTCGTGATCCAGGCCAGCGCCCTCACCGCGGCCGCCTGGCTGGACCGCTTCCTTCCGGCCATCGTCGGCAACCTGGCGGTCAGCTTCGTCTCGATCTGGGGGCTGTTCTGCGCCTTCCACCTCCTGGGCTACCTGGTCTACCAATACCACGGGGCGCTGGGGTTCGAACCGGCGGCGCTCGACGGCGGCGCGCGCACGGACCCGGACCGGGCGCTGCTCGACGAAGCCGAGGCGCGCATCCACGACGGCCAGCCCGAGGCCGCGCGCGAGGCCCTGCGCGCGGCGGTGCGCACGCGCGCGGTCGGCCTGCCCGTGCACGACCTGTACCAGCGCCTGCTGGGGCAGGACGGCGGCAACGCGGAACTGCAGGAGCACGCCCGCCTGTACCTCGGCCGGCTGCTGGACGAGCGCCGCGAACCGCGCGCCCTGGCACTGCTGCGGGAGATGCTGGACCGCGACCCCCGTTTCGTGCCCGCGGGTGAGGAACAGGCCGCGCGCCTGGTGGAACGCGCGCGCGCGGCCGGGCAGCTCCAGCTCGTGGCCGATGCGCTGCTGGCGATGCTGGAGACCTGGCCGCGCTCGGCGCAGGCGCCGCAGTGGGCGCTGGAGGCCGGCGTGCTGCTGTCCGAGCGCTTCGGGCGCGACGGCCAGGCGCGCGAGCTGCTGCAGCGCGCGCTGGCGGACAGCGACGACGGCGAGCAGCGGCGCAGGCTCGAGGCGGCGCTGAAGGCGATCCCGCAACCGGCCGGCGCCTGAGATCGCGCAGCGCGTGGCGCCCTGCCGGGGCGCACGGCGGGTGCCACGGGCACGGGGGGGGTCCTAGAATCACGCCCCCGCCGCAACCCCGATCGACGATGAGCCGCTGGCGTCCGCCGCCCGAGAAGAGCACCGCCCTGATCACCCGTGCCGGCCACGAACGGCTGAAGGCCGAACTGGACGAGCTGTGGCGGATCAGGCGCCCGGAGGTGGTCAAGGCGCTGGCCGCGGCCGCTGCCGAGGGCGACCGCTCGGAGAACGCCGAGTACACCTACCGCAAGAAGCAGCTGGCCGAGATCGACCGCCGCGTGCGCTATCTGAGCAAGCGCGTGCCTGCGTTGCGCGTGGTGGACGAGGCGCCGGCCGACCCGGAGGCGGTGTTCTTCGGCGCCTGGGTGGAGCTGGAGCGCGTGGACGACGGCAGCCTCGGCCGCTACCGCATCGTCGGCCCGGACGAGACCGACGCGGCCGCCGGCTGGATCAGCATCGACTCGCCGCTGGCGCGCGCGCTGCTGAAGAAGCGCGTGGACGACGAGGTCGAGGCGCAGCTGCCCGGCGGCCCGGCGCGCTTCGCCATCGTCGACGTGCGCTACGGCGACTGAGCCCTCAGTCGCGGTCCTCGTCCGCGGGGATGACCGCGGCGTCGAGTTCGCCTTCCGGGTCGGGCGTGTCCTCCATCCACACCGGGCCGGCGGTTTCCTGGCGGGTGCGTTCCGGCGCCAGGAACGAGAACGCGGCCCCGTCCCCCACCGCGGCCGGGCGCGCGTAGGTGGTCAGGTAGTCGCCGGTGAGCAGGTTCCAGCTGATCTTCAGCGGCGGATGGGCATTGGTGCGGCTGTAGCGCTCGGCGTCCAGCCCGATCAGGCGCATGCGGCCGCTGGCCGGGTCGTAGCGGTAGCGGTAGGTGGCCTCGGTGGCGGTGGTGCCGCCGGCCAGGTCGCGGACGATCAGCACGCCCCTGCGCAGCGACAGCGTCGCCGGGCCCAGCGGCCCGTCCGCCAGGCCGGTCTCGCCGATGGGGCGGTGGCCGGTGGCGTCCCCTTCGCGGTAGCCGGCCATGACGATGAGGATGCGGCCCTCGCCCACGCCCACGTAGGCGGTGTCGACCAGGCCGTCGCCGGTGAGGTCGGCGTCCAGCCGCGCCTCGATCCGGCCGCCGTTGGCCACGTGCTCGACGAGCATGGCGTCGGTGGGCGGTTGCAGCCCGCGCGCGGAGGCGGCGCCGGCGGCGACGGCCAGCAGCAGGAATGCGGTGGTGCGCTTCATCGTTCCCTCCCGTCGGCGCACGGCGGCGCCCTGCCCCATGTACGCAATGCGCGGCCGCACCGTGCCACCGCGGCGGCGGCCGGTCAGGTCACGGACACGAAGCCGAGCGCCGGCGCGGTCTCCGCGTACTCGACCTCGCCGTACAGGTCGTGCTCGTCGCTGCCCATGATGCGCACGTCCACGAACTCGCCCGGCTGCAGGCCGGCATCGCGGCCGTCCTGGATCTGCACGGTGCCGTCGATTTCCGGCGCGTCGGCCATGGACCGGGCGATGGCCAGCTCGCCGTCGACCACGTCGACCAGGCAGCGCTGCACCGTGCCGACCTTGGCCTCCAGGCGCGCGGCGGAGATCTCGCCCTGTCGCTCCATGAAGCGCGCCAGCCGCTCCTGCTTGACCTCCTCGGGCACCGCGCCGGGCAAGTCGTTGGCCGCCGCGCCTTCCACCGGGGAATAGGCGAAGGCGCCGACGCGGTCCAGCTGCGCCTCGTCGAGGAAGTCCAGCAGCTCCTCGAACTCGGCCTCGGTCTCGCCGGGGAAGCCCACGATGAAGGTCGAGCGCAGGGTCAGCTGCGGGCACGCCGCCCGCCAGCGCTGGATCCGCTCCAGGGTCCTGTCCACCGCGCCCGGCCGCTTCATCAGCCGCAGGATGCGCGGGCTGGCGTGCTGGAACGGGATGTCCAGGTAGGGAAGCACCTTCCCCTCGGCCATCAGCGGGATCACCTCGTCCACGTGCGGGTACGGGTAGACGTAGTGCAGGCGCACCCAGGCGTCCAGCCCGGAAAGGCCCTCGCACAGCGCCTTCATCCGGGTCTGGTATTCGCGGCCGCGCCAGGTGCGCACGGCGTACTTCAGGTCCACGCCGTAGGCGGAGGTGTCCTGCGAGACGACCAGCAGCTCGCGCACGCCGCCCTTCACCAGGCGCTCGGCCTCGCGCAGCACCTCGTCCACCGGGCGCGAGGCCAGGTCGCCGCGCATGGAGGGGATGATGCAGAAGCTGCAGCGATGGTTGCAGCCCTCGGAAATCTTCAGGTAGGCGTAGTGCCGCGGAGTGAGCTTGATGCCGTAGTCGGGCACCAGGTCCACGAACGGGTCGTGCCGCGGCGGCAGCGCCGCGTGCACCGCTTCCATCACGCTGGCGTAGTCCTGCGGGCCGGAGACGGCCAGCACGTCCGGGTACTGTTCGCGGATCAGCTCGCTGCGCTTGCCCAGGCAGCCGGTGACGATCACCCGGCCGTTCTCGTTCATCGCCTCGCCGATGGCGTCCAGGGATTCGGCCACCGCCGAATCGATGAAGCCGCAGGTGTTGACCACCACCACGTCGGCGGCGTCGTAGCTGGGCACGATGTCGTAGCCCTCCACCCGCAGCTGGGTGAGGATGCGTTCGGAATCGACCAGCGCCTTCGGGCAGCCGAGGCTGACGAAGCCGACCTTGGGGTTCTGGGACATGGAAAGCGGCCTGGAACGGTGCGGCCCGGCGCGGCCGGGCGCGGGATTATAGCCGCCCCCGGCGGTCCGCCGGCCCCGGCGGCCCGCTGCCGGCCGGGGCGCGCCTGCGGGGTGCGGGCGCCCGGGCCTCGCCATGGGCTGCACCGCCCCTGCCCCATAATCCCGCCCCCGTACCGAGAGGAGACGCGCCATGGGCCAGTGGACCGAGCTCGCAACCCCCGCCGGCATCGTTTCCGCCTGGCAGGCCGACCCGGCCGGCACGCCCAGGGGCGGACTGGTGGTCATCCAGGAGATCTTCGGCGTCAATCCGCACATCCGCGCGGTGGCCGACGGCTACGCGGCGGAGGGCTACGCGGTGCTGGCGCCCGCGTTCTTCGACCCGGTCGAGCGCGCCGTGGAACTGGGCTACGACGAGGGCGGCTTCGCCCGCGGCCGCGCCCTGGTGCAGGCGCTGGGCACGGCCCGCGCGCTGCAGGTGGTGGAGGCCGCCGCCGCGCGCCTGCGCGCGCACCTGGCCGCCTTCCAGGGCGCGGCCGCGGTGGGCACGGTGGGCTACTGCTGGGGCGGCAGCATCGCGCTGCTGGCCGCGCTGCGGCTGGGCCTGCCCTCGGTCAGCTATTACGGCGCGCGCAACCTGGCCCTGCTGGAGGAATGCGAACGCGAGGATCCGGCGCTGCTGGCCGCGCCGCGCGCGATGGTGATGTTCCACTTCGGCGAGCGCGATGGCTCCATCCCGCCCGAGGCGGTGGCGGGGCACCGGCAGCGCCTGCCGCAGATGCCGCTGTTCGTGTACCCGGCCGGCCACGCCTTCAACCGCGACGTCGACGCCCGGGCCTGGCACGAGCCCAGCGCGCGCCTGGCGCGCGAGCGCAGCCTCGCGTTCCTGGCCGCGCAGCTGGGGCCGGCGCCGTGAGCGGCGGCTTCGACCTGGACCCGCGCTTGCAGGCCGACAGCGTGTTCGTCGCCGACGGACCGCTGTCGCAGGTGCGGCTGATGGACGATGCGCGTTTCCCCTGGCTGCTGCTGGTGCCGCGCGTGGACGGCGCCACCGAGTGGATCGACCTGGACGGAGGGCGGCAACGCCTGCTGCTGGCCGAGATCAACCGGCTTTCGCAGTGGCTGCGCGCCGAGCCCGGCGTGGAGAAACTCAACATCGGCGCGCTGGGCAACGTGGTGCGGCAGCTGCACGTGCACGTGGTCGGGCGCCGCGCCGGGGACGCGGCATGGCCGGGGCCGGTATGGGGCAGCGGTCCGGCGCAGCGGCACGCGCCCGAGGCGCTGGCCGCCCTTACGGCCCGGTGGCGGCAGCGGCTAGCATAGGCGGCCTTCCACCGATGCCGACCCCATGAAATCCAACCACATCGCCGCGCTGGTGCTGATCGTGCTGGGCCTGCTGTTCCTGGCCAACAACCTGGGCTGGACCAACATGAGCCTGGGCCGGCTGATCGCCACCTGGTGGCCGGCGGCGCTGGTGCTGGTCGGGCTGGGGATGCTGTTCTCGCGCAAGTGACGCGATCGCCGCGGGGCGAGGCCGGGCCTGCGGCCTCACTCCCGGTTGCGGCGGCCGCGCCAGCGGGGGGCCGCCGGGGCGCCCATACCACGGCCGCCTGCGACGGCGACGC
>Ga0207868_1002405_pt1 | contig 10732 bp, 8 predicted proteins | sample Passage237B_FD_187370 | JGI IMG/M metagenome (GOLD analysis project Ga0207868, IMG submission 187370) | Cellulose adapted compost microbial communities from Newby Island Compost Facility, Milpitas, CA, USA - Passage2 37B (SPAdes) (version 3) ... | reverse complement strand
CTTCACCCAGGAAGCCCAGAAGGAAGCCAACCGGGATGGCGTCCCGCCCATCGAGCTGATCGATGGTGAACGTTTGGTGAGCCTGTTCGAGAAGTACGAGCTGGGCCTGAAGCCGAAGACCGTGTACGAGCTCGTGCCGGAGTTTTTCCGAAGCTTTGAGAATTGACCTGGTCCTTCATAATGCGCTGGGTCCCGAAGTGGAGACCCTGCTGCGGCATAGTATTTTCTCTCGGCGAACCGGCCGCGCCGCCCCGCGTTCCGAAGTGAGGCCTGCGCGGTGGTGCGCCGATCCACAGGGAGTGCGACCACGCGGCGTGGGGTGTATGCGGCAGCGCACCGTGTCCGCCGTGGCCTGCCGGAAATAGCCTGCCCCCACGCCACGGGGTGGGGCTTCCGATCAGGCGCTTTTCTCCACGCCCCCACCGATCCACCCCAGGTGGGTGTGCTTGAAGGCATCGGGGTACTTGAGGCCGTAGCCGAAGATGCGGTCCATGGCGCTGTGGCCCAGCAGCACCCAGCCGGCGAAGAGCAGCTGGGGGTGGTGCAGCCCGGCGCCGAGGGCGATCACGAGCACGGCCACGCCCTGGTGATGCGCCAGGTTGTAGGTGAAGGCCCCCACGCGCGGCCCGAAGGCATAGCCGATCATGCTGAGGTCGGGCGCCAGCAGCCACACGAGGTAGAGCCACCAGGGCTCGCCGGCGTAGAGGGTGGCGCCATAGGCACCGAGGAAGAGGGCGATGGATCCGAGGGCAAGGAGCTTTTTCATGGGGGGCGGGCTCGGCGGCCGCGAAGATGTGCAGCGCAGGCCGTTGCCCGGCGCAGGAATTGGCTGAGGAGGGAAGGGGCATGGCGGATACCCGCGAGCTTGCTGTCCGCGGTTCGCCGGTATGCTCCCGGACAACGGACCACCAGCCCGCCTACCTTGGCCCCATGCCCCGCAACCCGTTCCCGTTCGCCGGGCTCACCGATGCGGAAGTGCAGGCCGCGCGGGCCGCGCATGGCCGCAACACCATCGCCACGCGGCGCAGCAGTCCCTTCTGGTCCTCGGTGAAGGGCGCCGTGACCGAGCCGATGTTCCTGCTGCTGCTGGCCACCAGCATCATCTACTTCGTGCTGGGCGAGCGCACCGAGGCCTACTTCATGGCCGGCGCCATCGTGCTGGTGTCGGCCATCAGCGTGTTCCAGGATTCGCGCAGTCGGCGGGCGCTCGATGCCCTGCGCAGCTTCAACGCCGCGCGCGCCACGGTGATCCGCAACAACGCCGTGGTGCAGGTGCCCATGGACGAAGTGGTGGTGGGCGACCATGTGGTGGCCGAAGAAGGCACCATGCTGCCGGCCGATGGCGAGCTGGTGCAGAGCAACGATTTCAGCGTGAACGAATCGATCCTCACGGGCGAGGCGTTCGCGGTGTCGCGCCAGGCGGAAGATCCGGCCACTTGCACGGTGAGCAAGGGCACGCAGGTGGTCTCGGGCCAGGGCGTGGTGCGCGTGACCGCCGTGGGCGACCACACCCGGCTGGGGCGCATCAGCACCTCATTGGCGGAGATCGAAGTGCCGCCCACCCCGCTGCAGCAGCAGATCACGCGCTTCGTGCGCAACATGGCCTTCGCCGGGGTGGCCGTCTTCCTCGCGGTGTGGATCGTGGCCTTCGTCCGCAGCGGCTCGTTGTGGGACAGCCTGCTCACCGGCCTCACGCTGGCGATGTCGATCCTGCCCGAGGAGATCCCCGTGGCCTTCGCGACCTTCCTCGCCTTGGGTGCGTGGCGCCTGGCGAAGCAGGGCGTGATCGTGAAGAGCGCTTCCACCGTGGAGACACTGGGCTCGGCCGCGGTGGTGTGCACCGACAAGACCGGCACCATCACCGAGAACCGCATGGAGCTGGCGCGGCTGCATGTGCATGCCACCGGCACCACCGTGGGCCCCGAGGGCTGGGACAGTGCCGAAGCGCGGCGCGTGCTGGAGGTGGCCATGTGGGCCAGCGAGCCCGTGCCCTTCGACCCGATGGAGCGCGCCCTGCACGCGGCCTACGCCAGGCACACCGAGGTGGATCGCCGACCGCAGGCCGAGATGGTGCACGAGTATCCGCTGGGTGGTCGTCCGCCCATGATGACGCACGTGTTTGCCCTGCCCGACGGCACCCGCGTGATCGCGTGCAAGGGTGCGCCGGAGCGCGTGCTGCGCCAGTCGCGCCTCACGGATGCGGAGCGCGCGGACCTGCTGGCGCGCGTGCAGGCGTTGGCGGGCGAAGGCCTGCGCGTGCTGGGCGTGGCCGAGGCACAGCCACCGGGCGACACCTATCCGGAAGACCAGGAGGCGCTCACCCTGGATTTCCTCGGGCTGGTGGCCTTCCACGATCCCCCGAAGGCGAACATCACCGAGGTGTTCCAGCGCTTCCACGACGCGGGCATCACCGTGAAGATCATCACCGGCGACAACGCCCTCACCACGGCGGCCATCGCGCGGCAGACCGGCTTCCGTGGCGCGGACCGGACGATGGACGGCGATGAACTGATGCAGCTGGATGATGCGGCCCTCACGGAGGCGGTGGCGCACACGCACATCTTCACCCGCATGTACCCCGAGGCCAAGTTGCGCATCATCCAGGCGCTGCAGGCCCGCGGCCAGGTGGTGGCCATGACCGGCGACGGCGTGAACGACGGTCCCGCGTTGAAGGCCGCGCACATCGGCATCGCCATGGGGAAGCGGGGAAGCGAACTGGCCAAGGAGGCCGCCTCGCTCATCCTGGTGAACGACGACCTGGCCGACATGGTCGACGCCGTGGCCATGGGCCGCAAGATCTACGGCAACCTGAAGAAGGCCATCCAGTACATCATCTCGATCCACATCCCGATCATCCTCACTGTGTCGTTGCCGCTCTTCCTGGGCTGGATCCATCCGACCATCTTCACCCCGCTGCACGTGATCTTCCTGGAGCTGATCATGGGCCCCACGTGCAGCATCGTGTACGAGAACGAGCCGCTGGAGAAGGACGGCATGCGTCGCCCGCCACGTCCGCTGGACCGCACCTTCCTCTCGTGGCGCGAACTGTCCATCAGCATCTGGCAGGGTCTGGTGATCACCCTCGGCACCCTGGGCACCTACCAACTGGCGGTGCATCAAGGCCATGGCGAGGAGCTGGTGCGCACCCTGGTGTTCTGCACGTTGATCGCGGCGAACATCGGCCTCACCCTGGTGGACCGTTCGTTCACGGCGTCGGCCTTCCGCACCTTTCTCAACCACAACGTGCTGCTGCGGATCATGCTGCTGCTCACCGTGGCGCTCGTGGCGGCGATGATCCTCATCGGACCGCTCCGGGCGCTCTTCCACCTGGCCGTACCAACGGCGCCGCAGCTGCTCACCGCGGTGGGCATCGGTCTGGCCTCGGTGGCCTGGTTCGAGGTGTACAAGTGGGTGCAGCGGCGGAAGGGCATCGCTTCCTGAGGCCGGCCCGCCACATCGTTCGCTCGGTACCCGTGCCGTTCGCTCGATCCTTCCCCCTGCGCGCTTCAACGCGCCATAACTTGGCGCCGCACATCACCCACGGCCATGAAGCACTTCTCCTTTCTGATCCCGTTCATCGCCCCCCTGGCCTTGTCGGCCCAGAGTTTTCTGGACCCCACCTTCGGCACGGGGGGCTATGTGAACCTGAGCGTCTCCAACATGTTCGAGCAGTTCCACGGCATCGTGGTGCAGCCCGATGGCCGGATCGTGGTGGCCGGCCACGCCGCCTTGTCGGCGAAGACGCATCCGCTGGTCGCGCGGTTCACCTCGGACGGTGTGCTCGACCCCTCGTTCAGCAGCGGGGGCTGGTCGCTGGGTCCCGGCCCGGACTGGTACGATCCCGGCATGTACTACGGTGTGGCCCTGCAGCCCGATGGCAAGATCGTCTGCGTGGGAAAGGCGAAGCTGCTGCCGAACACCCCCATCCGCATCCTGGCGGTCCGCTACCTCCCCGACGGAAGTCTGGACCCGGACTTCGGCGAAGGGGGCCAGGTGACGTTCCTGCCGCCGGTGGGCAACGTGTGGATGGCCTTCGATGTGGTGATCACCCCGTCGAACAAGATCCTGATCGGTGGCCGCGCCGATCTGGACCCGAGCGATCATGACGAGCTGCTGGTGATGCAGCTGCAGGAGGATGGTTCGTTCGACCCGGGGTTCGGTCAGGGCGGCTACGTGGCCTTCCATCCCGGCTCGCCGTTCACCGATTGCAGCGCGTACGACATCGCCCTGCAGAGCGACGGCCGCATCGTGCTGGCCACCAAGGGCGTGGCCGATGAGCCCGGGTACGTGCCCTTCTGGAGTGTGCGCCTGCTTCCCGATGGCACATGGGACACCAGCTACGGCGACGGCGGCCTGGTGAAGTCCCAGGAGAACGGCACCTATGTCATGAAGGTGGCCGTGGGCCCGAACGATGAAGTGCTGCTGGTCGGCTCCGATGCGGTGGTGGGCTCCTTGCAAGACCTGGTGACGCTGCAGCTCGATGCCGATGGCGCCAACGTGGTGGAGCGCTACTACGAATGCGATCCGTTCGAGTCGCTGATGGGGCAGGGGGCATGGGTGCAGTCCGATGGCAAGGCCATTGCGATGGGCGTGGCCGGTGAGGACATCTACCTGATGCGCCGACTCCCGGACGGCACCGTGGACCCGACCTTCGGGATCGACGGCATCGTGGTGGGGACCGGCCTCCGCATCAGCTACGGGGGCGACGGCCAGACCGGGGACCTGTGGGTGGAGGACAGCGGCCGCATGCTCGTCTGTGGCCGCACCGACATGCCCGGCAGTAGTGGTGGCGACGCGATCATCATGGCCTTCCTGCCCCATCCGGTCGGGATCCCGGAGATCGAGGCGGGCCTGCCCCTGTCCATGGCACCCAATCCGGCCTGCGACCAGGTGGACCTGCTGTCCGATCCCGCGATGATCGGTCGGTCGGCCACCTGGGAATTGGTCGACCTCACCGGTGCCCGCGTGCATGTGGCCCACATCAGCTCCCTGGCGCAGCGCACCACGATCGATCTGCCCCCCACGCTGGCCGAAGGCATCTACCTGGTGAAGTTGCGGGCCACGGGGCACCGCGACCGCACGGCACGGCTGGTGATCCAGCGGTGAGCTACCACCGGTGGAAGGGATCCCCATGCGGGTGGGCGGGGGCGCGCACCGGCATGCCCGCCTGCACCCGCAGAAAGGCCAGGACCTCATCCAGCAGCGCCCGGTAGGTCCGTTCCTGCGCCTCCATCAGCGCGGCATCGGGCACCGCGAAGCGGCCCCGGCCCGCCAGGCGCAGCAGATAGGCGCTGGTGTAGCTCTCGTGGCCGAAGGCCTCCTGGGGGTCGAGGTACCGCACGTCGCCCCGCACCCCGCGGAACATGGCGAAGGGAGGCAAGGAGTCAGTATCGGCCACCATCAGGATGGGCATTGGGTAGGCATGGGTGGTGATGGCGGCGAACACCTCGGGCCACTTCTCCTTCACCTCGGCCGTGTCGGTCTTCCATTCCATGGTGGTCTCCAGGCTGATGAAGGCGTCGACCAGGCCCGGTTCGTGCAGCTGGCACCAGCCCTCCTGCGCACCCCAGCTGTGACCCACGTAGAAAACCTTTCCGCCGTTGGCAAGACGCCGCGTGAAGCGCAGCATGGTACGGATGCCCGCGGTATCCGGCCCGTCCACGAGCGACTCGCCGTACATCGCGCCCTCCATGGGCCAGTGGAAGTTGGCCGATACGAAGAGGAAGCCGTGGGCCGCCAGGTGTTCGGCCATCCACACGTTCTCGTCGCTGAGGCCCTGCGCGCCATGATGATAGAGGACCACCGGGGCGGCGTGATCGAGCGGCAGCGGCGCGCGGTGGGATCGGGTGCGGCCGGCGAGCAGACTGTCCTTCACCTGCCAGATGGTGAAGGGCGCATAGTCGATCGGCTCCACATCGTCGAACGGCTCGCGCAGGCAGTAGTCCACGAAGGCACTGTCCATGTGCGCCACCAGCGCGCGGTGCACGGGCTGCAGGGCCGGGGGAAGTGCGGGTTGGCGCAGTTGGTGGTAGGTGAGCGCGGGGCCCGGGGCCGGGCCATCGATCGGGAACCAGGCCTGCACGAAGAAGGGCGCGGGACCTTCGTAGCCGTGGCCGCTGTACGCCGTGGTGTGAAAAAGCAGGGTATCCGCGAAACCGACAGGGGCCTGCGCATGGACCACGGGGACCAGGCGGATGGCAAGCAGCAAAGCGGGCACCGACAAGGCACGCATCAGGGGCAAGGTAGGTCGCGGAGAAGAACGATCCACGCCGTGGATGCTCCCCTCCCATCAACCACCCGCCCCCTGCGGGCCCAGCAGGTCGTCGGCCTCGTCCAGCGGTCGGTCGCGCGTGGCAGAAGCCACCTGAGGCTTGCTGCGCTCGCCGATCTGTTGCCGCCACATGGCGAAGTACAGCCCCTTGCGCTCCAGTAGTTCGGCATGGGTGCCGGTCTCCACCACCTCCCCTTTTTCCAGTACATGGATCCGGTCAGCGTGCATGATGGTGCTGAGGCGGTGGGCGATCAGGATGGTGATCCGTTCCTGCCGGGCGCTGAGGCGGCGGATGGTGTCGGTGATCTCCTCCTCGGTGAGCGAATCGAGGGCCGAGGTAGCCTCATCGAAGATCAGCAGTCGCGGGTCGCGCACAAGGGCCCGGGCGATGGACAGCCGCTGCTTCTCGCCGCCGCTGAGCTTTACGCCACCTTCGCCGATCACCGTGTCCAAGCCCCTGCCCGAGCGTTGCAGCAGCGGTCCGCAGGCGGCCTGCTCCAACGCGGTGAGGATCTCCACGTCGGTGGCATCGGGCTTCACGAAGCGCAGGTTGTCGCGCACGGTGCCTGAGAAAAGCTGGGTGTCCTGTGTGACGAAGCCGAACTGGCGCCGCGCCTCGTTGTAGCGGATGTCGGCCACGGGCACATCGTTCAGGCTGATGGTCCCTTCCACCGGCGTGTACAGCCCCACGAGCAACTTCACCAGGGTGCTCTTGCCCGAACCCGACGGCCCCACGAAGGCGATCGTCTCGCCCCGCTCGGCGGCGAACGAGATCCCGTTGATCGCGTTGTAGCCGGCGTTGCGGTGGCGGAAGACCACGTTCTCGAAGCGCAGCCGATGCAGGGGACCGATCTTCACCGGGTCCACCGGACGGGTCTCCACGGGCCGGGCCATCAGCCGCTCGAAGCTGGAGAGCGATCCTTCCGCCTCGCGGTAGGCCAGGATGATGTTTCCCAGTTCCTGCAGCGGTCCGAAGATGTGGGCCGACATGAACTGCATGGCGATGAGTTCGCCCGTGGTGAGCACATCGCGGAAGATGAGCCACAGCAGGATGAAGAGGATGCTCTGCCGCAGCAGGTTGATGGTGGTGCCCTGCAGGAAGCTCAGCGTGCGCACCCGCCGCACCTTCTCCATCTCGAGGTCGTACACCTGCTCGGTGAGGCCGCGCATCCGGCGCAATTCGGGATAGGTCAGTCCTAGGCTCTTCACCAGTTCGATGTTGCGCAGCGATTCGGTGATCACCCCGAAGAGCTCGGCGGTGCGGCGTACGATGCCGCGCTGGATCGTCTTGATGCGTCGGCTCATCAGTCCGGTGAGGCCACCGAGCACCACCACGCCCACCACGAACACGGGGACCAGCCACCACGACCTGGTGACGGCGTACCACACCAGGAAGGCCACGCCCACCAGCGTGGCGAACACCACATTGATGAACTGCGAGATGAAGCGCTCGCTGTCGGTGCGCACCTTTTGCAGGATGCTCAGGGTCTCGCCGCTGCGCTGGTCCAGCAGGTCCTGGTACGGCAGGCGCAGGGTCTGCTTCAGCCCGTCGTTGAACACCTGCATGCCCATGCGCTGGGTGGCCTTGCGCAGGGTGTAGTCCTGGAAGGCCCGCGCCAGCCGCGACGCCAGCGCCAGCCCCACGGCGAGGGCCAGCAGCTGCAACACGCCACGCACCATCTCGTCGCGGGCCATGCCGGGTGTGGGCGAGCCGTAGGTATCGATGATCTTCCCGAAAATGATGGGGTCGATCATGGACAAGACCTGCGCGGCGGTGGCCAGCAGCAGGCTGAGCAGCACCAGTGGCGCGTGGGGACGGAGGTAGTGGAGCAGGATATTCAAGGCGCGGCCCCCCAGGCAAGGATGGTGCCGGATGCGAAAGCCGCCAACACGACCGCCTTGGTGCTCCTGACGAACATCAATGGCGTGCACGGCCCGCCCGCTATCTTAGCCACCCACAACGAACGCCGATGACGGATGTGACCAACCTCGAAGAACTCTTCCAAGCCAAGATCGACGCCGAGCAGAAGATCGAGCCCAAGGACTGGATGCCCGACGCCTACCGGAAGAACCTGGTGCGCCAGATCAGCCAGCACGCGCACAGCGAGGTGGTGGGCATGCTGCCCGAGGGCAACTGGATCACCCGTGCACCCAGCCTGAAGCGCAAGGCCATCCTGCTGGCCAAGGTGCAGGACGAGGCGGGCCACGGCCTCTACCTCTACAGCGCCTGCGAGACCTTGGGCGTGTCGCGCGAGCAGACCATCGACGACCTGCTCAGCGGCAAGGCCAAGTACAGCAGCATCTTCAACTACCCCACCCTCACCTGGGCCGACATCGGGGCCATCGGCTGGCTGGTGGATGGAGCCGCCATCATGAACCAGGTGATGCTGTGCCGCACCAGTTACGGTCCCTACGCCCGGGCCATGGTGCGCATCTGCAAGGAGGAGAGCTTCCACCAGCGCCAGGGTTACGAGATCATGAGCGTGCTGGCCAAGGGCACGCCCGCGCAGCGGGAGATGGCGCAGGACGCCCTCAACCGGTGGTGGTGGCCCAGCCTGATGATGTTCGGTCCCAGCGATGCGAACAGCCCCCACAGCGCCCAGAGCATGAAGTGGAAGATCAAGCGCCAGAGCAACGACGAGCTGCGCCAGATCTTCATCGACCGCACCGTGCAACAGGCCGAAGTACTGGGGTTGACCATCCCCGATCCGCAGCTGAAGTGGAACGAGGAGCGCCAACACTACGATTTCGGCGCGATCGACTGGGAGGAATTCAACAACGTGATCGCCGGCAACGGCCCCTGCAACCGTGAGCGGATGGCCGCACGCCGCAAGGCCCACGCCGATGGCGCCTGGGTACGGGAGGCCGCCTTGGCCCATGCCGCGAAAAAGGCGAAGCGGCAGGCGGCCTAACGTGAAGGCATCGTAGCGGCGACCCGCCGGGTCGACCAACCACACCAAAGAAGAGCAATGTACCGTCGCCCCACCGGGTCGACACCCCCGATACACCGATGAGCACCGAGAACCCGAACAACTGGCCCCTCTGGGAGGTCTTCATCCAAAGCAAGCGCGGCCTGGACCACAAGCATGTGGGCAGCTTGCACGCCGCCGATGCCGCCATGGCGATCGAGAACGCGCGCGACGTCTACACCCGCCGCCAGGAGGGCAACAGCATCTGGGTGGTGAAGAGCGAGCACGTGCACGCCTCACGTCCCGAGGATGCCGAGAGCTTCTACGATCCCGCCGACGACAAGGTGTACCGCCACCCCACGTTCTACACCGTGCCCGAGGGGGCGAAATACATCTAAAGTGAATGCTGAACGGTAGCTGGTGAACGGTCCCGTTCGCCCGCCCCGCTCGCCGATCCCCCACCATGAGCACCGCACTGTTCACCTATACCCTCCGCCTCGGCGACGACCTGCTGATCCTGAGCCACCGCCTGAGCGAGTGGTGCGGCCACGGCCCCATCCTCGAGGAGGACATCGCGCTGACCAACCGGGCGCTGGACCACCTCGGCGAGGCCCGCAACCTGCTCACCTACGCCGGTCAGGTGGAAGGCCAGGGACGCAGCGAGGACGACCTGGCCTACCTGCGCATGGAGCGCCAATTCACCAACATGAAGTTGGTGGAACAGCCCAACGGCGACTACGCCCACACCATCGTGCGCAGCTTCCTCTTCGACGCGTACCACCTGCCCCTGATGCAGGCCATGACGAAGAGCAGCGACGCGCAACTCGCGGGTATCGCCGGCAAGGCCGTGAAGGAGGCCACCTACCACCTGCGCACCAGCAGCGAGTGGATGGTCCGCTTCGGCGACGGCACCGAAGAGAGCCATCAACGCGCCCAAGCCGCCCTCGACGCCCTGTGGACCTTCACCGGTGAACTCTTCGAGACCGATGCCGTGACCGACGAGCTGGTGAAGGCCGGCATCGCCCCGGACATCGCCCCGATCAAGGAGGCCTGGAGCCGCACGATCGACCAAGTGCTGAGCGAAGCCACCCTGAAGCGCCCGGCCGACGGCTTCATGGCCACCGGCGGCCGCAAGGGCCTGCACACCGAGCACCTCGGCTACATCCTGGCCGAGATGCAGCATGTGACCCGGGCGTATCCGGGGGCGGAGTGGTAGGCACATCATTGCCCCGCGTGGATGGACCGCTTTGAAGTCCTCCTCTCCGGCGGTGATCGGCGCAGCATCGGGCAGAGCGACCAGGTGGTGCGCATGATCGATGGCCCGGACGCCTGTGGGGAGTTGCTCGAATTGACCGACCATCCCGACCGGCTGATCGCCATGCGAGCCTACGATGCCGTGGAGAAAGTGGCGCAGCGCCATTTGGAATGGATCCGCCCCCACAAGCGCAAGTTGCTGGCGCCCGCGAAGCCGGACATGCCCATCGAAGTGAAATGGCACCTGGCCCGGCTGTGGCCCATGATCGACCTCAGCCCCGCCGAACGTGCCCGCGTG
>Ga0207868_1002404_pt1 | contig 10743 bp, 9 predicted proteins | sample Passage237B_FD_187370 | JGI IMG/M metagenome (GOLD analysis project Ga0207868, IMG submission 187370) | Cellulose adapted compost microbial communities from Newby Island Compost Facility, Milpitas, CA, USA - Passage2 37B (SPAdes) (version 3) ... | reverse complement strand
CCGTGGTGTCGTCGGGATCGCTGTGATCGCGGGCCTCTGGGCCGAAATTGGTCGAACTCCAACTGTGCTGCAGCACGACGTAGCCGAACGTGCGCGCGGCCTTCATGATGTGTTTCATGCAGGTGTGGGAAGCGTTGTTGGCGATCTCGAGCTTGATGCCCTTGAAGCCGAATTGGGTCGCGCAACGCTCGGCTTCTTGCATCACGGCTTTTTCGCCGAGGAGTGGATTCAGGTAGCAAAACCCGACGAAGTAATCGGGGTGCAATTTTTGCAGCCGCGCGCTCTCGTTGTTGAGGCGGCGGAGCTGCGCGGCGTCGGGCCGCGGGCCGTAGCGCAACACGTCGCCGAGCGAAATCATGCGCTCGATGCCGAGCGAGCGGCCGTGCGCGACCAGCGCTTCGGTTTCGCTCTCCCGGCGGCCGTCGCCGAAGAAGATGGGGTGGGTGTGGACGTCGATGATGCGCATGAGGAAGGTGATTATTGCGGGTCTAACAACGTGACAAGCGCCGGTTGGTTGGCTAACGCTACGGACCGATGGCTAAATCCCGTTCGTCCAAATCCAAGCTTCCCGTGGCGGTGCGCGAGCGCTTGGTGGCGGTGGCCACGCGGTTGTTTGCGCAGAACGGGTATCGCGGCACGACAGTGGATGAAATCGTGGAAGCGGCCGGCGTGAACAAGCGGATGGTCTATCACTATTTTGGCGACAAAGAGCGGCTTTATCACGAAGTGCTGATCGCGGCCTACCGCGGATTGGAGGCGGTTGAAATCGACACGCTGGCGCACGATGCGGACATCGACGTGCTCGCGGGCGAGATTGTGCGCGCCTACTTCGATTTTCTCGAGGCTCATCCGGAGTTCGTGCGATTGCTGCTGTGGGAAAATCTCAACGACGGGCGCGGGCTCGCGCAGATCGGTTCGCAATTGAGCAAAGACCCGATGCTGCAATTGCTCGAGCGACTGCTGAAGTCCGGCATCGCGGCGGGTCGCATCCGTCCCGACATGGATGCACGGCATTTGCTGATCAGCATCATCGGCTTGTGCCTCGTTTACAGCTCCAACCGATTCACGCTTTCGCAGGCGCTCAAAATGAATCTCGGCAGCGCCCGCGTGCGCGAGGATGGAGTTGGGCATGTGACGCGCTTGTTGCTCGACGGCATCAAGGCGCGGGACTGAGCGGCGGTGGGGCACGGGCCTCAACCTGAGCCCGAATTTTACCGTGGTCCAGCATCAAGTAACTAAAAGGTTACTTCGGGTTTGACCCGTCGTCCCTGCTGCCCTCTGTTCACCTTGGACGTTCCCTTTTACTCGCGATTTTCTCATGGCCCAAACCACTCCCAAAACCGACCGCGATATCGAGACCCTGCTTTCGCAGCCGACTGCCGGTGCGATTGAAACCGTCAAACGACTCGACGGCGATTACATGGTGCTCGGCGTGGGCGGCAAAATGGGCACGTCGCTCGCCGTCATGTTGCGCCGCGCGCTCGATGCCGCGGGCAAGTCGGCCAAGGTTTACGGCGTATCGCGTTTCAGCCGGCCGGAAGCGAAAGCCGATCTCGAACAATTTGGCGTGACGCCGCTTTCGTGCGATCTGGCCGATCCCGAGCAGGTCGCGAAGCTGCCTGAAGTCGCGAATATCGAATACCTCGCCGGCCAAAAATTTGGCACCGACAGTGCGCCGGATGAGACATGGATTCAAAACACCATCGTGCCCTCGCTCGTGGCGCGAAAGTTCCGGCAATCGCGCATCGTGGTTTTCTCCACGGGTTGCGTTTATCCCTTTGTGCCGGTCAGCGGCAGCGGCGCGAACGAGTCTACGCCGGTCGCGTTTCTGGGCGAATACGCGAGCACCTGCGTGGGGCGCGAACGTGTTTTCACGCACTACTCGCGCAAATACGGCACGCCGCAGTTGATCTACCGGCTGAACTATTCCGTCGAGTTGCGCTACGGCGTGCTCGTCGATGTCGCGACGAAAGTGCTGCAAGGCGAACCCGTGGATGTCACGATGGGCGCGTTCAATTTGATCTGGCAGGGCGACGCCTGTGCGCGCGCGATTCAGTGCCTCGAACACGTCGCAACCCCGCCGAAGATTCTCAACATCACCGGCGCGGAGAAAGTTTCGATTCGCGAGGTGGCACGGAAATTCGGCGAGCTTCTCGGCAAACCGGCATTGGTTAAAGGCACCGAAGCCGAGACCGCGTGGCTGGCCGACGCCAGCGAATCGATGCGGTTGTTTGGTCCGGTCACCGTGACGCTTGACGATATCATGCGTATGGTGGCGGATCATTTGAAATCCGGCGGGAAACTTTTGGGGAAACCCACGCACTTCGAATCCCGCGACGGCAAATTCTAATCATGAATCCACTCCGCTCTCATCTTCTGGAAGGTCACGTCATCCCCGCGCAGCCGCTCGCCCTCGATGCGCAGCGCAAGTTCTCCGAGCGCCATCAGTGTGCCATCACACGTTACTATCTGGCCAGCGGAGTAGGCGGCCTCGCCGTGGGCGTGCATTCGACGCAGTTCGAAATCCGCGAACCGCAGCATGGTCTGTTCAAGCCCGTGTTGGAATTGGCCTCGCGCACGATTGACGAGGAACTCGCCAAGGCGCCGCGTCCTTTCATCAAGATCGCCGGCTTGTGCGGCCGCACCGAGCAGGCCGTTAACGAAGCGATCACTGCACTCGGTTACGGTTATCAAGCCGGCTTGCTCAGTCTCGGCGCTTACAAAAACGACACCGAGGAAGCGATGCTGGCGCATTGCGCGCGTGTGGCGGAAACGATTCCGGTGGTCGGTTTCTACCTGCAACCTTCCGTCGGTGGCCGGTTGTTGAGCTACTCGTTCTGGCGCAAGTTTGCCGAGATTCCCAATGTCATCGCGATCAAGATCGCGCCGTTCAATCGCTATCAAACCATCGATGTGATTCGCGCCGTCGCCGAGAGTGGTCGCGAGGATATCGCGCTCTACACCGGCAACGACGACAGCATCGTAGTCGATCTGCTCACGCCTTTCACCTTCGACGTGAACGGCACGCCGGTGACGCGCCGGATTTCGGGCGGATTGCTCGGACACTGGGGCGTGTGGACGAAAGCGGCAGTGCAGTTGCTCAACGAGATCAAGCTCGCTCGGCAGAAACCGCAGATCGACGCACAATGGCTCGATACTGCGATCGCCGTCACCGACATGAACGCGGCGTTGTTTGATTCGGCGAACAAGTTTGCGGGTTGCATCCCGGGCATTCTCGAAGTGCTGCGCCGCAACGGACTCGTGCCGACGATCAACTGTCTCAATCCGCACGAAGTGCTTTCGCCCGGTCAGGCCGAGGAACTTGATCGGGTGACCAAGGCCTATCCGCACTTGATCGACGACGACTTTATTGCAGCCAATCGCGATACTTGGTTAAGTTAAAATCATGAGCTCAACCTCCGCCGCCGTGCCGCAGTCCTGTGAAGAACTGCTGGCTCAGATGATCGCCATCGAAACGGTGAATCCGCTATTCGGCGGACCGGCGGACGGGCAGGGGAAGCTCATTGCGCATTTGGAGTCGCTCGCTCGCGCGTGGGGCATGGCGACGCGCCGTCTGCCGGTGCCGGAGGGTGGCGAAAATCTGCTGATCACGCTTGAGGTCGATCCGACTGCGCCGTGGCTGCTTTTCGAATCGCACGTCGATACCGTCAGTATCGCCGGCATGACGATTGATCCGCTGAAGGTGAAAACCGACGGCGACAAACTTTACGGCCGTGGTGCCTGCGACACGAAAGGCTCGGGCGCGGCGATGTTTTGGGCGATGCAAGATTACGCGCGCGGCGCGCAGCGTCCGCACAACGTCGGTCTCTTGTTCGCGCTGGATGAAGAAGCGCGCATGACCGGCGCGAAGGCTTTTGCGGCGAAAGAGTTGAAGGAATTTTTGCCGAAGCTGCGCGGCATGATCGTAGGCGAACCCACGCTGATGCGACCGGTGGTTGCAACCAATGGTGTGATTCGATGGAAGACGATTACGCGTGGTCGCGCGGCGCATTCGTCGGTTCCGTCCAATGGCAAATCGGCGATCTCCGCGATGCTGCGCGTGGTCGAAGCGATCGAGTCGCGCTATGTGCCGACCGTTACGGCCAGCCATCCGCTGACCGGCCGCGCGGCGATGAGCGTGAATGTCATTCGCGGCGGCACACAGGTGAACATCATTCCGGAATACTGTGAAATTGAATGCGATCGCCGGACGGTGCCGGGCGAAACCGAGGCGCAAGTTTGGGCCGAACGCGACGCCGTGCTCGCCGGGCATGAGGTCGAGCATACCGATCTTTATGTCGTGCCTTCGATGGGCGACGAGCTGTCGCGCGATTTTCTCAAGCTGTTGCAACCGGTGCTGCCCAAACACGGTTTGGATACGACCGGCCGTGGCGAACCCTACGTAACGGATGCGAGCCATTTCGGTGCCGCTGGCGCGGCGGCGATTGTGATCGGTCCGGGGGATCTGGCGCAGGCGCACACGAAGGATGAATGGGTTTCGCGCCGGCAACTCGCGCAGGCCGTTGCCGTTTATGGCGACCTTATGTGCGCCGTCGGTTGAAGCGATCATGCAGCGTCGAGACGAAGCCACGGCCGCGTTGAACGCTGCGCTGACCGCGGGAAGACGCGGTAATCCGCTGGAACTTGCCGGTTGGATTCGCCGACATCTGTTTGAACATCTTCTGCCGTTTTGGGAGCAGCACGCGATTGATCCGTGTGGTGGCATTCTTACCTGCATCGCGGATGACGGCGCGGTGCAGAGCACGGACAAATGGCTGTGGAGCCAGTGGCGCGCGGTGTGGGTTTTTGCCCGGCTCTACAACTCGCTTGATCGTGATGAGAAGTGGCTCGGACATGCGTGCCGCATCGCCGAGTTTTGTTTGCAACACGGTTGGCTCGAAGCGGAGCAGGGCTGGGCGCTCCTGCTCGCGCAAGACGGCAGTGTGGTGAAGCGTCACGAGAGCATCTACACAGACGGCTTCGCCGTGTATGGACTCGCCGAGCTGTTTCGCGCGACCGGCGAAGCGCGCTATCGCGAATGGGCCTGTCGCACGGCGGATGCGGCGTTGGAAAAACTCGCGCGGCCCTACGATCAGCTGCCGCATTTTCCGTATCCGATCCCGGCTGGCGCGAAGGCGCACGGCATTCCGATGATCTGGTCGTTCACTTTGGCCGAGCTTGGCACAATTCTCGGCGACGAAAAATACCTCCGCCTCGCGCGCAAATTTTCCGAGGAGGTTTTTCGCGATTTCTACCGCGCCGACAGTGATCGCATCATCGAGTTTGTGCGGCAGGACGGCGGCGAGTTCACGCCGCCGCAAGGCACGGCAACGGTGCCGGGACACGCGATTGAAGACATGTGGTTTCAACTGCACGTGTTTGACGCGGTGAAGTGGGCCGATGCACCGCGCGATCTCGCGCGACGATTGATCCGCCGTCATCTCGAACTGGGTTGGGATGAAGAAAACGGCGGGCTATTTCTCGCGGTGGATCGCGACGGTAGAAAAGGCGATGCAATCGGTTGGAAATTCGCCGAGACGAAGTTGTGGTGGCCGCACACGGAAACGCTCTACGCGCTGCTACTGGCCTGGCAGGAGACCGGCGACGCGTGGTTTTACGACTGGTATGAAAAGATTTGGGCGCTGTGTCTGGAGCGTTTTGTCGATTGGGAACACGGCGAGTGGAGGCAGAAGCTCAACCGCGACCTCACGCCGATGACCGGCGTGGTGGCGTTGCCGGTGAAGGATCCGTTTCACCTGCCGCGTGCGCTTATTTTGCAAATCGAATTGCTCGAACGCATGAGTGCCCAAATGGTGTCGCCCGAATGAAACTCGGCCTCGGACTTTACCGGCACCAACTCAACGACGAACATTTTCGCTTTGCCGCGCAGGCGGGCTGCACGGCTTTGGTGATCCACTTGGTGGATTACTTTAATCAGGCGAAGGCGAACAAGGTCGGCGATCAGCCTACCGGCGATCTGCATGGTTGGGGTCGCGCGGGTGATCCGGATCAACTATGGGATCAGGGTTATTTGGAAGACGTGGTGAAACGAGCGAAGGCCCACGGCTTGGAAATTGCGGCGATCGAGAATTTCGATCCTGCGCACTGGCACGACGTGTTGATCGACGGGCCGCGCAAGGCCGAGCAGTTGGAAAACATCAAGACGATGGTGCGCTGCGTCGGTGCCGCGGGTATTCCGTGCATCGGCTACAATTTCAGCCTCGCTGGTGTGGCGGGTCGCACGCGCGGCACATATGCGCGCGGGCAGGCCGAGGCGGTCGGCATGGAAGGACCGGTGGATGATCCGGTGCCGACGGGTTTGGTTTGGAACATGCAGATCGCCGACAAGCTCGGGCCTGGCACGATGCCGCCGTGCACGCACGAGCAATTGTGGTCACGCGTGAATGATTTTTTGACCGCGGTTTTGCCGGTGGCCGAGGAGAGCGGTGTGGTTCTGGCGGCGCATCCCGATGACCCGCCGATGCCGACAATTCGCGGCACGCCGCGGTTGGTGTATCAGCCGCATCTATATCAAAAGTTAATCGACCTCTCGCCGAGCCGCTCGAACCAGTTGGAGTATTGCCTCGGTTCGTTGGCTGAGATGACCGAGGGCGACCTTTACGAATGCACGGAAAGTTACGCGCGACAGAACCGCATCGCCTACGTGCATTTTCGCAACGTTCGCGGCAAGGTGCCGCACTACAAGGAAACCTTCGTGGACGACGGCGACATCGACATGCCGCGCATCGTGCAAATTCTCCGGCGCAACAATTTCCAAGGCGTGCTCATCCCCGACCACGCGCCGCAAATGGCCTGTGGCGCGCCGTGGCACGCGGGCATGGCCTTTGCGCTCGGCTACATGCGCGCGCTTCTGCAAACAGTGAAATAACAATTTTATGAGTTTTCCCAACGTCTTCTCTCTCGAAGGTCATACCGCGTTGATTACCGGTGGCGGATCCGGCATCGGTCTCGCCACGGCACAGTGCCTCGCCGCTTGTGGCGCCAAGGTGATTCTCGGTGGCCGCCGAGAAAAGGAATTGAATGACGCGGCCGCCGCGATTGGTCCGCGTGCCAGTGCACAAGTGATGGATGTTACCGATACTGCGGGCATGCCCGCGTTGGCGACGGCGCTGCGCGAAAAGCACGGCCCGATCAGCATCTTGGTCAACAATGCCGGTGTCCATATGAAGAAGCCCTTCGTGGACACCACGGAGAGCGAATTGCTCGGCGTTTTGCAGACCAATGTGATTGGCGCGCTGGCCCTGACGCGAGCGCTGCATCCGCAATTAAAAGAAAGCGGCAAGGGGTCGGTCATATTCATTAGTTCGATGGCGGCACTGTTTGGTATTCCGTGGGTATCGGCGTATTCGATTTCCAAATCTGCGCTGACCGGCGCGGTGCATACGCTTACACTCGAGTTTGGCGCGGATAAGATTCGTGTGAATGCGGTGGCGCCGGGCTGGTTCGACACGGCGATGTCACGCAAGGCGTTTGAGAGTGATCCTGCGCGCAAGCAGAAGATTCTTTCACGCACGCCGCTTGGCGGCTTTGGCGATACAGCGGACATTGGCTGGGCGGTAGCCTATCTTTGTTCGCCCGCGGCGAAATTTGTAACGGGCACGGTTATGCCCGTGGATGGCGGGGCGAGCATCGGATTCTAAAATGAGCGGCGCACCTTACACCGGCTTCTTCGATTTACAGGTCAACGGTTTTGCCGGCGTGGATTTTCAGCAGCCCGATCTCACGCATGCGGCGTTGACGCAGGCAGTGAACGGGTTGCTCAAGCATCGCACCGACCGGATTCTTTTCACATTAGTTACCGACCGCATCGATTCGTTGTGCGCGAAACTGGCGAACATCGAAAGGCTGCGTGCGGCGGATCCGACAATCGCGCACGTGGTGGTCGGATATCACATCGAGGGACCTTACATGAGTCCGAAGCCGGGGTATCACGGCGCGCACGATCCCGCGTTGATGAAGGCTCCGGATATCGCCGAGTTTGAGCGCATGCAGGACGCGGGTAACGGCAACATCCGCCTCATCACGCTGGCGCCGGAGCAACCGGGGTCGCCGGAATTCATCAAGCACATCACTTCGCGCGGAGTGGTGGCTTCAATCGGTCACTCGGAGGCCGACGATAAGCAGATCGATGAAGCGATCGCGGCGGGAGCCACGATGTGCACGCATTTGGGCAATGGCATTCCGATCGAGTTGCATCGCCACGACAATGTCATGCAGCGGTTGCTGGCGCGCGATGAACTTTACGCGTGTTTCATCCACGATGGAATTCACCTGCCGCCGCGCGTGCTGCAGAATCTCGTGCGCGCCAAGCCGCGCGATAAAGTGATTTTCACGACCGATTGCATGTCGGCTGGCGGCGCGGGACCGGGGCGCTATCAACTGGGGCGCTTGATCGTCGAAGTTGGCGACGACCGCGTCGTGCGTGAGCCGGGCAAGCGCAATTTTGCGGGCTCTTCGCTGGCGATGGATGAAGGCGCAGAAAACCTTCGGAAGTTCCTTGGCTGGAGCGACGCGGAGATTTTCGAGGCGTGCGGTCCGCGCGTGGCCCGCAGTTTGGGAATGGCGGAGTAGGCGAGGAAGCCCGCGCACGCCATTTTCGCGAAGGACTGGTTTAGGAGCGACGTTTGCGCCAAATGCTCAGGCCGACGACACCGAGACCGAGTGCGAGCAACCCGTAGGTTGAGGGCTCAGGGACGGGGGTGAATGATAGCGTGAAGGCGTTGTCGTCGTTGGTCAGCGAGAAGGTAGCGCTGGAGAAATTGCCCGTGAAGAAGTCGGTATCGAGCAGCACATTGCCACCGAGCTCCAGATCGCCGTTGATGGTGAGGTAGGTGAGGAAAGTGAGGTTGTAAGTCTGGTAGAGTTGGAGGCCGTCGGTCAGATCGCCGGTTTGGCCGTCGGAGTTGAGGGAAACCAACCTAAGGGTGAGCGGGTTCTCCGCATCGGCGGTGATCGTGAGCGTAGAGGGGGCGGAGACCATGATGGTGTCGAAGCTAAACTCGCCGTCGCCGTAGTGCTGGATGTCGATCTCAAGGATGCTGTCTTGACCGAGCGTGAGTTCCTGGAAGGTGAGGTTGGCGATACGGTCGCCCCAATTGAGCGTCGAGCCTGGCGAGAGCAAACCACCGGCTTCGATCACGGCTTCGCTGACATAACCACTGCCGGTGAGTTTGCCACCGCTGTTGATGGTGGTCACGCCGCCCAGATAACTGCCTCCCAGCGCGAGGTTGCCGCCGGAGTTCACCGAGACGGTTTCGGGAGTGAGGGAAGAACCGTCGGAAATAAAGAAGGTGCCGGCGTTCACGACGACGTTGCCGGAGTAATTGTTATCGTAGCCATTCACAACGAGGAGGCCTTCGCCGGTCTTGGTGAGATCGCCGCTGCCGCTGAGATCACCATAAAGGTAGAGGCGGGAGCCGCTCTGGAGATCAATGGTGGCGGAGCCAGTGCCTTGGCCGTTTAGGTTAACTTCGTTGTAGAGATCGTAGCCGATAGGGTCTTGCACTCCAAAGGTTGCCCCGCCGAAGAGCGTGAGTGTGCCGCTGCCGAGGGGGCCCCAGATTAAGTTTTCAATGGAGCCGGAGGATTCGCCGATCACTAGGCGGCCGTCTTCTACGGTGACCCCGCCGGAGAAATCGCTGTAGATCCCGCTCAGAACGAGTTCGCCGGCGCCGGTCTTGCGGATACCACCCTCGCCGAAGATATCGCCGGCGAAGTGCAGGCGGTCGTCAGCCGCGACGTCCACGATCGTGAGGCCGGGTTCGCTGTCGAACTCCAAGTCGATGGTGTTGTGGAGAGTGAAGTTGCCGCCGGAGGTGACGGTGAGGGTCGTGTCGTTGTAGAGTTTGAGTGTGCCGGTGCCGACGGGACCGTTGACGACTTCGTAGTCGATATAATTGGACGAGGCGCCCAAGCGGAGTGTGCCTTCGTAGAGTGAGAATCCTTGGCCGAAGGTGTTTATGCCGCTCAGCTCAAGGGTGCCGGCACCCATCTTAGTAATGTATCCGCCGCCGTCATCGCCTAAGATACTACCGCGAGCGAAGATCGTGGCGCCTTCAGGGACGGTTACATAGGCATAGGCGGAATAGGGGAGGTAGAGCCCGAGCGAGCTGTCGAATAGCACCGTGCCGGTCGTCTCCATGGTCACATTGCCATTGAGCCAAACCATAGAATCCGTGCTGAGCCCTTGGAAGATGTAGTCGAGCGGACCATTCCCGGTGAAGAGCAGGTTGTTAAAGGCGACTGGCGTCAGGATGGTGACCGTGTGATGGGCGTCACTATCGATATCTCCGAAAAGCACGTCATCGTATGGGTCGGACGGCATGCCATATTCTGGGTCCCAGTTCGCAGGATTGGTCACATTGGAGTCCGAGCCTTCTCCGGTCCAAGTGTAAGACGACGGAGGGACACCATGCAGGAAGGCTGTGGCAAACAGTATGACCAACGAACTAAGGAAAGTGCGCGTGCCCAATTTCATGTGTAACAACTTGGCAGTCCGAGGGGTTCCACGACAAGTTTTTATGTGCAAATTATTAGCTAAAGAAGCTGGGGAATCACGCCTGTCGGAGTGGGGGCAGAGTCATTCATCATGCCCTTGCAGCACGCCTTCGGGCCTGCACTGCGCGAATTGTGGAAAAGAAAAATCCCTCGCAACCTTGCGGTGACGAGGGATGAAATTGGGTGCAGGGCTTGGATTTGAACCAAGGACCTTCAGGTTATGAG
>Ga0207868_1002402_pt1 | contig 10750 bp, 10 predicted proteins | sample Passage237B_FD_187370 | JGI IMG/M metagenome (GOLD analysis project Ga0207868, IMG submission 187370) | Cellulose adapted compost microbial communities from Newby Island Compost Facility, Milpitas, CA, USA - Passage2 37B (SPAdes) (version 3) ... | reverse complement strand
ACAAGGACTTTGGAGTAGTGCTGAGCGAGATCAGCGAATCAGGAACCCTGAAGAAGTCCCTGAATGACCTCCCCGTACGGTTTGTCAACCTGAGGACTTCGGACCAACTGGGCATTTTTGCAGGCACCACCGAGCACCTGCTGGGCAGAAATTACGTCCATACCGGCGAAGCCGTAACCATCAAAAGCCTGACTGGAGCATCGCAGACGCTTCACGTCTCGTATTATTCGCACAATTTTGAGCCGGCCAGTTCACCGATGAACACCTCTCCCAAGGGAACCTCCCGCTCGCTGGAGGTGGACAGTACATTCCAGCTTACTTCCGGCACACCCGTTACATTTGACAGGGAAGGGCTTTACTACCTGGTAACCGACACCACTAAAACCGAAGGCCTTGGGATACTGGTGACCAATGACCGTTACCCTAAAATGACCTATCCGCAGCAACTGATCGGACCGGTGCAGTATATGAGTACCAATACCGAGATCCGAAATATTCAAAATGCAGAGGATCCTAAAAAAGCACTGGACCGCTACTGGCTGTCGCTGATGAACGGTCATCAGGACCTGGCAAGGAGCGTCATCCGGAATTTCTATACGAGGGTCGAAGAGGCCAACCGGCTGTTCACTACCTACAAGGAAGGCTGGAAAACCGACAAGGGAATGATCTATATCATTCTGGGAAATCCTGACAAGGTTCAACGCAGCAAAGACCGCGAAGTTTGGGTATACAACCAGCGGGGTAATGCGAATAATATTAATTTTACATTCAACAAACGTAACAATCAATTTGTCGATAACCATTATGAACTGGTTCGCTATGTCGAATACCAGCCAATTTGGTATCCGATCGTAGAAGCATGGAGAACCGGCAGTATCAGGTAAGAAGGCCCGCGAGAAGAAAAGCCCCTCAGGGAGACATGGCATTTGGCATCCAGCCCGTGCTGGAAACCCTGCGTTCGGGTAAGGAAGTGGAGCGCCTATTTATTCAACGTGAATTGGGGATGAATGAAATCGTGAAGCTGGCCGAAAGCCGGCAGATTGCGATTCATCGGGTCCCGCTCGAAAAACTCAACAGGTTAACACGCAAGAACCATCAGGGGGTTGTCTGTTTTCTCTCTCCCATCCGCTATGTTCCGGTTCACAACATTCTGACACAGGTGTATGAGGAAGGGAAAGTACCTCTGTTCCTTATGCTCGACCGGGTGACCGACGTACGGAATTTTGGTGCCATTGTGAGGACGGCGGAATGTGCGGGTGTGCAGGCTGTCATCGTGCCTTCGAAGGGTGCGGCTATGATCAACGCCGACGCGATGAAGACCTCGTCGGGAGCACTGAATTACATGCCGGTCTGCCGGGAAGAAAACCTGGTGGAGGCTGCAACCTATCTGATCGACAGCGGTCTGCAGTGCGTCGCCTGTACGGAGAAAACTTCATCTCCCCTGTATGAAATCGATTTTACGGTGCCTACCGTAATCATCATGGGTTCGGAAGAAGACGGCATTTCATCGGAACTCATGTCACTGGCACACAAACGGGCGGCCATACCCCTGATGGGTGAGGTAGATTCGCTGAATGTCTCAGCGGCAGCTGCCATCATTCTGTATGAAAGTGTCAGACAGAGACTTGCCTAACTACCACGGAGGCTGGTTGGGGCATAGGCTAAAATGAGTGAACGGTACCCGAAAATGGATGGTGAAGTATTAAATTGCTCCGCAGTTTAGTTAATTAACATTTCAAATAAAGCCACGGTTATGAAAGAGTTTAACTCGTTTGACCCTAATGCCGGTGAAGTTATCCCTGCCTCCAAAATCCAAGAGTTAATCAGCCGGACTCACGAAGTAAAGGCCAAAAGAGGTCTCAAGAAAAAAGAATATGTTCACAGCCAGTTCTTCGGCAGGGAAAAGCTCGAAGAACTACTCCACAACACAGGTAGTGAGTGTGTAGGGCTCCGCATCAATTTTGTGCTGGAGGGGGACAATTTCGATCAGTTAGGGGCGGTTATACAGGCTGTGGACGCAAAAGGAAACCCATTACCAATTCGGAAAAATGACCAGAAAGCCGGTTTTCGGGATGGTGGAGATGATGGAACCGGTGTTTATGGAGGCCCAAAATGTCCTAAAACCTGTCTTCCTCCTCCCGAAACGAATGATTAAGTCAATCATCGGCGGCAAATTATTCCAGGATAGTGAGGGAAATTTTTCTTTTTCTAAAGACATACCCCTTTTATTCTGGGGTACTCCTGACTTTTATCCCGATTGCTATTCTGTTTTCCAGAGGGAAACAGGCGGGGATAGCATTTCAGCTTTTGCTGGGATGCCTGGTTCTAAAGCTGGCTGTAGACCTGCTTATGATTTACTACGCAGCGCGGGGGCTTAACAATCTCTGGCTGTATAATTTGATGGTACCTGCACGCTACTTACTATTGAGTGGAATGATCTACCATTTTCTGGAGACAGAAAAATTCAGGAAATGGATTCGCCTGTCGTGGCTGGTTTTCCTTTTGCTGTTTGCAGGTGACTTCTTTTTTTCTAACCGGCAGAACATTTTCACCGCAGAGCATCGTGTCGATCGTTACAGCGGCGTTGTTGAGTGTGTCCTCATGCTTTTATGGGTATTGCTGTATTTCTATGAAATCATGCAGTCCATGAAAATTGCCAATCTATTGAAATCACCGGGTTTTCTAATTGCCGTAGCCTGGTTGCTTCACTACGCCTCTCTTGTATTTTTTGCGCCGCTGTTTTACTATATATACAGGAGTCAACTGACCCTTGATTTAGGAATACTGGAACTCGTACCCGATTGTGTGGACTATTTAACTGTCCTGATCATTTCCATAGGCGTCAGTTTTATTCCATCGCCAAAATATGATTGAAGAGACCCATATTATTCTCGGTATGTTATCGGGTTTTGTGGCCATGATTTTGATGGCAGGGTTTATAGTAGCCTTTATCCTGATGTATCAGCGAAGGCAGATTATGCAGGAAAAACAGCTTAGCGAGGTGCAGAGAGAATATCAGAAAAGCCTGCTGGAAACAGCACTCGAATCGGAAGAAACGGAAAGGAGACGGATGGCCGGAGAGCTGCATGATGATATCGGCGTGATGCTGTCGCTAACCAAAATGAGTGTAAACCAACTCTCACAACGGGTGCAAACGCTGTCGGAGGAGAAGGAGATGGTGGAAAACATCCGAAAGCTGCTGGACGAGACGATGGTCAATGTCCGGCGCATTTCCAAGGCACTGGTTCCTTCTACCCTCGAGCAGTTTGGGCTGGAGGCGGCTATTGAGGACCTGGTCAGCAAGCATGCCCACAATCCGTTACCAAAGATCACGTTCCGAGAACCTCATAAACCTCTTCCCCGCCAAACGCCCAAAACGGAGCTCGCACTTTTCCGCATCGTACAGGAACTGGTTAACAATGCCATCAAACATGCGCAGGCATCCCTGATAACGATCGAACTTTATACGACCGGCGGGAAAATTCGGCTGGTCGTTCAGGACAACGGAAAAGGATTCGACGCTGAGTCCGTTAGGGGAAGCAGAAAGGCCGGGCTCGGTTTGCGTAACATCGAAAGCCGCCTCAGCGTCATCAATGGTTCAACCCGTTACAGCCATCTTAACCCGGGAACCAAAATAGAGATTGAAGTACCCCTCGTCACATTGGAGGAAAAGGAAAGCTGATGATCTCCCTGACTTAAAAAGGTGTTTGTCTCTCTGGATGAAACCTTTTTATTTTACAACATTAAATTAAACAAATTCAACAATTCGTTTTTTGAAGCTACTCCATACTATGGAAAAAATCAGGTTATGTATTGCCGATGACCATCGATTATTCCGGGCAGGATTCAGGTCCATGCTATCGGGTATCAGGGATTTTGATTTCGTATTTGAGGCGGGGAATGGGCAGGAACTGATTGATCAACTTGAAAAAGACCCCTGTGACATTGTCTTGCTGGATGTGAACATGCCCGTCATGGACGGGATAAAAGCGACTTCCGTCCTGAAGGAACGCTTTCCCGACGTAAAAATTATTGTCATCTCAATGTTCGATGAAGACCGCTTCGTGACCCATATGCTGGAACTCGGAGTGAATGGTTATCTGTTAAAGGATTCCTCTCCGGATGAGGTTGAAAAAGCCATACGGCAGGTATATACGGAAGGCGTCTATTACAGTGATTTTGTGGGCAGGGCCCTTCACCGGAAACTGATGGCAAAAAAAAACGACCGGGTGCCCATGCCTACCCTGACAGCGCTGGCTGTCGAGCTCACTTCGCGGGAGAAAGAGGTGCTGAGATTATTGTGTGACGGATTGTCTACTGCCGAAATCGGCGATAAGATGTGTATCAGTGCCCGAACAGTAGAAGGTTACCGCCAGCGGATAATCGAAAAAACGGGAGCCAAGAACATAGCCCAGGCTATTGCCTTCGCCTACCAGCGAAATCTGATCTGAGGCTAGTTTTCACTAGCCCCACCAACTCTGCGTCCTTTCAGGGTCTCACGCTGGGTGTTAACCTGGTTGAGCAAATCCTTGTTGACGAAAAGACGGGCGCCGGTGCCGCTCTGCACGTCGTACAGATGCCCTTTGTACATCAACTTCACGTCCTCCGTCGTCGACAGATAGTACTGGTTACCGGTCAGCACAAAGGGGATACCTTCCTCATCCTGCTGGGAATCATCCCACGACACATTGATGCTGCCTGATTCGCTGCTGAGTGAAACACCGGGTGTGAAGGGACGGATGGTAATGGTATGTACGCTTTTGCCATTCTGAATACTGATCTTTCCTTCGGAGGTAACGCCGATATCATTGGGATCCACCCCTTCCCTTTTGATCACCAGCATTTTATCGTTGTAAAACTGAACCTTATCAAGGGTGATTCCTGCAGACTCCAGGTCTCGCCGCAGTTCTTCCGTAAATACGGTGTAATTCGTGAAGGGAACTTTATTGGGGGTGGAGCATCCGGCAATCAGTCCGATTAATAAGATGGCAAAAAACGATTTTTTCATTTCTGATTTCATGTTAAACTTTATATACTGTCAATCTGGCAGGGCTTTATGCCATTTGCAAGTGTTGGAACGCTATTTTGTGCAAACATATTGCTAACAGAAAATTTTTAGTCAAAAAAACTGTACCAAACACCAATTGATATATGGAGACCATTCAACAGGAAAAAGGTTCGCTAAGCATTCATACCGAAAACATCTTTCCCATTATTAAGAAATTTCTGTATTCCGATCACGAAATATTTCTACGGGAGCTGGTGGCCAACGCGGTGGATGCCAGCCAGAAACTGAAGCACCTTTCCTCGATGGGAGAGTTCAATGGCGAACTGGGTGAGCTTAAAGTAACGGTCAAACTTGATGAAAACGCCAAAACCATTACCGTAAGCGATAACGGGATCGGAATGACGGCCGAAGAAATCAAAAAATATATCAATCAGATTGCCTTTTCGGGGGCGACCGAATTCATTGAAAAATATAAAGACAAGGGCGCTGAAAACGGCATTATCGGACATTTCGGACTCGGTTTTTACTCGGCTTACATGGTCGCGTCCAAAGTGGAAATTTTTACCCGATCGTACCGGGAAAATGCCCAGGCAGTGAGGTGGGAATGCGACGGATCAACCGAATTCACGATCGAGCCGACCGAAAAAGCAGAACGGGGTACTGACATCGTTCTTCATATCGCTCCCGATTCGGAGGAGTTTCTCAAAACCTACCGCCTGCAGGAAATTCTTGACAAATACGGCAAATTCCTTCCCGTACCGATCGAATTCGACGGTAAGGTGATCAACAATACCAACCCTGCCTGGATTAAAAATCCATCGGAACTGTCCGATCAGGATTATCTTGACTTCTACAAGGAGCTATACCCCTACAGCGAAGACCCCCTGTTCTGGATCCATCTCAATGTAGACTATCCTTTCAATCTTACGGGTATTCTCTATTTCCCCAAATTAAAGAACGATTTCCAACTGCAAAGGGAAAAAATCCAGCTGTACTGCCGCCAAGTGTTCATTACCGACGAGGTGAAAGACGTAGTTCCCGATTTCCTGCAGCTGCTGCACGGGGTAATCGATTCCCCGGACATCCCGCTGAACGTATCCAGAAGTTACCTGCAGTCGGACAGCAATGTGAAGAAAATCGGCAGCTATATAACCCGGAAAGTGGCAGACAAACTGGCCGACATCTTCAAAAACGACCGCGAAGGTTTTGAGAAGAAATTTGAAGACATCGGAATCTTCATCAAATACGGTGCTATCAGCGACGAGAAGTTCTACGAAAAAGCGAAGGACTTCTGCCTCGTCAAAAATCTCGACGGGAAGTATTTCACCTTCGAAGAATACAAGGAAAATGTGAAGGAGCAGCAAACCGACAAAAACAACCGCCAGGTTTGGCTCTATACGAATGATCCCGCCAAACAGGATGCGTTCATCGCTGCCGCGAAGAAAAAAGAGTATGACGTACTGGTGCTCGACAGCCCCATCGATCCGCACTTTATCAACAATATCGAATTTAAACTGGAAAACGTGAGCATCAAGCGGGTTGATGCCGACACCGTTGAAAAGCTGATCGAAAAGGAAACCAAGCTCGACAGCATCCTTTCGGAAAAGGATCAGGAAAAAGTAAAACAGTTGTTCGAGAAAGAGGTGGACAGTAAATCGGCAACCGTAAGCATCGATGCCCTGTCCCCTGATGAGTTTCCGGTGGTGATTACCTTCCCCGAATTTATACGGCGCATGATGGACATGCAGGCGGTTTCAGGCCAAAAGAATGCGTTCGGTGATATGCCGATGAGCTATTCGGTGTCGGTCAACGCCAACCATCCGCTGATCAATAAACTGGCCGCGGAGTCTTCGGAAGAAACCCAAAGCAAACTCGCCAAGCAACTGCTCGACCTTGCTCTCCTGTCACAGGGTATGCTCAAAGGCAGTAGCCTTACCGAATTTATCCAGCGCACGATTTCGACGCTGGCAAACGAATAACCGGAGTTTATCAGGCTGCCGCTTTACCAGGTGGCAGCCTGGTTTTATATTAAAATTGCGCTTTGCAGCGGGTTGCGGGAATTCGAAAGTGACTTCCATGCGGATTTGACCCGAAAACCGGGTAGCCAACCACTCACCGCCTTGCAAAGGAATAAACGGCAGCCGGATTTCTGATCATCAGGTTGTCCCAGTATTTGTCCAGGCCCCTGACCTGTAATTCACTGCGGAAGGTAGTCATCAGGTAATCCAGCCCGGGCTCTCCTCCAAAAACCCGCCAGTACGTATTTCTGGCCGCATCCATCCCCACGGTAATCTGATCAGGAAACTCAGGCAGCAGTTCTTCCAGCAGTCCGAGCGTGATGTTCTCCTCCTTCCACCGAAAGGCACTGTCATATTCCACAAAAACACCGGTTTGCAACAGGTCCCGGTGATACTGCAAATCATTCAGCCGGTCAACATGACAAATGACGACGTGCGATAAATCAACCCCCAGGGAATCAAACATTTCGGCCTGCTCCATGGCCAGTTTTCCCGCATTGGTATGTGTCAGGATTGGAGCTCCGGTTTTCAGATGGGTCTCGGCAACGGCCTGAAATATGATTTCCTGATGGGCGGTGATCCGGTCATTGGCTGTGGCCAGCTTGATTAGCCCGGCTTTATGGAAAGTTCGGGAAACTTCCGGTCCATTGTAATCATACCGGTCTATCCCCTCTTCAATGTCGGCGATAAAAAGCCTGGCTAGCTGCTCTTCGGAATAATCATAGCGCCAGTGTGTAGGCGGGTAATACATTTCGAGGTGCATGCCGGTACAGGAAATCAGGTGAATGCCGGAGCGCCTGCTGACTTCGGCCATTTTCACAGGATTCCGTCCGCAGTTGACAGGCATGGCATCGATCATGGCCCCAACCCCGGTACGGTAAAGATCAGTCAGTTCTTTCGTGATAGCTTTCACGTCACTCAACAGAAAGTCGGGGTTACCCAGCACCGGGTAACTTTCATCTATGATGACATGTTCGTGGGAATACGTAATTCCCAGCTCCCCGGCAGGTATATCGCCGTTAATGGTACGTACAAAACTCATGGTTGCAATGTTTTCAGGTTCGGTTATGGATCCAGCCGTCGCGCCGGATATCGGCTGTCCGGGTGGGAATATCGAGAATGGCACCTGCGTCGAGGAGAGTACCCCGCAACCGGCTAACCTCCAGGGAGCGGGCCGGTTCATCCCTGTCCAGCGACTGAATGGCGGCAAAACCGGCTGCCTGGCCCATGGACATGGTTTGTGCCATGGAGCGGCAGGAAGCATGGGCATCGTGCGTGGCGGAAAAACACCGCCCTACCGTCCAGACCGTTTCACTGGCTTTAGGTACAATACAGCCGTAGGGGACACCATAAATTCCCGTTCCCGGGATGTATTCCCAATGGGTTTCCGTGCCATCGGCACTTTCCCGGTGATCCTCGATGGGAGCGCCACAAAGGAAGATACTGTCATCCCCTATCCGGGCGGCCATACATTCATCTTTGGTCAGACGATGCTCCCCATAAATCCGCCGGGTTTCCCTGACGCCAATCTGGGTAGACAGCCCAATGATATCCGCTTCTCCGTATCCGGCGACTTCTTCCTGGAAAAACCGTTCAAAAATAAAGGCCTGTTTCCGCCCTTCAATTTCGGCCTTTGTCAGGTCATCCCCGTTTAACCCCGAGAGCCCTGCCACCTTTACCGCAACGGTGGATATACATTTCCGGGCATTCATCTCGTGAGCCGAGCCTTCCTTACGGGGTAGCGGATGCCTGCCCGAATCAACTGCCTGTTTCATCCGCTGCATCATCATTTTCTTACCTCCAGAGGCCTGAAAGAGTTCCAGGTCAACATTGCTCATCCGAAAGGTAGTAGTCATCGACTGCGACGGCTCCAGTTCGCCGGCCTTTTCATAGGGAAACCCGGCCAGATGGGAAAAATCAGCATCACCGGTTGCGTCAATTAGGCGCCGCGCCTGCACCTTGCCAAAGCCGCCTTTGTTCCAGAAAATACAGGTGTACCCTTCGCGCTCCGGCTCCACTTCGACGAGGGTGGTATGCAGGAGATACCGGATTTTTTGGGAAATTATCAATTTATCCCATACGGTTTTCAGTCGCTCAGGGTTATAATTGACTCCGGTGCCGGCGCCGTACGTGTTGGGCCGTAGAAAGACGGCTCCTACCTTATTCAGTTCGTCCACCACCCTGTCGGGCCAGCCACCGACAATCTTGCGGGGTGTTTCACCGGGCGTGAAGAAGCCATAAAAGGTATCCAGCATCTGGGTAGACGTTCCACCTGGAAAACCATATCGCTCGACCAGCATGACCGCATACTTTCCCGAAGAGGCTGCTGCCAGGGCGGCCACGCACCCGGCAGATCCTGCACCGATGACCAGGATATCCACCCGTGCGACCAGCGGCACTTTGTCTGTATGGATAAAATTACTCATCGGTGGACGGATTTTCACTCACATAGGATGGTATCCCGACATGTGCATACAGCTTTGCCAGACGGTGTGCATGCTCATCATAGGCAGCTTCGAAAAGTTCGGCGGCTCTCTCTTTCCCTACGCGATTGGCTGCGGTGATAACCTTTGGCGGGCGCCCTGCGCGGGTCAGCAAACCGGCAAGTTCTGCCTTGATGCAGTTGACAATAACGGCCCCTCCCACGGTAGATCCGGGTGAGACAGGAGATTCCATGCCCGGAATATCGATCATAGCGTCTCCGACCGGTGCGCCCGTGTCCAGAACGAGATCCGCAAAATCCGTCAGTTTCTTTCCATCAGGCCGTTTGCTTTCATTTTGCCTGGAATGTTCGAGGGTGACCAGTGCCACCACCTTTACGCCTGCCTTCTGCAGGTTTTCGGCCATTTCGACGGGCACAAGATTGGTTCCACCCGAAGAAATGATGAGGGCGGAGTCCTGATCCGACAGCTGAAAATTTCTTAGAATACGTTCAGCCAGTCCGGGCACATTTTCCAGAAACATGGCCTGGCGCTGGCCGTTCGCGCCTACAACCAGATTATGAAAGGTGAGGGAAAGTTCGACTATCGGGTTAAACCCCGGGAAGGACCCGTATCTCGGCCACATCTCTTCGACCATGATGCGGCTGTGCCCACTCCCGAAAACATGGACCATGCGCCCGGCCAGAATGGATTCACTGAACCACCGGGCAGCCTGCCTGATGGAGTCCTGCTGTTTTTCTACGGCATTCAGGATTTCCCTGGACTTGTCTATGTACTGTTGGATAAAATTCATCTATACCTGATTTGAAATCATTGATACTTAAACTGAGCCGCGGCCCCAACCGCACCCGACCATTCATTGAAATGCGCCTTCCGGATGGGGACTTCCCTAGCAGTCGGACGCCACTCGAAAATATCCATAAAGGTTTTCAGCGGACCGAACAGCGCATTCCCTGCCGAGGTGATACCGCCACCCAACACCACCATTTCGGGCGAGAAAACATTGATTAAGGACGCTATTCCCACGGCCAGCTGGCGTAATGAGCTGAGCCAGGCCCAGGTTGCCAGCGGTTCTCCGCTTCGAAAGGCTTCCACCAGAGCCTGGGTATCGGCATACTTCCCATAGGTCCGGTGATGGACGGTCGCATTGCCAATGGCGTCCTCCAGGCTGCCTGGAATACCCGTGATACCGGAATGCAGACTGCCCGCGTCCAAACTAATGTGGCCGAGATGACCCGCCCGCCCCTGCTTCCCGAGGTACAGTTTTCCGTTCAACCACACCC
>Ga0207868_1002400_pt1 | contig 10772 bp, 7 predicted proteins | sample Passage237B_FD_187370 | JGI IMG/M metagenome (GOLD analysis project Ga0207868, IMG submission 187370) | Cellulose adapted compost microbial communities from Newby Island Compost Facility, Milpitas, CA, USA - Passage2 37B (SPAdes) (version 3) ... | reverse complement strand
ACGACACCGCCATGATGATCCCCGAGCTCGTCCGCCGTGCCTCTGCACGCAACTGGAACAGCAACGAGGTAGTCCAGGCATGGCGGCAGTGGGCACTCACGGCCAAGGACGTGGGCAACCAGACGCGCGCCGTCCTCGGCATGCTCGGCCCGGACTCCACCAACGACGACGCCGCTCGCGCCGCCAAGGCCCACCACGAAGCAACAGGCCGCTCCGGCGGCAACGGCTCGCTCATGCGCACCGCACCCTGGGGCATCGGGCTAGGGCGCGCGCCCAGCGGCCTCATCAACCCGGAACGCGCTCTCGCCTATGCGCTCAGCGCTCGCGGGCAGAGCAGCTGGACTCACTTCGATCCCGAAGCCGGCGACGCCTGCGTTCTGTGGTCCGTCATGATCCACCAGGCCGTCACCTACGGCGCCGCCAACCCGGACGCGGCCCTGAGCCACATCCCCGACGACCGCCGCGAAACCTGGCGTGCGCGCCTAGTCGAGGCAGCGTCGGGTAGGCCGCAGGACTTCCCCAACAACGGGTGGGTGGTGCACGCGCTGCAGGCGGCGTGGTCGGCGCTGCACCGCGGGGGCATCGACGTCACCGACCCGTCCACCGCCACGCCCCAGGAGTTCCGGCTGTCGCTGCAGGCGGCGATCAACTCAGGCGGCGACACGGATACGGTCGCCGCGATCACCGGCGCGCTCGCGGGTGCCCTCTGCGGCGCCGACGCTATCCCCCTGGGCTGGCAGCGCCGCATCCACGGGTGGGGCGGCGAGGGCGTGGTGTGGTCGCTCACGGATCTGGGCAAGCTCGCGCTCGCGGCCCGACGCTATGGTTCCGGCGACCACTACGGGCCGTTTGATGAGATTCGGTGGAGTAGCGGATCCAGTGCGCGGCGCGGGACGAGCGATCCGGTGGCGCCGGAGCCACCGCGCGGGTCAGGCTCACCGCGCGGGGGTGAATCCAGGCCGGTTCGACTCGTTGCCACCAGAGGATATCTCGGAGAGTACTCGCTCCTGGAACTGAATCTTGCCGCTAGCGTTGCGCTGAACAACCGTCTCGAGGGGTGATGACGTGAACAAGCACGAGGGGTTCGGGAGTCTTGGTAGGAACTTTCCGTGGTTAGGACAGGTGCCACTGGCGCGGCGGGAAGAGTTGGGCGTCGGGGGCGACGAAGCCGACGTCGCTGACCTATCGCCCGAGGAACTCACGTCGTGTGCGCGGTCACTGGCAGAATTAGCGGTCACCTACTTGCCGGGAGTTCCATTGGTGGAGCTCTTTCCGTGCCATGGAGCAACTCGGCCGGTCAGCGTTGTACCCTTGTCGGCGCGTGCGAGCAACGTGCTCACTCGCCATGGATGCGTCGTTGTAGGCGACGTGCTCGCACTGTCTGCCAGGGACATCATGGACCTCCGGAACTCGGGCGCGGGCACGGTCTTCGCGGTAGTTGTTGCGCTTGCCGAGGAGGCTCTGCGAGACGCTGCTGGTTCCGGCCTCAACCCAGCCGTCGATCCGCCGCGGGGACAGCCGGATGAGGCTGATCCAGCCGAGCCAGAGATCCGGGTTTGGGGCTCCCCCGACCTTGTCGCGTTCGTGACTGAGCTACGCGAGCTGGCCCTGGTGCTAGCTGGTCTGGGCAGGCCCGGAGAGTCGCCCATCGACGGTTTCGCGCAAGAGATGAGGTCTACGATTGTCAATGAGCTGTTGGAGCGGATACTTGGTCACACAGCTGCCGACTTGTTCCCAGGAGATGTGCGGGAAGGCCTCGTTGCAGACTTACTGTCTGCGCGACTGACGACGGAAGACGACAAGGAATCGGCGGTCCTGATCGACAGGGTCTTTGCCAACGAGCCGGCCAAGCTTGATGAGATCGCCAGGCGATTTGGGGTTACCAGAGAACGCATCCGCCAGATCGAGGCGAAGGTCAAGACACGATTGCGCGACGGGATTGAGATGGTCCCCCTCATCAGCCACATCGCGGAGGTCGTGCGCGAGAGTTCCACCCATGTCGTTCCACTGGACGTGCTGCTAGAGACCCTGCCTGCCTTGAGGGAGGAAGTGAGGGCCGTAGGGCAACCGGTGTGGCGAGTTCTTGACCGTCTCGACGAGAGCTACGAGGTACTGGATGGTTGGGTCGCTCAACCCACGGTGGCGGCTGCCGTCGCAAAATTCCGTGGGGAGCTGGCGTCTCTTGCGGGGCGCCATCAGTTGGTACCGGTTTCCGACATTCGAGCGATGTGGCCCGAACAGTGGATCACTCAACGCCGTTCCCACATGCGTCGCTGGCTCGATTACTGCGGTCTACCTACCCTTGAGGGGTTTGTACTCGTGGGGCGTGACGGCATGCTCGAGCGTGCGGTTGCAGTCCTCGCGGCAGAAGCGGAACCCTTGACGGCGGAAGCAATCCACGATCGGATTGCCCTGGACCGATCGATACGTTCTCTCAAGAACCAACTCTCAGATGACGATCGCTTCGTGCGAGTCGGCCGCAATGCGTGGGGTCTCGCGGAATGGGGCATGACGAGCTATACGAGCATCAGAGGTGCGATCCGCGAATACCTCGAGTCAAAGAACGGATCTGCGGATCTCTCGGAGCTCGCGGATACGGTCTCGGAGACCTTTGGGGTGAGACGCCAGAGTGTCATTGCTTACGCGATGGCTCACCCGTTCGAAAGTCGTAACGGCGTCGTCCGAATGGCGGAGGCGCCACGTGCCGCAACGAAAGGTCCTTCCGAGTCGCGCAGGGTTTACCGCCGCGGTGAGGACTGGCTGTACCGCCTGATGATTACACACGAACATGTGCGGGGCAGCGGCAGTCTCATGCCCCCAGGTCTATGCCAAGTACTGGAGCTCGTCGCGGGCGGTTCACTCGAACTCGACGGCCCTGCGGGCCCGCAGGCGTTCTATTGGACAGGCATGCAGCCGACGTTCGGCTCGGTGAAGGGTGCACTCGAGGCTCTGGGCGTGCGCGAAGGTGAGGAAGTGTTCTTCGTAATCACTGGCAAGGGCAAGTTCCAGATCGAGCGGCGACGTCCCGATGACGGAAGCGATCGCGACGCCTTGCTGGCAAGCCTCGGTCAGGGCCCCGCCCTCGAAAATGCCGACTTGTTATCGGTAGTCGCGGCGTCCATTGGCGCACCGGGTCAGCCTACGAGGATGGGGCTGGCGAGTTGGTTGGGGAAGCGGGGTGAGGCGGATCTTCTGCTGCTCCTCGACGCCGCGCTGGCGACGGCCCAGTAGGCTCAACTTAATCTATATTAGTTTGCAGTTGACAAGAGCTACATCCCCGACTTAACATCTTAATTGTCGAATCTAGTTTGGCTCAAGCAAAGGAGAAAGCATGTCAACTGCATACAACGTCTCGGGGTACGACCCCTACGAACGCTTTTTCGCTTCACGATATCGCCAGGGCGAGCGGACGGTCTACGCGCTCGACTGGTCGGTGCACGAGCTCGTTGCGTTCCTGCCAAAGCCTGACCCCAACCGCGCACTGGGTGCGGGGTCGAGTCAGCGGAAGATCAACTTGCCCCACGCCAAGTCCTTCGGGGAGTATGTAAAGTCCGACCGCGAGTGGGTCTCGCCGGCGCTGTTGTTGCGAGCGCCCAGCATCTTCGAATTCACGCCTCTGCCGGACCTCAAGACAGGCACGACACAGTTCGGCGTGCTTGCCGTTCCCAAGGATGCGAAGTCCGAGATCCAGATTGTGGATGGCCAGCACCGCACTCTCGGCTTCCACCTGGGGTGGGAGGCTCTCAATGAGGAGATCGGTGTGAAGCGCTCGCGCCTGGCCGAAGCCGAAGCCGCGGGTGAGCCGGCCGTGATAGCTGGTGCGAAGAAGGCCTTGGAGAAGCTCGTGGCGAGGCGTGATCAGCTCGCGGCCGAGCGCGTCTCGGTGCAGATCGTAATCGTCGACGCCGTCGACCAGGCGCGGCGGATCTTCTACGACATCAACGACAATGCCAAGGGCATTACTGGTGCCGTGCGCAGCCGCTTCAATGATCGCAAGGTCGTGACGCGCGCCCTCAACAAGGTGCTCGAGGAGAGCGAACTGTTGGAGGGAAGAGTCGACCTTGAGCAGGACAGGATACTGGGAAACTCCAAGTATCTCCTGGGCGCGAAGCACGTCGCCGACATTCTCCGGGCGCTCTCGGTTGGAAACGGCCGTATCGGCAAGAAGCTTGAGGATGAGCTCGACGAGAAGCAGATTGCGCACGACTTCATGGTGTTCTCGACGGCGCTGGTCGATGCGTTTCCGAGCCTCCGGGCCGTTGTGGACGGCGCGATGAGTCCCGCGGAGCTTAGGGCCTCCGACCTCATCGGTTCGAACGTTTTCCTGAGGGCCCTCGCGGCAGCATGGTGGACTCTGCGTCAGGAGGGCTGGAGTAGCTCCCAAGTTGGTGAGAACCTGCGATTCCTGGCCGACAATACGGCCCTGCCCGTGTTTGCAACGTCGGATGACACATGGTTTAGAACTGGACTTTTCGCACCTCGAGCCGAGGGTGCCACTAGCCCCACTTCGCGTGCGCAAGACTTGAAGACGCTGACCGACTTCTTGGTTGCCCGCATCAAGGAAGGCGAGGACGCACGGTGGGTTCGCGCACGGACGTCAGATCCCAACCTCGTTCCCTGATGGCAGCAGTGTGTTTCCGCTCCGCCTCGCTTAGGTGGTGCGGAAACACACTGCTTGCGTCCTAGCGCATGACCACGAAAGCGCCTTCACGCCCTGATTCGGACGGCGCTCTGGCCAATGCAGGCTCGCGACGCAACCTGGCGCAGTGCGGCCACCGCCACGCCGCAGGCGTTCCGGCTGTCGCTGCAGGAGGCGATCAACTCGGGCGGCGACACGGACACGGTGGCCGCGATCACCGGCGCGCTCGCGGGCGCGCTGTGCGGAGCCGACGCGATCCCGCTGGGCTGGCAGCGCCGCATCCACGGGTGGGGCGGCGAGGGAGTGGTGTGGTCGCTCGCGGACCTGGGCAAGCTCGCGCTCGCGGCCCGACGCTATGGTTCTGGCGACCAGTACGGCCCCTTTGACGCGATTCGGTGGGAGTAGCGGGACGAGTGTTTGTCGAGGGGTGCGACGGGCGGGTCCGCGGCATCGCAGGCGACGACGCCCACGATGCGGGAGCCAGGTGTTAGCCCCAGATCGCGCCATTCCGTGCCACGCGGTAGATGGTTTCGACGGCCTCCGAGCTGTAGATCGGCTGAAGTCGCTCAAACGCGCGCGGCGTCTGTCGCCGACCTACAATCCAGACATCGGCCGGGCGGCTGCGCTCGGTGTAGCGACGAGCCATCACGATAATGACCGGCTGCGCCTTGATCTCCCAGCCTGTCGCTCGGGTCAGGATCTTCGAAACCCGTTCGCCCTCGGTTCGCGAGTTGCGTAAGTAGGGCTGCTTCTGGCCGTTCACCATGACCACCTTTTCCGAGACCCAGACGTTCGCGTTCGAGTGGTTCTTGGTGTTGATGCAGAACACGCCTGCGGGGCCGATGAGCAGGTGGTCGATGTCCGAACCTCTGCTGCCAATAGGCACCGAGTGCAGGACGTACCATCCCTCGCTCGCGAGTTTTTCAAGCCGGCCGCCGACTTCCCGCTCGCCCGCGGCACCCACGGCCCAACTGCGGTCCGGAGTGTTCAGTCCCAAGAAGCGCGCGATCTTCGAAGCGCGCGGGCGGCGCGCGGAGTACGCGGCCCATTCCTCCTGTGCCTTGGCTGCCGCGCTCTGACCGGCGGGATTCAAGGCCAGGTCAACATCTGGAGCGACGTCGACTAGCGGGGCGAACTCGTAAGAACTTGGCTCCTGTACGTGCGTGACACGCTGAGCGCGTTCCGCGGCCCACATGAGGAGAGACAGCTCGGCGCTGGACGGCGCCCCGGGCTTGAGCTGCATCTCACCCGTCTTGAGGTCGATGAAACCCCAAGAAGTACCCGACTCGTCCGAGGCGTAAGCGCGATCGTGTCCGTACTTCTTCCAGCGCCGGATGTTGATAGTCACGAAGCCATCTTTGCGGCCCACGTGAGGTTGGCAAATGCGACTGTGTTCAACTCGACACCGAGTCTCCGCCGTTGGCGACCCGGGTCACGCACTGGGCGGGTCCCGCCAGCACGCCTAGATCGCCGCGACCTGCGCGATGGCCTCGGCCAGGTGGTCGAAGTCAACTGGTACGCCATAGGGCGAAGCCTTGAGTGACGTCAGCGTTATGGAGTGTTGACTTCGCTCCCGAGCATTGAGCCAGGGCGTCGGCACCACCCAAAACGTCCACTGCGAGACGTCAAGGGGGTTGAGCGTCTCCTGTTCGCTGTGATGCAGAAGGGCAAAGACCCACACTTGGGAGCGCCTGCTCACCACCGGAGTCACACCTGGCGTGAGGATAGGGTCTTCGGTCGCGCGCGTGAGGAACGAAATGCGCGACAGCGCTCGCTGATCCCAGGCCTGGATGTACGCGGCCGACTTCACCTCGATGGTGATCCCGCTCGGCGTCACGACGTCGAAGGCTGCCCAGGGGTCGCGGGGCTCGTCGGTCGCCTGGACGGCGAGCGCCACGAGGTACTCCGCCAAGATGCCGCGGGATACGTTGCCCACGAGGTCCGAATTGGCCCAGCGCCAGTAGTTCAACACGGTTGCGCGCCGGGAGGTCATTCCGGTGAAGGCCTCTTCGCCCGTGAGGGTTACGGGCTTGACCGCCGGATACGCGCGCTGCTCGTCAGACACGGTTCAACCGCTACGCCTTCTCTGGTGCAGAACCTTCGAAACGGCTGGCGGGGAATCGCGAGCGGGAGTCGGAAAGTTTTGCCGGAGCCGCAGAAGCGATGTCGATTCCCAGGACGTCTGAGAGGCGGAGCAGGTAGATGAGCACATCGCTCAACTCTTCCGCCGCACGCCGCTTGCGCTCGGGCTTGCCGAACTCCTCGAGGGCGCCATCGGCAGGAATCCACTGAAAGAGCTCTGCGAGCTCGCCAACCTCTCCCACGAGCGCAAGGATTAGCGACTTGGGGTCGTGAAACTTCTCCCAGTCGCGCTCGACAGCGAAGTCGCGGATTTCACCCGTCAGCTCGCGAATGGAGTCGATCTCTGTCATGCCATCAGCCTTCCACGACGTGGGCAAAGTAGCGACGCAGGTGTGCTCGTAGGCCAGGGTCAACGACGTATACGTAAGTTCCGCGCATGCCGCGGGTCAGCAACACGTTGTACACGTTCTTCACCATTGCAAGAACCTCACTGTCTGAGTAGGTGAGTCCCCGCAGGTTGTTCGCAGCCTTGCCCTTGGTGTCGAAATAACTCAACCGGTTGAGCGCGATCCGGCCGGTGGTCCGGCCAAGGTAGAGCTCGGGGCCGACGATGACGCCCGCGTAGTTGAGGTCGTACCCCTGCACCGTGTGGATCGAGCCGACCTCGTGGATTGACGTCGGGGAGTTGATCCAGTCCGTAGCCGTGCGATTCCAACACAGCCGAAGGCCGTCAACTTCGATGTCCCATACCGACCCGTCGGCTGGCTTGCCCTTCGATACCCACTTCCAGCCGTACCCGGCCACCAGTCGTGCCAAGCCGGTTTCGCTCTCGCGCGCGAGTATCTGCTCATACATGGTGTCGGCGCGGTCGAAGAATCGCAGATCGTATCCGCCGAACATGCCGGGTGTGGCAGGCCCGTGGTCGTCCAGCAGTGCGCGAGCGAACGCGAGGTAGTCCTCCCCGCCCGCCACTCGCATCTGCGAGCGAAGTCGATACCTGCGCTCGGCGTCTCGTGCGAGTTCGCGCAACTTGGTGAGGCTGGCGCTTGGCACGTCTGCCGGGCGAACGCCCTGACCTTCATCTAGGAGAAACACTTGGTGCCTACTGTGGCGCACGATCCAGTCAACTTGGGTGAGTGCCTTCCAGTCCTCACCATCATGCGCGAGTCGCTGGCTGATCTCCCGGAACGCCGCGGTGAGGGTGCCCATCGATTGGGCGGCGTACTGGGTGAGCCGGTGCGTTTCATCGACGATGAGCAGGTCGTACGGCTCGTTCGACTTGGCGACTTCGTACGGCGTCAGAACCATGTCTTCGCGGAGCCCTGGAGTCCGCTTGAACACGTTCTTGACGGATCTCCGCAAGGACTGCTGGGGCACCACCAGCCCAATGCGAGAACCACCGAGCAGCTCCGGATAACCCTCCCCGAAGTAGATCGAGAACGGGGTGTCAGACTCGCCAGCGTCGGCGTCATTGCGCGCACGTATGTCTGCGATGAGCTTCAACAGGTAGATCGCGACGATTGTTTTGCCCGTGCCTGGCTCGCCCTCAACCACGGCCGTCGACCCCCGGCCTGCGTCAAGGTCAGCAAAGAGGCCCTCGAGGATGTCCTCAATCACGGCCTCTTGATCGCTGTTGAGCGCTTTGAAGGGCGACAGTTTGTACAAGTCGCTGTTCACGATCTCGGGAATGCGCTTGTCGAAGAGTCCCTCGGCGCGAAGCTGCTCAAAGATATGGGCGAACTGTTGGCGGTAGGCATTTCGCTGGAAGTAATTCGCTTCTGTGACGCCGTCGTTGCGATTGAGCACTTTGAAGCGTCCGTCTCCAGAGAACATGCGGATGAGGAACGACTCCAAATCGAGGCATACCGACTTATTGAAGGTGTCGTCCAGAATGATCCTGAATTCCTTGAGTCGGCTCTTCTCGGGGGTCTCGAGGTGCTGCCGCATGCGGGCCTGCGCGTTGACCGTCTCGCCGACGTAGACCTCGGAATCAGAGTTGATGGCGTACACCACGGGCCAGTTCCGGTGCCGATCGCTAGAGTCACTCCAGGAACTAAGGGCCGACGCTGTGAACGGGCGCTGCTCGATGAGAAGAGCCTGGTTAGCCGTGGCCCGTTCGTCCATGACCCGAGATTAGCGGCTACGGCTCGTCGTGGGAGGACCTCGCAATCTCACGCGGAGAACTTCAAGCCGGGGTGCATGGCCAGGTACCACTCTCGCTGCTAAGTTCTCCCTTGGGCTACGTTGCGAGGGGGCAAAGTTGAGACTCGAAGACCTCGGCCCGGGGCAGCGAGTGGCGGGCGTCATCCCGGGCAAAGTAGTGCGTGTCATCGCTGTCGAGTGGCACGGCTCTGATGTCCTCGACATCACTTACAAGGCAGAGGACGGTTCGCTGGGTCAACAAGTTGTCTTCCGGCACGACGAGCAGCACCTGGGAGAGGTCGCCAACAACACTCGCCCCTTTACCGCCAACGCCTCCGACTACAAGCTCGTCGCCGAAGCCCAGCGCATCAAGCTCGCTGGGCTCTTCGACCCGATGCTCGCGGTGGCCACGAGCGACGTTCAGCCCCTCCCGCACCAGATCCGCGCCGTCTACGGGGAACTGCTCCCGCGCACGCCCCTCCGCTTCCTCCTCGCAGACGACCCCGGCGCTGGCAAGACCATCATGGCGGGCCTCTACATCAAAGAACTGATCCTGAGAGACGACGTCAAGCGATGCCTCATCGTCGCACCTGGCGGCCTGGTAGATCAGTGGCAAGACGAGCTCTTCTTCAAGTTCAACCTCCACTTTGACCTCCTCACCAACCAGGTCATCGACGCCAACGCCAACCTCAACGTATTCGAGCAACACCCATTCCTTATCGCCCGCATGGACCAGCTCTCCCGCAATGAAGACCTCCAGGCCCAGCTCGAAGAGACACACTGGGACCTGATCATCGTCGACGAGGCTCACCGCATGGGCGCCCACTACTTTGGCGGCAAGCTCGAGAAGACCAGGCGCTTCCTGCTGGGTGAGCGCCTCGGCGAGATCACCCGCCACCTCCTCCTCATGACCGCCACGCCCCACTCGGGCAAGGAGGAAGACTTCCAGCTCTTTCTCACGCTCCTGGACCGCGACCGCTTCGAGGGCAAGCAGAAGACGTCCGCAGACCTCGAAGGCATCATGCGCCGCATGGTCAAGGAAGACCTCCTAACCTTCGACGGCAAGAAGCTCTTTCCAGAGCGCATCGCGGAAACCGTCCCCTACGAACTCACGTCACGAGAACAAGACCTCTACGAGGACGTCACGCACTACGTCCGCGAGGGCATGAACCGCGCAGAGAAACTCGGCGGCAAGCGTAAGAACACTGTCGGCTTCGCACTTACCGTCCTCCAGCGACGCCTCGCCTCCAGCCCAGAGGCCATCTACAAGAGCCTCGTTCGCCGCAGCGAACGCCTTGAACGCAAAAAGCAAGACGTCCTCGCCGGCACCTACCGCGACACAGACCAAGACATCGATCCGGATGCCATCGACGCCGATGACTACAGCGCGGAAGAGGTCGAGAACCTAGAAGAAGAACTCCTCGACGCCGCCACTACAGCCCAAACGGTTGATGAGCTCAACGCGGAACTCCTGGAACTCCAAGACCTCATCGAGACCGCGCGCCGCGTCCGCGAGGCCGGCACGGACCGCAAGTGGTCGGAACTATCGACCATCCTCCAAGACCACGCCGTCACCACGGACGCCAACGGCTGGCCGCGCAAGTTCATCATCTTCACTGAGCACCGCGACACCCTGGATTACCTGCAGCAACGCATCAGTTCACTCCTAGGCAGGCCCGACGCCGTGAAGGCTATCCACGGAGGCGTGCGCCGGGCGGAACGTAGGCAGATCACTGAGGAGTTCACCAAAAACCGCGACGTTCAGATCCTCATCGCCACGGACGCAGCCGGGGAGGGCCTGAACTTGCAGGCCGCCCACCTCATGGTCAACTACGACCTGCCGTGGAACCCCAACCGCATCGAACAGCGTTTTGGCCGTATCCACCGCATCGGTCAGGAGGAGGTCTGC
>Ga0207868_1002394_pt1 | contig 10802 bp, 9 predicted proteins | sample Passage237B_FD_187370 | JGI IMG/M metagenome (GOLD analysis project Ga0207868, IMG submission 187370) | Cellulose adapted compost microbial communities from Newby Island Compost Facility, Milpitas, CA, USA - Passage2 37B (SPAdes) (version 3) ... | reverse complement strand
ATGCGCCGGACTGTGCGGAAGCGCCCTTCCTTGTAAATGGCTTCGTCCGCCGACACGTCCTCTCCGCCTTCCCCCGCGTTCGTCGCCGCCTTCCGCCGCGAGGCGCGCGGCGGGGACCGGTTGCGTTTCGACGCTTTCATGCGCCTGGCGCTCTATGATCCGGCGCTCGGCTACTATCGGGGCGACCGCCGGCGCGTGGGCCGCGACCGCTCGGCCGACTTCTACACCGCGACCAGCCTCGGCCCGATCTTCGGCGAACTCGTCGCCTCCGCCTGCGCAAAACTCCTGCGCGACGCGAAACTCGATCCCGCCGCGCACACCTTCGTCGAAATCGGCGCCGAGCCCTCGGGCGGCGTGCTCGACCAGGTCTCCGCCCATCCCTTCGCCGCCACCAGGACGCTCCGGCTCGGCGACGAACTCGCGCTCTCCGGACGCTGCGTCGTCTTCTCGAACGAGCTCTTCGACGCGCAACCGGTCCGCCGGTTCGTCCGCCGCGAGGAGCGCTGGCACGAACTAGGCGTCGCCCTCGGACCGGCGGACACGCTCGCCGAAGCCGACCTCGGCCCCGCGCCCGACACCCTCCTCCCGCATCTGCCTCCGCTCGAGGAGACACCGCCGGGTTATCATTTCGACGCCCCGCTCGAGGCCGCCGCCCTCGCCTCCCGCCTCGCCGCCGAACCGTGGGAAGGCCTCTTCGTCGCCTTCGATTACGGCAAGTTTTTCGCCGAACTATGCCATTCCGTCCCGGCCGGCACCCTTCGCGCCTACCACCGCCACGAACAAGGAAACGACCTGCTCGCGCGTCCCGGCGAACAGGACCTCACCGCCCACGTTTGCTGGGATTGGCTGCTCGCCCCCTTCGTCCCGCACGCTTCCGCCGCGCACCCGCCGCAGGTCGTTTCCCAGGAAAGCTTTTTCATGCACCACGCGGGCGAACACCTCGCCGCCGTTCTCGCCCGCGAAGCCCGCGCCTCGCTCGCCAGCCCCGCCAAACGCGCGCTGATGCACCTGCTTCACCCGGCGCAGATGGGCCAGAAATTCCAGGTCCTGCACGCGTTGAAGTCCATCCCCGCCTCCGACTCGGCTCCCGCGGCCTGAGCGATTTCAAGCGGACGACGCCCGTCTTTTCCCTTGCACACCCTCACCCCACCCCCCTTTCTCTGACCCTTTTAACTCAACCCACGCATCACCATGGCTCGCATCTGCGCTATCACCGGCAAACGTCCCACCAAGGGTTCCATCATTCACCGCAAGGGTCAGTCCAAGAAGAGCGGCGGCATCGGCACGCACGTCACCAAGAAGACTTCCCGCACCTTCAAGCCCAACCTCCAGCGCATCCGCGTGAAGCTCCCCAACGGCGGCATCAAGCGCATGCTGGTCTCCGTCAAGGCGCTCAAGGCCGGTCTCGTCGAAAAGGCCTGATCACCTTTCCCGCAGCCAGCGAAGCCTTTGCGCATTAAACCCGCGACCCCGCCCGGTCGCGGGTTTTTCATGCCCGGGTTTGCGCCTTCCGCGCGCGCCGTTCAGATAACTCACGTCTCCGCTTCGTCTTGCTCCACGCATCGTCCGATCCTTCGCAACCCGCCGCGACCACAGGCGAACCCCTCATCCGCTTCGAGGCCGTCTCCAAACGCTTCGACGCCTGCGCGTCCCCCATCCTCGCCCCGCTCGACCTGACGATCCCGGCCGGCCAGTTCGTGGCCATCCTCGGCCCCTCCGGTTGCGGCAAATCCACCCTGCTCCGCCTCCTCTCCGGCCTCACCGAACCCACCGCCGGCCGCATCGTCGTCGACGGCCATCCGCCGGGACAGGGCGACGATCTCGCCTACGTTTTCCAGGACGCCACCCTCCTCCCGTGGCTGCGCGTCGACGCCAACGTCGAGACGCTCCTCCGGCTGCGGCGCGTCCCCGCCGCCGAACGGGCCCGCCGCCGCGACGCCGCCCTCGCCCTCGTCCGCCTGGCCGACAAGGCCCGCGCCTACCCCCGCCAGCTCTCCGGCGGCCAGAAGATGCGCGTCTCCCTCGCCCGCGCCCTCGCCACCGAGCCTCGGATACTCCTCCTCGACGAGCCCTTCGGCGCCCTCGACGAGATGACCCGCGATCGCCTTGGCGAGGAGTTGCTCGCCATCCGCGAACGCCAGCGATGGACCGCCCTCTTCGTCACGCACTCCGTCTCCGAGGCCGTCTTCCTCGCCGACCGCGTCCTCGTCCTCGCCCCCCGCCCCGGTCGCGTCGCCCACGACCTGCGTGTCGGCCTCCCGTATCCACGGAACCACGACACCCGGCTCACGCCCGAATACCTCCGGCTCGTCGCCGAAGTCTCCGCGCACCTGCGCGCCGTCGATCCCGAGGCCTCCGTCTCCGGTTCCTAGCTCCTCGCTCCCCGCCCGATGTCCCCGCGCCTCCTCCGCTGGCTCCTTCCCCTGCTGCTCGCCGCGCTCCTCCTCGCGGGCTGGCAGGCGCTGCACCACGCGCTTCCTCCCGAACGCCGTTTCCTGTTTCCCGATCTCCCCCGGCTCGGCGAGGCCTTCCGTCTCCACGGCGCCACGCTCCTCGCCGCCACCCGCTACACGGCTCTCGCCGCCCTCGGCGGTTTCGCGCTCTCCGCCGTCGTCTCGGTCGCCGTCTCGCTTCTCCTCGCCAGCTCAGGCCTCGTCCGCATCGCCCTCTACCCCTATCTCATGGCCCTGCAAATGGTGCCCGTGATCATCGTCGCGCCGATCCTCATCCTCTGGGTCGGCCCCGGCGCGCCGAGCGTCGTCATCATCACCTTCCTCATCACGTTTTTCCCCCTCGTGGTGAACACCACCCAAGGCCTGCTCTCCGTCGACCGCGCCCACCTCGACCTTTTCCGCATGGGCCGCGCCGCCCCCTGGCAGGAGATGCTGCTTCTCCGCGCGCCGGCCGCCCTGCCCTACTTTTTCACCGGACTGCGCATCTCCGCCATCCTCGCGCCCATCGGCGCGCTTACCGCCGACTATCTCGTGGGCACGAGCAGCGGCGGCCGCTCCGGGCTCGGCATCACCGCCCTGCTCTTCAGCGCCCGCAACGAAATCCCAGCCCTCTACGCCACCGCCCTCGTCGGTTGCGCCCTCGGCTTCGTCCTCGTCGCCGCCGTCTCCGGCCTCTCCTGGCTCGTCCTCCATCGCTGGCACGACAGCCACGCCGGCGGCGACAAATAATCCCTCTCCCACGCCCATGCCCCCGCCCGACGCCCTCGTCCGCTTCCAAAGCCTGCTCCACGACGCTCTCGCCCAAGACGCCCTCGTGAAGCTCACCTTGGGCAAACCTCGCGCCACCGCGCCCGACCCCACGCTGCGCAACGTCTTCGCCCGGCCCGTCACCCTCAAGACCGGCCGTCACATCTCGCTCCTCTACCGCCACGCCACGCGCGACATCACCAAAAACTTCCCGCCCGCCGAGGCCGAAACCGTCCTCCGCCGCCTCCTCTCCGACGCCTTCCTCGACGCCCATCTCTTCACCCCGCTCCAGACCGCGCAGCTCGAACAATCCGACGACGACGCCCGTCCCGCACGGCTGCGTGTAAAGACGGCCGACAGCGCCCCGCCGATCCCGCCCGCCACCCACGACCGCGCCAAGTCCCGCCTCATCGCCCCCGGCTCCCCCTGGCTCCGCGCCCTCGGTGTCACCAACGACCGCGGTCACCCCCGCGAAGGCATGGCGCACAAGTTCCGCCAAATCGAAAAATTCGCCGAGCTCCTCCGCTCCCTCCTCGCCGAATCCGGGCTCACCCCGCCACCCGACGACGCTCTCCCGGCTCCCGCCTTCCCGCCCCTCCGCCTCGCCGACATGGGCGCGGGCAAAGGCTACCTCACCTTCGCCCTCGCCGACCTCCTCGGCGCCCGCGCCGAAGTCCTCGGCATCGAGCGCCGGGCCGACCTCGTCGCCGCCTGCAATCGCGTCGCCGCCGATTGCGGCCTCGCTCCGCGCCTCCGTTTCGTCGAAGGCGACATCCCGGCCCCTCCCGCCGGCACCGACATCCGCCGCTGGTCGCCCGATCTCGCTCCGTTCGACACCTCGCATATTCCCGCGCTCGACGTCCTGATCGCCCTGCACGCCTGCGACACCGCCACCGACGACGCGCTCGCCGCGGGCCACGCCGCCGGCGCGCGCCTCCTCGTCGTCTCCCCCTGCTGCCAGAAAGAGCTGCGCCCGAAACTCGTCCCGCCCGCCGTCCTCGCCGACGCGCTCCGCCACGGCATTTTCCTCGAACGCCAGGCCGAGTTCGTCACCGACGCCCTCCGCGCCCAGCTCCTCGAAGTCGCCGGTTACCGCACCAAGGTCTTCGAATTCGTCTCCACCGAACACACCGCGAAAAACCTCATGATCGCCGCGATCCGCCCCGCCGCCCTCGCCGCGCGCGGCGCCGACTTCGAACCCTCGCCCGTCGCCCTCGCCCGCGTCCGCGCCTTTGCCGCCTTCTACGACATCCGCGAACAACGCCTCGCCCGCCACCTCGGCGTCGAGCTCGCGCCCGCCGCTTGACCGCCCCCTCCCCCGCACGCCAAGGTTTTCCCTTTCGTCAATCCACACCGCCCGCCCTGTTCCACGCCCTTCCACCATGCCCACCCTGAAATTTGCCGTCCTGCCCGGTGATTACATCGGCCCCGAAGTCATGACCGAGGCGCTCCGCGTCCTCGAACACGTCGCCAAGAAAGAGGGGCTCGCGCTCGACTACACGGTCGCCGACGTCGGCGGCGCCGGCATCGACAACCACGGCAAGGCCCTCCCCGACTCCACCCTCGAGCTCTGCCGGCAGTCCGACGCCATCCTCTTCGGCTCCGTCGGCGGCCCGAAGTGGGAAAAACTCCCGCCCAAGGAGCAGCCCGAGCGCGCCGCGCTCCTCCCGCTCCGCAAGGCCTTCAACCTCTTCGCCAACATCCGCCCCGGTCTGCTGTATCCGGATCTTCGCGACGCTTCCCCGCTCAAGACCGAGCGCATCCCCAACGGCATCGACATCGTCTGCATCCGCGAACTCACCGGCGGCATCTACTTCGGCCAGCCCAAGAGCACCGTGAAACTCGAGAACGGCGAGGAGCAGGCCATCGACACGATGGTCTACAAGACCTCCGAGATCGAGCGCATCGCCGAGGTCGCCGCCGTCACCGCCAGGTCCCGAGGCAAGAAGGTGTGCTCCGTCGACAAGGCCAACGTGCTCGAAACCTCCGTGCTCTGGCGCCGCGTCGTCACCGACTACTTCGCGAAGAACCATCCCGACCTCGAGCTGACCCACATGTATGTCGACAACGCCGCCATGCAGCTCGCCCGCGATCCCAACCAGTTCGACGTGCTCTTCACCGAGAACATGTTCGGCGACATCCTCTCCGACGAGATGGCGGTCATCTGCGGTTCGCTCGGCATGATGAGCAGCGCCTCGCTCGGCACGGGCAACAATTCCCACGGCAAGCCCTTCGGACTCTTCGAACCCGCCGGCGGCACCGCGCCCGACATCGCGGGCAAAGGCGTGGCCAATCCCTGCGCGCAGGTGCTTTCCGCCGCGCTCATGCTCCGCTACAGCTTCGGTCTCGACGCGGTGGCCTCGAAGATCGAGGCGGCGGTGCGCAAGACCGTCACGCAGGACGGCGTGCGCACCGGCGACATCGCCTTCGGCAAGGAGTCGATCGGCACCAAGGCCATGGCCGACGCCATCATCGCGAACCTCTGATCCACTCCCGACGCGTGGCGGGGCAACGAAGCCGTCCCGCCCTTCCGCGCCTCTTCCAAAAGCCGCGTCCCTCCCGGACGCGGCTTTTTCGTGCCCGTTCGCCACAAAAAGGACGCCGCCCACCTTTCGGTGAAGCGGCGGAGCCTTTCAGCTTATTCAGCTTTGCTGTGACTTGCAGGGAATCGTCGAAGGGCCAAACAAACGAAGCTGAGATACGTTCGTTATCAATGGCTTGTCTTTTTGGTAAATCAAGTGCGAAATCAAACACATGTCTTTCGCCACCACACCGTGGGAAGGGATGGAATTAATCTGGGGTCTTGATCTTGGTGTCGGCTCCATCGGCTGGAGCGTCATTCGACAGAGCACATCACCGGAATCATCCGCGCTAAAGATAATCGACATAGGCTCTCGGATTTTTCCGGCAGGAAGCGCAGGCGATTACCGTTCCGGCCGTGAAGAATCGCGTGCCACCCAGCGCAGGTTGGCGCGTGCCATGCGCAATCAACGTCACGAACGGCGCCGGCGTCTTGGCGAGTTGATTCAGGAGCTTCAAAAGATCGGGTTCCTGCCCCAAGGGCCCGTTCAGCGGCCTACTGAGCGAGATGCGTTCTTTAAAACGCTGGATGCCACGCTCCGTCCCTCCGCCAAGGCACCGCGACAGGAACAGCACACTTGGTTATATCGTATCGCGTCCCAAGGTATCGCAGGTGAAGCACTCCCGCCGCATGCGCTCGGACGGGTTCTCTATCACGCGGCACGATTGCGCGGTTTCCAAAGTAACGCACGCGAACGCGCCAAGGCTAAGGCCGATAAAAAAGCCGGCGCAGTTTATTCAGGTATCCGCGGATTACGTGCAGAGCTTCAAGCATCCGGAGAAGAACATTTGGTATCTTATTTTTCCAAGCTCGACCCCGAAGCTGAAGGACAGCGTATCCGCGGTCGCTATACAGCCCGTGAAGATCGCCGGGCCGACATTAGGGCGCTGCTTGAATCCCAGTCCCACCATCATGCCGTTCTTCAGAATACCGAATATCGAGAGCACCTGCTCCATCTGATATTCCAGCAACGCCCCCTTCAGGATGCGTCACGTTTCATTGGCCTTTGCGCGTTGGATGGCGTCACCCCGCGAGGGGAAATGGGCCTTCCGTCCTTGCAACGCCTGCGAGTGCTCCAACGGATAAACGACCTCGAGGTGACTCCCCCTGGAGAACAAACGCGCCCGCTGACCGGCATCGAGCGGGCCAAGGTCCGCGACTACCTCTTCGTCCACGACGACATCACTTTTACTCAACTCAGAAGGCTTCTCGGGTTTCCCGCCAAACGCCCTCAACGCAAAGGCGACTCCACTCGCACTCCGTTCCACGAATTCAATTTCGAGCGCGAGAATTCCGAAGAACGCATCCTTGGAGATCGCACATACGGCGTGGTCGCTCCGGTGCTGGGAGAGGCTTGGGGGCGTTTTTCCCTCGCGCAAAAAGACGCGCTCGTTGCCGATTGGCTTGGAGCCGACACTGAGGACGAGGCAAAGGAACGTCTGATCACTCGCCACGGACTTAGCGAAGATCAAGCTACGGCACTGGTGGAAGTCGCCTTGGAAACCTCGCGTGGTCGCTTTTGCGCCGCATCCGCCCGTTCGCTCTGCGAGCGACTCGACACAATGGATGATACACCGGTGCGCTTGGCCACCGCATTGAAGGCACTACGCGCGGATCGTGGTTTAAGCACGTCAGCCGCCGATAAAGGCTTGGACTTTCTGCCCCCCTACCTGCCGACCCACGCGGAGGTCGAGGCGTTTCATGACTCACCTCACTCGCTTCGTAATCCGACCATCCTTCGTGTGCTCCGCGAACTACGCCTCGTGGCAAATGCGTTGATTCGGAAGCATGGGAAACCCGACCGAATACGCATCGAGTTCGCGCGTGAGCTGAAAAACCCCGCACGGAAGCGGCAGGAAATCGATCGCAAGCAAAAGGCGCGTGCCGCCGAGCGTGAACGAGCGCGACAGCAATTGGTCGAAAACGGTTATCGTCCCAGCGTCGCAGCCGTCAGTTCCGCTGATATCGAGAAATGGCTGCTGGGCGAAGAGTGCGCATGGCACTGCCCCTATAGCGGCGAACCTATTTCGCCCAATCGCGTCTTCGCTCCGCAAAGCGACGTCCACGTGGAGCACATCATTCCACGGGCACTCTCCCTCGACAATTCCTTCGCCAACAAAACCCTCGCGGTCGCCGACTGGAATGCGCGCAAAGCCCGCCGCTCGCCGCATGCGGCATTCTCATCCTCGGACCATTGGCCTGACATCCTACGACGTGTCTCCGGTTTCATAGGCGCGGGAAGTCGGGGCAAACTCGCGCGATTCCAATGGGACGACGAGGAGTTGCAGCGTAGATATGGCGGCTTCACCGCACGCCACCTGCAAGAAACCGCTTGGGCGGCACGACTCGCCAAAGAATACCTCGCCGTGCTCTTCGGCGCCGAAGCCACGGATGCCGTGGACGCAACCGGCACGCGTCGCATAGAAACCATTTCCGGCATAGCCACCGGATTGTTTCGCCAAGCGTGGAATTGCTCCGAGGCGTTGTTGCAAAGCCCCAAACTCCCCAAGCTGCCGACAGACGCACCGGACCGACCGCGAACGGGCGCGGCCGACAAGATCCGCGCCGATCATCGTCATCATGCCATCGACGCCTTGGTCGTGGCGCTCACCTCACCCGCCGCCGTCAGGAACCTTTCGATGGCATTAGAGCGCGAAGTCGATCTGAAAGGCCTCCGCCTGCCATCACCCGCTCCAGACTTTGACGCGCAACTGCGATCCGCTTTGGAGAAGATCACCGTCTCCCACCGGGTAAACCGCCGGGCCACCGGCGCGCTGCATCAAGCGACCTACTACCAAGCTCCACGTGCCGACGGCCGCCGCTTCCAACGCGTGGCGCTGGAAGACATTTCGGCCCCGGAAAAATTGCAGGCGATCATCGACGCTCGTGTGCGCGCTGCCGTGCTAGCCGCTTGGGATAAGCGCGGAGATTTTCGCGGCGATCCGTCGAAATGGTTCGCAGCCCCTGCCAATCTCCCTCGCCTGCCCACCGGAGCCATCATCAAACGAGTCACATTGCCCATCGACAGAATCGAGACCGTTGCGCTCGGTCCGGTTGATGATCCCAATCGACAGCTTCATGTGAAAACCGGCGGAAACTTCTGCGTGGTCGTGGTGGAATCCGCACCTACCGGAAAAAAGACTCAAGCAACGTGGAGCTTTCGCCCAATCACACTTTTGGATGCCGCCCGCCAAATCATGTCACGCCCCGGTGGAGTCAATGCACCTCCGCTTAAGCCAGCGCAGATGCTCACCGGAGAACACCGCCTCAAAGCCGGCGACAAGGTTCTCTTCACACTCCGATCCTCGGAAGCGATCCTCCTCAGAAAAGGAGCGCGCCAAGGCGTGGTGATCATCGGCGATGTTGGTGCCGCAGGTATTGAAGGCGCACTCCACAATGACGCCCGCGGAGCCTCGATTCGAAAGCTGCTCGGTGCCTCCGAACGTATTCGCCTCTCACCTTCTGCACTGAAAGCGGCCGATCCTGAGAAAGTGACAATCGGACCGCTAGGCGAAATCCACCCCGCGCGTGACTGACGGCCGCATCATCGAAGTCCACGAGCGTCCGGCGCGCGTGCGCTTGGACACGGGACGCTTGGTGATCGAAAGTGAAATCTCCGGCAAGGAGCCGGTCTACGCCGAAATCGCCGCCAGTGACGTGGCAGCACTGATTCTCGCTCATCCACAAATTGCGATAAGTGGTGCTGCACTCGCAGCCGTGGCCGAAGCCGGCGGTATCGTGGTGATCGGCGGTGGTGACGCGCTACCGCGCGCAATGCTTCTTCCTTTTGGCGGGCACCACGCACCCACGCGGCGAATGGCTGCCCAACTGGGATCATCATTGCCCACTCGAAAACGACTCTGGGCAGAAATCGTGCGAGCAAAGATCGCCGGACAAGCCTCCATCCTGCGTCGCCAAAATCTTGATACAGCAGTTATGGAAACACTCGCCAATACCGTTCGCTCCGGCGATCCGGACAACTGCGAGGCACAGGCAGCGCGTTACTACTGGTCACGACTTTGGGGCGAAGATTTTGTGCGCGACCGAGATGCCCAGGATCAAAACCGATTACTCAACTACGGCTATGCCATCCTACGCGCTATCGTAGCACGCTCGTTGTGCGGAGCTGGCCTTCACCCCGGCGCCGCCCTGCACCATCATCATCGCAACAATCCGTTCCCGCTCGCCGACGATTTGATGGAATTCCTTCGTCCGGTAGTGGACTCGGAGGTCGTCGCCTTGGTCGCCGCAGCCGGGCCCAATCAACCAATGGATGCACCACTTCGTCGCAGGTTGGCGACGATTCTCGCCAAGGACGGATTCCGATTCGGTCGAGAGACATGGGTGCCTGCCACGCTCGCCTTGCAAGTCGCGCAAAGGCTGGGACGCGTTTTCGAAGGAGAACGCGACTCGCTGGGACTGGAAAAGCTGTGGGACGAGTAATCCCAATCTGGCCTGAAACTCCACCATCCAGCTACGAAACGATGTGGTTGGTCGCCATGTTCGATTTGCCGGTGGGCACACCCGAGAACCGCCGGGCTTACACCCAGTTCCGCAATCACCTGCTGTCTGTTGGCTTTTCGATGCTGCAATTCTCAGTCTACGCGCGGTTCTGCAAAAGCGAGCGATCAGCCGAGCAAATCATCGCGGAAGTTAAACCGGGCATTCCGGAATCGGGCCAAGTTCGCTTCTTAATGGTCACAGAAAAGCAGTTCGCAAAGATGCGAAGCTTTATCGGGAGAAAGCCGAAATCAAACGAATCACCGCCGGAGCAGCTGATATTCTTCTAAGATCCTAAAGCCCGAAGCACCTCCCTACAAGGTGCTTCGGGCATAAGGAGCGTGGCCCTTCGACGATTCCCTGCAAGCCACAGCCCGGCCCTCGTCGCCATCTCCATAGGGGCTAGCGTGGCCCTTCGACGATTCCCTGCAAGCCACAGCCAGGGTGGCTGCTGCCCCGGTGGCCGTCGCAGCGTGGCCCTTCGACGATTCCCTGCAAGCCACAGCGCTCTGGCTCGTTTT
>Ga0207868_1002393_pt1 | contig 10811 bp, 9 predicted proteins | sample Passage237B_FD_187370 | JGI IMG/M metagenome (GOLD analysis project Ga0207868, IMG submission 187370) | Cellulose adapted compost microbial communities from Newby Island Compost Facility, Milpitas, CA, USA - Passage2 37B (SPAdes) (version 3) ... | reverse complement strand
ACCCTCACCCTTCATCAAAAACCCTTCGCCACAACCGGACAAACCGGCCGGGGCGAAGGGTGGAAAGAGGGTCCTGTCATCCGGGCCGTGTGTGGCACGGGCCCGGTCAGGAGCGTCAGAACTGAAGCTGGAACTGGCCACGGATGGCCAGCTGATTATCCTGGCCGGCTGCATCGCTCAGCAGGCCCAGGCCGGCCTGGGAACTGATGGCATCCATCGCCCAGACCGCATCAAGTGTGAACTTGGCATTGTGCTTGTTGAGGTAGTAGTTGAAGCCGGCCGTGAGGAGCTTGGTTTCGTCCTCACTGTTGAATTTCATGTATTCCCCGCGAATAAAGGGCTCAAACTTGTCGGGGATAACCATGTAGCTGACCTGCAGCATGGCGCCCCACGCATCGAAGTTCGCAGCGCCATCATCACCATCGACGTTGTAGCCCGAGACTGCGCCAAACACCCCCAGGCCCTTGTTCTGGATCATCACGTCTGCGGTGTAGCCGACTTCATAGTTGTAGCCGTTGGTGTGGCCGGTGTCGGACTTGTCGTAGTACACCGCAGCACCAATAAAAGCAGCGAAGTCATCTCCCTTCCATGAACTGGTATCTGCCTGCTGGCTCCACTTGCCTGCGAGCCTGTAATCCACACGGGCCGCTGCGCCGAAATCAGTATCGTCATTGTGGAAGTCCTTGGCGGCCGATGTTTCTCCCTGACGGAAACCATCATTGAGCATCCCACTGATGCGCAGGCTGTCGGTCGGGTTCCAGACCAGGCCCACGCCTTCGGTGAACCCTGCAGTGAACACTTCGTTGAAATAGGAGCGCTCCACCGCCAGCTGCCTGCTTGAGCTGGTGAGTTCTTCGCGCATGAAGGGTGACTTGTATCGGCCGGCCTCGAAGGTGAGCTTGTCGCTGATCTTGTAGGTGAGCTTCACTTCTTCCAGAGCGGCTGCGCCTGTGTTGCGGTCGTAGGCGGTGACGACCGCAAAACCGATGCGCGGGTCACCGATGTGGCCCGTCGCACGCAGTTTGGTGCGACGCAGCTGGAAGCCGCTTTCAACATCATCACCGCCTGAGTCATTGCGAAGACTGGCGAGATAGCGAAACTGAATCTGCCCGCTCAGGTTCAAGCGGAACTTCCCATCTTCCGACGCCAGAAAGAAGCCCTTGTTGTAGCCGGCGGTAATGCCACCTTCCGCCAGGCTGGCGCGGGTATCGGCATCGGCAAGTACTTCGCGCACAAGAGCTTTGACTTCTTCGGCGCGCCGCTCGTTGAGCCAGCTGGTGTTCTCTGCTGACCGCATCGAAGCTACCTGCTGCTGCAGTTGGGTATTGGCCTGGCGAAGCTGCGCCAGTTCCTGCCTGATCTGTTCCACATTCGCATCGGCCAACACTGCAGTACTCAGACCGCAGATCAAACCCGCTGCGAGCGCAGCCTGCTTACCATTGAAACGCATTGCATTATTCTCCTGTAGAGGTTGGTCAATCCACACAGGAGACGAAAGTAAGCAGGTGATGTTTTGATCAGATCAGCGCCTGGTAAAACTTTCACGAGTGATTCGTGAAGATGGCGCAAAGAGAATGACTGCAGCAGAAATAAAACTGCATGCGATGCGCATAAAAAAAGCAGGCCACCGGTGTTAACCAGTGACCTGCTTTTGGGCTGACTTTGACGAATGCGTGTTCCCTCTGACCGCGTTTCTCCCCTCATACACAAACGTCAGCCGTCATCCCAGAAGCCCCCTCCCTCAACAGTTCCTTCTCCCTTACTGTCAGGATGTTAAGGCCTGCAGACATGAAACTGCATCAGGGAATGTCTGAATGAACCTGCTGATTCACCCGTGGTTTTCCCGATGTTTTCTCAGGGAAGGTCCGAAAATCAGCCAATTTCTCGGTTATAGTGACCCACCATGTACGTGTACGCAGGCATTGATGAAGCGGGCTACGGCCCATTGCTCGGACCGCTGCTGGTGGGCCGTTGCGTGATGGCTATTCCAGACCTTGATGCCACCGCCAAGCCGCCGGATCTGTGGGACATGCTTTCCAAAGCGGTGTGTCGCACACTCACGGGCAGGCAGGGGCGCATCGCCGTCAATGACTCGAAGAAGATTCACACGCCATCGTCAGGCATCGCACACATTGAGCGAGGCGTGCTTGCCTTCGCCGCGCTGGCGGGTCATCAGCCTGCAACACTGGACCAGTGGCTCACCTGCGCAGGCGAGAAGCGTCATGTGGAAGATGCCTCGCTGCCTCGCTGGTATCAGCCCTGCGACGATCATCCCTGGAACCCACTGCCTCACGCGCTCGATGCTGGTGAGCTGGCCGTGTGTCGCGGCTCACTGCGCACGTGTGCGCAGAAGGCCGGCGTCCAGGTGCTCGACATGAGCGCCGCAGTGGTGTTTGAAGATCAGTTCAACCAGATGGTGTCGGTCACGCGCTCCAAAGCAGCGACGAGCTTCACCTTCGTCGCACGTCATCTGCGCGCCATCTGGGATCAGCATGGCAGACACCATCCGCATGTGGCGGTCGACAGGCAGTCAGGTCGCAGCCACTATCGCGAACTGCTGGCCACCAGCTTCCCCGAAGCGTTCATCACCATCCTGGCGGAAACCGAAACCGCAAGCGCGTATCTGCTGGAAGATGCAGACACAGGCCGATCGATGAATGTGGCGTTTCTGGTGGAAGGCGAACAGCGTCATATGCCCGTGGCACTGGCAAGCATGATCAGCAAGTACACCCGCGAAATGCTCATGGTGCGATTCAACCAGTTCTTCAACCGTCACTGGCCCGAGCTTAAACCCACCGCAGGTTATGCCACCGACGGCCGACGATTTATCAATGAGATCGCCCCGCGCCTCCATGAAATCGGGCTGACGCAGATGGAACTCTGCCGCATTGCGTAAGACACAAAGCAGAGCGAAGCAGGCATCATCAAATAGATCAGAAGTAAATCAGATCGCCGGCGAAGATTCCCCAGCGGGAACATCAGGAATCGGCTCGGCGAGCGTGGCGATTCTGTCGCGGGGAACGAACCGCAGGGCTTCCGAGTTCATGCAGTAGCGCAGCCCCGTCGGACGAGGACCATCTTCAAACACGTGACCCAGATGACCATCGCAGCGCGCACAGCGCGTCTCGGTGCGGATCATGCCATAACTGCGGTCGATGATCTCGGTGATGTTTTCCTTCGCTACCGGCTTGTAGAAGCTGGGCCAGCCTGTGCCCGAGTCGAACTTGGTGACCGTTTCAAACAGAGGCAAGCTGCAGCCGGCGCACACATACAACCCATCATCCTTGTTGTTGAGCAGCCCGCCGCAGAAGGGGGCTTCGGTTCCATGCGAGCGCAGAATCTTGAACTGTTCTGGCGTCAGCCGCTGTTTCCATTCTTCGGGAGTGAGAATGAGTTTGGGCAGTTCAACCGGTTCGGACAGCTGCCCCTGTTCATTAATGACGCGCAAAAGTGCCATGGTGGAGTGTCCTTCGTGAGGTGTTGAAGTCGCGCTGCGGGACTCTGTCTGTGATTGTGAGACATTCGAGCCACAGCCCATCAGGGCCAGCATCAACCCGGTCACCAGACAGCCGGCGAGGAAGGATTCACGTCGTCGCATGGTTAAGCTCCCGCAGCAGGGACATCCTCATTATAGGCGCAGGGGCAGGAGGTATGGGTTTAATGTTGTTGCTCTTCCACGGGAAGTGAGCCATCACCAGCAAGTAGCGGCCCCCTTAATGCAACAGGCCCGGACTCTGCGAAGTCCAGGCCTGCATGAAATCGCGTAGATGGCGAAGGCTTACTCGTCGATACCCAGATCGGACTTGGTGAACAGCGACTCGAACTTGAAGCCCGCGCCTTCGATGTTTTCGCGGGCACCTTCCTGACGGTCGATGACGGCCACGATCTTCACCACCTTGGCACCAGTGGATTCGATCACCTTCGCCGCTTCGAGCACCTGGCCGCCGGTGGTGGCGATGTCTTCGACGATCAGCACGCGGTCGCCAGCTTCAAGCTTGCCTTCGAGCTGCTTGGCCGTGCCGTAGTCCTTCTTCTGGTTACGAATGAGCACCGTGGGCAGGCCCGAGGCGATGGACGCCGCGGTCACCAGCGGAATGCCGCCGAGCTCAGCGCCGGCCAGGCGGTTGACCTCAGGAGTCACCGTGGCGGCGAACTTGTAGCCCAGGGCCTGAAGAATGTCGGCCTGGGTTTCGAACAGGTACTTGTCGAGATAGTACTTGCTCTTGCGACCCGAGCGCAGGGTGAATTCACCCCGCAGAAGGGCAGCGGCTTTGATGCGTTCAATCAACTGAGCGTCGGTAAGCAGGTTCTGTGTCATGGCGGAAAGTATAAGAAAAACAAGTGAAAAGTGCATGTCGGGTCACGCTACCGCTACATCATCAAGATTGCAGTATCGATTGACCCGCTGCTGTGACATGGCTGATTCCCGGGAGGGTCAATAGGCGAAATATCGTTGAAAGGAATGCCACAGCCCTCTTACCCAACTGTAAATCAGCCAGCAGTGGATGAGGATGACGATCAGGCCGGCCAGTAACCATCCCAGATGATCGGCGCGGCGGACCACGCGCCACGCAAAAACCACACTCAGGCCGATCAGCAGTGCCCCGGGGAAATAAAACAAAATGACTTCGATGTCAGCCATGACACGCAGACGCGTGCTCAGCAGCGCAGTGGTGATCGCCCAGGCGATCAGCGGGGTGATCACCAGGGAGTCTTTCTCCAGTCGATCGTTTTCACGCCAGCGCTGGTAGGGCGTGCGGCGGTCATCGGGATCAAACGCCTGCCCGCACTCGGGACAGCGATTCTCCTTCAGGCCTGTCAGGTCGTACTGGCAATGCAGACAGTAGAGATGGTCCCCGACACTGTTCATGTGGGCGATGTCCTTCAAGGAAAGGAGGAACGTATCGCAGGCCTGATGGTAGTACGCAGGGGAGAGGAGGGCGGTTCGGGAGTTGATGTGAGAGGATTGGGTGAAGGGAAGAAGGCCCAGCCATGCAATGGCTGGGCTTTGAGGGGGGACTTCAGGGTTAAGGGAATTTCACGGGAGAGATGTGTCAGTGGTCACTTCAGATAGGGAGCAAGGGTCCACCCAAAGCCCAGCCGTTGCACGGCTGGGTCTTCCCTCCTCCAAACCATCAAAACCCACTCCCTCATCCCCCCAGACAATACCTCTTGAACAGGAACTCAAACCGATCAAACCACACCCACAGGCTCAGCAGATTGATCATGCAGCCCATCACCCCCAGCAGGATCAGGCTTCGTCGGCCGGTGTGCAGTATCAGGCGCAGTGAATAGACCATCGCCAGCCCCAGAAGCAGAGCCAGAGGCAGCACGCGGGTGAGGATGTCGGCTTCAGACCAGTGAATCATGCGGATCTGAACCACCAGATACGTCGCCGGCAGAGCCGCCAGGGAAAGCAGAGGCGATATGATGGTTTCCAGCAGAAAGGGACGAAATGGCCTGGCCAGCGTCGATTTTCTCACCGCCGGATCAAAGCGTACCCCGCATTCTGGACAGGAATTTGATGTCAATCCGAACAGGTCAAAAAGACACTGTCGACAATAGCGATGAGCCTGAAAAGCGGACATTGTTGGACTCCCCGGAGAGCGAGCCCCACCCCCCGGTGTGGCCCAGAAACCTTATTTATGACACTAAATAAGGTTCAAGTCAACCCGGTTTTTCCGTCCAGGCGGTTTTGCGATACCTTGTGACCGATGCTTCCGATTCATGAAATCCGTCAGTCGATGATTCAGGCGCTGCAAGAGGGCAATCGCCTCGTGCTGGCTGCGCCCACCGGGTCGGGTAAGACCACGCAGACGCCGCAGTTCATCGTCAATGACCTGAAGCCCGCCGGCCGGGTGATCGTGCTCCAGCCCAGGCGAATCGCCGCCAGGCTCATGGCCCGTCGTGTGGCGCAGGAGATGAACTCGCCCCTAGGCGAGCTGGTGGGGTTCCAGACCCGACATGAATCCAGGATCAGCGATCGCAACGTCATCCGCTTCATGACCGAAGGGCTGCTGCTTCGACTGCTGCAATCCCAGCCCACGCTGCCTGGCGTGAGCGTGGTGATGCTCGACGAGTTTCATGAGCGCAACATCGCCGGTGATGCTGCCCTGGCCATGCTCTGCAGACTGCAGGAGCGCCATCGGCCTGACTTGAAGATTGTTGTGATGTCGGCCACGCTCGATATCCAGGCCATAGCCGGATACCTGAAATGTCCCGCCATCGAAGCCGCGGGTCGCAGTTACCCCGTCGATATCAGCTACATCAGCAGGCCGGCCACCGTTCGCAGCAGCCAGCCCACCCAGCTGCCTATCTGGGAACAGGCCGCGCAGGCTCTGGACAACTTGCTGTCGCGCGAACCTGAGGGCGATGTGCTGATCTTCATGCCCGGCGTGTATGAGATCCGCCGCACCATTGAAGCCTGCCAGCGTCGCTGCAGCCCCAGTTCGCATGGTCGACTCGCGTTCCTGCCTCTCTACAGCGAACTGCCTGCCCCGCAGCAGGAAGCCGCTGTCACCCCGGCCGAACGAGGCGTGCGCAAGGTGATCGTCTCCACCAACGTCGCGGAAACCTCGCTGACCATTGAAGGCGTGCGCCATGTGATCGACGCCGGGCTGGCCCGCATCAATCGCTACGACCCTCGTAGGGGCGTGAACACGCTGTGGGTGGAGCCCATCAGTCAGGCTTCCGCCCAGCAGCGCGCCGGCCGCGCAGGTAGAACCGCGCCGGGAACGTGCGTGCGCCTGTGGACCGAGTTCGAAAACAAAGGCCGGCCGGCCCAGAGCACGCCCGAAATTAAACGTCTTGATCTGGCCGAGGCCATCCTCTGGCTCAAGTCGCTGGGCGTGCATGACATCGCCGGCTTCGGCTGGCTGGAACCGCCTGAACCCCAGGCCGTCATCCAGGCGATCCAGACACTTGAACAACTTGGCGCGCTCGATGAGCAGGGCCATCTCACCACCCACGGGCAGGCGATGGCCAGGCTGCCCGTCCACCCGCGCTGGGCCAGACTGCTTGTGGAAGCCGCATCGCGCCACTGCCTGCAGACCGCGGTCACCTGGGCGGCCATCGCATCCGAGCGTGATCTGATGGAGCGCGATGCCCGCGCCAGACTGGGCAAGCAGAGCGACAAGCCCCTCAAGAGCGATATGGAACTGGCCCAGCAGGCCTTCGACGCCGCGAGGGCAGCCAGCTTCGACCCCGGCCGATGCGCCGCATTGGGTGTGAACGCCATCGCCGCCAGGCAGGTCGATGCCACCCGTCAGCAGCTGCTCGATGCCGCCATCCGCGCCGGGCTCAGTGACAAGACCGACCCCAAAGCCGGCGTCGATGATCTCATCCAGTCGCTGCTGGTGGCGTTCCCCGATCACCTGGCCATGCGTCGCGGTGAAGGCAGACTCTGCGCCATGGCCGGCGGACTGCGCAAAGCCTGTGAACTCTCGACCGACTCGGGCATTGATCCGCATGGCCTGCTGCTGGCGCTGGATATCCGCGAAACCGGCGCAGGTGGCGGTGTTAAAACGGTGCTGTCCAACCTGAGCATCGTCGAGCCTCAGTGGCTCAAAGCCATGTACCCGCATCGCGTGGTGGAAGAAACCATCGTCGCCTGGAACCGCGTCAAGCAGGTGGTGGAGGAAGTGGAGCAGCAGCGGTTCGATGATCTGGTGTTCGACCAGATCGCCCGCCCGACACCCGACCCCGCGCAGGCCTCGGCCATCCTCGCCCAGAAAGTCCAGGAAGGGGAGCTCAAGCTCAACCAGTGGAACGAGCAGGTCGAGCAGTGGATTGCCCGCACCCGCAGCGTGGCCAGATGGTTCCCCGACAAGAAGCTCATCACCTACGATGCGGACGATCTGGCGGTGATCTATCAGGAGATATGCGACGGTGCCAGCCGTTATACCCAGATCGCAGATCGCCCCTGTCTGACGATCGTACGAAGTGCTCTGGACTGGCAGGATCAGCAGTTCGTGGAGCAGATGGCCCCGGAGCGCATTCAACTGCCAGGCGGATGGCGTATGCCCCTGACCTACGCCGACGATGGCTCAGCCCCCAAAGGCAGGGGCAAGATTCAGGACTTTTACGACGTCACCACTACCCCGACCGTAGCAGGGGGAAGGGTAGCAGTGCTGTTGGAAATCCTGGGACCGAACTATCGGCCAGTCCAGGTCACGCAGGACCTGGCAGGCTTCTGGAAGACGCTCTACCCCGAACTCAAGAAAGAGCTCAAGCGCCGCTATCCCCGCCATGCCTGGCGATGATCGGTGTTCACTACCATCCCTGCGTTTGCATGAAAAACAACGGATGTGTTGTCTTCATGCAACATCCCGCATGATCCATCCTGGATTAGCGAGGCTCCCGCATACGCCATAAGATCATGCAAGAATGCAGGTTAAAGTTTTTACAAAACGTCTGACAGGCGCTGGCATCGGCATTGCAAAATAACAGACATAAGTCGCCCGGAACTGTCCACATCAATCAGACAGCGCCGGACAGGGAGAGACGCCGATCCCGGCCTGGAAAACCGGGATCAATCATCCGAAGCGAAGGCCTGCTCAAGCATTGTCTGACAGGCCCAAAGCAGCAGGTCGCACGACCTGTGCAACGGGTGATGCAATCGGACGATGAGATGGTATCATCGTCCAGCATGAACACTGTTCAGGCCGTGGTAACTTTGCCACGGCCCAGCAGGTTCCATGAAATGGGTTGGGGCATGGTTGGTGGGATTCATCTTGAAATCAACTTAGCCTCCATTAACCCTGAACACTGTTCGCGGATGGTTTGACTTGTCCGCAGCAGCCTGACGTCGGGACGCGATGATGTCCTGACAGGTAGGAAATGAAGGCTGTTATCCAATTTTACCCCTGATCGAGTGCGGCCCGGAGCATCCCCTGCCCGGGTCGTGCTTTTTTGAGGGGGGAGTGAGAATGAGGGATTGGGTCAGGGAATGATCCAGGACCCAGCCGTGCAACGGCTGGGCTTTGAGACGTATGCGTTGTCAATCACAGATCAGAGCATCAGACTGCTCTGCGGGGACACCCCCCCAAAGCCCAGCCATTGCATGGCTGGGCCCGACGCCTATCCAACCTTCGAACGTGCCTTGAATCACGCGAATCGCGCCGAAGCAATCGGCGTGGGCTCGTAAAGAGGAACCTGCTGCAGTTCCGGAACGGGCATCTGGCGGAAGGCCGCTTCACGCAAAGCCAGGTCACGGACATAAGCCACCGTGCACAGGCCCACAGCCCCGATCACGAAGCCGTGCTCCACTGTTTCCATCCCGATGAACATGCTGCAGATCGCAAAGCCGGCAATGGAGATGCACACCATCTGCCCGAAGTGGCGAGGCCAGCCCAGCTGCTTGGCCGCAGCGGAAATCGACAGCAGGAACGCCTGCCAGGCCGCGCCGAAGTAGAAGAGCATCAGCCCGAACATGCCCGCAAAGCCGTAGTCGGCCCCGGTCTGCAGGTAGAGATTGTGAATACTCTTACCACGCGCCAGACCATACTGATTGGCAATGAGGTTGAAGTTACGCGGCCCGACCCCCATGGGGTTGTCCAGCATACACCTCCAGCCGGCTGCCCAGGTGACATATCGACTGGCGGCAGATTCGTCACGCTCTTCCGGGCTGGCGAAGATCGTCCAGAACTCTTCACGCACTTCCGCACCGGCCAGCGCCAGGGTGATCATCACCGCCACCACGCCCAGCAGCAGCGTCAGTCCCTTGTTAGGCAGCGCGATAAGAATGGCCACGAACGTCATCAGCCCCACGATAATCAGCCCCAGCTGCGCACCGCGGGAGAAGGAGAAGAGCACCACGTGAATCAGACACAGGGTGAAGAAGAAACACAGCCCCCTGACCAGCCAGTTGCGGGCATGCAGGCCCATGAACAGCGTCAAGGGCACACCCATGACCATGATCATGCCCGCGCCGTTGTTGTCGATGCCACCCCAGCCCATGAACAGCAGGAAGGGCGGGTATTCCAGATAACGTTCGTTGAGGCTGTAGGCCAGATACCCGAAGCTCAGCGTGATTACCCATGCGAAAATCTGAATCGTTCTGGCGGTGGTAAACAAGGTCAGCGCCAGCAGCACAATGAAGCCGGATTTGATCTGCGGCTCGTAGAACTTCCAGGCGACATCGCGGTTCTCGGCGATGAAGAAGGTCCCGACTGCCCCGGCCAGAAGATAGACCAGCAGCCCGAGCATCGGCCATTTGACGTACTTGATCTTGGACCAGTCCCCCATCCCGTTTATCAACCAGCCGATGATGGTTGCCACCGCCACCATGAGCAGATAGCGCCCGCCTGATTCACCGACCGACCAGAACCACAGGTGAGCCGGTCGCAGCACGGCGAAGCAGTAATAGACCATCAGCCCAACCACCGGGTTGAGCCAGCCATATCCGACCCCATAGGCCGTCATCGCAAGGGTGAAGATGTAACCAAGCATGCGTGAATCTCAATCGCTCAATCAGAGCCTCATCTGACTGACTGGTTCATTATCGGCCGGTTTCCAGCTCCTCTGAGAAGAATCTTTCGTTTACTGCCTTCATGCAGCCGGTGCTCACTCGCAACTCCGCGTCACAAGGTTTACCTTCTGGGCCGCCTGCTGTCCTTAAGTGGATGCCTGAGTCGCGGTTTCCGGGCTGGGCCATCGGCCGATCAGGCTCCGCAGCACACACCCCGCAAAGGTCCGCACCATGCGCACATCCGTGGGGGTGTACTTGAGCCCCTTGATGTACTCGCGCATCGCCTGCTTTGGCAGACCCGCCGCCCAGCATATGGCATAGCCACGCTTCCAGAAGTATTCAT
>Ga0207868_1002391_pt1 | contig 10831 bp, 9 predicted proteins | sample Passage237B_FD_187370 | JGI IMG/M metagenome (GOLD analysis project Ga0207868, IMG submission 187370) | Cellulose adapted compost microbial communities from Newby Island Compost Facility, Milpitas, CA, USA - Passage2 37B (SPAdes) (version 3) ... | reverse complement strand
GGCGCTGCGCGAGGGAGAGGTGGACGAGGTCGCGCGGTACATCGTGCCCGTGTGCCTTGGCGGGGGGACACCGTGGTGGCCGGGGGGCGTGCGCGCAAGCCTCGAGCTGCTCGATCAACAGGTCCTTGCGGGTGGTTGGATGTTCCTGCGGTACGCGGTGAAGCGCTGATAGCGTCGGCCACGTGGGGCTCCTCATCTACTCGATGCTCGTCAGCGTCGACGGGTATATCAGTCGCTCGGACCGCTCCTTCGACTGGGCGGATCCTGACGACGAAACGCTCGCGTTCATCACCGAGCGCATGCATGGCGTGGGCACGTATCTGTACGGGCGGCGCTACTACGAGACCATGACCAACTGGGCGAATCTGCGCACCGTCCCCGGCCTCAAGCCGCTCGACTACGAGTTCAGCGACCTGTGGAACGCGACGCCCAAGTGGGTGTACACCAAGACCCTCGCGGCTGCCAACACCGACAAGACCACGCTCATCAGGGACTTCAATCCCCAGGCGATCCGCGAACTCAAGGCGTCGAGCGACAAGCACGTCACGGTTGAGGGCACGCAGATCGCCGAGCTGTGCTTCGACGCCGAGCTCATCGACGGCGTCTCGATCTACCAGGTGCCCATCTCCACGGGCGGGGGAGTGCCTTTCATGCCCGCCGACGCCCAGATCGACCTCGACCTCAAGGACGTGCACCGGTTCGCGAGCGGCATCGTCAACCTGCGCTACGACGTGAGGTACTGACGGCCCGACGCTGTGGCGGCTCGCGCGGTGCCGGCTAAGACAGCGGGGTCACGACATTCGCGCCGCACAGCACCACGCCGATGCGCGCACCGGCGGGGGCAACGTACGCGCCGGTCATGAGCGCGGCGAACGGCGCAGCAACGCCGGGCTCCACGATCACCCTCAGCAGTCGCCACAGCCTGGACTGTGCCGCGAGAACGTCCTCGTCGCTCACGACCGCGCTCAGCGCGCCGACAGCGCTCAGCGCCTCCCACGGCGTCGCGCCGATCTGCCGCGCGCCAAGGTGATCCGCCGCGACTCCGCTGATCGGGACCGTCACCGGTTCGCCCGCCTCGACCGCCGCCGCGTAGGAAGCGGTGCCGGTCGTCTCGCACGCCACCACGGGAACGCGGTTGCCGAGCCACGCCGCCGCGCCGCCCGCAAGACCGCCGCCGCCACATGCGAGCAGCACCCCATCGAGCCCGCCCCCGCTCGCCGCGGCCTCGTCGAGCTCCTTGGTGACCGTCGCCGCGCCCGCCATCACGACGGGATCGTCAAATGCCGCTATCGAGGTCGCCTCATGCTTGTCGAGATACGCCGCCGCAGCGTCGGCCGCATCGCCATAGGTGAACCCCACGGAGTGCACATGCGCCCCGAGGTCCCTCAGCCGCTCGACCTTGCTGGGATTCGAGGTGGTGGGAACGAAGATGTGGGCCTCGTGACCAAAGCGGCGAGCAGCGTAGGCGACGGCCGCGCCATGGTTTCCGCCCGACGCTGCGACCACTCCCGCTGGGGAGATCGGCTGGGTGGCGACATAGTTGACAGCTCCGCGCGCCTTGAACGCTCCGGTCACCTGCAGGTACTCGAGCTTGAAGACAAGCGTGGCGTCCATGCCGAGCGTGTCGCCGTCGATCTCGATGATGGGCGTGCGGCGAGTGTGCGGCGCAATCGCGAGCGCCGCGGCGTCGATGTCGGCTCGGGACGGGATGGTCACCCTCCCAGTGTGGCGCGCGGCGCGCCCACTGCCCAGGGTCTTGCGGCCTAGTGGTTGTTCGAGGAGAAGTGCATCCAGTCGTCGAACGTTCCCCAGTTGCCGCCCCACGACCAGCCGATCTTCTTGAACTCGGCGATGATCTGCTTTCGCGTCTCGATCATGCCGGGGCGCAGCCACGTGCGGTCCGTGTAGGACTTGGCAAGCTCGGGGTAGACGTAGCCGTTGCGCACCCAGGGGTTGTTGAATGGGTTGATGTCGACCGCTAGGCCGCTCGCGTGGGCCGACCACGTGGAGTAGCCGCCCGTGGTGCGGCGGCACTCGAAGCTGATGGTGGTGTTCTGGTCGCCAAAGTGCGCGCCGTTGACGTCCTCGTGTGAGGTGACGCGCATCTCCTCAATGGGGAAGCGGCTTTCATACATGTACTGGAAGACGCCCGCGACCTTTTCAGCCCACTTGGCGTTGATGAGCATCTCGCCGGTGTGGGGCTTGTTGTCCATGCCCCAATAGGGCATGACCACGTATGCGAGCTCTGCAGGCTTGACGGGGCACTCCTTCTTCCACGAGGAGCGGGCGAGGACGTCCTCTGGAACCTCGGAGATGGTGACGAACCATGCGTCGGAATCGGGATCCGGGAGGGTCCTGGGGCCGGGCTCAAACTGGCGGTTCTGCAGCTCGACGGGCGTCTCGCCCGGCTTCGCGAGGCCGTTCTTGTCGAGCTTGAGCGCGTTGGTGCCAAGCCAGTCTGGGCGGGCGAAGGGGTTGGGCACGAACGCGGGATCCACGGTCGGCTCTGGGGTTGCCGTGGCCGTCACCGTGGTGCGGACCTCGACCGTTGAGGTGACGGTTGGCACGGGCTGGGGGTCGCTCGTGCATGCCGCCAAGGCGAGCATCGCGCACGCCATTCCTGCCAGTGGTGTCACCCTCCGCATCCGAATACCGTAGCCGCTCTGACACGTGTGTCAGAACCCCGTGATGGAATAGAGACGTGACTGACCCTCGCGCGAGACACCAGCAGCTCATCCAGGAGATCGAGGCGCACCGGCACGCGTACTACGAGGAAGACCAGCCAACAGTCTCCGACGCCGAGTACGACGCGCTCGAGCGAGAGCTGCGGCAGCTTGAGGCGCAGTACCCGGAACTCGTGACCGAGTCCAGCCCCACGCAGACGGTGGGAGGCGCGGTCGCGGCGGGCTTCTCGTCAGTGAAGCACCGCGAGCGGATGATGAGCCTCGACAACGCGTTCTCGATTGCGGACGTGGAGGCGTGGCTCGCTCGTGTCGAGAGGGACGCGGGCAAGCAGGCGTTCGTGTGCGAGCCGAAGATCGACGGCCTGTCCATCTCGCTCACGTATGAGAACGGCACACTGACGCAGGGTGTGACCCGCGGCGATGGCACGGTGGGGGAGGATGTCACGGCCAACGTCAGAACCATCAAGGAACTGCCGCACGAGCTCAAGGGTGACCACGTTCCCGCACTCGTGGAGATCCGCGGCGAGGTGTACTTGCCTGTCGCTGCCTTCGAGGCGCTCAATGAGGCGCTGCTCGAAGAGGGAAAGGCGCCTTACGCCAACCCGCGCAACACGGCAGCCGGCTCGCTGCGCCAGAAGGACGCCACTGTCACCGCGTCGCGACCCCTCGCGGTGACCACCTACGCGCTCGGCGCGCTCGACTGGGGCGACAGCGAGCCGCACCCCGCGATCGGCACACAGTTCGGCATCTACGAGGTGCTCGCGTCGTGGGGACTGCCGGTGACTGAGCTCGCCACGGTGGTCGACAGCGTCGGCAAGGCGGAGGCGTATCTCAAAGATCTCGAGGAGCGCAGGCACTCACTGGTGCATGAGATCGACGGGGCGGTGCTCAAGGTCAACGACCGCTCGGTGCAGGCCCAGTTGGGATCCACGAGCCGCGCTCCGCGCTGGGCGCTCGCCTACAAGTTCCCTCCAGAGGAAGTGCACACCACGCTTGAGGACATTCGCGTCGACGTGGGCCGCACGGGCCGCGTGACGCCGTACGGCGTGATGACGCCCGTGACGGTGGCTGGCTCGACTGTGACCTATGCAACGCTGCACAACGCGCATGAGGTCAAGCGCAAGGGAGTGCTGATCGGCGACACCGTCGTGCTGCGCAAGGCCGGCGACGTGATCCCGGAGATCGTGGGGCCGGTAGTGGCCGCGAGGACCGGCAAGGAGCGCGAGTGGGTCATGCCGGGGGAGTGCCCCGCGTGTGGAACCGGGCTCGTAGAGCAGAAGGCCGGCGACAAGGACCTGCGCTGCCCCAACGCGCAGTTCTGCCCGGCGCAGATCGTCGACCGCATCGCGTTCATCGGGTCTCGCGGCGCATTCGACATTGAGGTGCTGGGCGACAAGGCGGCGCAGGCGCTCGTCGAGTCAGGTGTGCTCGCCAACGAGGCTGGCCTGTTTGACCTCACGGAAGAGCAGCTGCTTCAGGTGCCGATGTTCCAGCTCAAGGACGGCGGACTCGCGGAGAACGGCCGCAAGCTGCTCGCGAACCTCGACGCCGCGAAGGACCAGCCGCTGTGGCGCGTGATTGTGTCGCTGTCGATCCGTCACGTGGGTCCCACGGCCTCTCGCGCGCTCGCGACCGAGTTCCGGTCGCTCCCTGCAATTCGCGAGGCGAGCGCAGCGGATCTGGCCGCCGTGGAAGGCGTGGGACCGGTCATCGCGGAGTCCGTGAAGGCATGGTTTGAGGTCCCATGGCACGTCGAGATCGTGGACGCCTGGGCCGCGGCAGGGGTCCGCATGGAAGACGAGGTCGACGACTCCACGCCGCAGACGCTTGCCGGTCTGACGCTCGTCGCGACGGGGTCTCTTGAGGGATTCACCAGGGATTCTGTTACCGAAGCGATCGTGAGTCGCGGAGGCAAGGCGGCGTCATCCGTGTCCAAGAACACCGACTACGTCGTGGTGGGCGCCAACGCAGGATCCAAGGCCACCAAGGCAGAGCAGCTGGGCATCCCCATCCTTTCCGAGGAGCAGTTCGTCACATTGCTCGAGGGCGGCGCAGAAGCGCTGTCCTGACCACGCCAGTCCGGGCGGTGGGTGGCGGTGCACTTGGGCCGTTAGTTACATTGGCTCTGCTGAGACAGGAGAAATGGGGACGGTATGACGGGCACCATCCGGGTGATTCAACCGGACGAGCAGACACGGCTCGCCGAGATCGGTGAGCTCACCGCGCTCGCCTACCTGTCCGACGCTCTGGTCGACGCAGCCCACCCGTACATGCCAGCACTCCGTGACGCCCACGCCCGTGCCGAGAAGGCGATCCTGCTCGCGATGGCGGACGGCGAGCGGGGCGAAGGCGCCATCGTCGGCACCCTCACCGTGGTGCCCCCGGGCAGCCCCTTCATTGAGCGCGCATCCGACGACGAATACGAGCTGCGCATGCTCGCGGTGTCGCCCATCGAGCGCGGTCGCGGCATCGGCAAGGCGCTCACCCTCGCTGGCGTGAAGCTCGCCATCGAGTCCGGAGCCACCGGGATCGTGCTGTCGACCATGGAGTCCATGCACGCCGCCCACCGGCTGTACGACAAGATGGGCTTCATTCGTCGTCCCGACCTCGACTGGGTGGTGCGCGACAACCCCGACGGCACCGTGACGCCCGTCGACGGCCAGCCGGACGCGCATGGCGAGGTGCGCCTGCTCGGCTACTCGTGGGACATGAGCAAGCCGCTCGCCTGACCAACTGATCCCTCGGCGCCGGGACCACCGAGCGGGTGAGCCGCGAGCAATCCCCGGCCCCAGCGTCGGCCACTAGAATCGCCTCATGTCTTCCCTTGACCGAGCGGATGTCGCGCGCCTCGCCGCGCTTGCCCGCATCGACATGACCGACGACGACCTCGACCGCCTCTCCGGCCAGATCAACGCGATCGTTGACGCTGTCGCGACGCTTGATGGCGTGGCGGGTCCCGACATCCCCACGACGAGCCACCCGATTCCGATGGCGAACGTCGTGCGCGAGGACGTCGTCGAGCCGTCGCTCACCCCGGCGCAGGCGCTCGCCGCCGCGCCCCAGGCGGAGGACGACCGCTTCCGCGTTCCTCAGATCCTTGGGGAGGAAGCATGACCGACTGGACTCGCGCAACGGCCGCTCAGATGGCCGACGCTCTCGCAGCTGGGGAGGTCACTTCCGTTGAACTCACCCAGGCACACCTTGACCGCATCGCCGCCGTCGACGGCGACGTTCACGCGTTCCTCCACATCAATGCCGAGGAGGCGCTCGCAACCGCCGCGGCGGTCGACGCCGACCGTGCGGCAGGGGCAGAGCTTCCCGCGCTGGCTGGCGTGCCGATCGGCATCAAGGACGTCGTGGTGACCGAGGGCATGCCCACCACGGCGGGTTCTCGCATCCTCGAGGGCTGGATCCCTCCCTACGACGCGACCGTGACGCGCAAGGTGCGCGAGGCCCGCATGCCGATCCTCGGCAAGACCAACATGGACGAGTTCGCGATGGGCTCCTCGACGGAGCACTCGGCGTACGGCCCCACGCACAACCCGTGGGACCTTGAGCGCATCCCCGGCGGCTCCGGTGGTGGCTCCGCTGCTGCGCTCGCCGCGTTCGAGGCCCCGCTGACGATCGGCTCGGACACCGGTGGCTCGATCCGCCAGCCCGCGTCCGTCACCGGCACGGTAGGCGTGAAGCCCACCTACGGCGGCGTGTCCCGCTTTGGAGCGATCGCTCTCGCCTCAAGCCTCGACCAGCTCGGCCCCTGCGGCCGCACCGTGCTCGACACTGCGCTGCTGCACGAGGTCATCGGCGGCCATGACCCGCACGACGCAACGAGCCTTCCCGAGCCGGTCCCCGGCGTGGTGGTGGCGGCCCGTGAGGGAGCGTCGGGCGATCTCAGCGGCGTGACCGTTGGCGTCATCCACGAGTTGGGCGGCGAGGGTTATCAGGACGGAGTGAAGCAGCGCTTCGAGGAGTCCCTTGAGCTCATGCGAGAGGCTGGCGCGAAGGTGGTCGAGGTGCACTGCCCCTCGTTCCAGTACGCGCTCGCCGCGTACTACCTCATCCTTCCCGCGGAGGCGAGCTCGAACCTCGCCAAGTTCGACGGCGTGCGCTTTGGCCTGCGCGTCGAGCGCGAGACGGTCGAGCGCACCATGGCCGCGACCCGCGCGCAGGGCTTCGGCGACGAGGTCAAGCGCCGCATCATCCTCGGCACCTACGCCCTCAGCGCCGGCTACTACGACGCGTACTACGGCTCCGCGCAGAAGGTGCGCACGCTCATCCAGCGCGACTTCGCCGCGGCGTTCGCGCAGGCCGACGTGCTCGTGAGCCCCACGGTGCCCACCACGCCGTTCAAGCTGGGAGAGCGCATCGACGACCCGCTCGCGATGTACCTCAACGACGTCGCGACGATCCCGGCGAACCTCGCTGGCATCCCCGGCATGTCGCTGCCCTCCGGCCTTGCGCCAGAAGACAACCTGCCAACGGGCTTCCAGATCCTCGCGCCCGCGCACGAGGACGCCCGCCTGTACCGCGTGGGAGCCGCGCTCGAGGCGCTGCTCACCGCGAAGTGGGGAGGCCCCTTGAGCTCCTTGGCCCCCGAGTTGGAGGTGGCACGATGACTCGCCTCACCTACGACGACGCTGTTGCGCAGTTCGACCCGGTCATCGGCATCGAGGTCCACGTCGAACTCAACACCAAGACCAAGATGTTCTGCGGCTGCCGCAATGAGTTCGGCGCGGCCCCCAACACTCAGGTCTGCCCGGTGTGCCTCGGCCTGCCCGGCTCGATGCCCGTCACGAACGAGAAGGCCGTCGAGTCCGCTATCCGCCTTGGCCTGGCCCTTGGCTGCAAGATCCGCGAGTCCAGCCGCTTTGCGCGCAAGAACTACTTCTACCCGGACCTCGCGAAGGACTACCAGATCAGCCAGTACGACGAGCCGACGTGCTACGACGGTGCGCTCGACGTGGTGCTTGACGACGGCACCGTGGTGACCGTCGAGATCGAGCGTGCCCACATGGAAGAGGACGCCGGTAAGAACACCCACGTGGGCGGCACCGGCGGCATTCAGGGCGCCGACTACTCGCTCGTGGACTACAACCGCGGGGGCGTTCCGCTCGTGGAGATCGTCACTCGCCCCATCACCGGAATGGGCGAGCGCACCGCCGAGGTTGCTCGCGCCTACGTCGCGACCATCCGCGACATCGTGCGCGCGCTCGGCATCTCCGATGGCCGCATGGAGCAGGGTCGCCTTCGCGCCGACGTCAACCTCTCCCTGCGTCCCAAGGCGGCCGACGCTGAGGCCCAGGCCGCGGTGCCGTTCGGCAAGCGCTCGGAGACCAAGAACGTCAACTCGCTGCGCGCTGTTGAGCGGGCCATTCACCATGAGGCCGCTCGACAGGCAGAGCTGCTGCTCGCTGGCCAGCCCGTGGTCCAGGAGACCCGTCACTGGCATGAGGACACGGCGTCCACGACTCCCGGCCGCTCCAAGGAGGAGGCCGAGGACTACCGGTACTTCCCCGAGCCCGACCTGCTCCCCGTCGAACCTTCCGAGGAGTGGATCGAGGAGCTGCGCAAGACGCTCCCTGAGCACCCTGCCAAGATGCGTGCTCGCCTTCGCGAGGAGTGGGGCTTCAGCGACCTCGAGATGCGCGACGTGGTCGCGGCCGACGCGCTGTCGCTCATCGCGGACACGGTCGCCGCGGGCGCCGCTCCCCAGGCCGCGCGCAAGTGGTGGCTCGGCGAGCTCGCCCGCACCGCCAACGAGCGAGAGGTGAGCCTGCAGGATCTGCCGGTGACAGCGTCGGACATTGCCGAGCTCCAAGGGCTGGTCGATGCCGGCACGATCAACGACAAGCTGGCCCGCCAGGCACTTGAGGGAGTGCTCGCCGGCGAGGGATCGCCTGCGGCTGTGGTCGAGGCTCGTGGACTCGTGGTGGTGAGCGACGACTCCGCGCTCGAGGCCGCCGTCGACGAGGCGCTCGCCGCTCAGCCCGATGTTCTCGACAAGATCCGCGAGGGCAAGGTGCAGGCGGCCGGCGCGATCGTGGGCGCTGTCATGAAGGCGACGCGTGGCCAGGCTGACGCGGCCCGCGTGCGCGAGATCATCCTTGCCAGGGCGGGCGTAGAGGGCTAGGCCGCAGCCGAGCGGCAGATATCAGGGGGGTGAGGCACACTGTGATGGTGTCCGAAATGTTCGCCGCCGTGAGCGAGCGCTCGTGGGTGCGGAACACCACCCTGTTCCTCGCGGGCCAGACCGTCTCGCTGTTCGGGTCTTCGCTCGTTCAGTACGCGGTCATCTGGTACCTGACGCTCACCACCAAGGACGGCACGGTGCTCGCGCTGTCGATGGTGTTCGCCTTCGTGCCGCAGGCCATCGTGTCGATCTTCGGCGGCGTGTGGGCCGACAGGCACAACCGCAAGTTCCTCATCATGGGATCGGACGCTGCCATCGCGGCCGCGACCCTCGCGCTCGCGCTGTTCATGATCAACGGCTACACGTCCGTGGGGCTGATCTTCGCCGCGCTCGCCGTGCGATCGGCGGGCGCCGGCATCCAGACCCCAGCGGTGAGCGCCGCGCTGCCGCAGATCGTGCCCGCTGACAAGCTTCTGCGCGTCAACGGCATCAACAGCACCATCCAGTCCGCGATGATGCTCATCGCTCCGCCCATCGCCGCGGTGCTCTACGCGAGCTTCACGATGCCCACGATCTTCCTCATCGACGTCACCACCGCGATCATCGGCATCGGCATCCTCGCCTTCGTGCCGCTGCGGATGGTCGAGCGCACCGAGGAGCGGGTGGGCTACTTTGATGACCTCAAGGACGGGGTCAAGTACATCGGCTCGCACACGTACGTGAAGTGGGTGCTGTACCTCTTCGGCGGCCTCATGCTCATGGTCTCCGCGCCAGCGATGCTCACCCCTCTCATGGTGGTGCGCAACTTCGGCGAAGAGGTGTGGAAGCTCACCGCTCTTGAGCTCGCGTTCTCGATCGGCATGCTCATCTCGGGCGCGCTCATCGCGTCAGTGGGCGACAAGGTGCAGCGCACCACGCTCATCGTGGGTGCCACGGTGGTGCTCGCGGTCCTCACCATCGGGCTCGGACTGTCGCCCACGCTGTGGGTGTTCCTGCTGATGATGTTCTTCACGGGCCTTGCGGTCCCCGCCTTCTCGACGCCCATCATCACGGTGCTCCAAGAATCCGTCGAGCCCGATCGCCTTGGCCGCGTCTTCGGCTTTGTCGGCATCGTGAGCGCGGTGGGGATGCCCATCGGTCTGCTCGTGTTCGGACCTCTCGCCAATGTCATTGCGGTGGACGCGGTGATCGTGATCTCCGGTGTGCTGATGTTCGGCATCGCCGCCCTCGCCTTCCTCACTGCCACGGGCAAGGAGGCGCTCGCCTACATCAAGGCGCATCGGCCCGACGCTGCGGCTGAGCAGGCGCCAAGCGACGCCGACGATGTGGCTGAGCCGGCAGCGGAGGGCTAGGCCAGCGACACCAGCACTGCCGACCAGCTGACGGCTGGCAGCGTCACCGTCACCACGCCATCGGCGACCACAGCGGAACCCGACGTCGGCACCACGCGGTCCGGAGCGTCGGCCGTGTTGACGGCGAGCGGGTCAGCATCGGTGAGCACCGTGACGCTCACATCCTCGGGGAAGCCAAGGGCGGAGACGTCGAAGCTGATGTCATGCGCCGCCTGCGGGTCGCGATTGGTCGCGAAAACCGTCACGGTGCGCTCGCCGTCCCAGGTCGCGACGGCGTTCACGAGCGGCGCCTCGCCGTGCTTCGCAGTGGTGTGCGAGGGCACGTCGACGGCGCTCTCGAGCACCGTCGTGCCTGCCAGCTGCGTGGTCAGGGCGAAGGGGTAGAAGGTGGTCTGGCGCCACGCGCGGCCGCCGGGCTCGGTCATGATCGGCGCGATGACGTTGACGAGCTGGGCGAGCGAGGCGGCCTTCACGCGGTCCGCGTGCCGCAGCAGCGTGATGAGCAGATCGCCAACCACCACGGCGTCCGCGACGGAGTAGACGTCTTGGAGCAGCGGGGGAGCGACGGGCCAGTCCTCGGTCCCGGGAGCCCAGTCGTGGCTGATGTACCAGACGTTCCACTCGTCGAAGGAAATGGCGATCTGCTTGTCGCTGCCGCGAGCGGC
>Ga0207868_1002388_pt1 | contig 10842 bp, 9 predicted proteins | sample Passage237B_FD_187370 | JGI IMG/M metagenome (GOLD analysis project Ga0207868, IMG submission 187370) | Cellulose adapted compost microbial communities from Newby Island Compost Facility, Milpitas, CA, USA - Passage2 37B (SPAdes) (version 3) ... | reverse complement strand
GGCTGCCACTGAACCCTGATCCCGCCGCGGCCGCCGGCCGCGGCCGAACCCGGAATACACCATGCGTACTCACTACTGCGGCCAGGTGACGGCCGCCGACCTCGACCAGATCGTGACCCTGTGCGGCTGGGTGCATCGCCGCCGCGACCACGGCGGGGTGATCTTCATCGACCTGCGTGACCGCGAGGGTCTGGTGCAGGTCGTGTGCGACCCCGACCGCGCGGACACCTTCGCGGTGGCCGAGTCGGTGCGCAACGAATTCGTGCTGAGGGTTTCCGGCAAGGTGCGCCGCCGCCCGGCCGGCACCGAGAACAAGGCGCTGACCTCGGGCGAGATCGAGGTGCTGTGCCACGAGATCGAGGTGCTCAACAGCTCGGTCACGCCGCCGTTCCAGCTCGACGACGACAACCTGTCCGAGAACGTGCGCCTGACCCACCGCGTCGTCGACCTGCGCCGCCCGCAGATGCAGAAGAACCTGATGCTGCGCTACCGCGTCGCGCGCGCGTTCCGCCGCTTCCTCGACGACAACGGCTTCGTCGACATCGAGACGCCGATGCTGACCAAGAGCACGCCGGAAGGCGCACGCGACTACCTCGTACCCTCGCGCGTGCATCCGGGCCAGTTCTTCGCCCTGCCGCAGTCGCCGCAGCTGTTCAAGCAGATGCTGATGGTGGCCGGCTTCGACCGCTACTACCAGATCACCAAGTGCTTCCGCGACGAGGACCTGCGCGCCGACCGCCAGCCGGAATTCACCCAGGTGGATATCGAGACCTCGTTCATGGACGAGACCGAGATCACGAACCTGATCGAGAAGCTGATCCGCTACGTCTTCAAGGACGCACTGGACGTCGACCTGCCCTCGCCCTTCCCGCGCATGACCTATGCCGAGGCGATGCGCCGCTACGGTTCGGACAAGCCCGACCTGCGCGTGACGCTGGAGCTCGTCGACGTCACCGACGCCGTGCAGGACGTGGCCTTCAAGGTCTTCTCCGGCCCGGCCACCAGCGGCGGCCGCGTCGCCGCATTGCGCGTGCCGGGCGGCGGCTCGCTGACCCGGAGCGAGATCGACGAATACACGAAGTTCGTCGGCATCTACGGCGCCAAGGGGCTGGCCTACATCAAGGTCAATGACGCCTCCAAACCCAGCGAGGAAGGCCTGCAGTCGCCGATCGTCAAGAACCTGCACGAGACGGCGCTGCGCACCATCCTCGAGCGCACGGGTGCACAGACCGGCGACCTGATCTTCTTCGGCGCCGACAAGGCCAAGGTCGTCAACGACGCGCTCGGCGCGCTGCGCGTCAAGCTCGGCCACGAGAAGGGCTACCTCAACGGCGAGGCCTGGTGCCCGGTGTGGGTCGTCGACTTCCCGATGTTCGAGTACGACGACGAGGAAAAGCGCTGGACCGCCTGCCACCACCCGTTCACGGCCCCCAAGGACGAGCACGTCGACCTGCTCGAGACCGATCCGGGCAAGTGCCTCGCGAAAGCCTACGACCTGGCGCTCAACGGCTGGGAGATCGGCGGCGGCTCGGTGCGTATCCACCGCGCCGACATGCAGAGCAAGGTCTTCCGCGCCCTCAACATCGGTGACGAGGAAGCGCGCCTGAAGTTCGGCTTCCTGCTCGACGCGCTGCGCTACGGCGCGCCGCCGCACGGCGGCCTGGCCTTCGGCCTGGACCGCATCGTGACGCTGATGAGCGGCGCCGAGTCGATCCGCGACGTGATCGCCTTCCCCAAGACCCAGCGCGCCCAGTGCCTGCTCACCGACGCGCCGAGCGACGTCGACGAGCGCCAGCTGCGCGAGCTGCACATCCGCCTGCGCCAGAAGGTCGAGTCGCCGGCCGAGGCCAAGGGCTGACCGGGCGCGGCGCGCGGCTTCAGTTCGCGCGCCGCGTGCCGTAAGCTCGTACACGGCCGACACATCGCGCGGGGCCCCGGGCCCCGCTTCCACATGGCAAAGCTCGAACAACTGTCCGTTCTGGTCGTTGCCGCCCATCAGGGCATGCGCGCCCACCTGCGCACCATGCTCGACAGCTTCGGCATGCACGACGTGCACTTCACGACGTCCGCCGCCTCGGCGATCCGCAAGCTGCGCGACGCGAAGTTCGACCTCATCCTCAGCGAGCACGACCTCGGCGACGACACGCAGGACGGCCAGCACCTGCTCGAGGATCTGCGCACGCGCCGCCTCGTGCCGCGCTCGACGGTGTTCATCATGATCTCCGGCGAGCGCAGCTACGAGCGCGTCGTCGGCACGGCCGAGCTGTCGCCCGACGACTACGTGCTCAAGCCCTTCACGCCCGGGATCCTGCACGCGCGGCTCGAGCGCGCGCTGCAACGCCGCGAGGCCATCGCGCCGGTGTTCGCGCTGATCGACGAGGGCCGCATCGACGAGGCCATGCGTGCCTGCGAAGACGGCGCGCGGCGCCACCCGGCGTGGCGCAGCGACTTCGTGCGCCTGCGCGCCGACCTCGCGCTCGACAGCAACCGGCTGGAGCTGGCCGAGACCCTGTATCGCGACGCGGCCGAAACGCTCGGCGCGCCGTGGGCACGGCTGGGACACGCCCGCGTGCTGATCGCCACCGACCGCCACGCCGAGGCCATCCCGTTGCTCGAGGAACTGGTGCGCGAATCCGAACACTACCTCGAGGCCTACGACCTGCTCGCACTGTGCCGCGAAAAGGCCGGCCAGACCGGCGAGGCCTTCGAGACGCTCAACGAGGCCGTGCGCCGCTCGCCACGGCGGCTGGGCCGTCTGCGCCGATTCGGCGACCTCGCCACGCGCAACGGACAGTACGAGCAAGCCGAGACCGCGCTCCGGCAGGTCGTCACGCTGGGCAAGCGCTCGGCCTTCCGCGATCCGGCCGACCACGTCGAACTCGCGCGCGTGCAGCTGCTGCAGAACCGCATCGAGGATGCCGCCGGCACCGTGCAGGATCTGGAACGCAGCATGGGCCACCTGCCCGCCGCCAAGGCCTGCGCCGCGCTCGGCAAGGCCATGCTGTTCCGCCAGACCGGCGAGCAAGCCGCGGCCCGCAGCTGCGCGGCGGCCGCGGCGGCCGCGCTCGCGGAGGCCGACGAGTTGCCGCTGGGCATCAAGCACGAGATCGTACGCGCCTGTCTCGACCACGGGCTGGACGCCGAGGGCGGCGAGATCATCGGCCACATCCTGCGGCACGCGCCGGACGAGGAGACCATCGTCCGCACGCGCGAGCTGCTCGCCGAGAAAGGGCGTCAGGACCTGTCCGAGCGGGTCGACGAGAAGCTGCACGCCGAAGTGCGCAACTATGTCGCCGCCGGCGCGCAAAAGGCCCAGGCCGGCGATTACGAGGGCGCCGTCACGGAGATGATGGGCGCCGTGCGCCGCATGCCGGGCAACCCGCACGTGCTGTTCAACGCCGCGCTGGCCATCCTGCGACACATCGAGCACAAGGGCTGGAACGAGAAGCTCGCCGACGAGGCGCGCGGCCTGATCCTGCGCACGCGCAAGGTCGATCCGTCCAATCCCAAGCTCGACGCGCTGATCAGCTACATGGCCGGACTGGAGCGCAAGTACGGCATGCAGCCGTCGCTGTCGCCGCGCGCGCCGCAGGGCGCGGCACCCCGCGTGTCATGAGCTGGCTGCGCCGGTTCGCGCCGCTGCTCGCGGCGGCACTGCTTCTGGCCTGCACCCCGGCCGGGAACGGACACGACGGCGTTCCTCCCGAAGCCTGGCAGACACTGGAACGCATCCAGCGCGGCGGCCCCTTCCCCTACGCCAAGGACGGCACGACCTTCTTCAACCGCGAAGGCCTGCTGCCCGACCGGCCGCGCGGCTACTACCGCGAATACACCGTGCCGACGCCCGGCGCGCGCGACCGCGGCGCCCGGCGCATCGTCGCCGGCGGGCACCCGCCCGAGGTGTTCTACTACACAGCCGACCACTACCGCAGTTTCCGCCGCATCGAACCGCAACGATGAACGTCTTCCCCGACCCCGTCCCCGACCTGCGCGACGCGTCGCGGTCTGGCGTGTATGCCCTGGACGCCGCCCGCCGGCCCGCGCTCGAGGCCGCTGCCCGCGACACGGACAGCCGTATGCACGTCATCGACCTCACCGACGCGCACGACAAGGACGCCCTGCTCCGCCGCTTCGCCGAGGCCCTGCACTTTCCGGACTGGTTCGGCCACAACTGGGACGCGCTGGCCGACTGCCTGGACGATCTGGCATGGCTGGAGCCGGCGGCCGCACGCGTGCTGGCGCTGTGGGGCCTCACGCCGGCGCTGCGCGAGCCGCTGCTGGAGATCTGCGAGGAGGCTTGCACGCGCTGGAGGGCGCGCGGAATGGCGATATGGGTGGTGGTCACGGAGGACGCGGCATGAGCACCGGACGCTACAAGATCCCGGTCTCGGTGCTCGTCATCGTGCACACGCCCGACTTGCACGTGCTGCTGATCGAGCGCGTCCGCCCTCCGGGCCAGTGGCAGTCCGTGACCGGCAGCCTGGAGCCGGACGAGACACCGCTCGCCGCGGCCGTGCGCGAGGTCGAGGAGGAAACCGGCCTCGTCTATCCGCCCGAGGCCTTCCGCGACTGGCGCTACACCAACCGCTTCCGTATCCGGGGCCCGTGGCGGCCGATGTACGCCCCCGAGGTCACGCACAACACCGAACACGTGTTCAGCCTGTGCGTGCCGGCGCCGGTCGAGGTGCGGCTGGCGCCGGGCGAACACACGGCGCAGCGCTGGTTGCCGTGGCGGGAAGCGGCGGAGCGGGCGTTCTCGTGGTCCAACCGCGACGCCATCCTGCGCCTGGCCGAGGATCTCGGCCTCACGCCGCCGCTCCCGCGCTGAATCAGGCCGGGCGCAGCGAGTCCGCGCGGCCGATCGCGTAGTACATCAGGCCCGCGGCCTTCACCTGGCGCGGGTCGAACAGGTTGCGACCGTCGACGATGACCGGCGTGGCGAGCTGCGCCTTGATGCGCCGGAAGTCCACGGCGCGGAACTGCTTCCACTCCGTGCAGATCACGAGCGCGTCGGCGCCGGCCAGCGCCTCGTCCTGATGCGCGACCAGGGTCAGGTCGTCGCGTTCGCCGTAGATGCGGCGCGTCTCGTCCATGGCCTGCGGATCGTAGGCGCGCACGCGCGCGCCGGCCTGCCACAGCGCCTCCATCAGCACGCGGCTCGGCGCCTCGCGCATGTCGTCGGTATCGGGCTTGAACGACAGGCCCCACACCGCGATCGTGCGGCCGGCCAGGTCGCCGTCGAAGGCCTGCATCAGCTTCTCGAACAGCACGCGCTTCTGGCGGTGGTTGACGGACTCGACCGCGTCGAGCAGCTGGGCGTCATAGCCGACCTCGCGCGCGGTGCGCGCGAGCGCCTGCACGTCCTTCGGGAAGCACGAGCCTCCGTAGCCGCAGCCCGGATAGATGAAGTGGTAGCCGATGCGCGGGTCCGAACCGATGCCCAGCCGCACCTGCTCGACGTCGGCGCCCAGCCGCTCGGCCAGGTTCGCGATCTCGTTCATGAAGCTGATCTTGGTCGCCAGCATGGCGTTGGCCGCGTACTTGGTCAGTTCCGCCGAGCGCACGTCCATGAACATCAGCTTGTCGCGGTTGCGGCTGTATGGCGCGTAGCACTCGCGCATCAGCTCGCGCACGCGCTCCGAATCGGTGCCGACGACGATGCGCGCACTCTTCGTGAAGTCCTCGATGGCCGCGCCTTCCTTCAGGAATTCCGGGTTCGAGCAGACGTCGAACGGAATGTCCGCGCCGCGCGCGGCCAGCTCCGCGGCCACCGCCGCGCGCACCTTGTCGGCCGTGCCGACCGGCACCGTGGACTTGTCGATGACCACCTTGTAGTCGGCCATGTACCGGCCGATGGTGCGCGCCACCGCGAGCACGTACTGCAGGTCGGCCGAGCCGTCCTCGTCCGGCGGCGTGCCGACCGCGATGAAGACCAGCTGGCCGAATTCCACCGCCTTCGCGGCATCGGTCGTGAAGTCCAGGCGCCCCTCGGCGTGGTTGCTGCGGACGATGGGTTCCAGCCCCGGTTCGTAGATCGGGATGACACCCCGGTGCAGGCCCTCGATCTTCGCCTCGTCGACGTCCACGCACATCACCTCGTGCCCGACGTCGGCAAGACACGCTCCCGTCACGAGACCCACATAACCGGTTCCGAATACCGCGATACGCATGCTGTTCCGTTCTCCCTGGGCGGCCCGGGCGGCCGCCGAACTGATCCGATGGACCGATATTGTCGCCGATTTCACCCCGCTCTTCGGCACCGGATGCGCCGGGCGGATCGACGCGCGCGGCCGCCATCGCCTAAAATCGCGCAAATTCCAAGGAAACCACCATGACCGACAACGCCCCCCGCAAGGTCGAGCCGGCCCTGAAGGCCGAGATCCTCGCCGAGGCCCTGCCGTACATCCAGCGCTTCTTCGACAAGACGATCGTCATCAAGTACGGCGGCAACGCCATGACCGACCCGCACCTGAAGGACTGCTTCGCGCGCGACGTGGTGCTGCTTAAACTGGTCGGCATGAACCCGGTGGTCGTGCACGGCGGCGGCCCGCAGATCGAGAGCCTGCTCAACCGCGTCGGCAAGAAGGGCGAGTTCGTGCAGGGCATGCGCGTCACCGACGCCGAGACCATGGAAGTGGTCGAGATGGTGCTCGGGGGGCAGGTCAACAAGGAGATCGTCAACCTCATCAACCAGCATGGCGGCAAGGCCGTGGGCCTCACGGGCAAGGACGCCGGCTTCATCCGCGCGCGCAAGCTGCTGATGCAGAAGAAGGATGCCCCTCCGGGCGACCTCATCGACGTCGGCCAGGTCGGCGAGATCACCGGCATCGATCCGAGCCTGATCTCCTTCCTCGACAAGGGCGACTTCATCCCCGTGATCGCGCCCATCGGTGTCGGCGAGAACGGCGAGACCTACAACATCAACGCGGACGTCGTCGCCGGGAAACTGGCCGAGATCCTGCACGCCGAGAAGCTGGTGCTGCTGACCAACACGCCGGGCGTGCTCGACGAGAACGGCCAGCTGCTCACCGGCCTGACCCCGCGCGAGATCGACGAGCTGGTCAGCAACGGCACGCTGTCCGGCGGCATGCTGCCCAAGATCGGCTCGGCGCTCGACGCCGCACGCAGCGGCGTCAAGTCCGTACACATCATCGACGGCCGCGTCGAACACTGCCTGCTGCTGGAGATCCTGACCGACCACGGCGTCGGCACGATGATCAAGAGCAAGTGACGGACGCGGGCCGTCAGGCCCGCAGCAGCCCCCTCTCCCGCATCACCTCGATCACGCGCCCGGCGGCCTGCTCGGCCGTCAGCGCGGCCGTGTCGAGGCGGATCTCCGCCGCCTCCGGCGCCTCATAGGGCGAGTCGATGCCGGTGAAGTTCTTCAGCTCGCCGCGCCGCGCCTTGCGGTAGAGTCCCTTCGGATCGCGCGCCTCGGCCACCTCGAGCGGCGTGTCGACGAACACCTCCAGGAACTCGCCCTCGGCCATCAGGCCACGCGCCATGCGCCGCTCCGAGCGGAACGGCGAAATGAAGGCGGTAAGCACGATCAGACCCGCCTCGGCCATCAGACGCGCCACCTCGGCGACGCGGCGGATGTTCTCGACGCGGTCGGCGTCGGTAAAGCCCAGATCCTTGTTCAACCCATGACGCACGTTGTCGCCGTCGAGCAGGTACGTGTGGTAACCCTGCGCGTGCAACTGCTTCTCGACGAGGTTGGCGATCGTCGACTTGCCTGCGCCGGACAAGCCCGTGAACCACAGCACGCAGGGTTTCTGCCCCTTCATCGCGGCACGCGCGGCCTTGTCGACATCCACGTGCTGCGGATGGATGTTGTGCGCACGACGCAGCGCGAAGTGCAGCATGCCGGCGCCGACGGTGGCATGGCTGAGGCGGTCGATCAGGATGAAGCCGCCGGTGTCGCGGTTCTCGGCATACGGATCGAAGGCGATCGCCCGGTCCAGCCCGAGGTTGCACTCGGCGATGCCGTTGAGATCGAGCTTGCGCGCGGCAACGTGTTCGAGCGTATTGACGTTGATCTGGTGCTTGATCGAGGTGACGGTCGCCGTCACCGTGCGCGCACCGATCTTCATCAGGTACGGCCGGCCCGGCAGCATCGGCTCGTCCGCCATCCACACCAGCGTGCAGGCGAACTGATCGGCGACCTCGGCCGGCGCGTCCGCGCCCGAAAGCATGTCGCCGCGCGAGATGTCGATCTCGTCGGCCAGTGTCAGCGTCACGGACTGACCCGCCACGGCAAGCGGCAGGTCACCGTCCCGCGTGACGATGCGCGCCACCGTGCTCTCGCGGCCCGAGGGCTGCACGCGGACGCGGTCGCCGGGGCGCACGACGCCGCCCGCGATCGTGCCGGCGAAGCCGCGGAAATCCAGGTTCGGACGGTTCACCCACTGCACCGGCATGCGGAAGGGGCCGCGCTGCGCGCGCGCCTCGTCGACCTCCACCGTTTCCAGGTAGCCCATCAGCGTCGTGCCCCGGTACCAGGGCATGGTCGCCGACGGCTCGGTGATGTTGTCGCCGCGCAGGGCCGACATCGGGATGAAGGTCACGTCGACGAGTCCCAGCCGCGCGGCGAAGTCCGAATAGTCCTCGACGATGGCGCGGAAGACCTCCTCGGCATAGCCCACGAGATCCATCTTGTTGATCGCCACGACGATGTGGCGGATGCCGAGCAGGTTCACGAGGTAGCTGTGGCGGCGCGTCTGGGTCAGCACGCCCTTGCGCGCGTCGACCATCAGCACCGCGGCATCGGCCGTCGAGGCGCCGGTGACCATGTTGCGCGTGTACTGCTCGTGCCCCGGCGTGTCCGCCACGATGTACTTGCGCCGGTCGGTCGAGAAGAAGCGGTAGGCGACGTCGATCGTGATGCCCTGCTCACGCTCGGCGGCCAGGCCGTCGACGAGCAGCGCGAAGTCGATCGCGTCGCCCTGCGTGCCCCACTTGCGCGAATCGGCCTCGACCGCGGCGAGCTGGTCATCGAACAGCATCTTGGATTCGTACAGCAGGCGCCCGATCAGCGTGCTCTTGCCGTCGTCGACGCTGCCGCAGGTGATGAAGCGCAGCAGGCTCTTGCGCTGGTGCGTCTCGAGGTACCGCCCGATGTCGGTGGCGATGAGGCCGGATACGTGCGCCATCAGAAATAGCCCTCTTGTTTCTTCTTCTCCATCGAGCCAGCCGAATCGTGGTCGATGATCCGCCCCTGCCGCTCCGACGTGCGTGTCAGCAGCATCTCCTGGATGATGGCCGGCAGCGTGTCCGCCTCGGACTCGATGGCGCCGGTCAGCGGATAGCATCCGAGCGTGCGGAAACGCACCTTCTTCATCATCGGCCGCTCGCCCGGCCGCAGCGGCATGCGCTCGTCGTCGACCATGATCAGCATGCCGTCGCGCTCGACCACCGGCCGCTCGGCGGCGTAATACAGCGGCACGATGGGAATGTTCTCGAGGTGGATGTACTGCCAGATGTCGAGCTCGGTCCAGTTCGACAGCGGGAACACGCGCATCGACTCGCCCTTGTGCTTGCGCGCGTTGTACAGCTTCCAAAGCTCCGGGCGCTGGTTCTTCGGATCCCAGCGATGCTGGGCGCTGCGGAACGAGAAGATGCGCTCCTTGGCGCGGCTCTTCTCCTCGTCGCGGCGCGCGCCGCCGAACGCGGCGTCGAAGCCGTACCGGTCGAGCGCCTGCTTCAGGCCCTCGGTCTTCATGATGTCGGTGTGGATGGCCGAGCCGTGCGTGAACGGGTTGATGTCCTTCTCGACACCTTCGGGATTCACATGCACGAGCAGCTCCATGCCCGTCTCGCGCGCCATGCGGTCACGGAAGGCGTACATGTCGCGGAACTTCCAGCGCGTGTCGACGTGCAGCAGCGGAAACGGCGGCACGGCCGGATGAAAGGCCTTCATCGCCAGGTGCAGCATCACGGCGCTGTCCTTGCCGATGGAGTACAGCATCACGGGATTCTCGGCCTCGGCGACCACCTCGCGCAGGATGTGGATGCTCTCGGCCTCGAGGCGTTGCAGGTGGGTCAGCGTCATCGGGGAGTCCGGTTGCGTGGGCGCAGGCGGTCGTTCGCCGGCGGGCCCCTATAATAAGCGACTCCCGATATGCCCGGTCACGAAACCATGCCCTCCCTTCCCGCAGCACGCGCAGCCCTGCTCGAGCGCCTGATCCCGGTCGCCCGCGAAGCCGGGCGCGCCATCCTCGACGTCTACGCGACCGACTTCGCCGTGCGCGGCAAGGACGACGCCTCGCCCGTGACCGAGGCCGACGAGCGCGCCGAAGCCATCATCGTGCGGGCGCTGGCGACGATCGACGCCGGCACCCCGGTCGTCGCCGAGGAAGCCGTGTCGGCGGGCAACGTGCCGCGCGTCGGCACGCGCTTCTGGCTCGTCGACCCGCTCGACGGCACGAAAGAGTTCATCTCGCGCAACGGGGAGTTCACCGTCAACATCGCGCTGGTCGAGGACGGTGCGCCGACCGTCGGCGTCGTGCTCGCGCCGGCGCTGGACCGGCTGTTCGCCGGCGCGGTCGGCTGCGGTGCCTTCGTCGAGGAGAACGGCGCGCGCCGTCCGATCGCGGTCCGGCGCGTGCCGGAGGACGGGCTCACCGTGGTCGCGAGCCGCTCGCACGGCGACTCCGAGGCGCTGGCCGGCTTCCTGCAGGGGCGGCCCATCGCGGCGCTGAAGAATGCCGGCTCGTCGCTGAAGCTGTGCCTCGTCGCGGCCGGTGAGGCCGACCTCTACCCGCGTCTGGGCCGCACGATGGAATGGGACATCGCCGCCGGTCATGCCGTGCTGGCCGCGGCCGGCGGCCACGTGCGCACCAT
>Ga0207868_1002380_pt1 | contig 10879 bp, 8 predicted proteins | sample Passage237B_FD_187370 | JGI IMG/M metagenome (GOLD analysis project Ga0207868, IMG submission 187370) | Cellulose adapted compost microbial communities from Newby Island Compost Facility, Milpitas, CA, USA - Passage2 37B (SPAdes) (version 3) ... | reverse complement strand
CCGGGTCGAGCCGCTGCAGGTAGGCGTTGCCGCCGTGACGCTTCATGTGGCTGGACGGCAGGATGCTCTGCTTGAGCAGAAACGCCGCGCAGTCCGCCGCCTGGATGAAGTACGACTCCCGTGAGTCCCGCAGCACCGGGTCTTCCACGATCACACGGATCGGCTTGTCCTCATAAATGTACGCCCCGGTCGAGTGCCGGACCTTCAGCAGGTTCTGCTGGCGCATCGTCAACAGGAACTGACGCAGCTTCTGCCCGTCCGTGTTGTCCGGGAACACCAGCCCGCGGTCGTCCGCGTTCTTCGGCCCAGGGAAGTTCTGATACCGTATCGTGTTCTCAAACCGCTGGAACATCGCGTACCAGGCCCAGCGAAACACCTCGTCCTTGTCCTTCGCCTTCGTCGTCCGCTTATCCACCACCACGTTGATGATGTTGACATCCGACAGCTTGGCGATCTCGTCGGCGAAGTGCCGGATAATCGCCAGCCGCTGGTGCTTGCTAAGCCGTTGCAGCGAGGCCGCAAGCTTCTTGGGCTTGCTGATCATCTCCGCCGTGTGCAGCTCATCTTCGATATTCACCTTGTACTTCTGGTACAGCCACCGGCGGAACGCCCTCAGGTCGTCCAGCGTCTCCTTCCACCGCATCTCGTGGACCACGAGGCCGGACAAGCAGAACAACGCCGACGGCGATCCATCGCTCGGCAGTCCGCAGTCTCCGCTGTCATCCACATACATCAGGTACATCGGTCGCTCCCGGCCCGGTTAAAGGCTCCGCACGTTCTTCAGGTCGTTCTGTTCGAGGATGGCGGCGACGTTGGTCTTCACCACGTCGTCGGCGAAGGCGTCGTCGCGGAAGACGATGGCCGTGTCGCCGGCGGGGTCCAGCTCCTTGTGCCACGCGACGATCCCCAGCGCCAGGTCTTCGCCTTCATCGCGGCTGATCGACTCGGCCAGACAGGCGAAGAGCGAGCCGGCCCCGATCGAGTGGACGTGCTTGCCCGCAATCTCCTTCGTCTCGATCGGCACGCACAGGTCCAGGCCCCGCTTGAGCAGTAGCTCGTAGAGGATGTCCTGCTCTGAGCGGCCTGCCCGCAGGTGCTCGACGTGCTTGGCCAGTGACTCATTGAGGTCGTCACGCTTTGGCTCCCACGCACGGATGTTCGAGGAATCGAGCTTGAAGACGCGGAAACCCGTGTCACCGGTGAACATTGGACTTTCGTCTTTGACCTTCGCCGCAGCACGTCGAAGTCGTTCCTTGGTCAGTTCGGCAAGATTCCGCGGCTTTCCGATGGCGTCGCAGTACTCCGCACCTGCCTTCTGGGCCTTGTTCTCCGGGTCAAGTGGCTCCGGGAGTTGCACAAGCACGCTGCGCCTGTTCGCACCGTCAAGAGCGTTCTGAGCCATGACCGCGTGCCCGGTGGTCCCGGACCCCGCGAAAAAGTCCATCACGACGTCCTGCTCGCTCGTCATCATCCCCACCAGTTCCTGAAGGACAGTCTCGTCCTTGGGAAAGTCGAAGCAGTCCGCACCCATGAGTTCGCGTAGGCGCTTGGTTGCTGCACGACCGTCTTGGTAGAAGACGCTGTAGGGGGCTTGGTATTCCCGATCTTTGAGATACGACTTGATGCAAGGTACGGCACTCTCGTCAGCGCCGAAGTGAACTCGATCGTCGCTAATCCACTCTTGCATTTTCACGGGATCGCTCGTCATCCAACCACGCGACGGAACTGCGACGGGCTGTTGGGTGACAGGGTGGAGCACCTCGTACTTTGGGCCACCCCCGCCAGGCCATGAAATGTTGTCCGGAAAATAGATACCGCGGCGATCAACATGGGCGTAATGCTTGTGAGCACGCGCAGGATGACTTAGGGGAAGATGCTTGTACCACTTCTTCATGCCTGCTGTCATGGCCATATAGTCATCGCCATGCTTTCGCTTGAGGCGATCGTACTGCGCGTAGATATCATCCAGGCCCTTCTTGCGCTGCCGCCACTCGATCTTTTGCTCCTTGAGGTGTGACGTGTCACGCGCGTAGCACACGATGTACTCGTGCGATACTGAGATCAGCCTGGAGTCGTTCTTTCGGCCGGCTGCCCACACCATGTCTGCGACGAAGTTTTCTTCGCCGAACACCTCGTCCATGGCTAGTCGAAGCCGGGCCTGCTCGCCTTCGTCGCATGACACGAAGATTGCACCGTCGCGCGTGAGCAGCCGCTGGGCGAGCCTGAGGCGCGGCAGCATCATGCTGAGCCAGTCAGTGTGGAAGCGCCCGGACGCCTCGCGGTTTGTCGTGAGCGGGTTGCCTTCGTCATCAGTCTGACCAGTCAGGCGTTTGTAGTTGGCGATGCTGTCTTTGAAGTCGTCCTTGTAGACGAAGTCTTTGCCCGTGTTGTAAGGCGGGTCGATGTAGATCAGCTTCACCTTGCCCGCGAAGCTTTTCTGGAGCAGCTTGAGCACTTCAAGATTATCCCCCTCGATGAAAAGGTTCTGCGTGGTGTCCCAGTCCACGCTCTCCTCGGGGCACGGGCGAAGTGTGCCGGTGCTGGGTGTCAGGGCGAGCTGACGGGCGCGGCGCTTGCCGTGCCAGGTGAGGCCGAACTTCTCATCGGCGTCGGTGACGGTCTGGTCACCGACGATCTGCTTGAGTACATCCACGTTGACCGATGCGCCCTTCTCACCCTCTGTCACCAGCTCGGGAAACAAGGCCTTGAGCCGGGCGATGTTTTCGGCGATGACGTCGGCGGATTGCGTCTCCGGGTCGCCGGCGGCGAGCTTCTTGATCGGTTTTGGGCTGGTGGTGGTCATGGACAATTGTCTCCCGGGGGTTACAGTCGGCTGCGGGCGGCCTCAAGCTCGGCCCGCAGATTCTTAATTTCAAGGTTCAGTTCAACCTGGCGGGCAAGCTGCTTTTCCTTGGCCGCAGCAGCCCGCAAAGACGCGATTCTACCCTCCAATGCGGCGCATGCCTTCAGAGCGTCCGCACGGTCGCTGGCACGCTGAGGCGACTCGGCAGCCGTGAAGGCTCCGGTGATCCGCGCGGCGCGAGCCGCCTGGATCGTGTCGATCCAGCCACGGTAGAGGGCGTAGAGCGAGCTGCGCGGCTGACGGGCCAGCGGCAATGCTTCGATCAGGCGCTCGCGCACGGATTGTTCGAGGCTGTCCAGCTCGCATGAGACAACGTTGCCATCGAGGACGACCTTGTCCCGTTCGTTCTGTGCCCAGCGTTTGTCGGCAAGCGAGAGGCTGAGCTTGTCGGACGCAGGCTGGGTGATGAGCAGCAGGTGGTAGGGAATGGCGCGGTGGATGAGTTCCACCAGGCGCGGGAGCTTGGCCTTGGGCTTTAGACGCAGGGTGAGCACCGCCAGTTCGACGACCTCGCGCGTCTCGTCCTTGTAGGAGGCAATGCCGACGGTGGTGGGCTTGAGCGTGGCGGACCAGCGCAGTTCTTCGACGCCATCGTTGATGTGACGCTTGTCGGCGGCGGTGGGCGCACCGTTCTCGATGAGCAGCGTCTTGGGCACTCGGTGGCCGAGCATCGCCTGTTTCGGCAGGGCAAGGGCCTCGATGATGTGGTCGGGGGTCATGGTTCGCCCTCCCCGGCCTCACCCCCGGAAGTCTCGCCGGAAGTTTCGGACATGATGACGAGGTAGGCGATCACCTCAAAGTCGTCAGTCCCGGCGAATTCGTCCTTACGAGCCTGCGTGCCACCCGGTGTAAAAAGGCTGGCAACGGCGCGTTCCTCGGTCTTGCCGATGATGGATCGCACGGCAGCGGCGAGGAGACGCTGCGGGTGCGTCATGTCCTTGCCACGCTTGGTCGCCTTGTTGAAGCGTTCCCACGCAGCGTCTTCGGGCAGATCCTTACCCATGCACAATCGCTTGAGCCGATCGAGAAGCTGCTTGACCTGGGTGTATGACGCAGCGATGGTTCCATTGTCTCGCACATGAACCAGGTAGTAGGGCGCAAGCGGGTAACCGGCTTCGGGCACGAACTTGGCTGCGTCACCCTCGGCGCGCAGGCAGAAGATGATGCCGGGGTCGATGTCATCGTCCACGGTCACCGTCACGGAGCGAGCGCCGAGGGGTTCGCCCTCGATCTGATTGGGATGCGACCGCATGAACTCGGCCAGGTCGATGCGGAAGTCGGTGAGGGTAAGGTCGGTGATGGAGACACCGGAGGAGAGGTCTTCGAGGTCGATCACGGCATCCTGTAGCTTGAGCAGTTGCGTGCGGCGATATTCCAGGTCGTTCATCTGGTTGCCCGACTGGGTCTCGATCAGATTCTCCTCACCGCTGGCCGAGACGTCGAGCAGCACCATTTTGCCGCTGACTCGCTGTTCGAGGTTGATGTATTCCTCAAGCTCCATGTTGGGCCAGAAGTTGACGAGCTGGATGCGCTCGTTGATCGATCCGATGCGGTCGATGCGGCCGAAACGCTGGATGATGCGGACGGGGTTCCAGTGGATGTCGTAGTTGATGAGCCAGTCGCAGTCCTGGAGGTTTTGACCTTCGGAGATGCAATCGGTGCCGATGAGCAGGTCGATGTCGCCCTCATGAGCGAGGTCTTCCGGGCGCTCCTTGGCGCGCGGCGAGAAGCAGGTGAGGATGGACGTGAAATCCTTCCTGATCGATCGTAATGTGGTCTGATTACGACCCGTGCCGGTAACCACTGCAGATTCCAGCTTGAGGTTTTGTCTCGCCCATGGCGCGAGGTGTTCATAGAGGTACTCAGCCGTATCGGCGAAGGCGGTGAAGATGAGCACCTTGCGATTGCCAGAATTGATGGGGTTGCTGCACTTATGCTCGATCACCTTGCGGAGATCGGCGAGCTTCGCGTCGCGTTCAGGCGTGACCTGTTTCGCGGTGGAGAGGAGCGTGGAAAGGCGGTTGCGATCTTCAATCAAATCCTGCCGCCATCGAACAAGATCGACGTCAGAGAGCAGCACCTTCACTTTGCGGCCAACGAGCAAGCTTTCGAAGGCAGCGTCGTCGATGTCAACGTCCTCGATATCCGGCTCTTCAACGTCTTCGTCGTGAGCGTCGATGCGGTGCAGCATGGCTTCAACGTCGCGAAGTTGCCGTTGAACGGTGAGCTTAAAGGAGTGCACCGAGCTTTCGAGCCGTTTGAGGACGTTGATGCGCAGCAGATGAATCAGGCTTTCTTCACGATCGACCTGCCGCCAGAACCCCTTGCCGCCGGACACCTCAGTGCTGTATTTCTTGTCGTAGGCTTCCTGCTTGTGTGAAAGCACATAGCTCAAGGGCGCATAGGCTGCCAGATTTAGCCGACGAATCTCCTGATTGAGCTCGCGGATGGAACGGAACTCGCCTTCGAGGTCGATGTCGGACTTCACGTTGATGGGCTTGAGCCGTTCCGGGAAGCGGCCTGTTTCGGCAGTGCCGTAATACTTCTCAACATGCTTTCGCGAGCGAGCGATCGTCAGCAGGTCGAGCAGTTTGAAGTAGTCGAAACCCAGCATGTCTACAAGACGAGCGGGTGTCCGCTGGGATGCATCGAGGTCCAGCCAACGGTTGAACTGCTTCTGGGCGAGGCGGGTAGTCGAGTCGATGCTCGGGATGCCGTGTTCGGCAAGGGCGGTATCGTCGCCCTCGGTGGCAAACGCAATCTGGTTGCGCAGGTCTGCCAGCCGGTTGTTGACCGGTGTCGCAGAAAGCATGAGCACACGAGTCCGCACGCCCTGCTTGATGATCCGCTTCATGAGGCGGTCATAGCGAGTTTCACCGCCTTGGCGAGGGCTCTTCTTGTTGCGGAAGTTGTGTGATTCGTCGATGACGACAAGGTCGTAGTTGCCCCAGTTGACATGGCCGAGGTCAATGTCGCCCGAGACACCGCCATCACGCGAGAGGTCGGTATGGTTGATCACGTCATAATTGAAGCGATCAGCGGCGAGAACGTTGCGGCGATCGTTAGCTGCATAGAGCGTCCAATTGTCGCGCAGACGCTTCGGGCACAGCACGAGTACTCGATCGTTCCTCAATTCGTGATATTTGATGATGGCGAGAGCTTCGAAAGTTTTGCCAAGCCCGACGCTGTCTGCAATGACGCACCCGCCAAGCCGATTCAGCTTGTCGATTGCGCCTACGACCGCATCACGTTGGAACTTGTAAAGCTTCTTCCAAACAACGGTATTACGGATGCCAGTGGCTGCATTGACGATCTGGTCTTCATCGAGAGCATCGCCTCGGCTTCCGAGCACGTAGTGCAGCATCAGCGAATAGATTGATTTAGCGGATCGTTCGCGCATCAGAACAGCGAGATGATCAATCAAATGTTGCTTGCCATTGCTCTGGCTGGAGAATGACTGCCACTGTGCATCAAACCATTCGGCAATAGCCGAAGCTTCACGGGATGACTCGGAACACTGGATGATGCTCAATGGATTGCCTGGTGCCAGTCCAAGGCCGCCAGTGGTTAGCGAGAATGCACCGAGCAGAGCATGCTCAGCCGCCCCACCTTGTTGCCGCAAAACAGCAGCGCCCTGCGGGACACCGAGTGATGAAACGCAAACATCAACCTTACGTCGCAACCACGATTCGAATTCTGTTGCCAACCATGGAACAAGCAATTGATTTCGAAAAGCGCGATCAGCCTCATCGCCTTGTAGTGCAGCAGCATGGTGGTCTTGGGCAATTATGAGGCGTACCTCGTCCAGCCTCCGAAAGTCTGATAGGAGTTCCTCGAACGCGAACAGTGAGATGGTGGACGTTGCCAGATCGAGTTGCTGGCATTGAGCAAGCTGTGTCCGCAGTACATCGATGAGACGATCTGTCCCACTGTGGCGCAGAACCCTCATTTCGAACTCCCTTTGCCTATCGACTCACGATGTTTCTTGAAGTGAGGAGATCGTCCAGCGAACCACCCATCAATGATCTTTCGCTGAAGCCGATAGTCCTGGCCAACCGCCTGTGCCGGCACTTTACCTTCGGCGCGAGTCTTATAACGCGTTAAAGACGAGAGTTTTCTATATTTGCGAAAATCGTCGATGGTCATTATTAGATCAGGCATTTGCGTAACCATCGGTGCTGTCCTGAATTAAATTAGGGAGCAGTCGCCCCCCGTCAATCTTACGCGATCTGCTTATTTCACAGATGTTTGTTGTTTGCGTCAAGCTGTAACCAAAAGGAGGCTGACACCGTGCTGTCAGTGCTGAAAAAATAACGCCCGGCTAGCCATATGGCCTGAGCCGGGCATTTTCGGGGACAGTGTGATCCATTCGGCCTTACGGTTTGGAGGCCAGATGATCGAATGAAATGCTATTGGCTTTCAGACGGGCTACCTTGCCCCCATCGACAGGATGCACCCCGACGGCGGCCCACCCGTGCCCAGTGGCTGCCACCCCTGCTCCGGCGACCATAGGCCGGGGTTGATGAACCACTTCTTCGTTGTCCAGTTCGATGTACAGCTCGCCATTGATGGCCAACTAATCCTTAGGCACGCACAGCGACATGGCGTACTGGCTGCTGACCCCGCATCCCCCGTTTCATTCTTGCCACTTGCCTTTGGGGCATTTGCCATTGAGCAGGCTCACCCCCGCACAGCCGCAGCCTTGGCACTTCACGGTCACTTGGGTGAAACCTTTGGCGTGTTCGCAGGTCTCGCAGACTGCTCGGTGTTCCTGAACCCGCTGCTTCTGCTCATCAGTGAGGATCGCATGCAACGGACGACTGGCTGTGGGTTGTGTCGGAGTGATTCCCAGGCACACTGCGCACGTCCCACGTGATGGCCTGCCCCGGAATTTGCCCAGGGCGCATTGGCCCGCGTCACGCAGGCCGATGTCGTGCCAATGTTCGCAGTTGACCTTCATGCTTACACCACCGTAAGGGTTGGCGTCTCATCGCAGCCGCAGAATCGGGTGTAGACGCCGACCGGGCTGAACTCAACCTCCTTCGTGCCTGACCAGATGACGTGGTAGTCGAACGTGCTACGGCAGGTGATGGCCAGTTCCCATCGGCACAACCCACGGTTGTACCAGACCCCCACGCCGTTGCCCCAGCCGTCATCGGGGCAGCCCGCCCCAATGCCACTGGAGAACGATGGCAGCCTGCCGTTGATTGAAGCTACTGTATTGAGTTGCCATAGACAGCCTCCTGAATATTCCATGACTCCATCCCAGTGGGGCCATGGGCTGGATATACAGCTTGCACAACTTGTCAGGCTGCTGACACCCAGTACGGTGTAAGCCGAGGCCAGTTCTGCGCAGACAATGTCGCAGGTAGGTTCCGGCGCTTCATCACACTCAATCACCAGATGGCCTCCGGCATTGCGAAGCAGGTGGCCACTGGTTCCCAATCGAAGGTGTGGACTCATGGGCAGGCCTCCGGGGTGTCGATGACGACGCGGGATTCAGGGCCAACCGCAACCAGGTGGCCGTTGGCATCAAAGGAGAGCGTGCGCAGGTAAGCGTACAGGGTGGGCGTGGCGGCGTTATGGTCAAAACGTGATCCGGTCTGGACCGTGAGGCTCACACCGCGATTGCTGGACTGGTTGTTGATGTCCCAGGTGGAGGACGAAGCGTTCTCGCCATGTTCACCGGAATAGGTCATGCCCAGAGGCGAACCGGTATTACCCATACCCAGGTCGAACAGGTAGACCATGCTGCCCCCGGAAGCTCCCCCGGCGCTCACAGGCATCATCCAGACGATGGTGTTGGCGGGTACGTTCGTGCGGCCGTTGATCTCGTAAGCGGGATTCTCCGCCGATGTCCCACTCCTGCCCCCGGGAAGATTGCCGAACCCGCCGCCTGCTGTGGCCTGCACCTCAGTCCAGGCGTGGGCCCCGTTGTCGGCACTATCGATTCTTGCAGGGAAGATGTCGCGGCCGCTGTCCCCCAATCGCACGATGGCCCAGCGCCAGCCTTCGGGCTGTGCTTCTTCCTCCGTCCAGAGCACGGTGCAGCCAGTGCCACCGGCGGTCAGCCATTGACTCTCATCTTCGATGATGCCTGCGGTCAGGATACCGGTGACGTCCGGATCATCCGTATGCAGCTTCACGCACGTCACGCCGCTGACACAGGCCTTGCCGATGGCTCCAACGGCCAAGGGTTCTTGCAAGATGACGAACCGATTGGTGTGTTCCGTAGTGGGCATGACGCACGACAACGCCACCTGACGTTTGAACTCATCGAAATTGTCTTGCGGCAGGATGATTGGCGCATTGATGCCCATGACTGCGAACTGTGGCTGGTCCTGACCGGAAGCGTTCTTCACCAGAATGGTTCCCGCTGGCAGTGAAGCAGACATCGACGCTGCCCTGCGAGCAGTGCCCTGCGCCTCATAATGCGCCCGCGTGGCGTCGATGACCTTGTTCCAGTCGCTCGCTGGGATGCGTAATGGATCGCCACGTTGAACGTGCTTGAGTGTCATACGCCAATCCCCAAAGCTGCAAAGTTCCCATCCCGGTAGACGCGCTCGACATACGCCGCAATAGGTTTACGGATGAGCATCTTCGCGGCCGTGTCTTCGGCTTCCTGATACTGAATCCAGAGGTACTCCCAGCCCTTTTTCGTAACGCCGGTGATGTCACCGATGGTCAGCCCACTGACATTGGGCGAGCCTGCGAAAGCGAAGCTGATCTCCCACAAATCGTCGGGATCGGTTCCCCTGCGTGCGCCAGTCGCGCCTAGGAACAAACACTCACCAGCGGCCAGGCCCTTGAACGAACCGTTGTTCACGCAGCCCGTCAGGTGGAACAACGTGCCTTTGTAGGCCGTCGTCACCACTTCCGGGGATAAGTAGTGTGTCTCGGTAAACGTGTAGATCGGGACCGTGATATCCACACCATCGATCCCCTCGGAGGTGACCCCAATCGCCCCCCGGAAGTCAGGCGCGGCCGCGATGTCCGATGATGCATAGCTGGCCACGGTCTGCAGGGACTGGGTGATGTGCTGACTGCCGCCTCGCATCTCAAAGCTGAAGCTGGACTGACCGATTTCCGGGGATGTCTGGCTGGATGAGGCGTAACGCACCACACACAGCCACATGCCCGGAGCGATCTCCTCTACCTCGATGTCATCGCGCTTCAGGCCGTTGTGTGTGGACGGCGAGGACGACATCAGTTCACCACGCGCGGCGATGTCGCTGTCGGTCCCACGCACGATGAACGTCAGCTCGGCCGACTGGTCCGAGAGCACACGTCCGAATTTTTCCTCGACGGTGATGGCCACCTCCGACCTCCTCCCCGGAATCAGGCAAACGTCAGACCGTTGTCGCGCAGTTCGCGTTCGATGCGTTTGGTGTTGCGGGCTGTTTCTTCCGCAGCGTTGGCGGTACGTTCTGCAGCGTCACTGCCAAAGGCCATGTTCATCAGTGCTGCTGGATTGAATGAACCCACCGAAGCAAGGCGATCAGCTTCGCGGGCGAGCATGTCACTGATGTCCAGGTCGGGGAGTTTAGGAAGTGAAGGTAGCGCCGGATCGGCGATGTTGTCTGACTCGATTCGCCTGCGTTTCGCCTCGGCGATGGCCTCTTCCCACTCCTGGCGGGCTGCGATGAGGGCACGCTCAGCGTCCAGGTCGGCTTGGGCGCGTTCCTGCTGGCCCTGTGCGATCTGATCGTCGTACTGCTGTCCCAGCACCGCCATGGTCTGTTCATGCAACGTTGACGCCTGCTGTCTGCGACTGGTGCGTCGCTGGTCCGTCTCGAGGACCGTCTGGCCGGTCTGCTCGTTGATCTCACGCAGGCGCTTCTCCAAAGCCTGGTCGATCTGCACATTGGCCACGTTCACATCGATTGAATCACTGAACAGGCCCTGAATGACGTTCCAGACCTTGCTGGCCAGCGCCTTCATGCGTTCCCAGCTCTGCAGGAAGAAATTCACGAATCCCAGCCAGGCCGTACGGAGGAACGACACCGTCTCGATCCA
>Ga0207868_1002379_pt1 | contig 10883 bp, 10 predicted proteins | sample Passage237B_FD_187370 | JGI IMG/M metagenome (GOLD analysis project Ga0207868, IMG submission 187370) | Cellulose adapted compost microbial communities from Newby Island Compost Facility, Milpitas, CA, USA - Passage2 37B (SPAdes) (version 3) ... | reverse complement strand
TGAGGGTCTCCGGCATGAACGTTGCCAGGCCTGGGGATGCTCTGGCGCAGCTCATGGCGGTGGAACGCCCTTCCACAGTGGGATCCTGCCGGGGCCCAGCCGATGAGACCGCCCCGCCCGAACATCGCCGGATCCCCGCGATCCGCTACATTTGCCGTCCCCTTTTCCGAAGGGGCCTGCCATTGGAACCGTTGCACGAGCATACGATCGCCTTTTCCGGGCTGAAGGACGGCACCCACGAATTCACTTTCGAGCTGGGCCAGACCTTCTTCCAAGCCACCGCCGAGGAGGCCTTCGCTGGCGGTCGTGTGACGGCCAGCGTGCGCATGGACAAATCCCCGGCCATGCTGGTGGTGAACATGCACGTGGAAGGGCCCGTCTCGGTGCACTGCGACCGGTGCGACGCTCCACTGGAAGTGGTGCTGCACGGCGACCAGCGCCAGATCTTCAAACTCTCCGACGATGAGGACCTGGACGATGACGAGCTCGTCGCCATCGGCTCCCACGCCCATGATGTGAACCTGACGCATTACCTGTACGAATGTGTGCGCTTGGCCCTGCCGGCGCGCAACGTGCATGCCCCCGGCCAATGCGACCCCGAGGTGGAGGCCGTGCTGGCCCGCCACATCGTGGACCATGAACCCGCTCCCGACCCCCGTTGGGACGCTTTGAAAGAACTTCAGAACAAGCGGCCCTGAGCCGCAATGCCCTACGACCATGCCAAATCCGAAGCGTCGTCATTCGAAGACCCGCACCGCCAAGCGCCGCACGCACCAGAAAGCCGCTGTGCCCACCTTGAGCAAGGACCCGAACAACGGCGAGGTGCACCTGCGCCACCGTGCCTACAAAGTGGGGGACGACCTCTACTACAACGGCAAGGTGCTCGTCAGTGGCAACGACAGCGCCGAGTAGGACCGTGCCCGTGTCCCTTCACCGCGCCCTCGCCAGATGAGGATCGGAGTGGACATCATGGGCAGCGACCACGGGCCGGAAGTGCCCGTGCGTGGCGCCGTATTGGCGGCCCGTGAACTGCCCTCCCTCGTGCGGCTGGTGCTGATCGGCGATCCCGACCGGATCGCGCGCGCCCTGCAGGCCGAAGGCGCCGACCCTGCAGCCTTCGATATCGTTCCCAGCCGGGACGATATCACCATGGAGGACAACCCCACCAAGGCCTTCCAGACCAAGCCCGAGAGCAGCATCAGCCTCGGCTTCCAATTGCTCAAGGCCGGGAAGATCGATGTGTTCGCCAGCACCGGGAACACCGGGGCAATGCTGGTGGGCAGCGTCGTATTGATCAAACCGATCCCCGGGGTGATCCGGCCCTGTATCCCCACCTTGGTGCCCAAGGAAGGTGGCGGGGTGGGCATCCTGCTCGACGTGGGCGCCAACGCCGACTGCAAGAGCGACGTGCTGGCCCAGTTCGGCCTGCTCGGTTCGCTCATGGCCGAGCACCTCTATCATGTCCCCTCGCCCAAAGTGGCCCTGCTCAACATCGGCGAGGAGGACAAGAAGGGCGACAGCCTTCGCAAGGACACCTTCGAACTGATGCGGGAGCAGACCCAGTACAACTTCGTGGGCAACGTGGAAGGGCGCGACCTCTTCAACCAGAAGGCCGATGTGATGGTGTGCGACGGCTTCACGGGCAACGTGGTGCTGAAGGTGATCGAGGGGTTCCACGACCTGCTGGAGGACCATGGCGTGAAGGACCCCTTCCTGCAGCGGTTCAACTACGAGAATTATGGCGGCCTGCCCGTGCTGGGGGTCAACGGCAACGTGATCATCGGCCACGGCATCAGCAACGAGGTGGCGATCAAGAGCATGGTGTTCGCCGCGCGCGACCTGGTGGAAAGCAAGCTGAACGAACGGATCCAAGAGGCACTGAAATGAGCAAGGTCACCGCAGCGATCACCGCCGTGCAGGGCTACGTGCCCGAGTTCCGGCTCACCAACCGGATGCTGGAGACCATGGTGGACACCAACGACGCGTGGATCACCGAGCGCACCGGCATCAAGGAGCGGCGCATCCTGCAGGGTGCGGACCAAGGGATGAGCGTGATGGCAGTGGAGGCCGTGAAAGGCCTGTGCGCCAAGCGCGGGATCGATCCCATGGAGATCGACCTCTTGATCTGTTGCACGGTGACCGCCGACATGCAGTTCCCGGCAACGGCCAACATCATCTGCGACCAAGTGGGCGCGAGGAACGCCTGGGGCTTCGACGTGAACGCGGCCTGCTCCGGCTTTCTCTACGGCCTCACCACCGGCGCGCAGTTCATCGAGACCGGCAAGCACAAGAAAGTGGTGGTGGTGGGCGGCGACAAGATGAGCGCGATCATCGACTACACGGACCGCGCCACCTGCATCATCTTCGGCGACGGCGCCGGGGCGGTGCTGCTCGAGCCCAACGAGGAGGGCTTGGGCATCCGCGACAGCATCCTGCGCAGCGACGGCAGCGGCTGCCAATACCTGCACCAGAAGGCCGGTGGCAGTCGGCGTCCGGCCACGATCCGCACCGTGGAGGCCAAGGAGCACTACGTGTACCAGGAGGGCAAGGCCGTGTTCAAGTTCGCCGTGACCAACATGGCCGATGTGAGCGCCGAGATCATGGTGAAGAACGGCCTCACCAGCGACGACGTGGCCTGGCTGGTGCCGCACCAGGCCAACAAGCGCATCATCGATGCCACCGCCCACCGCATGGGGCTGGACGACAGCCGGGTGATGGTGAACATCGAGAAGTACGGCAACACCACCAGCGGCACCATCCCCCTGTGCCTGTGGGAGTGGGAGCCCCGCCTGAAGAAAGGCGACAACCTGATCCTCTCGGCCTTCGGCGGCGGATTCACCTGGGGTGCGATCTGGGTGAAGTGGGCCTACGGCGGCTGAGCCGGTGACTTTTCTACCTTGGCCCGCTCCCGCCAGGGCCACTATCCAACGGAACCCATGAACCTCAACCAGATCCAGGACCTGATCAAGTTCGTTGCCAAGAGCGGCGTGAGCGAGGTGGAGATCGAGCAGAAGGACTTCAAGATCACCATCAAGACGGCACGGAAGGAGAAGGAAGTGCAGGTGGTGAGCGCCCCGGCCTATGCCCCGCAGGCCGCGTTACCCGCGCCCGTGGCCGCCGCACCCGCACCGGCACCTGCTCCCGCAGCGCCTGCAGCACCCGCCCCGGCGCCCGCCGAGGAGAGCAAGTACATCACCATCAAGGCCCCGATGATCGGCACCTTCTACCGTGCACCGGGACCGGGCAAGCCGCCCTTCGTGAACGTGGGCGACGAGATCAAGCCCGGCAAGACGATCTGCATCATCGAGGCCATGAAGCTCTTCAATGAGATCGAGAGCGAGGTGAGCGGCAAGATCGTGAAGGTGCTGGTGGACGATGCCAAGCCCGTGGAGTACGATCAGCCGCTGTTCCTGGTCGATCCCTCGTAGTGCATTCACCACGGAGGCACAGTGCACAGAGGAATGCTTGACAGGCACGCAAGCGATCTCCTCGGCCCGAATGTCCTAGTGGTCCTCTTCTTCTCTGTGTGCTCCGTGCCGCTGTGGTGAACCAGACCAGAAGTCTTCCATGTTCAAGAAGATCCTCATCGCCAATCGTGGCGAGATCGCCCTCCGGGTCATCCGCACCTGCCGGGAAATGGGCATCAAGACGGTGGCCGTGTACAGCACCGCCGACAAGGACAGCCTGCACGTACGCTTCGCCGACGAGGCGGTGTGCATCGGGCCGCCCCCGAGCAAGGACAGCTACCTGAACATGCCGCGGATCATCGCCGCGGCGGAGATCACCAACGCCGACGCGATCCACCCGGGCTACGGCTTCCTGAGCGAGAACGCCAAGTTCAGCAAGCTGTGCCAGCAGCACGGCATCAAGTTCATCGGCGCGCTGCCCGAACAGATCGAGGCCATGGGCGACAAGGCCACCGCGAAGGCCACCATGATCGCCGCCGGCGTACCTGTGGTACCGGGCACCGAAGGCCTGATCACCGACGTGGCCGAGGCCAAGAAAGAGGCCAAGCGCATCGGCTATCCCGTGATCCTCAAGGCCACCGCTGGCGGGGGGGGCAAGGGCATGCGCCTGGTGTGGGAGGAAAAGGAGTTCGAGGAGGCCTTCGAGAAGGCCAGCCAAGAGGCCGGTGCGGCCTTCGGCAACCCCGGCATGTACATGGAGAAGTACGTGCTGGAACCGCGCCACATCGAGATCCAGATCGCCGGCGACCAGTACGGCACCTTCTGCCACATGAGCGAGCGCGACTGCTCCATCCAGCGCCGCCACCAGAAGCTCGTGGAGGAGACCCCCAGCCCCTTCATGACCAAGGCCCTCCGCAAGAAGATGGGTGAGGCCGCCATCAAGGCCGCCGCAGCGGTGAAGTACGAGGGCGTGGGCACCGTGGAGTTCTTGGTGGACAAGGACCGGAACTTCTACTTCATGGAGATGAACACGCGGATCCAGGTGGAGCACACCATCACCGAGGAGGTGATCGACTACGACCTGATCCGGGAGCAGATCAAGATCGCCGCAGGCATCCCCATCAGCGGGTTGAACTACGAGCCCACGCGCCACAGCATCCAGTGCCGGATCAACGCGGAGGACCCCTTCCACAACTTCCGCCCCACCCCCGGCAAGATCACCACCTACCATGCGCCGGGCGGTCATGGGGTGCGCGTGGACACGCACGTGTACGCGGGCTACACCATCCCGCCGAACTACGACAGCATGATCGGCAAGCTGATCGTGAGCGCGCAGACCCGCGAGGAGGCCATCACCAAGATGGAGCGTGCCCTGAACGAGTACGTGATCGAGGGCGTGAGCACCACCATCCCCTTCCACCTGCAACTGATGCAGAACGAGAAGTTCCGGAAGGGCGACTTCACGACGAAGTTCCTGGAGGACTTCGAGATCGTGAAGCCGGAGTAAAGCGGCCTACCGGTCCAGTGTGATGTGGCGCATCGCCGGGCCCTGCGGCCCTGCGGTCACCACCAATCCTTCGTTGTTGCCTTGCGCACGCAACAGGTCCATGGCCTGCGGCAGGCTGTCCACGCGGAACAGGGTGCGCCTGGCGTACCACCACACCTGCGGCTCGGGCGTGAAGCCCATGGTGAACACGGCCTCCTCCGGCCGGGCTTCCGCAGCGATGGCCGTGCCCAACACCCGTTCCTGCTCGTTCGCGGGGCCGGGCAAAGGGTTCGTCCGGAAGTAGTACGCCACGCCGACCGCACAGGTGATCGCCACCACCGGCCAGGCAACACGTGGGCCTAGGGCGGCCAGACCCGCGCCCGCCAGTCCGCACAGCAGCGGCCCGGCCTTCAGCGCGGCGAAGTCGTGATCGGCGTATTGCAGCAGGAAGGTGTGGTCCAGGAGCACGGGCAGACCGGTGAGCAGCAGAAAGGGACGGACGGCCCCACGATCCACCGCCGCATCGGCACGCTTCGCCCAGCGCGATGCCCAAGTCCCGAGAACGAGCAGGATCACCGGCAGATAGCTGATGCGGTAGTTCACCAGCAGGCGTTGCAGGTGGGTGCCCAGGCCTTCGGCCATGTCCATCGAGCCGCGCACTTCCAGCCGCGAGCTGAAGTAGGCGATCAATGCATCAGTGCCCACCACGCCGGCGTAGCGCCACCACGTGATGCCCAGGGCGACCACCACGGCCAGCCCGCTCCACACGGCCGGCCACGCCCACCGGCCATCACCAGAACGCCATGCGCGCCACAAGGCATACCCCATCGCCACCACGGCAACGAACACGCCCGGCCAGCTGGTGTACGCCGCGAGGAACAGGGTGAGCGCGAACAGGGCCGTTCGGCCACGGTCCGGCGGAAGCGGTGCGAGGAACACGGGCACGGCCACCGCGAGGTGCATCAGCCAGAAGTTCTGTACGAACATGTCGCTCATGTATGCGTTGCCGTGGAACCAGAGCGGCGCGGGCATGAAGAGGTAGAGCAGGGCCGCCAACAAGGGCGCATCGCCCACAGGGAACGCGGCACGCACCGCGAGGAAAAGGCACCAAGCCGCGAGCAGGTGGAAGGCGATATTGATCCATTGGAGCCCGGCCACGTTCGGTGCGGTGCCCGCAAGGCGGAACCCGGCATAGGGCAGGTCGTAGGCCAGTGGCGGATGCGAGAAGTAGTAGCGCACCCCATCGCGCATGGCGGGCCCGTCGTCCGCCGGATAGCGATCGGCGGGCGTGGTGAAGGAAAGCACCGGCGCACCATGGTGGGCCACGATGCCATCGGTCCACCAGTTATGCAGGACGATCAGCGCCACGGCCGTACAGAACTCGTGGTGCGCGCTGAGCGGGCGGTCGATATGCGGCACGCGCACCCCCACCGAAAGCACGAAGGCCATGAACACGATCAGGAAGGGGCGTCGCATGGGACAACGAACATAGACAGGCGGTTAGCTTTGATCGCGCACGATGGGGCGGGAGCACGCGCACAAGGACCGGATCGTGCTGGCAGCCTTGTGCCTGCTGGCCGTGGTGCTGCATCTGCCGGTGCTCGGCCTGTCGTTCTTCTCCGACGACCTCTCCATCCTATACCGCATCGGCGTCACGGGCGATGCCGGTACCGGTTCGTTCTTCCGTCCGCTCCCCGACTGGACCTTCTGGGTGGACCATGCCGTGGTGGGGCCGCGGCCCTGGTTCTTCCGGCTGGAGAACGTGCTGCTTCTGGGCATCAACGGATGGCTCGTGTTCCTGCTGGCGCAGCGCATGCTGGCGAAGGCGGGCCTCGAGAAGGGACGGGTACCGCTGCTGGCCGGGCTGTTCTTCGTGCTCTACCCCTTCCACAACGAGCCCCAGCTCTGGATCGTGGGCCGCAGCACGGCCATGTCCACCGGCTTCGTGCTCCTGGGCCTGATCATCGCGCTGGGCCCGGTCGGGGCCACGCAACGCGCATGGGGCATGGGTCTGGTCGGCTTGCTCGGCGCCATGTGCTACGAATCGGCGCTGCTGCTGCCCATCATGCTCGTGGCCTGCCTGCCGCTCGTGCCACCGAATGAGCGACGCACGTGGGTCCCGCTCATCGTGGTCGGCGGTGCGGTGGTCGCCCTCAACCTGCTGGCCCGCGCGCTCTTCACCGGGCATGTGGCCAATGCTTACGGCAGCGCTTTCTTCACCCCCTCCCTCCCCCACTTCGCAGTGCGCGGCACCAAGGCGGTTGCACGCCTGTTCCTTCCGCCGCTTGACGATGCACACGGCCAAATGCTGCGTGCTGCCGCGGTGGGAGCGGGTTTGCTGATCGCTGGCCTGCTGCTCCATCGGCGTGCACGCGGTCACCGCAAGCTGATGGCCGTCCTCGTTCAGCTCCTGATCGTTTCCTCCGCCATCGCCACCATCGCGGGGGTAAGCACGCGGACGAGCGAGGGCGACCGCTTCCTCTACCTGCCCTCGGCGTTCCTATCACTCGCCGCGGCGGTGACACTGGGGGCTTTGCTGCGGGGACCGTGGCAAGTGGCCGTGGCGGCGCTGCTGGGCGGCTGCTCGGTGGCGGCCATGCACCAGAACCACACCAATTGGAAGGTGGCTTCGCATACCATCGAGGCGATCGTGCAGGCCACGCCACAGGCCTCGGCCGGATCCCGGGTATTCATCCACGGTCTGCCGGGCGACCATCAGGGGGCCTTCATCCTGCGGCACGGCTTCCACGAGGCCTTGCTCTACGCCGGGAAGGACACCACCAACCTGGTCCGTGCGGATACGCTCCTGTGGAGCATGGCCGGGAACGGAGCGCTGCCCGCCCTCTCGTTCGAGGACCGGGACGATACGCTGATCATCAGGCCGCAGGACCGGATCGTGACGTGGAACGGAAGGGCCTTCGTGCCCGTGCCGCACTGAACAGGGATCAGGCGCTGGCCCACACGCCTTTGGCGCCGCCTTTCTCGCCCAGCATCTCCTTCACCGCGGCCACAAGGGCCTTGTCGTCGTATCCGCATTCGGCGTAGAGCTCGGGCTGGGTGCCGTGCTCGATCCAGCGGTCGGGTATGCCGAGGCGCTTCACCTGGGCTTGGTAGTCATGGTCGGCCATGAACTCCAGCACGGCGCTGCCCATGCCGCCCTGGATGCAGCCGTCCTCCACGGTGATCACATGCTTGAACTTGCCGAAGACCTCGTGCAGCAGTAGCTCGTCGATGGGCTTCACGAAGCGCATGTCGTAATGCGCCACGCTGTAGCCCTCGGCCTCCAGCGCATCGATGCCCTTGGCGGCGATGTTGCCGATGTGGCCGATGCTGAGCACCGCGATGTCGTCGCCGGAGCGCACCTTGCGCCCCGTGCCCACCTTGATCTCCTTGAAGGGGGTCTTCCACTCGGTCATCACGCCCTCGCCGCGCGGGTAGCGGATGCTGAAGGGGCCGTGGTCCTTCAACTGGGCGGTGTACATCAGATCGCGCAGCTCCTCCTCGTTCATCGGGGCGCTCACGATCATGTTGGGGATGCAGCGGAAGTAGGCCAGGTCGAAGGCACCGTGGTGGGTGGGGCCATCGGCACCGGCCAGCCCGCCCCGGTCCAGGCAGAACACCACGTGGAGCTTCTGCAACGCCACATCGTGGATCACCTGGTCGTAGGCACGCTGCATGAAGCTGCTGTAGATGTTGCAGAAGGGCACCAGGCCCTGGGTGGCCATGCCTGCGCTGAAGGTCACCGCGTGCTGCTCGGCGATGCCCACGTCGAAGGCGCGGTCGGGCATGGCCTTCATCATGATGTTGAGCGAGCAGCCGGTGGGCATGGCCGGGGTGACGCCCACGATCTTCGGGTTCTTCTCGGCCAGCTCCACGATGGTGTGGCCGAATACATCCTGGTACTTGGGCGGCTGCGGGCTCTTGGGCACCACCTTGATGATCTCGCCGGTGTCCTTGTTGAAGAGCCCGGGGGCGTGCCATACGGTGGGGCTGCCGGCCTCGGCGGGCGCGTAGCCCTTGCCCTTGGTGGTGATGGTATGCAGGATCTTCGGACCGGGGATGTCGCGGAGGTCCTGGAGCACTTTCACCAGCCGCTCCACATCGTGGCCATCCACGGGGCCGAAGTAGCGGAAGTTGAGGCTTTCGAAAAGGTTGCTCTGCTTGAGCAGGGCGCTCTTCACGGCGTTCTCCACCTTCTGGGCGATGGCCTGGGCGTTGGGGCCGAACTTGCTGATCTTGCCCAGCAGGTTCCACACCTCGTCCTTCACCTTGTTGTAGGTGTGGCTGGTGGTGATGTCGGTGAGGTACTCCTTGAGCGCGCCCACGTTGGGGTCGATGCTCATGCAGTTGTCATTGAGCACCACCAGCATGTCGGCACCGGCACCACCGGCGTGGTTCAGGGCCTCGAAGGCCATGCCGGCGGTCATGGCGCCATCGCCGATCACGGCCACCACCTGGCGTTCCTTCTCGCCCTTGAGGTCGCGGGCCACGGCCATGCCCAGGGCGGCGCCGATGGACGTGCTGCTGTGGCCCACGCCGAAGGTGTCGAACTCGCTTTCGCTGCGTTTGGGGAACCCGCTGATGCCCTTGTGGACACGGTTGGTGTGGAACACCTCGCGGCGGCCGGTGAGGATCTTGTGGCCATAGGCCTGGTGCCCCACGTCCCACACCAGTTGGTCGTAGGGCGTGTTGAAGACGTAGTGCAGGGCCACGGTGAGCTCCACCACGCCAAGGCTGGCGCCGAAGTGGCCGCCCTTCACGCTCACCACATCGATGATGAAGTCGCGCAACTCGCGGCATACCTGCTCCAAGCGATCCTCGGGCAGGGCGCGGAGATCGGCCGGGAGATGGATGCCGTTGAGGAGGGGGTAGGGTGATGTGCTCATCGGGGCCGGGCCGCCAAAGGTACGGGGGCGGGCACCGCCAACGACGAACGCGGGCAAGTTGATCCAGGTATGCCTTCGCCGCATGGACCACATCCCTAACTTCGCCCCGCGTAATACCCCGCACGAACGTGTCCACCCCGAACGACTACCTGCCGATCGTGATCCAGACGCTCATCGCCGTGGGCTTCGTGGCCGTGGCCTTGGGCTTCGCGGCCTGGCTCGGCCCCAAGCGCCATGGGCGGCGCAAGGACGAGAGCTTCGAGTGCGGGATCGAGCAGCAGGGCAACGCCCGCCTGCCCTTCTCGGTGAAATACTTCGTGGTGGCCATCCTCTTTGTGCTGTTCGACGTGGAGGTGATCTTCATGTACCCTTGGGCCGTCACCTTCAAGGAACTGGGCGGCATGGGCTTCATCGCGATGCTCCTGTTCATCACCTTCGTGCTGGCAGGTCTCTATTATGTGATCCGGAAGGGAGCGTTGAAGTGGGAATGACACAACACAAAAAATGACCGTGATGGAATATTCAAGCAAACTCCTTCAAACAAAGTGGATACCTATGAAAAAAAATACAATACACTTGATAACTCGCCCTTCTTCTCATTTCCAAACATATTCCAACAGGACGATCACACCAAAATCACCGAAATGGTGATCTTTAGGAACTCCCGCACCTGACCTGGGGGAGCTTACACCGGAGTGTATTACATCATGGTTGTTTACAATGGACAGCAAGTTTTGGCCAAGGTCCAAATAAAATGAGCCGACAATTTCCCCGATCATTCCGGGGCGTGATCGGTTTCAGAAAAGCGTGGCCAATATGTCTTTTCAATTTTGACATCCTCCTACTACTGTTCGCGACGACGACGGCATACATGTGGGTGGCCATATGGAACGGATACCCCACTTTCTATCCGGACTCATCCACTTACATAGGCAGTGGGTTCCAGTTGGATACGCCTGTAGACCGACCGATCACCTACGGCCTCTTCATATGGCTGGCCAGCGCCGGTGGCCTCAGCCTTTGGCCGACGCTCTTCTTCCAGACGCTCCTATTGGTGCTGGCGCTCCGCGAGTTCACCGCCTTGTTCATCAGTAAAGGACATTA
>Ga0207868_1002378_pt1 | contig 10886 bp, 7 predicted proteins | sample Passage237B_FD_187370 | JGI IMG/M metagenome (GOLD analysis project Ga0207868, IMG submission 187370) | Cellulose adapted compost microbial communities from Newby Island Compost Facility, Milpitas, CA, USA - Passage2 37B (SPAdes) (version 3) ... | reverse complement strand
CCGCCAAGTGGTGGTCACACCCTTGGGCGCTCGTCGACTAGGATCGGGAAGCAGCCCTTCGCTGATCATCAACCTCTGAATGCTGCTCCGACTGGGCGTCAACCCCAACTTTCTCAGCTCCCCCACATGGATCGGATCCTTGAAACGCGAAGCGCTCAATCACTTCTTCTGCTTCGGCCTCAAGCATCTTGACCACATCGTGCAAACCTACGCGAGCTATTATAATGATCTCCGGCCCCATCAGTCCCTCGGCAATCGGGCGTTGGACCAGGCAGGCCTGCTGCCACCTGCCTCAACCGTTGGCGACATCGGGCCAATTCGCCGACGGCAGATTCTCGGGGGACTTTTCAGCCACTATGAGCGAAAAGCCGCGTCATTCCCGAAGAAAATGGGAGGTGCTCGACAATACGGGCCACCCTTGGAAGGTCGATTTGGGCCACATCTGAGTCTGTGCGTGGGTTGGTTGAGTTGATTTTCAGCGTGGCGTTGAGGCCTTGATGTTGGCGCGTTCGTCATATCCTTGATCGGTCGCTGTCAATGTCTGGCGCTGCTCGCCCACCTTCATCCACTGGCGCAGCGTTGTGGCTGGAATCTCGAGCGCTGATTCCAGCGAGGGACGCTGCAGATACGCGATGCAGCTGCGAAGCAGATAGACCGCTGCCGGGTCGTTGGGGGACAGCCTGAATGTACAGACCATCAATCGGCCCTGGTTGACGTTGAACTCCGCCAGCGCGGCCTGTCGCTTGATGGCCTTGAACGACGAGACGATCTCGACAATCGGTTTGAGCAATACGCCAGCATCTTGGGCCATGGCATCCAGATTCATCGCGTGACCGGATTCGATCATGTGATGGAAATCCCAGTCGCAATACCCTGCATGAGGCAGGGTGCGGGTGACAGGGTGTTCATGGATGCAGGTAGCCAGATTGCCTTCCGGGCGGCCGGCGGTTGCAATCTGATCGGTTATTTCATACACAGGCAGCGGTCCCGGCCCCAGCAGAAGCACCCTGCCGCCAAGCTCCAATGTTTTCAGGACTGCAGGGGTGATGGCATCCACCACCAGCACATTCTCGCCCCCCGCAGCGCTGTGGGAAGTTGGCAGCGCTGCGGACCACTGACGCGCCACATCGTCACTGAGAGACACCGACGAATGCAACGGCGACGCGGCGGGATACACCCACAAGGGCCACTGGTTTTCGATGTACAGACTGTCGCCTTCAAACTCAACCTGCAGTGTCATTGCTTCAGGGTGGGTGATGTCATCGGCCTGGAAGCTGATCTGGCCCAGCGACGATACCCCCCCGCCCGCGACGCTGTTCACATCCCACTGGCCACGGCGGTTCACTCGGCCCAGGGAATCCGTCAGCCGCCAGCGCACCTGGCCCATGTGTGAGGATTCAGCAGTGAAGACCGAGGCAAGCACATCCGACGACCACGCCTGCCCTGCGCTTAGGGTCCATGCGTGCCCCTGCTCCAGCAGCAGGACGTTCTGGTCGTTGTAGCGGCGCACGTCCGCAGCGGTTTCGCCGGGCTTGAGTTCATCGAACTCGTTCATGATGCCACAGGGGTAACCGATGCGATGCCAATGGTAGTCGCGTGCGCCAAGCAGATCGTAGCCCGCAATTCGGCGACTTCTTCTGGCGTTCTCAAGGGCATGCTTGCGCAGACGGCGCATCCACGCACAGGAGTTGGCGTAGAACTCTGCTGCGCGATGTTCCAGGTCATGCTCTTTCAGATAGGCACGCATGGCGGCGTACATGTCTGTGCCAATGCGCGTTCCGACATAGCGATGCTCAAGGTCGAGATTCAGATAGCTGCCATGGATGGTGACTTCATGAGACAGGCAAGGCTTTTCGTAGATCGTCAGACGCTGGTCGAGATCGGTGGAGTTACCCAGCGATGATCGATAGCTCAGCTGACCCCATGCGTACTGGCCAAAGCAATCACTGAAAGATTTGAGGCGATCCAGCCGACGGGGGTTATGACGGAAGGGTTCATCGACCACACCTTCGCCGAAATCGCTTGGTTTCCAGACGTATTCAACGCCGCGCAGCGCTTCCTGCGGATTAAACAGGGCATCGGGTGCCAGCGATCGGCGGATGTTGGACCACCGCTCCAGCTTGTCCAGATTGGCTTCATCAAGCAGCTCTTCATTCCCGCCACAGTAGATCACCACACTCGGGTGCTTTCGGCAGGCCCTGACGATATCCGTCCACAGCGCGTCATCCGCCCCCACAGGCGCTTCGACCTGAATCATCATGCCCAGTTCGTCAGCTGCTTCGAGATAAATTTCGGTGGGCACCCAGGTGTGGAAACGCAGCCAGTTGAAGCCCAGCTCCTTGAGCTTGGCGATGTGCTGGCGATGAGTTGTTTTATCCAGCGGAATGGTACACGTCTGGGGGTAGTAAGCGTGTTCGGTCGCACCGCGCAGAAAGACAGGCTGGCCGTTGAGCTTGAGGTTGAAACCATCAGGCATCAATCGACGCAGGCCGAACGATTGCGACCGCTGATCGGATACCGCCTGGCCATCATGCAAAGACACTTCGACAGCATAAAGCGTGGGGGATACATCTGACCATTGCTGCAGCTGCTGGGCCGATGTGGTCCACTGCGCAAGGTCGTCATCAACCTGCTGACGGCCTTCGAGTACCACTTCACCCGTGATGGAATGCATCACACGGTAGGCAAGCTGAATCGGGCTGGCGGTGCGCCGATGGATCGCCGCCGACCAGTGAAGGGTCTGAAGCTCCTGGCAGGGCTGGATGTAAACATCCTTGATTTCCGCAGACCCGGTCATGCGCAGCATCGTCGAGCCTGCAATCCCGGCGGAATGACCTTTGAAGCCACGCGTGATGCAGCCCATCGTGTGAGGCTGGGTATTGGCCAGCTGCAGTGTCAGACGGTGCTCCGCGCCGGGCTTGATGTAGGCGTCGAATGAGACGGACCACGGCGTGCTGTAATGGGACTGATGTGCGATCAACCGACCATCGAGCCACAGCCACGCTTCAATGAAGACCGGGCCACAATGGAAGGTCACGCCGCCTGTTTGAGGCGCAGTGAAGGTGGTTTCATACTGGCCGACACCCACCGTGTAAGGCAGCGTCGCGTCAGGCGGCGGATTCTGCATGGGCATGCGGATGGGCAGATACCCGGCGAACTGGCGAATGGGTTCACCGCCCGAGTTCTCCCGCAGCTGATCTAGCTGATCATCCCAGAAGCCAGGTACCTGGATGGTCCCCTGGACTTCCTGGGTGGGCAAAAGGGCTTTGCCTGCGAGCCTGCCATCTTCATCGCCTCGATACGCAAACTTCCACTGATTCGACAGATCGACCGTTTGAATCAAAGATGCCATGCCGCAATCTACTTCCAGTTAGTTTGATTCAGAGCCCGTTATTTCAGAGACATCCATGATGTACATCGCCCGTCGGCCCTCATGGACGGAGTCGATGCAGATCTGCCTGCCATCCCGGTTCCAGCGCGGATGCAGATCACAACGATTCTCGACGCGATCAGGGAACGGCCCGTAGAATCGTCCGACATCGATGATATGTAAATCTGCGGCTCGTATCAGCATCAGACTTCGGCAGCCGTCGGTTTCATCGGGATAAGTGTCATTCATGATCCACTGACGGTCAGGCGAATAACTGCAGTGACCATCGGAGCCCAGCTCCTGTGGAGCCACCGTGGTGAACGTTCTGGTCTGGTCGGTGAACACATGAAACCCATCGCGCAGCGTGCTGCTTTGTCGCACGCGACTGAAAGCCAGCAGATGCTGGTCATCGCGCCAGTCATAGTGCGAACACATGCCGTTGTGGACCAGTGAATAAGGGTTATGCCCTTGCGTATCAATCGTCACCAGCCGAGTGGCCCATGCCCCGGAGACATTCGTCTGCCAGCGGTGCATGAACGCCATGCGCTGGCCGCCTGGCGCGACCTGGGCATGATTGAACCAATGATGGCCTTGCGCCGGTGCTTGATCGCCAAGATCCGATCGAGCCTGTGCGACCGAATAAATCAGCGATACCTCACCGCTTGTCATGTCCATCAGCCAGACGCCATCATCGGCGGGAGCTTCAACCCTTGCGTTCACATCGTCCACACCCGCGTAGCCATAGCCTGGACGCAGGCGATGCAGTCGGGCAAAGTTGAGCGATACAGCCAGCCTGCCTCCGGAAACCACGGTGTAGATCGGCCGAGGCAGCAGTGACTCTTTGCCACTGGGCAGATCGACAATCACGCCGGTGAACTGTCCATCGCGTCGATCATTGAAGGCGACACGATTTTCGTCGAGCCACTGCAGCATGCAGCCTTGCTGCCAGTTCCAGGCGCGGGTCCGGGCAAAGGGCGTGAAGCCAGCATTGCCAGCCAGGTCAATCACGCCCAGTTCGAGGATGTCCTGCGCCTCGGGCGCGCGGTCCTCAAAGGAGGCTCGACACGCCAGCATCTTTCTGCCTGACGGGCTCCAAGGCGATTTTTCGTAGTAACCGAAAAAGTAGGAACCCGGGCCAGGCGTCACACACATAGACTCGAGTTGAGGCATGAGGGTATCCAGCCATGGTCATCCATCACAGGCGATGGACGCTGACCACCAATCGTTTTTGAATCACAGTTTGATGCGATACACATGAACCGCCGTCGATTCGATCTGATCGCTCCATTTGCCGCTGCTGTGGTTGTCAAAGGCCTGGAATTCAGATTGACCCAGAACCTGACGCTCAATGCTGCGAACATTGCCCTCAAGTTCAAAACTGACTTCGCCATGGCCGCTGGCATCGGAGAGTGCGAAGACATACAACGTATCGCCGACGCGACGTGAGGTCCAGTGAAGCCAAGGCAGATCAGAGGCTTTCAACGCCGGCTTTTCTTCGACCGACAGCAGGATGTCAGAATACTTCGACACTTCACCCGTCATGGTCTTGATGTCTTCCCATCGAGGCTCAAAGGGATGTTCCTTGTCATTCTGCACGGAATGCAGCGCGTAGTAGATCAGACCGTTGGCGTCGTTGCAGATGGCCTGCCATGACATATTACGCATCTCGTCCAGGGTTGGCGGCCGCCCCTTGCGGTTGTATTGGGTCCAGCTGAAAATCTGAGGCACAGACCACACAGGCCTGCTGCTGCGCACGGCTTTAACAGTGTCTTTCATATCCGAAGCGACTTTGCCCAGAGGCTCATCAGGCACGGGATAAGTATCAATACCAAAGACGTCCGCGGTATCCAGCAGGTCTCTCATCTCACCGGGAACGAAATGCAGACTCCAGGCCGGGTGATGCGGATCTTCTTCGTTAAGCAGTTGGTAATGGGCCCGATGCTCCACCAGCACGTCAGCGCCCAGTTCATCGTTGACGTACCAGGCCATCAGCGCAGGATGATTGCGAAACTCACGAACAACCTTGCGGATGGCGGGTACTTCGTGATGAATCGATCGGACCGCCGACGGGGTGTACCAGATTTTGTTGTAATAATTCTTGATGGAATAGATCACCTTCAAGCCAGCCTGATTCGCCGCATCCATCTGAGCCTTCGTCAGCTCGTCATAAGACATGAAACAGTTGAAAGGCGTCCCCTGGAGCAGGTCAACCGGCGCCTTACGCGTATAGACGCCGATGGGGAAGAAAGGCTTACCCTCCACCATTAGCCGGTGATGCTCATCGAAGTGAACACGCAGTTCACGGTTGCTCTGAGCGACGCGTTGGAAGGTGCGCTGCTGTGTCCAGAGCTTCTGGCCTGTCAGAACGTGACGCAGGCTGACGTGAACCTCATACGCCCCTTCTTTCAATTCGGAAAGATCAGTTTTGAGCGTCTGCAGCTGACCCGAAACGCCGGCGGCCACGTCATGGGTTTTCTCAAGAACGGGGGCCGAATCTTTACCCGCAGGCACAATGACCAGATCAACCTTCACATCGTCGGAGCTCAGGTTGAAGTCCTTGGCCCAGGCGACAAATTCAATCTCAAGCACAGGCGACTCATTCGTCACACGAGCCTTGTAGGAAGGCCGAAGCATGCGCACTTCCAGCGAAACGGGGCGCAGCACGAGATCGTCCCACCATGCGGTTCCAGTGAAGGTTTTATCGCCGCGCTTGCGCACATAACAGGTGAACGCTCCTTGGGCGACGTTTTCCGGAATGGGCGGCGTATAGGCCACCAGCTGCCACCAGTCGCCTGTCCCCTTCTGGCCGCCTGGGTGAGGGCCACCCTTGATGTACTTGCCATCCTTGTCACTGAATCCAAGTGCGATGGTCGCTCCTGACTCGCGAACCCCTTCAACTTTTTCGGTCTTGATCCATGCAGAGATTTCGTACACTCGCCCCATCTCAAGCGGAACCATCTGCGTGGTTATGCGATAGGTATCTGGATTGTCATTACTCCATCGCAATGAAGCGCTACCACTTCGTTTGACCTGTGTGTCAATCGTGAACAATTCACTGCCGAGCTTCCATGACGAGACTGAGCCTGGCGCTGATTCGAAGGATGCATTTTCAAGCAGATTGATCGACAGATCCTTGCCAGCCGCCGTGTGAAATGACATGCAGAGCAATCCCGCCAGCACCGCCGTCGGCCGTGCAAACTGCGTCAACGTACTCATGATCCTGTGTTTCATCAGAAATCCTCGTGTACTTAAGTCTAAGGTTGGTTTTGATATGAATGGACGATGACCTGTCATGCATGAAGCATGGCGTGGATCAGCCATTCTCAGTTTAAAAGGCCTGGGATCAGTTCAGCTTCTGATCAAAAATGGTGAAGACGGCGTCCAGTTGCGCTGCGGTCGTAAAGGGGGCGCGTGATGAGAATTCCTTGTTGTCATCGGCCACCATTCGGACACTGCCATCGGCAGATAGCACATTCGACGTAAGCGTACGACCATTCGCATGCGCCCAGTTTTCCAGACCACTGTAAGTCAGGTCTGATGCGTAGGCATGCTGGCCAAACAGTGTCAGTTGTGTGATGTAATCCGTGCCATAGGACATTTGAAGTGTGTTAGGCAGATCGGGTCTCAGCAAGTAGTTGTAGCCGCCTGCGGTGTTGCCCGTTGCGCCAGGCACTTCATTTTGGTCTTTCCAGAATGTCTCCGGGTTGTAGGTCCATGCTGCGACCTTCTGCAGTGGGCAATAGTAAGTTTTCGGCGTTGCCACATACTGCTGCGGATACAGAAGGCCGAGGTTTACTGCACTTTTCTGATGCGCCCGGGATTTCAGGAAATAGAAGAACCACACAGAAGTTCGCGCGTTGAGCGGCATGTAGTCCTTGTAGTCCGTTGCATAGGCAGGGACACCCTGGCCAAGACTGCGTAAGTTCGCCTTGCACAGCGTATCGGTTGCGCTTCTTCGCGCAGCTCCCAACGCCGGCAGAAGAATTGCAACCAGCAGTGAGATGATGGAGATGACCACGAGCAGCTCGATCAGGGTAAATCCATGATGTTGCGGCCGAGGCTTTAATTCTTGCGTGATGGGTTCCATGGGGAGCTTTCCTTTAGCAATCCAAGGTTATCGACTCATTCAGCTGCTTCAGAGGTGCACGGTCAGAACGATTTGTTCAATCAAATTGAATGTGAATTCTGGTCTGGAATACGGCTTCGTTTCCATGACGTTCAGTTTTTGCCATCTACTGGCGAGGCAGCCAGACACGCATCTGCCCCGGTGTGCGATTGGCCCAGCAGGCGTAAGGTACGGCGCGTAGTCGAACGGGCCCAATTCGCCTGGCCCCTGCAGACTGATGAATGGGTCTATACAGGCCGGAGGCCCAAGGCTCGCGGGAACATTGACTGGCGTCGAATTCGATTACTCGGACCCCGCCCAGAAGCTCAGGCTGCCAGGACGTCTCAAATCGAGGTTCATCGCCGATGAACACATCCTGAAGTTCGATATGTTCCGGGCAATCGCATGATTCAACGCAGTACACCATGGGGCCATGTTGAATCGCGACTGCCCCTCGCGTCGCATCCACGCGCGGGTCAGCGACGATCATCTCCGCCTTCATCTCAAGCTGGAGGCGAATCTCATCACCTGATCGCCATGAGCGGCGCAGCCGGAGATACCCGCCCTCAGATTCGGCCAGAACTGCCATGCCATTGATGCTAATGGTAAAACACTCGCACCAGGACGGAACACGCAGTGACAGCTGCCAAGGCGATTCCGACTCTGTCGTGAGCGTCATCGTCACGTCGCCATTCCACGGATACTGTGTGGCAATTTCCAGTGAAACAGGGCCTGACGCAGGTGTTTCCACTTTCATCGTGCATGGCGCGTACTGGTGAATCTGCACGCCGCTGCCATCTGTAGTGGCCAGATAATGGGGCAGGGATGCCAGCAGGCGCATGATGTTGGGCGGACAGCAGGCTGTCTTATGCCAGGGCTTGCGACAATGTGGGAAGGCATCGCCCCCCTCTTCAGGTTCGCCGCGACTGAGCAGAGGATTCACATAGAAAAAGTGTTTGCCATCCAGCGTCACTGCAGCCAGCAGGGCGTTGTACAGCGTTCGTTCCATCAAGTCGGCGAATCGAACCTCACCTGTAGCAAGCAGCATGCGCCAGTTCCACATGATGGAACCGATGGCTGCGCAGCTTTCACAGTAGCAGCGGTCGGATGAAAGCTCATAGGCCTGGCCAAAAGTCTCGCGATAATGACGCTGCCCCACGCCGCCCGTCAGATAGAGCTTGCCAGTGACCAGATCCTGCCATTGGGCGTTGAGTGTATTGAGCAACGTGCTGTCGCCGCGTTCAAGATAGAGGTCTGCAACACCAGCAACCAGGTACATCTGCCTGACGGCGTGGCCGACCATCGTCGTCTGTTTTTCAATCGGCGCATGATTCTGAAAAACCCATGCTTCCACGCGGTCAAGAGGCACATGGCCGCGCTGTTTGAGAAAGAACTGGGCCAGCTCAATGTATTTCTGCTCGCCTGTGTATCGTCCCAGTTCGATCAGGGCCATCTCAATGCAAGGATGTCCCGGCGTTGCGGCTCTTAGGCCAGGCCCGAAGATTTCAGCAATATGATTGGCCAGACGGCAGGCGACATCCAGAAGTCGATCGTCACCGGTCCCTGCATGGTAAGCCATCGCTGCCTGAAACAGGTGGCCGGCGCAGTACAGCTCATGGCCTGTGGTGATCTGAGTCCACTTCTTCGTGGGCTCGACAACCTGATAAAAGCTCATCAGATAGCCATCGTCTTCCTGAGCTTCAACGATGGTTTCGATGACCTGATTGGCCATGGCCATGAGGTCGTCGTCTGACTCCTGAGCCAGGGTATAGCCCACTGCTTCGAGCCATTTATAGACGTCGGAATCAGTCGCAAGCCGATTACGGTACTCCCCCTCCTGACGGCCGGCTGCCAGTTCCAGATTGGGCAGATTCCCCCACTGGCTCAGCATGTCAAAACCATGCCTCAGGCTGACGTTTCGGTTGATATCCATTCGCTGCCGCCAGAGTCCAGGCTTCAGGGCAGTCTGTGTTGCACTGAGAGTCCTGAGCCTGGCATATGGGCTGCTGGTCACATCCACCGGGTTAATGATCCCGATTCCGTGACGAGCCGTGTCAGACAGGATGGGTTTGATTCCGCTCTGAATTTTCATAGCATGTCTTACAGGCAATTGTTGTAGAAATGGATTTGCACCCGTACTTGTCGAAGTATAAACCTTGACACACGCATAAAACAGGGGTGGGAACCATATAAAATGGGGACAATTCCGACCGAACTGCCTTCGATGCTGCAGCTATGGCTCGACCGCCCGATTCATCCTGATCGTGCGGGGTTATTTGTTTCGATGGGACGTGGGACCCATATCCGACGTGTGATTCCGTCCTATGAGTTGATCATCGTCCGCAGTGGCACGCTTGAAATGCGTGAGGAAGATCGCCAGTTCCATCTCCAGGCAGGTCAGGCCTTATTGCTCTGGCCAGGTCGGGAACATGCGGGCATCTCCCCCTATGGCGCGGATCTCTCGTTCTACTGGATTCACTTCACCCTGCCCTACGAGGGAATCCTTGACAAGGCTACATATGCCTGCAATCAGGAGCTTGGCTTTCAACTGCAGCAGTGGTCTCAGCCAGCCAGGCTCGATCTCCTGCAGGAACTGCTTCTGCGTTACCTCGATGAACGTGAGCGAGGCCAGCTTCACCCAGCCCAGGCATCGCTGCTGCTGACCCAAATTCTTTTTGAGTGTTCCCAGTCGGCGCAGGGTATCGATTCAACCGACCGAACAGCTGCCCTGGCTGGACGTATCGAAAACTACATCGCCACGCACTGCCATCAGCCAATCAGCACATCCATGATTGCCCGGGCGATTGGATATAACGAGGACTATCTGGGTCGGGTGTACAGGAGAACGTACGGCATGACGATCACCGAAACCGTGCATCGTCATCAGATCAAGCTGTCCAAGTCTCTGCTGCATGGCAGCACGATGAACATCAACGAAATCGCCAGCGCCAGCGGCTTCGTCGACAGCCGATACTTCAGACGTATTTTCCGCCGATACGAAGGCATCACTCCCAATGCCTATCGACGCATGTATTCACGTATCCATATCAACCGCTATTAGAGTTGATTTACAGCCAGCGTGAAGAGATCAGGTTTAGCGTCTCACTGCCCTGATAACGCCAAAAGCCCCGACGAATCGGGGCTTTTGTTCAGGTGCGGATGTGTTCGAAAATAGTGATGTGGCTGATGTGGCCCAAATCCGAGCTTCCAGAGGGGGCCCGATTTGTCGGGCACTCCCCGTTTTTCCCGGGAATTACGCGGCTTTTCGCTCATAATGACTGAAAAGTCCCCCAAGAAGCTGCCGTCGGCGCCTGGCCCCGATTTCGCCGGCAACGGGGCCAGGCGGAGGCTCGCCCGTCTGGCCCAACGGCACGTTGCCAAGCGACTGATGCGGCCGGAGGTCATTATAAT
>Ga0207868_1002370_pt1 | contig 10926 bp, 7 predicted proteins | sample Passage237B_FD_187370 | JGI IMG/M metagenome (GOLD analysis project Ga0207868, IMG submission 187370) | Cellulose adapted compost microbial communities from Newby Island Compost Facility, Milpitas, CA, USA - Passage2 37B (SPAdes) (version 3) ... | reverse complement strand
TCGATGCCACGCGCGTGGTGTTCGACATCCAACGCCAAGTTGGCATCGACCTGCCGACCGACGGCGAACTCTACCGCTTCGATGTCAACCACCCCGACACGAACGGCATGATCGAATATTTCATCCGTCCGATGGCCGGCATCTCGTCCGTCGTAGGTCGTTCCGTTACCGAGGAATTTTCCCGCCATCACCCGATGGGTTTCCGCCGCAAACCCGCCGGTGTCGTCGAAAGCAAACTCGGCGAAGGTTCGCTCAACTTGCTGGCCGATTGCCAACGCGCCGCGTCCGTGGCCGGCGGCCCGTTCAAGTTCACCGTGACGAGCCCCTACATGCTCTCGCGCACGCTGCTCGATCACCACTACGGCAACTTCGCCGATCTCACGATGGCGATCGCCGAAGTGCTCGCCGCACAGATGCCCAAGTTGCCGACCGCCTGCGTGCAGGTTGACGAGGCCAACATCCCCGGCAACCCCAGCGACGCGCCGCTCGCCGCCGCTGCGATGAACGTCGTGCTCGACGCCATCGACAAGGGCACCGAACGCGCCGTGCACTTCTGCTTCGGCAACTACGGCGGCCAGACCATCCAGTCCGGCAATTGGAAGAAGCTCATCGATTTCCTCAACGCACTGCACTGCGATCACCTCGTGCTCGAACTCGCGCACCGTCCGAAGAGCGACCTCGATGCGCTCAAGCACATCGACAAGAAGATCGCCCTCGGCATCGGCGTAGTGGACATCAAGGTCAACCACATCGAAACGCCCGACGAAATCGCCGCGCGTATCGAAGCCGTGGAAAAGAAGGTCGGCGAAGGCCGCGTCCGTTGGGTGCACCCCGACTGCGGTTTCTGGATGCTCAAGCGCTCCATCTCCGACCGCAAACTCGAGGCTCTCGTGCTCGGCCGCGACAAATACCTCGGCCTCTAAAGCGAAGATTCTTTCATACAAAAGCCGCACCGGATTCCGGTGCGGCTTTTTTGTGAGTCGGGATTAGCAACTCGTCTTAAGCCTCAGCCCGCAATCTTCACTGCTTCCGCCGCCACTTCGTCGGCCAAGCCGTCGAGCGTCGAAAGCGGATAATCGCGCAGATTGGTTTGAATGCGATTCTTCAGCGGGCTCAGCCATTTCTCCGGCACCGCATCGCCATGACGAATGCCCCACAGGCTGCCGCAGGTCGCGCCGTTGCAATCGGTGTCAAAGCCCGCCACGACCGACATTCTGATCGTTTCGGAGAAATCGTCGCCGCCGCAGAGCAGGCTCGCCGCCACGATCTGTGCGTTGGAGATCGTGTGACACCAATCGTGCTGTTGAAGCTCGTCCCATTCGCGATGAATACCCGCGAGGATTTCGTCGAAGCTAGCGCCGACCGCGTGTTCATCGAGGATGCGCGAGACACCGACGTGCAAACGCGACTTGCGTGGGATTTGCGCGAGACCGGCGCGGATGATCTCCGGCCACGTCGGCAACACAAACGCCGCCGCCAGCATCGCCGCCACCCACATTTCGCCGTAAATGCCGTTTTTCACGTGGCTGATCGACGCGTCGCGCCACGCCCACTCCGCCGCCAGTTCCGGATTGCCCGGCGCAGCGTAGCCAAAGAAGTCTGCGCGAATCTGCGCCCCGATCCACTCGCGATACGGATTGCGCCGCGTCGCGCTCTGCGGTGGCAAACAACCTTCGATGAAGTTGCGAACCGCCACGCGCTCGGCGGTGCAGATGCAGCCCAGCGGAAGCTGCAGCGTCCACAGCGCCGCGATGTCGTCCGGGCGAAAATCGCGACCGTATTGCTTCAACGCCATCAAACCGATCAGCGTGTAGTTCACGTCGTCGTCGCTCGGAAATCCGTCACAGCGATCGATGTAAAAGGCCTGCATATGCGGCTTGATCGGACGCGCCGGTTTTTTCGCCATGATGCGGCGGAGTTCCGCAGCCGACGGCGAACGTTGATAGGTTTCTAGCGGCCAATTGCCGGTCGCTTCACCCCACAGCTGAATCGCCCGATGGTCCATGCCTTCGTAGGGCTTGCCCAACATGCAACCAGCTACGCGACCGAGAAAACCGCCGCGCACTTTCGCCTTCAGTTTTGCTTTGTTGCCGCGCCATGAGGGCACGGACGCGGACTTACCGCGCTGTTTGCGAATGCCCGCCAGATCGCTCGGCTCCACAAACGCATAGTCCTTCCGCATCGGCAGAGTCTGCACGCGATCAATCAACGCGATCGCGTCGTCGAACCAGCGCTGACCGCGCTTGCCGCGCAGCATTTTGTCCAAATAGCCCGCATCGGCTTCCACTTTCATCAGCCGGGCGAATTCTTTTTCGACCGACGAAAGATCGCGGCCTTCCTCCCGCGCTTGTTTGAGCTCGGTCGCCAGATCACAGCCATAAAGCCAGATCTGACGGTTGGACCAAGCAGCGAATTGGGACCAAGATTGCGATGCGGTGGATTTTGACATCGCCCCGAGAACATCGGCGGCAATGTCCGTGTCAACTCACCGCACGTTACTTCAAGTCATGCGCGAGTTTCACCAACGCGCGCGGCAATTCGTCGTAGATTTTCACGAAAGGCAGTTCGCCGGTAACCAACGGCACGAAATCGCCGGCATAGCCCGCGCGTTCAATCGCAGCGCGATCAGGCGCGTAACCCGTGCCGCCGACAAGGCTGATCAACCACGTGTGCGGATGCGGAGATCCTTTTAGCACCGGCGCCTGCAAACTGTGATACGCTTCCAGTCCGCAACCGAGCAGCGCAACCGGGCCGATGCGAATCCCGTGCAAACAAACCGTCGGGTTCGGCGGCGTCGCGTCGCGATATTCCGACAACACCTGTCGCAAGCCCTGCAAGCGCGCCAGCTCCATGCCGTTTGTCATGAGTGGCGGCTGACCACCGGTGAACGGATTGTCCGTCACGCCGGGTTGCATGAAAATTTTCTCTAACTCCGCGATGCGCCTTTCCACTTTTTTACGCGGCCACTTCTGGCGCGAAAACACCGTGTCACGGCGCAGCATCGCGAGTTCGTCTGCAGCGATAGGTTGTGCCGTGCGCAACGCAGACGAAACCGCTGCGGCATATTGCTTGGCGATCGCTTTCAGCGCGAGACGCGATTCGGAGAGCACGCGGTGGTTGAGCTTCGGATTGATGTCGCCAAATGCGCCGGGGAAAAACATCGCGACCGCGCCAGCGTGTTTATTCTCCAATGCCAACGTGGCGACACCGGCATAGTCACCGTGAATCGCCGCAGTCTTCTCGCCGTAAACGACCGGATGACAGGCGAAATGATGGAGCAGACCGACCAACTTGCCGTCGGTATAAGCCGCCAGCACGCGCACCGTGGGATCCGTGTGCTCCGGTTTCGCCGGACGCCACTGTGGATTCATGCGTTCGGCAAAGTTTTCGTTCATCGCGAAGCCCTTGTCGGTCTCGCGATTGACGGCGATGCCTTCGCACGGCCCATGCGCGTGACGCCATTCCACTGCGGTTAGATTGGCGACCGCCTGCACCGCCGCCTCGGCCACGCGCGTCGGCAGCGTTTCCAAATACATCATGTCAGCCTCGCCCCAACCGAACATGCCGGCCACGCCGGGCGCGCTGTGAGTGTGCGTAGCGGACACCATGACCTCGTCGATCTTGCCGCCAATACGGGCCACGACCGCGGCGCGAATGCGTTGCGCCAGTTCGCGTGGCGTGCCGCAACTTTCGACACTGATAAGCACGGCGCGTTTGCGACCCTGCGTCAGCACCATCGCGCGCGCATAAAGCGGCGTCACGATTTCCTGCGCCTGACGGTTGCGATACGGGCCGTAACCCGCGAGTTGCACGCCAAGCCGCGGCGTGATGTCTGCTTTGCCGAATCCTGCTTTCATAGATGGTGACGGGGTTGCGACCACAGGGTCGTCTCAAGGCGAAGCCGAAGAATCCAATTCACGCAATCCTGCGCATAACTGATTCTTCGGCGTGCCGGGAAAGACAGACCGGACGAACGCAATTTTGAACTCAGCGTTTGGCAGGAGCGGCCGGACCAGCAGTGCGTTCGTGATCGCGTAGCGTGTCGATGTTGGCCTCCACCTTGTGAATGATTTCGGCCATGCGATTCACCATCGCCTCCTGATTGTCGATGAAGTCGAAACGCGTCTCGATCGAGTTGGCCACGCGGTGACGGCAGTTCGGCAACGCCATGCCGCGATAATCGACGCCGGCCTTTTCCAGCGCCTGCAGCCAGTTGACGCGCGGACCTTCGTAGCCCTGCCAGTGCAAGCGCTTCCAATCCGGAATCGGCGACGGCACATAACCGAACGCGAGCATGCCTTCGGCCTTGAGCGCCGCGGCAAACGTGTCGCGCGTCACGCCGGCAGCCTGCGCGTCGAAGTTCATCGTGAGCAGGTGATAAACCGGTTTCACGCCTTCCGCGTAATCGGGCAGCTTGAGATATTTCGAGCCCGCGAGCTTGGCGCGGAACAGGTCCGCATGACGGCGACGCTCGGCTACCCACGCGTCGATCACACCAAATTGTTCAGTCAACAGCACGGCGTTGAGCGGAGTGACGCGGTGCGTGTAAACGAGCGAATCCACCCACGGACGCAGTTCGTTGGGGAAATCTTTCTCCGGCGAACGGCCCATGTGCTGGCCGATCATCGCGGCCTTCCAGAACACGTCCTTGCTCGGCGTGACGAGATAACCGGCTTCGGTCGTGGGCAGCACTTTGCCGCCCATGCAGGAGAACCCGGCCGCGTCGCCGACGTTGCCAACCTTCACGCCGCCGACTTCGGCGCCGTGTGCTTGGCTACCGTCTTCGATTAGCGCGAGACCGTGCTTGTCCGCAATGGCACGGAGTTTTTGCAGATTGGCCGGCTGACCGAAAATGTGCACCGCAAGAATCGCCTTCGTGCGCGGCGTGATCGCGGCTTCGATTTGCGCGGGATCAATCACGCCGGTGTCGGGCTCGACGTCCACGAACACCGGAATCGCGTTTTGATGGAGAATACAGGAAATCGACGCGCCCCACGTGTAAGGCGTGGTGATGACTTCGTCGCCGTTGCAAATTTCGAGACCGGCCAGCGCGCATTGCAGCGCGGCGTGACCTGAGCCCACGGCGAGCACTTCGCGGCCGCCGTGATAACGCGAGATCGTCAGCTCCGCTTCCTCGATTTCCGGCGAGTGAAACCGGCCGAGGCCGATCGCCTTGCCGGCGCGCAGCACTTCAACGACGCGCTCAATCGCGCGATCGGAAAACTGCGGAAATTTCGAGTAGGTAACTTCGCCAACTTTGGTGCCGCCCAAGAGAGCGAGTTTGGAAGGGTTCGGGGCAATGACGGAACTCATAGTGCGTCCAGTTTAGCAGCCGCCATCCCGCGGTGGAATGGCCGCCTTTACGAAGCCATGTCGAATCTTACGCCTGCGATGGAATCGTTGAATCCGACATTGCCATGCCCGCGCCAACGAATTCCTTCAGCGCAACCCTACCCCATATGGCTGATTCTTATTGCGACGAACGCCCCACTTGCACGCTGCGTTGGCCGGCCACCGATCACGGTGTCGTGCTGAAACATGGCGACGGTCCCGGGCAATGCGACATACTCGGCGCCCGCGAAGCGATCGTCTATCTCGAGGACGGCAAATATCATTTGTTCTACGACGGCTCGGGTCCGCGCGGTTGGCTCGCCTGCGTGGCTGTCAGCGACGATCTGCTGAATTGGAAAAAACTCGGACCGATTTTCGATTTCGGCGCGCCAGGCATGCCCGATTCGGCCACGGCGGCTTCGCCTTGGATGATCCACGACGGCGAATGTTGGCACGCCTATTACGTCGCCTCGCCCAACGCCACGCCCGGGCCCGACTTCGTGCCGTTCTTCCCTTATCTGGCTTTGGTGGCAACGGCGCCGAAACTCACCGGTCCGTGGACCAAGCGCTACGATATTCGTCCCTACGAACCCAAACCGGGCACGTGGTATTCTTCCACCGCCAGCCCGGGTTACATCATTCGCCACGACGGCGAATATTTGCAGTTCTTCAGTGCGTCCACGGAACCCACACCGCGCGTCATCAAACGCACGCTCGGCATTGCCCGCACGCGCGACCTGAAAGGACCTTGGACCATCGATCCAGAGCCGTTGTTTTCTCCGGAGGAACAAGTCGAAAACTCGTCGCTTTATTACGAACCGGCAAACGGGCTGTGGTTTTTGTTCACCAATCATATCGGCGTCGAACCCGCGCCCGGCGAACCGTGCGAATACACCGATGCGATCTGGGTTTATTGGTCGGACGATCCCACACGCTGGGATGTGCGAAAAAAAGCCGTGGTCGTCGATGGCCAGACTTCAGGCTGGGCCAAGCGCTGCATCGGCATGCCGTCCGTTCTGCCGGTGGGCAACCGACTCGCGATTCTCTACGACGCGCCCGCCGGCACCAGCAATTCGCACATGCGCCGCGACATCGGCCTCGCGTGGCTGCCACTGCCGCTCATGCCGCCGAAAGTGTGAGCCCCGGCATTACGCGTGCCAGCCATCGGCCAGCGTGAATTGGCGCGGATCCACCGAGTCGGTCAATTGGCGATAACGCGGACCACGCGTCCAATGCGCCTTGCCGAGATAAAGCGCGCGCAGGTGCTCCGGAATTTTTGCGATAAACTCCGGCGTCAAATCCGCGCCGCCCCAATACGGCATCATCGTGCTTCCGTAACCGGTGATGATGATCGCGCGCTCGCGATCGCTGCGCAGTTGTCCGGTCGCATGAATCAACGTTTCCGCAAACAACAGCGTCGAACCGGCGGGCGCCACGACCTGATGAATCAGCGAGCGATCTTCATAGGCACGCGCAATCTGCTCCTCGACCGGCAGATCGACTTTGTGACTGCCGGCGATGACAACCGTGCCGCCATCATCGGGTCCGAGCTCGGTCAGATTGGTAAGCGTTTTGACAAAGCTGCAGTGATACAGCCCGTGCTTCGTGTGGCTCGAAAACGGCACGTCGGTGCCGTTGTGAAAACCATATTCTGGCAACTCGCCCGGCACATAGTCCGGACTGCGCGAATTGAGGTGCGCGTTGAGTTCCACGATACGTGCCTCGCCGCCGATGACTTCCTCGGCCATGCCGACCAAACGAGGATGCGTGGCGTAGGCCGAGAAGAGCGGATCGCACTCCATCATATCGCCGATGAAAACGTGATGCGGCACATCGCTGATAAAACAAGGTTCGCCGGGTCGCGGTTGATAACCCGCCGGACGTGCGCGAATCTCACTGCGCACGCGACGCATCGCGGCTTGAATCGCCGCGCATTCGTCGGCGCTCAACACTCCGGGAATGACCACGTAACCGAAGACATCAAAATGGTAACGTTGCGCCGGAGTAAGCGCGGGGAATGGACGGGGAAACGATTGATCCATAAAAACGGCCTAAAGCAGCGCCGCATTATTGGCGGCTGTCAAACTTGCAACAAGCTGCCCGGCGCCCTCCACGCCGGCCCATTTTTCCACCGTGCCCTGCTTGCGCGATGAAAGCCGCTCGGCCAATCTGGCACTCGATGAGCACAACCCCCACCCCGGCCGTGCCCGACTGGCGGCACATCATCAACGGTCGCGAAATTCCCACCGAATTTTACAGCGACCAGCCCTATGTGGTGCAAACCGACGACGGCGCATGGCTCTGCACCGTCACCACCGGCCCCGGGCATGAAGGCAAAAGCGGTCAGCACGTGGTCACGATGCGCAGCACCGACCAAGGTCGCACTTGGTCCGAGCCGGTCGATGTCGAGCCGTCCTCCGGTCCCGAAGCTTCCTACGCAGTGATGCTCAAGGTGCCCTCCGGCCGCATCTACATATTCTACAATCATAACACCGACAACATCCGCCGAGTGCGGGCCGACCGGACAGCTTACCCGGACGGTTGGTGCACGCGCGTGGATTCGATCGGTTACTACGTCTACAAATACAGCGACGATCACGGTCGCAGTTGGTCGCGCGAGCGGTATCCGATTCCGGTGCGCGAATTCGAAATCGACCGCCACAATGCCGACGGCGGCAAGCTGCGCTATTTCTGGAACGTGGGCCGGCCTTTCATTCATCAGGGCGCGGCCTACGTGTCATTGCACAAGGTCGGCGGTTTCGGCGAGGGCTTCTTCACTTCGTCGGAAGGCGTGCTGCTGCGCAGCACCAATCTGCTGACCGAGCCGGACCCGGCGCGCATCACTTGGGAAACCCTGCCCGACGGCGACCGCGGCTTGCGCACACCGCCCGGCGGCGGACCGATCGCCGAGGAGCATAGTTACGTGGTGCTGAGCGACGGATCCTTTTACGTCGTTTACCGCAGCATCGACGGCCATCCGGTTTACGCTACCAGTCGCGATGGCGGACACACTTGGTCAACCCCGCGCTACCAGACCTACGCGGACGGCCGCCGCATGAAACACCCGCCCGCGACCGCCCCCGCTCCACGCTTACCGGAGTTTGCCGTGAGCAACACCCACCGGCCGGATTACGGTCAGAAAAACCTCCGCACCGGCTTCACCCTCGACGTGACGCTCAACCTGCCGGACCTCTCCACACCTCGCGTGCTACTCGACAACCGCCGCGCCAACGGCCACGGCTTCGCCCTGCAATCGACTGCGGCAGGCTCCGTGGAAATTATCCTCAACGACGGGCGCACCGAAAATCGCTGGACCTGTGATTCCGGTCTGCTTTCGGCTAACCAACTCCATCGGGTCGCCGTGATTGTCGACGCCGGACCGCATCTGATCAGCTTCGTCGTAGACGGCAAATTCTGCGACGGCGGCTCACACCGGCAGTTCGGTTGGGGTCGCTTCAGTCCCGATCTGCGCGATGTCAATGGCGCCGCGGAACTGCGTATCGCAACCGGCTGCGTGCAAAACTTGCGCGTATACAACCGGGCCCTGCGCACCGCCGAAGTGGTGGCAAATCACACAGCTCAAACCTGATCTGCAAGGGCTCGAATCGAGGCGCCGATACCGGGCGCCCTGCCGATAAAAACTCAGTGCTTTCCCAAACAATCCCGCGGCGGCCGCCCCGTCACACGCTTGAAAGCGCGGCTGAACGTAAATGGATCCGCAAAGCCCAGCTCCAGCGCCACGGCTTTGACACTTGCCCCGGGCTGGCGCAGCAGTTCCTGCGCGCACATCATACGCTCCTGCAAAATAAACTGACCGAGCGAAGTGCCGGTTTCGGTGCGAAGCAGCGCCGTGAGATAATTCGGCGACACGTGCACGGCGCGCGCCACACTGCCCAGCGTCAACGGTTCGCGCGCGTGCGATTTTACGAACTCCACCGCGCGCCGCACGAGTTGCGCGCGCGTATCGAGTTGTTTTTCGCCTCCATCCAACGCTCGCCGATAAAGCGCGAGCGTGAGCGTCAGCATCGCTTCGCGCATCACATCCACATCCGGCGGTGTCGCGCCTACCGCCAGTTGCCGCAAGGTGGCCAAACGTTTGCGCGCCTCCGCCGGCAACGACGCAAAGCTCATGCGATGATCCAGCGTAAAACCGCCGCGGCGTGTGTAACGCGTCACATGTATCGTCGGTTCCTCGGTGTTCAAACTCCACCACACGAGCCGGTAAGCATCACTCTTGCGCACAAACGCCTCGGCATGCGCATGCCCCGCCGCACACACCACCAAGTCTCCCGGCCGCAGAATCGCCGCCACATGATCGAAACTGAAAACACATTGCCCCTCCAACATAAGGCAAAGTTCGTCATGCTCATGCGTATGATTGTCGTCATACAACGCCGGCACGAATCTCGTGCGACGCCGGCACTCCGCCGGCGTATGTTTACGCCACGGCCCGAGCACCTGCGCGGGCTTGAGCCGACCGACCGCCGTTACGAGTTCGCTGCCGATGAAATGCGTGAGAGACACAAGTCACGCTAGACAATGCCCCGATAGCCTGCAAAGCAATCCCTACCCCATTTCCCAAATGCTGAACATTGCTGTCATCGGATGCGGCGTCATTGCGCAATACCATTTGCGCGCGCTCGCCAAAATGAAAACCGCCCGCGCTGCCGCCGTTTGTGACGTGCGCAGTGAGGTCGCCCAAAAGACCGCCGCGGAATTTGGCGTCGAACGCTGGAGCACGGATGCCAACGAGCTGTTGCGCGACAAAAACATCCACGCGGTCATCCTCGCCCTGCCCGCCAACATTCGCAGCCCGCTCGCCGTCGAAGCGTTTAAGAATGGCAAGCACGTCCTCACGGAAAAGCCCATCGGCATGAGCGCCGCCGAAGTTCGCACGATGATTGCGGCGCAAGGCGATCTCGTCGGCGCGTGCTGTTCCTCGCGCTACCGTTCGTTCGAATCCGCCAAAGTCGCCACCGCTTTCATCCGCGCCGGCAATCTCGGCAAGATTCGCACCATCACTTGCCGCGGCGTGAGCAAGCCTTCCGATCAGCCCAATCCCAATCCGCCGGTCTGGCGCCTGCGCCGCGATCTCAACGGCGGCGGCATTTTCGTCAACTGGGGCTGCTACGATGTAGATTACCTGCTCGGGCTCCTCGATTTCAAACTCACGCCGCAATACGCGCTCGCCCAAACTTGGCAGGTGCCGGAGGCCTTCAAGGCTTACGCCGCACCCGGCTCCGATGCCGAAACGCACATCGTCGGCCTCGTGACCTTCGCCGAAGGCTGCGTGCTCAATTACGAGCGCGCCGAATTTTCTTCGCTGCCCGCCAACAGCATCTGGCAAATCTGCGGCGACAAGGGCGCGCTCGATTTGCAAATGCTGCGCTACGAGTCCGCCAGCCTCATGTTTACCCAACCCAATCCCGGCACCGGCACCAAGACGACCGCGATTTGGGAAGGCAACGAATCCGGCACCGGCGCTGAACACGACGGCGTCGTATTCGACTTCGTCGAAGCCATCCTCGAGAAGCGCAAGCCCAACACCACGTTGGAAGATGGCCTGCTCTTCGCCCGCATCGCCGACGCGTTCTA